>Ga0306912_1000008_pt1 | contig 126650 bp, 87 predicted proteins | sample AntRauFillE10628_FD_190443 | JGI IMG/M metagenome (GOLD analysis project Ga0306912, IMG submission 190443) | Saline lake microbial communities from Rauer Islands, Antarctica - Metagenome Filla E10 #628 (v2) (version 2) | ecosystem: Environmental > Aquatic > Non-marine Saline and Alkaline >...
GAAGAGATTAAAATCGCGGTAGAATAAAGCTAAGTTATGTGAGCGGGCATAGTCTAAGCTATCATTGCCAGTAAACAAACTGTTATACCCCGTTAAAATCAGACCATTCATTATTTGATTAACATCATTAAACTGGGCATGCATGGAATAGCGTAAATCTAAGCCTCTACGATTACTAATGTCATATTTTAAAAGGGCATCGGGCAAGAGCACCTGATAATCACGTACACGCTCATCACCGTTTTGCAAGTCGCGTACTTGGTAATAATGCATATTAGCTCCCGGACGAAAAGTGAATTTGCCAAGCTTGGTTTTGTAGTGAATGCCACCAAAACCATCAATCAGGGTAAAATCGACCGTGTTTTGTAAGCTTGGGTTGCTAAAGTCAGTCGCGCCTTGCGGGGTACCCTCGGCCATATTGTTTTGATAATCTTGCGTGCTCAAATTACCGCCTACATTAAACTCAAAGTGATTGTTCGAATTTAAAACCCAGTAATAACTAGCTCGGCCTTCGAGGCTTTCACTCGTAGTTAAGTTAGTTTGCAGTAAGCGATAGATATTAGTATCAATAAAATTAAAAGGGGTGCCAAAAGGCCGGTTAGTTGCCTGTAAAGCTAATAGTGGGTCTTGTTGCTTACGCAGATGTTGAGCCTCGAAAGAGAAGACATTTTCCCCATTATTAAAAAAGAGCTCTAAGCTTTGCTGAATAGACCAAGGTTTTTGCGCTTCTCGGGTGCTAATATTATTAGCCTCAGGGCTAACATCAAATTTAGAAGCTAAAACACTAGTGCTTAATTGATCGGATACCTTAAAAAAGGCATCGTAATTTATATACACGCCCTTTTTGGGCTCATAAGTAGCCGAGAATTTGGTCAATACCGCCTGGGAATGCTGGTAGTTCTGAGTATTTAAGGTTTCAGTTATGCCATTAGAGCTAAGGCTATCTAAACCAATATAAGTTCGGGTAGTGGTATAAGGGCTGCTGTTTACCGCATCGTTAGCAATAACAAAACCAGTGATGGTTAAATCTTTGCGCGGATTGTAACTAAAGTTGGCGGCACCAAAGCGACCAATCCCGTAATCCGCTCGGTTGTTTTGACCGAGGGGAATACCCAAGTCATCTTGTGCAAAATTTAACTGAAAACCAGAGCGACCAGTTAAGTTTCTAAAGCCTCCGCTAAAGCGAAAATAATCGCGTGCGGTAAAAGCGGCTTTGCCAATATTATTCATGTCACCGATAAAGTTCACACTGCCTTTAGGGCTATAATAAAAGGCATTAGCGTGGGCATAATAACGTTTGGGGTCACCTACTTTTGCTTCAGCATCACCAAACCAGAGGTTTTTCTTTCCTTCCTTAAGTTTAATATTGAGAGCCATTCTATCGTCAGAACTAAGACCTTTTAAAGGTGAAATTTCTTCATAATTGCGGAGCACCTGTACTTTATCAATCGCATCTGCCGGAAGGTTCTTAACCGCAACTTTGGTATCCCCGTCAAAAAACTCCTTGCCTTCTACTAAAATCTTTTCCACCCTTTTACCTTCTACGGTAACTTGGCCATCTTCATCCACTTCAAAACCAGGCAGTTTTTCTAAAACGTTTTCCAATTTTCTCTCTTCGCCGTTGGTAAAAGCATCGGCTTGGTAGCTAATGGTATCGCCATTTATATAGATGGGCATTTCTTCCGTTACCTCTGCCTGCTGCAATAAGTTTACGTCTGGTTCGAGCGCTACTTCTTGCAAACTCTGCTCTTTTCCTTCGCTTGTTTTAAAAGTTTTTTCATACGGCTTTAAGCCGAGATAACTAATTTTGAGAATGTAGTTTTTATTAGCCTCCAGCTGCAGACGATACTGACCGTCGGAGTTAGTGAAGCCATAAGTAGCCATACTACTATCCTGTGCATCAAGAACCAAAACATTAGCCATTTCTAGCGGCGCTTTTTGATCGTCTTTCACAAGTCCTTTTACAAAAACATTTTGCGCCGACAAACCCAATGACAAAAGCACCAGCAAAACACTGGTAAATAAATTTTTCATAGTACTAGATTAACCTCCAATACGGAACTCCATGGAACCATGACCGCTTCTTCCGCGGCGAGAGCCACCGTACATTTGCCGCATTTCTTCCATCTTCTCACGGCTAATCTTTTCGTATTCCTTTCTAGAGACCACTTCACCGTCTTTAGGTTCTTTTATCTCCGCTGCGTCTTTAGTGCTGATGCTTACTCTGGTACATAAAATAGTAGACTGACCATCGTTAAGCTCTAAGATTAAGCCCGGTAAACCACTGTATTTACTTGGTCCGTGACTCACTGGAATTTGCATAGAATACCAGGCTACAATTTCTACGGTGTCATTCACAATAGTATCGCTTACTTCGCCGTCCTTCATTTTGGTTTTAGCCACTAAAAAGACCCTTTTAGCTGTTGCCTTATTGCAAATGTAATTACCAATACTCTTGGTTTCTTTACCTAGTTTCCAGTCTAAAATTTCCATAGAGTCCACAATTAAAAAGGTCTTGCCAAAAAGGTTTTGTTCCTGCTTAATGCTAGATTCTTTTAAGTTGCGATAATAGGTTCCTGCTCCTCCTGTCATCATGCTCATAAAACGCATGCCGCCTTGCCCGTCTTTTTCTAAAGCGACTACTTCTTCATAAAGGGATTCGTTGCGATTAAAACTGAGGGTAAATTCTTTTTGCATAGCCTTGGCCATGCGATCTTGAAAGCGTTTTTTTTGCTCAGGACTTATTTCTGAACCTTCTAAACTAATAGGAATTGATCCGGCCGTTTTATAAATAGCAGAACCGTTAATTCTTTGAGCGCTAAGGCTTAAGATGCTGAAAATAACAGCTAAGGATACTAATAAACTCTTCATTTTAATATTGCTTGAGATGGGTTAAGCAAAGATGCTCCAAATACATTTGTTAAATGCTTAGAGTATTGTTAAAAACAAAGGTTTAAAGGTGTAGCTAAATTTCGAAAAGAGGAGTCCCTACTTTAACTGCCGTATTTTTCTAGAATTGCTTTGAGTTCCTCTACGTTAATAGGCTTGGTAAGATAATCCGTCATACCTGCTTCCATAAATCTTTCACGGTCACCTTTCATAGTATGGGCTGTAAGAGCAACAATGGGGGGAGCTTTATCTGCTAAAGACTCTTTAATAGATTCTGTGGCTTGAATTCCAGTAAGAACGGGCATCTCGATATCCATAAAAACAAGATCGTACTGATTTGCTTTAACCGCTTCTACCGCTTCTTCCCCGTTTGAAGCGAAGTCTAAACTTAAACCAAGTCTTTTGAATAAGAGTCCTGCCAGCTTGCGATTTATCTCGTTATCCTCTGCCATTAAAAGGCTAAGATCTTCTTTCATTCCCCACTAAATTAGGCGTAAAGATACTTAAATTTCCCAGACCTATGCTAGTCTATAACGCTTACCCGGCATGCTAATTAAGATTCCTTTTAGTTCCAAATTCATTAACTGGACCAAGAGTTTGCTCATGGGCAATTCCATTTTATTTGCCAACCATTCTATCTCTTTGGGCTGTGAATCCGTACCAATGGCACTAATTAAATTTTGTTCCTCTGTGGTCATATCATCAAAAAGAGGGAGTTGTGCTTGCTGCACCTGCTCTTGCTGCTGCCAGCGCATAATGTATTCTAAGTCTTTGGTAGACTCTAATAGGTTAGCTCGATTGCTTTTAATTAGCAGATTACAACCTTCGCTATACGTATCGCGGAAACGCCCTGGTACGGCAAAAACATCGCGATTGTACTGAAAAGCCAAGTCAGCTGTAATTAAAGCCCCACCCTTCCGTGCCGCTTCCACCACAATAACCGCATCACTCATACCCGCAATAATGCGGTTGCGTTTGGGGAAGTTCTCCCTATCTGGTTTAGACTGACTCAAAAACTCAGTTACAATTGCTCCTCCGCTTTCTATAATATCTGCGGCCAAACCCCGGTGCAAGGCAGGATAAACACTATCCAAACCATGCGCTACCACAGCGATAGTTTTCAGATTATGATTGAGAGACTCTCGGTGTGCAATAGCATCCACACCATAGGCTAAGCCACTTATCACCTGAGGCTGAAAAGCTGGGAGCTGGGGCATAAAATGCTCTAAAAAGCTTCGTCCATAATCGGTTACTGACCGAGTCCCGACAATAGAAAGTGAACGATTAGGATTGAGGTTTAAATTTCCTTTTTGGAATAAAATAACTGGGGCATCGGCACAATGCTTTAAACGCCGCGGATAACTGGAATCCTGAAAAAAATGCATTAAAAAACCGTGTCGGTCTATAAAGGCCATCTCTTCTTCTGCCCTTTGCAGGGTAAAGTCGTTTTTTAAGCTAGTTCTAACCTTAATATTAATTCCAGGAATAGCGGCTAAGCCGTTGTCAGATTCCTTGAATACAGCCTCCGCAGATCCAAGGGCATTAATGAGGTTTTTTGCGAGTATCGGCCCCACGCCTTCACAAAGGCTTAGTGCGATACGATAGATAGTATCGGGGTGGTTTACAGTCATAAGATTAGGTTAATGGTTGTCTAAAGATAGCATTTTGGCGAAAAACTCTCTTCTATTGCTGCATTTTTGTAACTTCGCTTCTAATCATTTATGCAATTTCGACCGTGCAAAGTACTATTGATCAACATTTAGGCAATTTATTATACTACCATGAATGCGTGGTTGTACCCAATTTTGGGGCCTTCTTAACGCGGTATTTCCCCGCGGAGATCAACTCGGCAACCCACATGATGCGACCGCCTTCAAAGCGAGTAGCTTTCAATGCACGGGTAAATGAGAATGATGGTCTACTAGCTAAGCACATTGCGGCCGTTGACGGAGTTAGTTACGAAAAAGCTATCGAAAGCATTGAAATTTCAGTACGTAGCTGGAAAAAAGTTTTACGTGCCGGAAAAAAAGTAAATCTTATTGGCATTGGTAGGCTTTACATGGATAGCACGGGAAAACTTCAGTTTAACCCTGCCCATGATATCAACTACGACCTCCACTCATACGGTCTCAATATTTTTAGAGCAAATGCAATGGAAAGAGAGGCAGAGATTAAAAAGTCTGTTAATAAGGCGATTGAAAAGCATCAAGGTAAACGTATTACGAGTAAAGCGAAGTCACCCTCAAAAGGAAACAAAACCGCAGAACCCACTAAAACTAGTTGGCTAAAATGGGTAGCGACCTTAGGACCCGTAGCGGCTCTGCTTATTGTTGGCAGTTATTATTATACTCAGGAAAGAGAAGCATTCAATAATGTTTCGGGTTTTGTGATCGACGTATTCGATTCTGACGAACCAGTAGACAAGCTTGAGGATGAAGCAAATAATGAAGAAGAAGCTAGTTTAAGCTTCGAAAAAGCGAAAAAACTAAATAAGGATTTCGGTCCTGAAGATGATATTGCTAGTGAAGCTGAAACAGAAAGCCCCCTAAAAGAGCCTTCTTCTTTAGATTCTGAAACAGCAGTAATAGATCATAAAACTAAGCCCGCGGAAGAACCTATCGTGCTAGAGACTCCGCAGCCGCAAGAAACAGCAGAAGAAAGCACAGTGGATTCTGCCGTAGAAACAATGGCCTCTTTAGCTGCTAGTTACGATTATGATGCTTTTGAAAAGCCATTATATAACGTTAAACGTAGACCAGACTCTTTTGACTCGTCAAATGATTTTGATGATTCTCAAAGTGCTGGTCCTTACTCTACTCTGCATCAAAAAAGAGTTAGGAGCGAGCGTCAGGCTAATGCACCAAGTCGGGCGGCAAAGAGTAAAAAAGCCAAATCAGAGCTTGAAGCCGTGGCACAAAGTTCTATTCCACCTAATACTACCATTGTTCCAGCGGGCAACTACCAAATTGTTGTGGGCGCCTTTTCTGATATGAATAATGCTCGCCGTTATGTATCTCAATTAGAAGCGAAAGGTTTTCAAGCATACATTAGCGAGAGCGGCAGACTGAATCGCGTAGCCATTGGTACTTTTGCCAGTGCCGAAGATGCCAGCGCAAGCTTATCAAAAATTAAAGGTGAAATTACTGCTGCCGCTTGGTTAAACGCATTGTAGCATTTTTAAGTAAAGTAGAACGGGCGTCAAACCAGAAACTTCAATCTAAATTAAAGCTTCAGGTTTTAGATAAAACTACTAGGCGAAGCTACCTGATTCCTTGCTGCTGATTGAGAAGCTCTATTTAGCCTCTGTCTGAAGCTGCAATTAAGCTTCGTTTCCGTTTATAAACATGTAGCTTTGCGGAAAATTTGGCTATGAAAGCAAAAACTCCTTCCGACTCTCTCACTATAATGACCGAGATCGTTCTACCGAACGATACTAATAATCTTAAAAATCTTTTTGGTGGTCAGCTTTTAAGCTGGATGGATCGCTGTGCAGCTATTGCCGCACACCGTCATTGCCGCCGCATTGTTGTTACCGCTTCTGTAAACAATGTTTCCTTTAATCAAGCTATTCCTCAGGGTGCTATCGTAACTTTAGAAGCCAAGGTCTCACGCGCTTTTAGCTCTAGCATGGAGGTCTTTGTAGATGTTTTTATTGAAGATCAAACTATTGCTGGCAAGAAGTCAAAAGCTAATGAAGCCATCTATACTTTTGTAGCGGTAGACCAGTTAGGTAACCCTATTAATATCCCTCAAATCGAAGCCGAGTCTGAGATTGAAAAAATTCGTTACGAAGGGGCCATGCGTCGCCGACAGTTAGCGCTTATTCTTTCAGGAAAAATGGAGCCTTCTGAGGCGACCGAATTAAAGAAGCTGTTTTTAGGGGAGGACGAGGTTAAAACCAAAGAAGATTAGCCACTCGCATCGCTAATTAACTAGCATTTGCAGGAAAACAAGGCTTCCAGTCTTCAATCTTGATTGAATCCAAGCAATTAGACCGTTATAAAAGTCGAGAAAAAGGAAAGGAGTATCAGTAGGTAAATAGAGTCTTTAACCCACCTATTTTGCACCGCTTCTATACTAATGGATAAGGCGTAAGCAATGCTAAAAACCAACATGCTAAGCCAAAAGGTTTTATTGCCGAGACTAAAGCTGGCCAGAACTAATAAAACAATTAAAGATACCCATAAATCGACCATTTTCCTTTGCACATTGTTCAAGCGTTTTTTATAAGATAGCAAAGTTAAAATGCTAAAGATGGCAAGCAGTGGCCAGATCAATAAACCGTAATTCGTAAACCAATTAGCAGAGGGCAAACCAAAACTTACGCTAGTTAAAGAGTTTTTGTAATAGCTAAAAGCATCAATGCCAAACCAACCTTCAATAGCCACTACAAAATAGCTAGCTGCGCCATAACCGAGAATAATTGCTGCAAACGCTTTCACCGAAAGCTTTGCATTTATCAGTAGGGTAACTAAAATAATTAGGGAAAAGAAAACGGCCTCTGGCACCAGGTAGCTAATAAAACCTGCCAACAAACTAATTAGAAAGATAGCCTGCTCTATCCTCTGTTCTCGCTGTACCAAGCCTTGAAGAAGGAGGAGCAAAAGTAGCCCCACCGCTAAAAGCCAGTAGTCTTCGCTATTATTTAAGCCCACAAATAAACTGAGAGAGGCGATAACTGCGATAAACGTAGCGTGATAATTCCCTCCGAAAATATAGAGGCGATTCTGTGCTTCATTAAAGATGAAGGCACATAATAAGAGACAAAAAATAAAAATCATTCTCGCCCAAAAAACAGGAATAGCCGCGCCGTAATCAAAGCTTATCGAATTAACAGCCAGCAACTTATCGTCCACCCAAAATATGGATACACAAACAAGCAGGCTTAAGCCTATGCTATTTAGCATGCTTCTAATGCCTATATTGGAAAAGAGTCTTGCAAACATCTAGGCTTTTTAACTACTTTTGACGCACAAACTATTGGTCATGCAAATTAAGGATATAGTATACGCCTTAGGCGATTTTTTTCTTTGGACTTTTGAAATCCTAACCACTTTAGGAAATATTCCTAATATTATCTTTTCAAGCATTATAGCAATCCTCTTTCTCTATTGGATGAAAGAATTAGCTAGTCACGCTAGTCAAGGAGAGAAATAGATTAGAGATCGAAGCCGATATCTTTTCGGTACTCAATCCCTTCATAACAAATGGTTTTGATTCCCGCGTAAGAGCGGGACAAAGCCTCTTCTTTGCTGCTTCCTAAAGCGCTCATTGCTATTACTCTTCCACCATTGGTGATTATTTCATCACCCACTATTTTGGTGCCCGCATGAAAAGCTAGCACTCCCTCCAAGTTATTTAAACCGCTTATTACTTTCCCTTTCGGGTAAGAGCCTGGATAACCTTCTGAAACGGCCATTACGGTGGTGGCAAACTCACTACTTATCTCTAAGTTTTCTGCGGCTAGCGTTCCTTCCGCGGTGGCTTTAAGGTGCTGCAGAAAGTCGCTTTTAATGCGCGGCATTACTACCTCCGTCTCTGGGTCACCCATACGCACATTGTATTCAATTACCATAGGCTCACCTTGTACTTCGATTAAGCCAATGAATACAAATCCTAGGTAAGTAAAATCGGCCTCTTGTAAACCCTTAACCGTTGGTTCAACCACGCGGCTAATCACCTTTTGCATCATCTGGTCATCAACAAAGCTCACGGGCGAAACTGCCCCCATACCACCGGTGTTTGGGCCTACATCGCCTTCTCCAATGCGTTTGTAATCTTTCGCTACCGGCAGAACTTTATAGTCCTTCCCGTCGGTTAGTAAAAAGACTGAAAACTCTAATCCACCTAAAAACTCTTCAATGACCAGGGTTTTACTGGCATCACCAAACTTACCGCCTAACATGGCTGTCGCTTCTTGTTCTGCTTCCGCAAGATTATCAATAATAAGAACACCCTTACCGGCGGCTAAACCATCGGCCTTAAGCACATAGGGTGCTTTTAAGGTGGCTAAGAACGCTTTAGCCTGCTCTTCCTCTCCGCTACTAAAGCTTTGGTATGCAGCAGTAGGAATTTGATGCTTGGCCATAAACTCCTTGGCAAACTTTTTAGAGCCCTCTAAGCGGGAAGCCTCTTTATCTGGACCAATAATGGCAATCTCTTTTAGATCGGAGTCGGCTTTAAAAAAGTCGACTACACCAGCCACTAATGGTGCCTCTGGGCCCACCACAACCAAATTAATGGACTCCTTTAAGCAAAAAGCTTTTAAAGACGGGAAGTCTTCAAGGTTTAGATTTACGTTTTGACCGAGCGCTGCAGTACCGGCATTACCGGGTGCAATAAATATTTTTTCTAGTAAATCGCTTTGTGCAATCTTCCAAGATAAAGCGTGCTCGCGCCCCCCACTGCCTAAAACTAAAACCCTCATAGTATTTTTGATATAGCGCAAAACTAAGATTTATATCGTCAGAAGACTAGCTACTTTAAGGCAAAAAGAAATGGTAAAAAGTGTTTCTGCGACACTATTCATTAAAAAGGCCTTTCGAATAATAAAAAAACTACTTTTGCAAGATAATTAATCGACAAATTATATGTCTGCAAATTACACCTCTCAAATTGACGCATTCATGGACTTGGTGCGTTCTAAAAACAGCAACGAGCCTGAATTCTTACAAGCCGTTCACGAAGTAGCTGAAGCGGTTATTCCTTATATGGAAGAGAATCCTCGCTATAAAAATCACAAAATCCTAGAGCGCATCGTAGAACCAGAACGTACTATCATGTTTAGAGTGCCTTGGTTAGACGACGAAGGAAATACCCAAATTAACAGAGGCTATCGAGTTGAGTTTAACTCAGCCATCGGGCCCTACAAAGGCGGTTTAAGGTTTCACCCTTCCGTTAACTTATCGATTCTTAAGTTTTTAGGTTTCGAACAGATCTTCAAAAACTCATTGACTACCCTACCAATTGGTGGTGGTAAAGGTGGTTCTGACTTTAACCCAAAGGGAAAGTCGGACAACGAAGTAATGAAGTTTTGCCAATCTTTTATGACAGAACTTTCTCGTCATATTGGTCCAAATACTGATGTACCTGCGGGTGATATCGGTGTAGGTGGTCGTGAAATTGGCTATATGTTCGGTCAATACAAACGCTTACGCAACGAATTTACTGGTGTATTAACCGGCAAAGGCCTAAACTGGGGTGGTTCATTAATTCGCCCAGAAGCTACTGGTTATGGTGCAGTTTATTTTACTGCAGAAATGCTTAAGACCAAAGGAGAAAGCTTCGACGGTAAAAAAGTAGTGATTTCTGGTAGTGGTAACGTGGCACAATACGCTTGCGAAAAAGTAATCCAAATGGGCGGTACTGTTCTCAGTCTTTCTGATTCAGCTGGTCACATTCATGCAGCAAACGGTATTGATGCCGATATGCTTGCCTTTATAATGGACCTTAAAAATGTACGTCGTGGACGTATCAGTGAAGTAGCGGAAAAATATGATGGCGTAACTTTCCACGCCGGTGAAGTACCCTGGGGAATCGCCTGTGACATTGCTCTTCCTTGTGCCACGCAAAACGAATTAGACGAAGCAGCTGCTAAAGACTTAGTAGCAAACGGCGTAAGTACTATTGCAGAAGGCGCAAACATGCCTTGTACACCAGAAGCAGTGGCTGTATTCCAAAGTAATAAAATTCAATTTGCTCCTGGCAAAGCTGCCAACGCCGGTGGTGTTGCAACTTCCGCCTTGGAAATGGCTCAAAACAGCATGCGTTTAAATTGGACAGCTGAAGAAGTTGATGCAAAATTACACGGCATTATGGAGAGCATCCATGCCAACTCTCACAAGTTTGGTGCTAATGAAGATGGTTATATCGACTATGTAAAAGGGGCAAATATTGCTGGCTTTGTTAAAGTTGCCGATGCAATGATTGACCAAGGTTTAGTATAAGTCACTAGGTTTATAAAAAACAAAAGCCCCTTGCTTGCGCAAGGGGCTTTTTTAATGAGATTGATTCTCATTTACACCTACTCAATTATTATCTTATCGCTATGGCTTGAAGTGCCATTGCTTACATTAATAAGGTAAATACCTTTAGGCAAAGACTGTACATCGATGTGATGTACGCTGTTGTTTCCGTTAAGGTTTAATAATTCGGCGTGCATTAGTTTACCAGCTAGGTTAACAATGCTTAAAGTAGCTTGAGGTGATTCAATATTTAAACGTACGTCAAACGAACCATTACTTGGATTTGGGCTAAAGCTGAAAGCGTCCGCACCAAAAGTTTCGTTTAAACCAACCATTCCGTCAAACATTACATCATCGATATAGAATGTTAATGGACCACCTTGAGTAGCACCATCTGTTCCGAAGTTAGGGAATACAGAAACTACGTCGTAAGTCTGCGTTAAATCTAAAGCTGGAGTACCAGCAGCATTGTTGGTGAAATCAAAAGTTAGCGTTTCCCATGTTGCTGCTGTAGTAGTAGTAGCGATAGTTTCTACCGAGATAGCACCGTCGTTATCATCTTCTACTTTTAATAAAACGTCTGTTCCAGCGTTTGGAGACCAAACACGCACGGTCATAGTTGTTTCAGTTGCAGTGAAAGGAACTGGATTAGCTAAGCCTCCGAAAGAAACTGTTACACCTGCCCAAGATTGAGCACTACCATCTTTAGTAATTTCCATTACTGTATTGGTTGCATTAGTTGGATCAGCTACAATAGTATCAGATGCACCACCAAAAGCAGCACTAGCATAATTTACAGTAGTGTCCTCCCAGGTAATAGGTAAGTCAATTTGACTTAACACGGGGCCACCGCCACCACCTGTTCCAAATACAAAGTCGTCTACGTAGTAAGTTTTGTTACCCGCTGTATTTCCATCTGTATTAAAGTTAGGGAAGAAAGAAAGCATGTCGTAAGTATTGGCATAATTAATTGCCGCAGTACCAGTTGCTTCATTACCTGCGCTAAAATCAAAGGTCAAAGTTTCCCAAGCACCTGCTTGAGTAGTAGTGGCTTCTGTTTCTACGCTTATGGTAGGATCGCCTGCATCTTCTGCTTTAAGTCTCATAGGAATACCTGCATCTGGAGACCAAACACGAACTGTGATAATGTTATCAGAAGACGTAAAAGGAATAGCCGTTGCTAAGCCACCGTCTGAAACTGTAGTTCCTGCCCAAGTTTGAGCACCTAAAGGTTTATTGATTAGCAATACCTGATTTGCAGCATTGGTAGGATCGGTAACAATACTATCCATATTACCACCAAAACTAACCGTAGTGTAAGCTACTGTTGCATCATCGAAAGTAATAGGTAAGTCTACTTGACTTAAAATAGTACCAGCTACACCGAAAACAACGTCATCAATGTAATACGTCTTATTACCAGCAGTATTTCCGTCTGTCCCGAAGTTCGGGAAGAAAGAAAGCATGTCGTAAGTATTGGCATAATTAATTGCCGCTGTACCAGTTGCCTCGTTACCAGCGCTAAAGTCGAAAGTTAAAGTTTCCCAACCACCTACTAGGGTAGTAGTAGCTTCTGTTTCTACGCTTTTGGTAGGATTAGTAACGTCTTCTGCTTTAAGTCTCATCGGAACACCTGCGTCTGGAGACCAAACACGGATGGTGATAATGTTGGCTGTTGAGGAGAACGGAATAGCGGTTGCTAATCCACCACTAGAAATAGTAGTACCTGCCCAAGTTTGAGTTCCTAATGGCTTATTAATAACCAATACATTATTAGATGCGTTGGTTGGGTCAGCAGCAATACTGTCCACATTACCACCAAAACTTGTGGTAGTATAAGCTACTGTAGTGTCATCAAAAGTAATTGGTAAATCTACTTGAACCGTCTGCGCTTGCAAGAAGCCGAAGGAAACCATTAAAAAAAGTTGAATAAATTTTCTCATGTGCTTTAATATTATTTATACAAAGTTATGGTCTTTTATTCAAAAAAACTATAAGTGCACTAATAAAATATTTTAATTATTGTCTATCAGACACTTAGCTAGTCTTAACGGCCCGTTTAAAATAGTACTAGGTACTATATCAACTTTTTTTCTACATTTGGAAATCAAATTGACAGCCCCCTCCCCGATGAGTGATAAAGAATTTCCTCTCCATATTCCCAGTAAGTATCATGTTTCATTTTATCAAATTCCTATTGAAAGGTTTTTCCAGTTTGGCTTTTCGGTAGACTGTGCCGTTTTTGGGTGTATAGACAACACTTTAAAAGTGATGCTAGTAGAGAGAGGTGTACAACCTTTTAAGGGACAATGGGCCTTGCCAGGAGATTTGGTATATCCTAACGAGGAGATATCAACTGCGGCCGAAAGAGTACTGAGAGACCTAACGGGGATTGACAGCATTCCCCATTTGGAACAAACCAAAACATATGGCAAGGTAGATCGGCACCCAGTAGGCCGAGTTTTAACCGTTGGCCATTACGCCTTGGTTAATCCCGATATATATAATCCACACGCTTCTTCTTGGGCCGATAATATTCACTGGGTGGATTTAGAGGAACTACCGGGTTTAGCCTTCGATCACCAAGAGATTATTGAAGATGCTTTAGACGCTTTGAGAACCGATGCCCGCAAAAAGCCTATAGGTTTTGACCTCTTGCCAGAGAAATTCACATTAAATGATCTGCAGATTATATATGAAAGTATTTTCAATACTAAGCTCGATAAGGGAAACTTCCGCAAACGCATGCTAAACATGGGCTTACTTAAAGGCCTACAAGAAACTCAGGCCAATGTGGCCCACCGACCGGCTAGATTATATTCATTTGATACCAAATCTTATGAAAGTCTCAAGTCTCAAGATTTTTCCTTCGAAATCTAAGTATCCCTAGCAAAGCGACCGCATGAACCAACCACAACTCAACTTTCTAGATCACGCTGTATTAATTGGTTATTTCGCCTTAATCTTGGTGGTTTCCTTGTATCTAATCCTCAAGGAAAAAAGGAGTAGCAAGTCTGATGTTTCTTCCGACTATTTTTTAGGCGGTAAAAACCTCCCGTGGTTCGTAATAGGCGCTTCTCTTTTCGCTTCAAATATTGGCTCTGAGCACTTAGTTGGCCTCGCTGGCGCCGGCGCCTCGGGCGATTTCCCGGCCGCGCAGTTTGAAATACTCGCCGCTTTTATGCTCTTACTTTTGGGTTGGCTATTTGTTCCCCTTTATTTAAGAAGCGGCGTATTTACTATGCCGCAGTTCTTGGAAAGACGCTACGGCGCATGGGCTCGTAATTATCTTACTTGGGTTTCTATTTTAGGATATGTAATTACCAAGATAGCTTTAACCATTACTGCAGGGGGAATCATTTTTACCACTCTAATGGGCATTGATTTTTGGACTGGCGCAATTATCGTAGTAGTAGCCACGGGGGTTTATACCATTTTCGGTGGACTCAAGGTGGTGGTTTACACCGATATGATTCAAATGTTTATCCTCTTAGGGGGTAGCATTGCCTTAAGCTATTATGGCCTTGAAGCCTTGGGCGGCTGGAGTGAAGTAGAAAGCTTAAGCGCCCCTAGTTACACTAGTCTTTGGCGACCCCTAAGCGATCCGGATTTCCCCTGGACAGGCATTCTGTTCGGCGCTCCGATTCTGGGGGTCTGGTATTGGTGTACCGATCAGTTTATTGTTCAAAGAGTGCTAGCCGCTCGTAATATTGACCAAGCTCGTAAAGGGACCATTTTTGCCGCCTACTTAAAAATGCTACCGCTCTTTATTTTTGTAGTACCGGGATTAATCGCCTACGCTCTTTCTGTAAAAGCAGGTTCAAACTTTAGCTTCCCCACCGAGAATGGCGAGGTAATTTATGATGCCGCTTTACCGATGCTTACCATGCAGCTTCTACCCGCTGGGCTGAGAGGGTTAGTAGTAGCCGGTCTAATAGCCGCTTTAATGAGCTCCTTAAGCTCCGTTTTCAACTCTTGCTCTACCTTATTTACTATTGATGTTTACCAAAGGCTAAAGCCCGAAACCAGTCAGAAGCAATTGGTTAAAGTAGGCCGCATTGCCACAGGCGTTCTAGTTGTTTTTGGTCTAGCTTGGATTCCATTATTAGACTTATTAGAAGGCGGACTGTTCCAGAAGTTACAAAGCATTCAATCTTATATTTCTCCACCTATTGCCGCCGTCTTTTTATTAGGTGTTTTTTCTAAGCGCATCACCGCCAAGGGAGCAAAATACTCCCTTTTAAGTGGCGCCGTTCTAGGAGCCACACGCCTAATCTTGGAGTTAAATAAAACCCATTTACCCGCCAGTTTGAGTTGGTATGTAGAGATTAACTTTTTACATTTCGCCCTCATGCTTTTCCTTATTTGCACCTTAATTTTAGTAGGGGTTAGCTTGAGCGAAAACGCACCGAATTACGATAAAATCAAGTCATTATTATATAGGAGAGGTAATTCTGAACTAAAACAAAGAGGAAATATACTTTTAAGTATTGCTCTCTTTATAGTGATAGGAGTTATCTGGATAGTGTTTAGTTAAATTGCCTAGCGGCAGCACCAATTTTTATGAAAACAAATAGAAACTTAGTCTCTATGATTGCGCTGATAGTAGCGCTCGGAGGACTTTTAATGGGTTTTGACGCCTCTGTAATTTCTGGGGTAGTTAAATTTATTGAACCCGAATTTGACCTCAACAAATTAGAACTAGGTTGGTCGGTCGCCTCCTTAACTCTAACCGCAACTCTCGCTATGATGATTGCCGGGCCTATAAGTGATAAATTAGGACGCAGAACGGTTCTGCGCTATGCCGCGGCGCTTTATGCACTTTCCGCGGTGCTATCTGCCATCGCTCCCACTTTTATGTTCTTAGTTATCGCTCGTATGATTGGTGGTTTTGGCGTAGGTGCTTCTCTTATTCTAGCGCCCATGTATATCGCTGAAATCGCGCCTAAAGACCTGAGAGGCCGCTTGGTTTCCTTCAATCAACTTAATATTGTAATCGGTATTTCCTTGGCCTTTTTTACCAATTATCTTATTCTTCAGTTAGGTAAAAGTGACCTAAGCTGGGCCATCAACTTAAAGTTTAGCGAACACAACTGGCGTTGGATGCTCGGACTAGAAACCATCCCAGCAATCTTTTATTTCTTCGGTCTTTTCTTTGTTCCACCTAGTCCGCGCTGGTTAATTATGAAAGGGCGTTACGATGAGGCAGAAGCCATTATGGCCAAAGTAGCCGGCGTTGATATAGCTAAAATGGAAATTGCTCGCATCCAAAAAAGTATCGCCGAAGAAGAAAACAAAGAGGAAGCAAAAATCAAGGACCTCTTTCGTCCAGGTTTGCGCCTAGTATTAACCATCGGTATTGTAGTGGCGGTATTGCAACAGATAACTGGTATTAACTCGGTTTTCTTTTATGCGCCCATGATTTTTGAGCAGAGTGGTTTAGGGACCGATGCTTCTTTTATGCAGGCCATTTTAGTGGGCTTGGTAAACCTAGCTTTTACGATACTCGCCATCTTGTTTATTGACCGTTTAGGACGTAAACCCTTACTAAGTTTTGGCGTGGCAGGCATTGCCATTTCTATGTTTGTATTGTCTTATGCCTTTAAAACTGCCGAGTTTTCGGTGAGCAACGAGGTAATAGCCAACTTTGCGGAAAAATTTGATAGTTCTGTTCTACGTAGTCTAGAAGCCCAAGTATTTACCAGTGAAACCGCTTTTACCGAAGCATTAGCCACTTACGTAGATGCGGCTTCTTTAGAAGAGCATCAAGCCGATATTGTAAAAGGTTCCATTAATATGAATACCGGTCTTACCTTGATTTCAATTCTTGCCTTTGTGGCTAGTTTTGCTATCTCCATCGGACCAGTGATGTGGGTGCTCTTCTCCGAGCTCTTCCCCAATAAAATTAGGGGTATTGCCATCTCCTTTGTGGGCCTGATAAATTCGGCTGTAAGCTTTTTGGTTCAGTGGATTTTCCCTTGGGAACTAGACGTTTTAGGCAACTCACTCACCTTTCTGATTTATGGTTTATTTGCTGCTTTCGGTTTAATTTTTATTATTAGAGTTATTCCCGAAACTAAAGGCAAATCTTTAGAAGAAATTGAAAAGCAACTTGTTACAAAAGACTAAGTATGAAAAAACTAATAGCCCTCACGTTCCTATCAGGCTGTATTGCTTGTGCTAATCCGCAAGAAACTGAGAACGCATCTACCGAAAGGGAAGATAATAAAAACAGCCTAAGGGTAAAAGCGGAAAGCTTTGTAAACAGCAGCCGTACTATAGTTGACGGCCAGCCCTTGATAATGACAGAAGGCGAATGGCTCGATTACGACATCCAAATTCCCACGGCTGGTCGCTACAAAATAAGCTTCATGGCAGAGGCCGATACTAGCGCCCGCATTTGGTTGGAAGATTATATTAAAAACACTGATAACCGCACTTACGATATTAGTGGCAGTCTTGCTTTCGCAGAAGGACAGGCTCAGGTGTTTGGCTCTCCCTTAGATACCGGTTTACACCAGATGCGCCTTCACTTTAAAAAGGGGGAAATAAAAATAGATAGCTTCCAATTCCAGTTGATGAAAAAGCATCAAGACACTCCTAAATCGCTTACGCAAAGTACCAAAGGAGAAGAGTGGCAATTGGTGTGGAGCGATGAATTTGAAGGAGAAGGTTTACCCGACACCACCAAGTGGAGCTACAAGGTTGGTAATTGGGGCTGGGGCAATAATGAGCCGCAGTATTATACCGATGCCAAATTAAAAAATGCGCGTCAAGAAAATGGCACCCTTATTATTGAGGCCCATAAAAATGACGCAGGAAACCCTTGGACTTCTGCCCGACTAAGCACGCAAGGCAAGCAGTCTTTTTTATACGGTAAGATTGAATTTAGAGCAAAAATACCGGTTGGACGCGGCACTTGGTCAGCAGGCTGGCTTTTGGGCGATTCGTACCGCGATGAATTATCGTGGCCTTACTGTGGCGAAATTGATGTTTTAGAATGTGTGGGTTATGAAATTAACGACAGTACCGGCGACGGAATCAATCACGCTACTTGCCATACCCGTGCTTATTACTTTAAACAAGACAATCAAATTGGTAGTGAAATAGAAGTTCCCAACATGGACGATGAATTTCACACTTATGCAGTAGAATGGTATCCCGATGTAATTTATGGTTTGGTAGACGGCGAGCGCTATTATACCTACGACAAAAATGCAAATGAACTGGAATGGCCATTTTTTGAGCCACAAAATATTATTGTTAACCTTGCTGTTGGCGGCGGTTGGGGAGGTGCAAAAGGCATCGATCCTCAGTGGGAAAGTCACCAATACATTTTAGATTATGTACGGGTATATGAATTACACTAAACGATTTAATTACTCAAAAATATTTCTGGGACTGGCTTTTCCTTTTCTGGTTTTTAGCTGCCAAAGTCCTCCCAAAAAAGCAGAACCTGGCGTAGAAATCTACAACAGCTCTGCTGCAGGAGATAAAATGGCGAAGGGAGAGGTTTTTGACTCCATCACCGAGTACGGTATTGAAATTTTTCCGGAGCAGACCTTCCAAAAAATTGAAGGCTTCGGTGGGGCTTTTACCGAGTCTAGTAGCCATTTATTGCAGAAGATGAGCGCCAACAAGCGCCGCGAAGTATTAGAAGCTTACTTCGCTAAAGATGCGGCGGCTTATAGTTTATGCCGGACCCACATTAATTCTTGCGACTTTTCTTTAAGCTCCTATGCTTATGCAGAAGTGCCGGGTGATACCTTACTCCAATCTTTTAGCATTGAGGCTGATCGCGACGATATTATTCCCACCATAAAACAGGCGCAGGGCATCTCCGAAAATGGCTTTAAAATTCTTGCTTCCCCTTGGACCGCGCCCCCTTGGATGAAAGATAACAAGGCTTGGTTTGGCGGCAAACTTTTACCAGAATACCGTTCTACCTGGGCCAAGTACTTTTCTAAATATGCTCAAGCTTACGCGGCAGAAGGCATTCCTATTTGGGCTTTTACCGTAGAAAACGAACCCCTTGGCAACGACTCCAACTGGGAAAGCATGCATTTTACACCCGAGGAAACGGCGGATTTTGTCGCCAATTTTTTAGGCCCACAATTGGAAGAAGATAGTCTGGACATCAAAATTCTAGGTTACGATCAAAACCGAGGCGAAGAATTAGAGGAATGGGCCGATGTGCTTTTACAAGATTCATCAGCCGCACCTTATCTCGATGGTATGGCAGTGCATTGGTATACCAGCACCTACGATTGGTTTCCCCAGTCTTTACAGCATACCCATAAGCTTGCCCCCGAAAAATTGATTATTCAATCGGAAGGTTGTGTAGACGCAGAAGTCCCTCATTGGCAAGATGACGCATGGTACTGGCGCAAAGAAGCGACCGACTGGGGCTACGAATGGGCTAAACCCGAGAACAAGTATCTTCATCCTCCCTATGTGCCGAGCTACCGTTATGCACGCGATATTATTGGCTGCCTCAACAACTGGGTAGCGGGCTGGATAGACTGGAACATGGTGTTAGATAGACAAGGTGGACCCAACCACGCAAAAAATTGGTGTGTAGCACCCGTATTGGTTGATACCACTAGCGATGAAGTATACTATACTCCTCTGTATTATATTCTCCGTCAGTTTAGTCAGTTTATCCAACCCCAAGCGCAACGAATTGGCTTTAGCTGTTCCGATGAAGCTATGATGCTAACGGCGGTGCAAAACCCCGACAAGAGTATTGTAGTTTACTTACTAAATACTAATGAACATGCGGAAAGCTATACCTTAAAAATTGGTGAACGCGAAATTAAAACGCAAGTGCCCGCGCAAGCATTGCAAAACATAGTACTAAAACCCTAAGATTTACTCTTAATGTCTTTGAACTCAGAAACTATTTTCCTTGGCTCTAACCCCGTACAAACCGCTCCCACCAAAGTGGAAGGTGAATTTGTAGAAATATCAGGCGAGAGCTATTATAAGATTTCCAATTATCACGCAATGGACCCCTTCTTTATGACGGTGGTTAGCCCCAGTGATCAATGGCTGTTTATTGCCAGCAATGGTGGCTTAACGGCGGGTAGGAAAAACGCAGAGTCTGCCCTATTCCCTTATTATACCGACGATAAGCTGATTGACAACGCGGAAAATACCGGTTCGAAAACGCTTATTAAAGTAAAGCGCAGCGGAAATACACAACTATGGGAAGCCTTCTCTTTACGCTCGGAAGGTTTGTACCAAATACGCCGTAATATTTATAAAAACAGCCTTGGTAATAAGTTACGTTTCGAGGAAATTAATGAAAGTCTCGGTCTAAGCTTCAGCTATGAATGGACTTTCAGTAATCGCTACGGTTTTACTAAAAAAAGCTGGCTCCGCAACCTTAAAGGAGATGCGGCCGAAATTGCTATTCTCGATGGTTTACAAAACATTTTACCTTCGGGAGTCAACAGTGGTCTGCAAAGCGGGCGTAGCACTTTGGTAGATGCCTATAAAAAGAATGAGCTGGTTAAAAATTCCTCTTTGGCCATTTTTAGTCTGAGCGCTCGTATTGTTGACAAAGCTGAGCCCGCAGAAGCATTAAGGGTTAATACCATTTGGTCTTCTGGCCTTAAGGCAGATGCGATTCTACTTTCAAATCTTCAATTAGATAAGTTCCGTCGTGGCCAAGAAATTGAAAACGAAAGCTTTGTAAAAGCAACAAAAGGAGCTTATTTCACCCATAGCCAGTTTAAGCTCGCTGCCAATGAAGAAAAGCACTGGCTTTTTGTGGCGGAACTAAACCAGTCTAGTGCCCAAGTAGCACAGCTTAGAAAAGAACTTGAAAAGACTGAAGAATTAATACAAAAAGTGGAGTCCGAAATTACGGCCGACTCTTTGAAACTGAAAAAATTGGTCGGTCTGGCCGATGGTTTACAGCTTAGCAAAGACAAGCTAATTAGCACCCGCCATTACAGTAATGTGCTCTTTAATATTATGCGGGGTGGCATTTTTGAAGGCTTATACTTGCTTAGTAAAAACGATTTACTTAAGTATTTTAACATTGTAAACCAAGACCTTAGTACAGAGTACGCCAGCTTTTTTACAGGCTTAGACGAGCATTTAACTTACGAAAACCTAGTAGCCCAAGCCACTAAAACGGGCAACAGCGACTTAACACGTATCTGTCGCGAGTATCTACCTCTTTCTTTTAGTCGCCGTCACGGTGACCCCAGCCGCCCTTGGAATTATTTCAGCATTGAAAACTTAGACCAAGAGGGCAACCGCATTATCAACTACGAAGGAAACTGGCGCGATATTTTTCAAAACTGGGAAGCGCTTAGCTACTCTTTCCCGCTTTATATTGAAGGCATCATCGCCAAGTTTGTTAATGCCTCTACCGTAGACGGCTATAATCCTTACCGCATTTCTAAAAACGGCATAGACTGGGAGGTAATTGAAGAGCACGATCCTTGGTCCTTTATTGGCTACTGGGGCGATCATCAGATTATTTATCTACAAAAGCTTTTAGAACATTCGGCGGCTCACTATCCGCATAAGTTACAGGAGATGCTTTCGGAAGAATCTTTCGTGTATGCCAATGTTCCTTACCGTATTAAGTCCTATTCAGAAATAGTAGAAGACTCGAGTGACACCATTGACTTTGATCACGAATTAGAAAGAGTTATCCAAGGTCGCGTAGAACAAGTGGGTAGCGATGGGCGCTTGGTTTGGGATCAATCACAGAAAATCATTAAATCTAACTTAGCAGAGAAAATTCTCCTTACCGCTTTAACCAAGCTCTACAATTTTATTCCTGAAACGGGTATCTGGCTAAATACCCAAAGACCCGAATGGAATGACGCTAATAATGCTCTAGTGGGTAACGGTGTTAGCATGGTTACGCTCTATTATTTGCGTCGCTTTATTGCTTTTAACCACCAGTTATTTAGCGAAAATACTCAGAGTAATTTTGCCCTAAACAGTCCGCTTTACGATTTAGCACATAATGTTTTAAGGACTTTCAATGATCATAAAGGCTCTTTAGGTGATTCTTTTAGTGCAAAGGAACGTAGGGCTATTTGCGACAGTCTTGGCTACGCGGGCGACCGCTATAGAGCCTTAGCCTACGCGGGCTTAGGGGTGGAAAAACAAAGTTTTGAAAAGTCTGATATTTTAGCACTTTTTGAATTAGCATTACTTTATATAGACGATGCTATTGCTAAAAACCGCCGACCCAATGGACTGTATCACGCCTATAACCTAATTGAGTTTGGCGAAGAAACGGTGGAGGTTTCACATTTATACGAAATGTTGGAAGGACAAGTAGCCGCTTTAAGTACCGATAATTTAAAAGCCAATGAAGCGCTTCACATTCTTGATAAACTGAAAGAAAGCGCCATGTATCGTCCCGATCAGTATAGCTATATGCTTTACCCGGATAGAACTTTAGCACCTTTTATTGAAAAGAATAATATACCAGCAAGCTTTGTAGAAAACTCTGCCTTGCTTAAAGCCATGCACGCCAAAGGGAATGAGAGTATTGTAGAAGTTGGCGCCGCAGGATCTTATCATTTTAACGGTGATTTAAGCAATGGCAAAGAACTAGAAGAGCGTTTAGAAGGACTGGAAAAAGGGCCATGGGCCAGTCTAGTTCAAAAAGAAAAAGAGTCCTTGCTAGACCTCTTTGAAGAACTCTTTAACCACCGTGCCTTTACTGGTAGATCGGGTACTTTTTACGGCTATGAAGGTCTTGGCAGTATTTATTGGCACATGGTTTCTAAGTTATTATTGGCGGTACAAGAAAATATTTATAAGGGCAAAAATGAGTATGCCGATCCGGAAATTATGGGCCACCTAGTGGCGCATTACTACGAAATTAGGGCAGGTATTGGAGCGAATAAAAACCCAGAACTCTACGGTGCCTTCCCCACGGATGCTTATTCACATACACCTTCCATTGCTGGCGTTCAGCAACCAGGCATGACCGGACAGGTAAAAGAAGATGTACTAAATCGTTGGGCAGAATTAGGCATAAGTGTGCAGGATGGTCAATTAAGCGTTGAACCCTTTTTTATGCATCCCGATGAATTTATCGATGAGGAAAGTAGTTTCGAATTCGTTAATGCAAAAGGTGATTTTGAGAGCCTGCCTTTAAGCCAAGGGCAAATGGGATTCACCTATTGCGGAGTACCGATGGTATACCAATCTGGCGAAAGCTACGCCCTTACAGTTTACTATGCAGATGGTAAAAAAGAAACGAGCGAGCAGTCTAGCTTAAGCGAGAATGATAGCCAAGGTATATTTAGCCGCAGTGGTAACATCACGCGCATTGATTTAACGTCTAAATTTTAGGAAAAGGCAGAGTGCTAAGGGCGGTTTTATTACACTAAACATGCCTTCCTTTTGAAGCATGTTTCTCAGTTTTGAATCTTCTACCAGAAGCCCCCTAAAGTGGCTAGCTTTTAGCAGTGGAATAAAATTTTTGATATGGTAAAATGGCTAAACTACCTAGGACTTGCAGTAATATTTAGTTTGTCCTCTTGCAGCGAAAAACAATCATTAAAGACTGCCCGTGATATTTTAGGTAATAGTGATTATCCTGCCATTGCTTACGGTGGTTTTCGCAATCAAGATCGCTCTAAAGCGCCCAGTGTGGCGGACATTAAAGAAGATCTAAAAATTTTGGCTGCGGCGGGTTTTAAAATTCTGCGCACCTACCACGCTCGCTTATACAATCATACTCCAAGGCTTCTGCAAGCTATCAAGGAAATGAAAGAGGCTGACCCAGACTTTGAAATGTATGTAATGCTAGGCGCTTGGATGCAGTGCGAAAATGCTTTCACAGAGAATCGCAATCACGCACAAGAAGACACTCTAAACGATAAGGCCGAAATTGTAAAGGCCATTGCACTGGCGCAGCAATATCCTGATATTGTAAAAGTAATTGCCGTGGGTAACGAATCGATGGTGCATTGGGCGGCTACTTATTATGTAGAACCAGGCATTATTCTCCATTGGGTAGAACATTTACAGACCCTAAAAAAAGAGGGGGCGCTCGATTCTAATTTATGGATTACAAGCTCCGATAATTTTGCCTCTTGGGGCGGTGGCGATGATAGTTATCATAAAGTAGACTTAGAATTATTATTAAATGCCGTAGACTATGTCTCCTTGCATAGTTATCCTTTTCACGACACCCACTATGACCCAGAATTCTGGTATGTTCCTGAAAATGAAGAGTCTCTCGACACGATTCAACAAGTTAAAAACGCTATCGCAATATGCGTATCGCGCGTAAAAGGGCAGTATTTGGCTGTAACTGAGTATATGCATAGCCTAGGAATTGAAAAAGAAATTCACATTGGCGAAACGGGCTGGGCTAGTTATACCAATACCATGTACGGGGCCGAGGGCTCGCATGCAGCAGATGAGTATAAGCAGAAATTGTATTATCAGTCTTTACACAATTGGACTAATTCTGCGGGAATCGCCTGCTTTTATTTTGAAGCTTTCGACGAACCTTGGAAGGATAATAAAAATCCCGGTGGTTCGGAAAATCACTTTGGTTTATTTGGAGTAAACGGAAAGGTGAAAATGCCTTTATGGGGAAGTTATGATGCGGGTCTATTTGAAGGTTTAAGTCGCAATGGTCATGAACTTTACCAAAGTTACCAAGGAGAACGCGATAGTGTTTTAAGGGGCCTTTTACCACCACCCTACAAAAGTGATATGCCGGTAAAGGAGATTCGCTATCCGGAACAAGATAGTAGCGCCCATCATGCATCCCTCCTCTTGGTTTTGGGCACTGCCGTAGATGACCATCCAAACACTGCCTTTCGTTACCCTAGTAGCCCTCTCAAACTAGAGGGCTGGGAGAATACATGTCAGTTAGAACTGAGAGAAGATTCGATACTTTACATTAAAACTGGTACTGGTTCTTGGTGGGGCGGGGCGCTTAGTTACGCTTCTGGCGAAAGCCAAAACCATAGCCCTTTTAAAAATGGCAAACTGGTTTTAAGTATGCGGGGAAACAGCGCTTGCAATTTTGAGCTAGGCCTACAAAGTGGCAGTTATTCCAAAGGCAACTTGCAAGAAGGACATTTTAAGTTTGGGCCCAGTTCGGCTAAAAAAATTACGCCTCATTGGCAAACATTCAGCCTTGACTTTTCTGAATTAGAAGGCACCTTAAACTGGGAAGACATTGGGGCTCTGCTCTATATTAAAGGTCTTGATAAATTTGACGGTGGCACTTTGGAGTTGAAAAACATATCTATCCAACACTCTTAATACCGTTTGTTCCCTTAATCGGTTCACTTTCCTTTGTTTTGCATCAAAGATCGCAGCAGGCCCTTTTTCGTGCTTAAAGCAGAGTGATTAATATATTTTGGGTTGGCATCTTTGATTTCACTAGGTAGATAATCACTTTTTAAATCTAGGAAACTATAAACCTCTTGCAGATACGATTCTTTAAGGAACATAAATGTTTCATAGGACCAAAGGAAGCTTTTGGCTTCGCTCCTAAGTACTTCTTCCATTATCTCTTTCGCTTTTTGCTGATGTCCTGTAATAGTCTCGGGTTTTCGTTGAAAACGTTTTTTTACCGAGAGAGCCGCAATAGTGCTGTCTCTGGTGCAAAGAATAAAATAAGCATCATACCCAGACTGCCACGCCTTAAGGGGAGGCCATTCAGGCTCCAAGCCAAAAGGAAGGGAGCGATGGCAAACTAAATGTTCCACCTCTGAGCAAGGTTGGCTAAAGTCATTCTCTCTATCGCAAAAAGCCGAATCACAGCAATTGAAGCCCCTTCCAGACCAGCCTGCATCTCCATTTAATGCGGCGGAAATAATTTGCGCAATTAAAGTGCTGCCCGAACTCTCTGAGCCGATAACAAAAACGCACCTCTTTTTCATCTTAATCAATTTTAATCGAGGTTCTTATTATAAGCTCCTTCCTCGTGCTCACCAACATTTTCTGCCGCGCTATTTTAACTCTTCTCTTCCATCGCTGTGTAAAGCAAACCTACCTTTTTCTCTAGGGTGGGCTACTTCTGTTTCTTGCCATGGCCAACCCCCAAATTGGGTTCTGCCGTATTCTCGCATGGTCTCTCTAATTTCTTCCGCTGTATTCATCACAAAGGGACCATGTTGCACTACTGGCTCACCAATAGCCTTCCCTTCTAAAATTAAAAGACGAGCATCTGCTGCCCCATTCTTAATGGTAATATCCTCTCCCGCTCTCAACTCTAAAATATAGTTAGCCGGTATTTTCCTATCCTCTACCGTAATATCTAATCCCTTGTAAAAGAAAATAGAGCGCTTAGCTTCTGGGCTTGTTTTAGGCAGGGTCCAGGTGGCATTGGCCTCCATCTTTACCGTATAAACTCCCACCGCGTTCTCAGGTTGAGCGGCCCAAGAGTCAGGCGTAGGATCTAGTGCCTCAGTATTATTAATCTTCCCCGCGATAACATCTACAGTAGTAATTTTCCCTGCTTCATCTTTATGATTGATAACTGGTATATCTTCATTCCACAACATTTTGAAATGAGGCTCCACCATTTTTGATACCCGGGGCAGGTTTAGCCAAATTTGAAAGATCTCCAAGGGATTGCCCTTATCTTTATTAATAAGTGGAAACATTTCTGAATGTTGTACGCCTCTTCCAGCGGTCATCCACTGAACGTCTCCCGCCATAAATCGACCCGCCGCGCCTAAAGAATCGGAGTGGTCTACCACTCCTTCTTTATTAATAGTAATGGTCTCAAAGCCACGGTGAGGGTGATAGGGGAAGCCGGGCATTTTACTACCATGGTACATTCTCCATTCATTTTTAACATCAAAGTCTTGGCCTACACTTCTGCCTACTAACTGTTCTTGGTTAACACCTTGCTCAGCATTTCCGCTGGGGTACTCATCCCGATGATAAGCACAAAAAAGAAAAGGGTCTTGTGTTTTCCACGGAAAACCGAGGGGCTCTATTTTTAGGATATTACTCATCACTTCAAAATTTTATTCAAACTTCGGAACTTAATTGCTCTTAAGCGAATTTAAGTTAAAGAATAAATGATGGGGGCTTTTCCATAAACCTCTCATTCCCAAATCGCTGATTAATAAGGTTTTTCCTCGTTTATTTTTGAATTTAAATCTAAGTGAATCTCATTCTCTTTTATTTCAAAGGTTAAAGACTATTGTTCAATGAGTTGACTAAGTCAAAATATGAGATTAAAAGATTGACAATCCATGCTGTCAAACAGTTGCGGCATTAGTTTTAACTTTATCAGTATCTTTGACTTTAGGGAACTTAAATATGGGGAATTAGTCTTTTACTAGATGAGGTACTCTTTGGGGAGAGCAAGACCACTTCTTATATTTATTTCGGTCCAGTAAGCTTTTTATCATCTTGATGATCAAGGTGGGATGAAAACTTTGTACCAAAAGATATGAAAATCCGAACAGGGTTATTTTTATTATTATTTATAAGCAGCATCATTGCACCTTCTGGCTATTGCCACGGACAAGGCTTGGATTCCTTGCTTATTGTTTGGCCTAACAAGGCTTATCAAATGGCTAGTAAAGCGATGCAGGAAGATCCTCGGGCCGCTTTTCTTGCTGTAATGATTGAGGCGAATCTAAACCTGGGAAACTACGAGCGCGCTGATTCACTTTACTGTTACTACTCCCCAATATTAGAGCAATCCTCAGTAGATTCAAATGACCTCATGGAAGTACAACGCTCCATAGCGCGGGTTTATGCCATCCAATTTCGTTTTGAGGAATCCTTTACACTGTTTGATCAGGCCCTAAACTATTATTCTGCCAAAAAAAACGAAGAAAAAGCAGCTTTAACTAAGGTGAACTTAGCCGAGTACTATCGGATAATAAGCCAATTGGAGCCAGCCAATGAATTGCTTTTAAGCATCATAAATAAACCCGGTTTTGAAGAGAATATTAGCGGAGCTGTAAAGGCCAATGTCTATCATCGCCTGGCCGCTATTAGTCGCAAAAAGACCAATAGCCAAAAACAAGCACTTATTTATTTGCAAAAATCCCTGAGTTACTCCGAACCTATCCAGCACTTAGGCCACATGGCTACTGCCTATACCGAGTTGGGTGATATCTATCAAGAACTCCAAGACCCTCTCGCCCAAAAGTATTTACATAAGGCTTTAGAAGCATGGGAAAGACTAGGGTATTCTCACTATCAAGCCAATGTGCACCTAAACTTAGTTCGATACTTATTAGGCATAGGAGATTTGGATGCGGCCATGAAGCATTTAAATGCGGCTATTTCTATCGGAGCAATTTATCCAGCCTTGCTCAATATGGCATTAGAGTTTAAAGCGACAATTTTATTCAAACAAGGCCAATACAAAGAAGCCTTTATTATCCGTGACTCCTGCGCTAATCTGAGGGTTGAATTGATGCGCAAACAGCATGACAAGGACATTCTTGAGGTTTCTCGTAAGTTTCAGACTGATATCTCAAAGGCAGAGTTAAAAACTAGTAAAAAACAGGAGGACCTGGCCATAATAAAGGCTGAGCAAGAAAAGAAGTTAAGGAAGGGCTTTGCCGTAGGAGTGGTGTTTCTTTTAATTCTTATCGGAGTAGTCACAAGTTTATACTACATCTTGCGGCGAGAAAAGCTTGCGATCAGCTCTAAAAATAAGATTATTGGCGTTAAAAATGAGCAGTTAAGCTTGTCACTGCAAGAAAAAGATACGCTCCTGCGAGAGGTCCATCATAGGGTTAAAAACAACCTACAGATTATTTCTTCTTTAATCGAAATGCAAAAATTGGGCTCTTCCTCTAACCTAATTAATGAAGCAGGGGTACATGCGCTCTTAGGAAGAATAAATACCATGGGCTTGGTGCACCAGAGGCTTTATAGTCAAGATGTTCTTGGCAGTGTTCAGGTAAAGGGCTATTTGGAAGATTTAATCTCTCACTTACGCTTAATGGATTTAGGGCCGAAGCCAGCAAGCATCCGTTTAAATTGTGATGTCATTAGGATGGATATTTCCACCAGCATTTCCTTGGGTATGATAGTAAATGAACTGGTCTATAACTCAATGAAGCATGCTTTTAGCATGGATCACCCTAATCCTGAAATCTCTATGGAATTAAGTCTACTTGAGAATGAGCAAATTAAGTTTTGTTACCGCGATAATGGTCAAGGAATAAATGCAAAAGGAGAAGAAGGTTTTGGTATGAGGCTAGTCCGCATGTTTGCGAGACAGCTGGTGGCCGAAGTGAACCTCGATAATTCTAATGGTTTTAAGTTAAGCCTTAATTTTTCGATTATCAATGAGTGATAAAGCTATTCTAATAGTAGAAGATGAAGTTATTATTGCTGAATATCTCAGAGATCTTTTGGTGTCTGTTGGATTTAACCAGGTTAATATGGTTCATGATACGGCCGCTGCAGAAGCCTATTTGAACAAGAGTCCGGTAGACCTTATCCTTCTTGACATCAATATGTCGCATGAGCTGAGCGGCATAAACTTAGCTACTGAATATTTGACCCAAAACCATATTCCTTTCATTTATATTACTGGTAGCTCCAACGTCGGAACCATTGAAAGCGCTCTGGAAACGCAACCTGCCGCCCTTATTACCAAGCCCTTTAAAAGCACTGATGTAATTGCAGCGGTAAAAATAGCCTTTTCTAAAATGCAAAGTAAGGACAGGGCGCAGGAAAGCGCCGTGCCTATTACTAATGGCGATGATTTCAGCAAGACTAATCCACTGGAACTTCCGGATGAAACCATATCTAAGCTTTCGCAATTTGAAATTGACCGGATGCAAGAAATTGTCCGGATTTGCCAAAACAATTGCTCAGATTCCAGCTTTAACACTGAACTCTTGGCTGATGAAGTTCGAATGTCGAGACGGCAACTCTATCGATTTATTGAAAAGAGCTTTAATACCACTCCGGCGCAATTAATTAAAGAGCACCGACTTAAATTAGCTAAAGAATATATTAAGTCAAGCAAGTATAAGCGGGTTAAAGATGTAGCCTTCCAATGTGGCTTTTTAAAAGCCGCTCATTTTTCTAAAGAATTTGAAAAATTCTATGGCAAAAAGCCCTCCCTTCTAATGCGTGCAACCGAAAGTTAATTAGCAACGCCTCTGTTACTGCTTTTCTCAGTTGAAAAAGAGCCGACCCCTTCCATTTTACCCCCTCTTATACGGTCTTAATTAAGGTAAAAAAAGCTTGGTTTCTCCGCTAAAATCTCTCTGGAGCGGTTAATCACCTTTTCTCATAGTCTCTGTTTTATTTTTGATAACACTTAATCCTGTCTATCAACACTTAATGTGTTTCTGTCCTGAAAAAACAGCATTATCTAGATCTGAAATCAGCAATCAAAATGCCACTAATAGACCCTATTAAGGCACAAATGGCATATCATTTTGGCATAGATAAGTATTAAATAGAAAAGCAATTTATCCACCTTTGAATCCTTAAATCAACTGTAAATGAAACATCTATTATCCAAAAAATTATTTGGGTTAATCGTAGTCTTTTTAGTCTCGATTTCAACCCTTTCTGCACACGGAGTCCAGCTACGCTGGAATATTGTGCCTTCCACAGGTGCAATTAGAGTGTGGATAGAACATTGGCATGGTCGTGCCACGAACGTGGCTAACTTCCCTTTAATCGTTACTTCTAGCGTTGGCGGAGTTACCACGACTCAAACGTATTATGCTACTGGTTATATAAACGGCTCAAGCGTTGCCGGATTACCAGACGGCGGTAGTACCTCCGACTTATTATCTTCTTGCGGAGGTTATAGCGGTGCAAACACTCAAAATAACTGGGTGTTCTGGGATTTCAACCCACCCGCTTGTAATACGCCTGTATCCCTAACTATAGTTTCGGGTCCTGCTGTAGAAACTACGGAAGCTTGCGCTACTTTATATCCCCAAACGATTACCAGTAACTTTAACGACAATAATGGTCCGGCTTTAACATGTAATGATGTTAATGTTCCTCCGACTGGCGCTAACTGCGACGCTGTAGTTAGTAGCTATAATATTGGCGCAGTTGATGCTTGTGGTGGTAATGTTAGCCTAAGCTACAGCATAGCCGAAGGCAGTACCTTTGCACAAGGAACTACTCCAGTAACGGCAACCGCTCTAGATCAATACGGTAACAGCTCTACTTGTACATTTAATGTGAATGTTCTTGATAATCAAGCTCCCACTGTAATTACGCAAAACACGTCAAAGAAACTAATCAATGGTAATGCTACAATTAGCGCTACCGATATTGACAATGGTTCTTTTGACGGAAACACCTGTGGCGGAATAGCTACTATTTCCGTTGCCCCGAGCAGCTTTGACTGCAATGATGTGGGTACTAATTCTGTAGTACTTACAGTTACCGATATATCTGGTAATATCTCTACAGGAACAGCTACAGTAACAATATTAGATACTGTTGCACCAGTGATTACCTGTACAGCTAATTTGACTGTAAATGCTGACCCTGGAGAATGTACCGCTATTGCTACTTTTGGTCAACCAACAGTAACCGATAACTGTGCCGGCTCAAGTAGTGTAACTATCAACCAAATTGCTGGCTTAACCTCTGGTTCTCGTTTTCCAGTCGGTTCTACAACCAATACTTTTGTGGTTTCTGATGGTTCTGGCATAAATGATACTTGTAGCTTTGATGTTACTGTTACACAGAGTAACCCACTTGCAATAAGCATTGCCGATACAGTAAAGGTTTGCCAAGGATCCTCAGTACAGCTAAGCCCAACTATTCTTAATGTCCCGCAAACAAGCGGCGGTTCAGGAAATGGCAACGCTAGCTTCTGCGTATTTGATGCAGCAGGAGGTGCAGCCAATTGTACTTTTGGTACTCAGAGCCTTTGCACTGATGGCTATGTATTAAACCCCGGCACCAAGACACTTTCAAATGTTAGTTTACCAGGAACTCCTTCGTCAATGGGGATTCGTATATATTTTACTAAGTGCGGAAGTACAGCCACTAACTGGACTTTTAAACTTAATGGTCAGGTTATCGGAACTTATTCAAACTCGCTCAACAGTTGTAGCTGTCAGCCCCCAACCTCGCAATACCCTAGCAGCATTAATATTCCTACCAGTCAATTTATATCTGCGTGGAATCAAAATGGTTCAAATACCTTCAGTATTGAGTACACCGGAGACTCTCCGTATATATCAGGCTATGTGGTTGACATGAGCTACGACACTGAATCTTATTCGTGGACAGGTAATGCTGGCATTAGTGATGCTGCATCCAATAACCCTACTGTTTCTCCTACCGCTTCAGGCTATTATTATGTAAGCTATCAGGGAACAAACGGTTGTACTGCTAGTGACTCTGTATATGCTGAAATAGTAGCCTTACCTACGGTAAGTTTATCCCCACTAGGTGCCGTATCTCTTTACGGTGGAATAGTAAACCTTTCAGGCGGAAGCCCTACTGGTGGCACCTACTCTGGCGCTGGAGTTAGTAATAATCAATTTGACCCCTCTATTGCTGGTCTTGGTTTTCACACAATAACTTACACCTACACTAACAGTGAAGGTTGTAGCAGCTCTGACAGCAGCTCGATCGAGGTAATACCTTGTAATATTCAGCTTTCTGCCACTAGCAGCAATGTTTCTTGCCCTCGCGGATCTGATGGCACCATCGACCTGAATGCAACCAACACCAATGGTGCAGTAACCTATCAATGGACTGGACCTGCTGGCTTTACCGCTTCTACTGAGGATCTTTCAGGTTTAGCCGCTGGTAACTACACTGTTATAGTGACAGATGCCAACGCCTGTACTGAAACAAGTACTTATTCTGTTGTAGATAATGTAGATAATACTCCTCCAACAGTACTAACACAAAACGTATCGGTTTATCTAGATGCGAACGGTCAAGGAGCTTTAAGCTCTACCTCTACTACCACCCCTATCTTCAGCGAAGATTGGGCGGGAGTAAGCCCTGGCTTTTATAGCAATACTCAAGTAGGTGCTTTTAATATTAGCGGTTCTATAGACGTTGGTGATTATATAGCTGGCATGCCCGGTACCGAAATTGATTTAGCTGGTAACGCGAATGCAACAATGGAAACTAGCGCAAGCTTCTACCTACAAGCCGGTAGCTATACCTTTACCTTAGATCATCAAACCAATACCAATCCTAACCCGAATAACTCGGTAAGAGTAATTATTGGTTCATCATTCGATCAGACCTTTACTTCTATTAATAGTATTAAGAAAGAGTCTGTTGACTTTACGGTAGCGGCCGCTGAAAATGCAACTATCAAGGTTATCCAGTTAGGCCCTAGTGATGCCAGTGGTACCTTTATCGGTAGCTTAGGTTTAGGTTATAACAATCCTGCGGTTATTGAAATCGACGGAGGTTCAACCGACAATTGTGGTGTTCTAAGCATAACTGCTTCACAAACTAACTTTACTTGTGCCGACGTTGGCGCTCAGCCAGTTACTTTAACGGTTACTGATGTAAACGGTAACAGTGCGAGTAATATGGCTATGGTAGAGGTAAAAGACACCATTTCTCCTAATGCTATAGCTAAAAACATCACTGTTCAATTAGATGCGAGCGGTTCAGCTAGCCTTAATGCTGGCGATATAAACGACGGATCAAGCGATGCTTGTGGTATTGCCTCTACTTCTGTGGATGTAAACAGCTTCAGCTGTGCTAATGTGGGTGCGAATAATGTAGTTTTAACGGTTACCGATAATAATGGTAATAGCTCTACTGCTACGGCTGTAGTTACTGTAGAAGACAATGTTAATCCTAACGCTCAAGTAAATAACATTACTGTTCAATTAGATGCTTCCGGAAACGCTAGTATTACCGCGACTGATATTGACAATGCTTCTTCGGACGCTTGTGGTATTGCTTCAACTAGTATTGATGTAAACAGCTTTAGCTGTGCCAATGTGGGTGCGAATAATGTAGTTTTAACGGTTACCGATAATAATGGTAATAGCGCTAGCGCTATGGCTGTAGTTACTGTGGAAGACAACATCGCTCCAGCACTTAATAATGTTCCTGGTGACATTAGCATTACCGCTCAGCCTAATGATTGTACTCCTTCTGTGGATTGGACTGCTCCTACCGCCAGTGATAACTGCTCGGCTACTTTAAGCAGTACTGCTAATCCTAATGATAACTTCCCAGTAGGAACTACTGCCGTTACTTATACCGCTACCGATGCTTCTGGTAATACCGTAAGCGCAAGCTTTAACGTAACCGTTACTCCTACACCTGTAGTAGTAAGCTCTACTTTAAGTGCTTATGCTGGTGGGTTTAATATTAGCTGTAATGGCTTTAGTGATGGTGGTATTGACTTAAGTGTAAGTGGAGGTTGTGAACCTTACAGCTTTAACTGGAGCGATGGTACTACTACTCAAGACAATATCGGTTTAAGCGCTGGTTCTTACAGTGTAACTGTAACTGATGCTAACGGTACCGTGCAAAACTTTAGCTATACGCTAACTGAGCCTAGCCCTCTTTCTGCTTCTGCAGCAAGTAGTGGTTATACCAACGGAACTGGTTTAAGTGGAAATACTCTTTACCTAGGTTATGGTGCACAAAGCATTAACCTTAGTGCTACCGTAAGTGGTGGAGTTGCTCCTTATACTTATAGCTGGTCTCCTGCTGCAAGCCTAAGCGGTGCTACTACTGCTAGTCCAGTAGCAAGCCCAATGGCTACTACAACTTACACCGCTACCGTTACGGATGCTAATGGTTGTGTAATCACCGCTAGCACTACAGTAAATGTAATAGATGCAAGATGTGGTAAGAAAATGGATAAAGTCTTAGTTTGTCACAAAGAGTCTAAGAGAAAGAAAGGTCAGGTTACCACTACTTACCACAATATCTGTGTAAGTATTAATGCTGTATCTGCTCACTTAGCACACGGTGATTATTTAGGACCATGTAACAATAGCAATAAGAACGGTGATGATATCGTGGAAGCTTTTGACTACCACGTGTATCCTAACCCAACTAGCGATGTATTCACTGTGGAAATTCACAGCGAAGTAGCAGGCGATGCTAAGTTTATTTTAACAGATGTTCAGGGTAGAATCATTGATATGCAAAATGAAACTACTGCCGGAGGAACCACTCAATATCAGTTTGATTTGGGTAGATATGCCAAAGGGGTATACATGTTAACCATTATGGCTAACAACCAGAAGTTTGTTGAAAGAGTAATTAAGCAATAAGCTAATCTCTTTTTAAATATTAAGGCCGTCTCACCTGGTGAGGCGGCCTTTTTTTATGCAACAGTTTAATGAAGTATTTATATCGGTAGGGCTGTAAAATTTAATGAAGGCTCACTAATAAGAGCATTGATTATCTTCACGGAATGTTTCGAAGACCTGCTTTTTTCCTTCTTATCTTATTGTCTGCTTGTAAAGCAAAGCCTAAGTCCGTGCTTGCGCAAGATGAGCCCACACCTGACCTGATTCAAATCGAGGAAAGGGGAGGTATTATAGGGCTCTATGGACCCTATACCTTTAGCACAAGTGGAACACTATACTACAAAGGGGACAGCTTACGAGCGCTTAAAACCTCAGAGCGAAACACAGTAGATCGTCAAGTATCTTTAATTCGAGCCTTAGCTCCTTATCAAGGCACGGGGCATTCGGTAGAGCGAAGCCTTCGGCTTTTTAGCTCAGAAGACACGCTAATCTTTAATTGGGCTTTAGAAGAAGAAAAAGCGGCCGAGTATAATGCTATATACCGGCGCCTTTCTCAATTAGTTAGTGAATAAGTAATTGCTCTGAAACTACCGATCCATCTGGTTTTTGAACTTGGATAAAGTACATTCCCGCACTTAAGTCAGTCTTAAACTCCCAATCTTGAGCGCCTGCTTTTGTTTCAATAGTGCGGCGATGTAATATTCTCCCCTGCGCATCCAGTAAAGTCATGCTATACCTACCCGCTTCCACTTCAGTCCAGTTAATATGAAAGGAGCCATTGCTTGGATTGGGGTATACCTCCCATACGGCTTGAGCAGCTGCGGCATTTTCACTGAGGCCAATACCACTATTAGTGAGAAAAATATTGTCTAAGTTTATGATATCACCATCGCTCGTGATAGTATTCGTTCTCTTCGCAACCATCAAGTGGGTTTCAAAACAGAGCTCAAAATACTGCCCCGCAAATGCATCTAAACTAAGCACTTGTGTTTGAAAAGTGTCGGCACTAAAGCTTGCTGGCCGAAAGGTAGGCCCCACCTGTTGTCCATTAGCCAAAACCCGTAAACTACTACTATAAGGGCTATTGCTAGATTCACTCCTTAAGCGTGAAATAAGTCTCGTATAAGCCTGACGCAGGTCAAAATGCAAAGCTAAAGCTCCTTCACCTGTCGCATCTACGCAAGTACATAACTTTGAGCGAAACTCTGGGTTTACCTTCCAAACAGTAGAGTCAGAACGAGGCACCGCGAAAGGATCTGCATAATTAATTAAAGGGCCACCTATTACTTCTAAGCCGCGATTTCCTTGACTAGAAACACTATTGCGTCGGCTACTATTGTTAATTGGATGGCTAATAATTAAAGAGTCGGTATAAGCAAAGTCTTCAAAGCCAATCTTCCCGCCTAGCAGGTCATAAGGCTTGAGCACTCGGTGTCCCACAATAATATTATTATTTACCGTAGGATCCATAGGGTATACCAAGGTAAAGTTAAAGAGGTAAGACCCTCTCGCATCTAGGTTTTCTTGACTAAAATAGCTTAGGGTAATCGTATCGCCATAATGAACATTATTAATAAGGCTATAGGTTAGCGTACTGGAAACGCCGTCCAAGCTATAGTCTAGGTCGATATTGGTTCCTGCGACAAGACTATCGCAGCCCAAGAAAAGGGCAGAAAGCTCTATCTGGGTACTGTCGCCTAATTCACAGCCAGAAATAGGGCTAATCACTTTTAGCAATTTCCACTCAGCGTTTTGGTAAGGATCGTGCCTCAGAGCTTGATCAACAATATTGTTATAATTTAAGGTATCAGGGCTGTAAGTAATCGAGGCGTTAAAATTATAATTGCCAGTCGCGCTAAGATCCGCAGGCTGTGTGTGGGTAAGGTATAGTAAACTGTCTGGCGCTAAAGCAGAGCTTAAGCTTATAATGGTACTATTGATTAATCCTCCATTAACACTATAATTTAGAGTGATATTAGCCCCGGCTGGAATGCTTTGCGAGCAACTGTTATTGCGCACTATAAAGGTAATGGCTTCCGTGCTGTCTAAACTACAATCTACTTGTGGTAGCAGGAGAGCGTCCAAGCTTAAATCTATCGCTCCAGTGGAGGCGCCCACGCCTACAGCGTACCAAGCATTAGTTGTCTGAATATATTCATTTGAACAAGGACCATAGAGGTTGATTGCCGCTTGCATGGCACCCATACGAGCATCTTGATGGTTGGAATAACGCGTGAGAAAATTGGTTAGGTTGTAGTAGGCAATATCCGTTGCCTTTTGAAAACCTATACCTTCAATATCATAGGCTTGACCATTGTCATTAATATCGCTGTCTCCGTCCGAAAGCAGATAGTACCAATAGTTTTGTACACCAGAGTTGCTATGCACATAGCCATAATCGATGAACAAGCCCATTCCCCAATTTACTCCCAAGTAAGTATCAGGATCATTAAACAAAGCGGGAAAACGTAGATTACGAATACCCATTCCTGTATTCATAATGTCCTCACCCATTTTCCAGTCTCCTCCAGCCGAATCATAAGCAAACTCAACCGCTGCACCCAGGATATCGCTGAAAGACTCGTTTAAAGCACCTGATTCTCCTTGGTAAATTAAGTTGGCCGAAAACTCTGTTACTCCGTGCCCAATTTCATGCGCAACAATGTCTAAAGAAGTCAAGGGGGTAAAGCCTCCGCCGTTACCATCGCCGTAAGTCATTTCATGTCCGTTCCAAAAAGCATTTACATAATTTGAGTCGTAATGCACATATGAAACTAAGGGTGAGTTTAAATCATCATAGCTCAAGCGATTGTAGTGGTCTTTCAGATAAAAAAGTACCCTTTCTGCTCCCCAGTGTGCGTCTCCAGCTGCTTCATCTAAATTAGCATTGAAGTTATTCCAGTAATTATCATCGTCATAAAAATCAATAGCGCTGGTCTTACTAGTGCGCTTCTCCATGTTATAGGTATAAACACCACCGCCACTTAGGCTGTCGCGCAAAATGTATTTTGAAGAGTCACTATCGTAACTAGTATAGGTAGTATGAGTGCCCGAATACTTGGTGGCTACTGTACCTGTATCCTGTGTATGAATGCGATTTAAAGCCAGGTTAAGACTACCATTTTCAGCATCGATATAAACCCAATTGCGCTCTTCCGGCGCAGAAGTGTGAATATCAAATTTCCAAGACAGGCGATAGGCACCCTGGTCTTTCGAAAAGTTTTTATCTACCAAAAAGAGCTCACCCTTGGGTCTACTTCGTCCTTCCTGTTCCCAGCGATAAAGTTCCGCGGGAAAATATTCTAGAGCCTTGCGAAAAGCAGCATCTTCCTTAAAACTTGGACTAGAGTTGGTTTTTAAGCCCGAAATTATTTCGCCATTCGCTAAGTAAACAGCATCGTTACGGAGATGTAAGATTAGCTCTCCCGCCTCTACTGGTAGTGAATGATACATCTGCTGGTAATGATAGTGCTCTGAGCCATCTGTGCCAACACTAATAGACCTCAATTGATAGGCGTCGTTAGCACCAAGTCCTAAGTCCGCATGAAATTTCACTAAAAATTCCTCTGCATTTAATGGCTCCTCGCCGATGTATTTAAACCAACCATCAGTTTGTAGCTCTTCGAGCTCCGCATCAATTTGCGCTTGTAGGGGAAGTATTATACTCGCGAGAATAAACAGCGTCATCAACTTCATTTTCATCTTCATATCGGCAATAAATTAGAGCCCCAATATAAGCACTATTCATGGTTTTAGTAAGCTTATTAGAGATCAGTCGATTTACTAGTCGTTCAAGATACCAATTACTCTATGTCTTTCGTGATTTATCCACTAGTATGGCTATGATTTGATTCAAAGAGGTTTTCGCTTCTTTCATAACCGGTAAGAAAGGCCAGATATGAGGCATGTTTTTCCCTTCTATGACCTTCAAATTTACCTTAGCCTTCGAAAGCTTTTCTACAGCAAGTTTCTGGTCAGGATAGCTAATATCGTTTTCTGCCAAAAAGAGAATCGTTTTAGGGAATTTCTCGAAACTCCCGTATAGTGGAGAGATCATCGGATCCTTCAGTGTCGCCTCACCCAAGCACATTTTTTTAGCACTCAACACTCCCGCTTTGGAAAGCATTGGGTCGATGGGATCCACTTCATCAATGGCAGGGTTGGAAAAGCTAGCGTCCATTACTGGTGAAACAAGAATAATCTTATGCGGTACTTGCAAGTCCTTTTTGACTAAGCGCTGGACTAAAGCTGCAATTAAGGTCCCTCCTACGGAGTCACCGATAAACGTAATTTGATCAGAAGTAAAGCTTTCGAGCGCCACTTTATAGACAGCATCTAAATTCTCGGAAATATTAAAAATTTTATTTTCTGGGGCTTTCGGGTAGTCACACATCCAAACTTTATGCTTGCTTTGCTCTGCTATTGTTTTAATGCTCGCCCAATGGTGCTCGGCTGGTCCAGAAACAAAGGCCCCGCCATGAACGAAAATTAATAACTCCTCTGAATCAGGATTTAAAGCAATCTCCGTAATCTGCGTGTCTAAAACCTTAAAAGACTGCTGTTTATGCTGACGGTAAAACCTGCCTTTGGGCTGATGTACATCCTCCTTTCTGATTTTTATATAGTTAATAGGATCTTTGCTGAAATCTTTTTTGAGCCCTTTCAGTCTTATAACTAATAGGGTAATATAGTAGCTTATACTTTGTTTCATTGGTTAAGAAGGATAGGGCTCTTTTCGCATTATTTCTCAGCTATGCTGCCACAGGCTCAGGGAGCTCAATATCGGCAAGTTAAAATAGAAAATCTATCGGTGTTTCATAAAAAAAGTCAAGACTGAATGATTTACATCCAATCTTGACTTTAATAAGATAAAAGAGCATTCTTAATTTAGCTGCAGAAGTCTGCCCCTAAAGCGCCCTTAAAAATCGCTTCTATTTTTGGAATACTCTTACATAATCCACCGCCATTCTTTGCGGGAATACCGTTGAGCTATTTGGGCTACCTGGCCAAATACCGCCCACGGCAATATTAAAGATGAAAAAGAAGTTTTCTCTAAACTCAGCTAAGGAAGCAGAAGTTATATTAATAGCGTGATACTGAATGTCATCAAAATACCAAGTAATGGCATCCTCATCCCATATAATAGTATACACGTGAAATTCATCGGATAATCGACCTTGACTTAACTTGTAAGCGCCACCAAAATCTGCTTTAGCGCCAGCACCCTCATCGTACCAGTGAACGGTACCATGGGTGTAACTATCGCCTCTTTTAGGCGCATCGGGGCCACCTACCATTTCCATAATATCAATTTCGCCACATCTGGGCCAACCGATACTATCAATGTTGTCTCCCAACATCCATAAAGCTGGCCACATTCCCTGGCCTTGTGGCATGGCCGCTCTAATATCGATACGACCATATTTAAAGCTTTGGTTTCCTTGCGTGATAATACGAGAAGAGGTGTACGATTGACCAGCAAAATCCTCTTTTTTAGCATTAATAACTAAGTAGCCATCGCGTACTTCTGTATTCTCGGAACGGTAATATTGTAATTCTTGGTTACCCCAGCCACCGCTGCCGGTGCCTATTTCATGGGTCCAATCGCTCGAAAGCGAAGTGCCATCAAACTCATCTTGCCAAACTAAGTTATAGTCGGGATAAGTAAGTGGACTAGTATAGCCGGTTGTAGGAATTCCACCTGCTCCGGTATTAATGGTAACGATAACTTCAACTGAGTCTCGTTTTTCGATGTAGTCGATATTAGAAGTGTGTGCGCGGCTAACTATTAAATAGGTACCACTTTCGGTAAAACGATAAGTAAAGACGCCCTCTTTCGATTCCAGCTCAACTCGTCCATCTACATCATAAAAATCTGCACTAAAAAAATTCTCATTTACAGCAGTAGTGGTAAGATCTACCAAACCCTCTGTGGTAGTGGATACTTCAATTGTAGTTTGTAAGTTAGAAGGTAAAAGGGCTGGTGCAACTACTTTCTCTTCCGCACATGAAGCAGTGATTAGTATCACTAATAATAAGGGGTAAATGCTCAATCTCATAAGTTGCATGTTTGTGTTATAAAAAAAAAGGCGCAAGGGTTTTAGCCCTGCGCCTCTTTATAAAAAGATCTATTTATTGTTGAGCGATGTCATCAATATAGAAGGTACCAGCGTTAGCAACATTCCAACCTGGGAACAATACTAAGCGGTCAAAATCTGCTACCGTTCCACTAAAGTCGAAAGTAATCTCTTCCCAAGTGTTGGCAGTAGTTACTGTAGCATCAACTTCTACAAAGTTGTTAGTATTAGCCTGCTCTTCCAATTTAATACGGAAGTCACCAGTAACTGGAGCCCATACTTTTAAAGTAATAGAAGTTTGAGTGCTGAAGTCTAGTTTAGAGTCTAGATTCACAAAAAGTCCAGCCCAAGTTTCGTTACCATGAACAGTTTCTAATACTTTAGAACTAGTGTTGATACCGGTGGCATCAGGGTTAGCTATAAAAGCATAAGTACTGTTACCGAAGGTGGTGAATTCTGGCTCAACTGTTTCAAAATCTAAAGGTAGACTGTAAGAACCTGCTACTGGATCTGGATCGCTTACGTATCCTTCAGGAACTAAACGAATGTACCAAGCTAAAGCAGGGTCAGACGCAACACCATCTACGAAACGTAAAAACAACTCATTCTCTTCGATATTAATAATTTGATATCTCTGAGAGCTTGCCCAGTAACCCATAAATGCATCACCACTAAAAGTGATACTTGTATCGGCACCTTCGTTAAGAGTCCAGTTTTCTCCCATTTGATTAGGGAAAACTGCAGTATAATCACCTACTCCACTTGAAACAGTGTCGTTAAATGGCGCAACACCAGCACTAGCAGTATTCACATACACATTACCATTGGTAACCATATCAAAACCAAATCCACTTAAATGAAAAGTGTAAAGGTCATCATACATACCTGCGCCTGTTTTCTCTAAAGCTGCAGCTTCGTACCACTCTGGGTAGTTGCCTGCCGCTCCTACTGGATCGGGACCAACACCAAAGTGTCCAGCTACAACTGAATCAATTGCCCAAGTCTTAAAACCAGGACCACTTGTTCCACCTGTAAGGAGGTCATAAATTGGATTATTAATTAGCGTCGGATCATCTTGAGCGATTGATACCACTTGACTAGAGCTTGCACTACCACCAGAGTTTTGAACTGTTAAAGTAACAGTATAATCTCCTGCGAAAGGATAAGATGCCGTAACGTTAGTACCATCTCCGGTAGCTCCATTACCAAAATCCCAACTTGCACTAACACTAGAGTTTGAAGCGGTAAAATCAATTACATTATCGCTTTGAGCTGAGGCTACATAGGTAAATGCTGCGTCTGCTGTTGTGGGGGGTGCCCCAATTGATGGTTCGTCATCATCACCACAGGCCGCCGCAAAAACTAGGAGCGAACCCATTGCTAGATATCTTAAACCTGAATTTCTCATTGATTTCATTTTCATGATTTGGATTAATTAAAAATAAATAGTTATTAATAGCCGTTATTCTGTGTCCAATTGCCACCCGCTAAGTCAATCTCAACTTGTGGAATGGGGAATATTTCGTTTTTACCAGCAGTAAAGTTATCAATTTCGTTAGCTGCTTCTCCAGTGCGCACTAAATCAAAAAAGCGAAAGCCTTCCCCGGATAGTTCATATCTTCTTTCTCTCCATATCGCCTCTGTTAACAACTGACCGGACAAATTAATCTCAGGCATGCCCACGCGTTCTCTTACCTCCTTCAGGTAAATTAAAGCCTGACCATCATTTAGGTCTCTGTTATGCGCTTCTGCCGCCATTAACAATACATCTGCGTAGCGAATTGCTTTATAATTCAGTGGACTGGTTAAGTCATCATCTGGCAATCCTAATTCAGATTGACGCTTAATATACTTATTATTATAGTAACCGGTGTGACCACCGCCACCGATAGCGTAAGAAATTGACCCCGGATCAGTCTGAATACTAATAAACGAATCTATGTTTAATACGGTTAAATCGCGACGTGGGTCGCTGGTGGGAAAAGCATTGTATAGGTCTGCGGTAGGTAAATTATAGCTATTACCATCGCCGTAGAAAGGACCATCATACTGACGAATTCCTTGAAACCCTGCAGCAGCATTGCCTTCTAAGCAAATTAAACAATCGTAGCTACCTCCTTCTAGGTTAGAATACTCAACGTCAAAAACAGTTTCACTGTTATCTTCGTTAGCAGCATACCAAAGGTCTTCGTAGTTATCTAATAAGCGATAAGGACCATCCTCTATCACCTCATCCAGTATGTCAGCTGCGGGGCCGAACTTATTTTGATAAAGTAATACTTTACCTAATAAAGCTAAGGCTGATCCTTTTTCCGCTTTTCCTTTAACCGGATTGTTCCAAGGAAGGTTATTGGCAGCATAGCGTAAATCCTCTTCAATTTGAGCATATACGTCTGCTTTGGGACTACGAGCAATATCAGTAACCTCTTCTGCTCCTAAGCGCTTGTCGATGATTAAGGGAACATCACCAAAATACTTAACTAGCTGAAAGTAATAATAGGCTCTTAGAAAGCGTGTCTCTCCCAGTATCTGCTCCTTACCATCAAAGTCGGTTTTATCCTTATACTCCATAATGTAGTTTGCACGAGCAATACCTGCATAGTTCCAACGGAAAACATTACGCAACTCGTTGTTTTGCGCATTATGAGTCATGTTCTCAATTTGGTGTAAGCCTTCTGTATCGGTGAAGCTCTCACCACCGGCAATCGAATTATCCGAGGCAATCTCACCTATCCATAAGGTCATGAAAGAACCCTGTAGTAAATCATAGGCGCCTATCAAGGCCAGTTCGTAGTCTTGCTTAGAGTTGAAGTAGTTTTCTGCACCTTGAGTGAAAGGTGGTCCTACGTCTAAGTATTTTTCACAACCTGCATTAGTTAAGCTAAGAGCCAAAGCAGTTAAAATTATTGTGCTATATCTTCTTATTGACATCTTCTTAAAATTTAATGTTAAAGCCTCCCATAATAGTGCGTGCTTGTGGGTAGAAACCGTAGTCAACCCCTGCCGCTAAAACACCTCCAAAGTTTCCAATATCTGGATCAAAACCCTGATAGTTTGTGAGAGTATAAAGGTTGTTTACCGATACGTAAACACGCATAGACTCTACTTTTTGACGCTTTAACCATTTGGTTGGAAGCGTATAACCTACTTGTAGGTTTCTTATTCTTAAAAAAGAACCGTCTTCTACAAAATAGTCAGAAAATACATTGTTACGAGTTTGCCCGGTGGTAACACGCGGAACGTCCTCACTAGAACCTGGACCAGTCCAACGATCAATTACGTAGGATAGTTGGTTCGCATAAGGCTGCTGTCTTTCGTAGTTTCTAATAATTTCTTGACCAATAGCGGCATAGAGATTACAAGAAGCATCAAAGCTTTTATAACGACCGGTTAAATTTAAACCGAAAGTAAAGTCTGGAATGGGTGATCCTAGTTTGGTTCTATCCGAGTCATCACTAAAGTTAATCTCGCCGTCACCGTCTTGATCTACATAGCGCAAATCACCAGGACGAGCTCCTGCTTGTACAACGGAAGCGTTATCAATTTCTTGTTGGCTTTGGAAAATGCCGTCAGTCTCTAGACCGATGAAATAACCAATGGGTTGACCTACCTCAAAGCGGGTGGCCACATTACCTCCCACGCCAAACTGCGCACCAGGGATAAAGTCTACGCCTTCTGGCACTCTTAGCACTTCGTTGGTTAATTGTGTCATGTTAAAAGAGGTCCCAAAAACCCAATCCTTAGTAGGATCAGTGCTGTAAGCAATCTCTATTTCTAAACCGCGGTTAGAAACATCCCCCGCATTAACAAAGGGAGGAAATCCACCAGGACCATAAGTTCCAAGTAAACCAGATACGGCTGGTTGGAAAAGTAAGTCGTTAGTATTCTTCACAAAGTAGTTCATTGCGAAGGTCACTTCTTTAAGGATGGTTAAATCTAAACCGACGTTAAATTGGTGTGTAGTTTCCCATTTCAAATCGGGGTTTGATGCGCGACCAATAGCAACACCGCTAGTAATCAAATCATCTAGTACATAAACGCCTTCACCGTTAAGGAGCGCGAGGTAAGCAAAGTTTGGAATTTGATCGTTACCGGCAATACCGTAACTCATACGTAGTTTACCAAAATCAATAAAGCTTACATCGAAAAAGCTCTCGTCACTAAATACCCATGCACCAGAAAAGGCAGGGAAAATACCCCAGCGATTGTTTGCACCGAATTTAGACGATCCGTCGCGACGTACAATAGCCGAGAACAAGTAGCGGTTTAGATAGGAATATTCTGCTCTTAAGAAAGCGGACACTAAACGTTCTTCAAACTCAAAGGACCCAGTGTTATTTAAAAAGCCCCCTTCCGCTTGATTGGCAGAAATATCGGCAAACTCAAGGGAGTTATTAGGAATATTAAAAGCTGTTCCGTTTAACCCTCTACCTGAGCGGGTGAATACAGAAGTCCCTAATGTACCTTTAACCTTGTGCTCTTTGCTTATTTGTCTTTCGTAGTTTAAGAAACTCTCGAAGTTTAAATCAATGTAAGTATCACGGTTTTCAAAAACACTAGCCCCTCTCTCAAGAAAAATACTATCTGCAATTTCTACTCTGGGCGCATCTAAGTTAGCGTTAACCGCTGTGTTTTGCGCTTTTCCTGGACCGTACCAAACAAGCGGGGAAAAAGTTTTACCGTCTACTAAAGCTAAGTTATAGTTGAAACGATTAGTAAAAGTGAAGTTCTCATTAATGGTATAAACTAACTCTTCTTTACCTACCAGTTTATTTACATTAGACTCATTATAGGTGTTCTCCATTTGAGCAATAGGGTTAATGATATCATTTACCAATTCTAGGTAACTGTAAGTACCATCCCTTTGACGAACAGGCTCAGTAGGATAAGCGTTAATGGTATTGTAAAGAACCGAACCAAGACCATTTTCGGGCAATGTCTTACGGCTTTCATTAGTGTAAAGAAGCACACTGTTAATTCTAAACTTAGTGGACAGCTCATACGACACGTTGAAGCGAGCGTTATAACGCGTGAAGTTTGACTTATCTAAACCGACAATACCATCTTGAGTATAATAGGAACCACCAATAGAGTAGCGCGTTTTATTAGTTCCACCGTTAATGCTGATATTATAGTTCTGCATAGGTGCAACTTGAAAAACTTGGTCTTGCCAATCTGTACCCTCACCTAGCTGCGTGTTGTTAAAGGGTTGAGGGCGGCCTGAGTTTGTAAAGGCATTATTCTTAATAATCGCGTACTCGTTAGCGTTTAATAAGCTTAGGCGATTAGTAGTTTGTTGCATACCATAAAAGCCACTCAGCTCAATCTGTGGCTTCGTGTTTAACTTTCCTTTTTTAGTCTCAATAATGATAACCCCATTGGCAGCGCGCACACCATAAATACCGGCGGTACCATCTTTAAGGACGTTTACCGACTCAATATCTGCTGGGTTAAGGGCATTTAAGCCTTCCGAGTCATAAACAATTCCGTCTACCAAAATTAATGGATCATTATCCCCAAAAGTAGATAGCCCACGAATTCTAATATTACTCGCGCCTCCGGGAGAGCCAGAGTTAGTGTTAATCGTTACCCCAGAAACCTGACCTTGTAAAGCCTGATCCACTCGAGCTAAGTTTAATTTTTTTAATTCAACTCCGTCTACCTGAGAGGTAGCACCAGTTATTTCCTTTTTAGTTGAGGAACCATATCCCACTACCACAATTTCACCGAGCACCGCCGACTCTTCCTTCATTGCAACGTTAATTAAGCGCGATGAACCTACTGTAACAGTAGCGGACTGAAAGCCTATAAATGAAAAAACCAACTCGTCACCAGGACTCGCTTTTATAGTGTAGCTACCATCCATTTCGGTGGTTGTTCCAACAGAGGTACCCTTTACAAGAACATTAACACCGGGAATTGATAAGCCGTTAGAGGCTTCTTTAACCACTCCTGTAATTGATACGGCTTGCGCATGCATCAAAACAGGGAATAGCAGCAAAAGAATCGCCGCAAAACCCCTAAAACGCCATACATAATAATTTTTCATAAGCCCCGCATTAATAATTTTAGTTTAGTTGATTTTCAAACACTTATCGTAGCACAAAAGCTACAATTGTCAGTTTAACATTTAATTAGCATTATCAAATATATACGTTTTGGTTAAAAGTACCAAAAGCAACTATCAAAAGAAATTAGCCAACGTCTTTATAGGGGTTTCAGAGCTAAAGTCGTGAATCACTTATAGTGTTTTTTACCATTAGCCTATTTACCAAGCGACGTAGGCTAATTGTACTACTAACACTAAGGGCAATTTACAAAGGTTCTATCAATTTAGAAAATCGATTAATGTGCTGATTTTGATAGACTTGAGAATATGAAAATTTTTTATCGTATTTGTCATGTTCATCAGTTATTACAAAGCTTTGCTTTACTTTCTTTGTAAAGACATTTATAAATCTTTGACAACACTTCAAAAACATAGCTTTTTTAACGTATTTCTGCTTTTATGCTTATGCTCCTGCGGTAGCTTAAAGCTTGCGCAACGGTCAGAAAAATCAAATTTTGAATTTGCCGGTTATCACTGGAAAACCAAAAGCGGTGACTATCGTCAAGGTCCTGGGAATAATAAGTTTTCTGCTGTCGGTAAAAACGTAGGTGTCGATTGGCTGGGCCACTTGCACCTTAATATTCAACCGGTAGATAGTCTCTGGTATTCTGCCGAAGTAATTTGTGATGAGGCGATGACTTATGGTCGCTACGAAATAGAGATGGAAGCTCGTTTAAGTGATTTAGACCCTTACAGCGTTTTGGGTTTTTTTACTTGGGATCCAAAAAACCAAAGCGACCAGGCTAACAGCGAGATAGATATTGAGTTCTCAAAATGGGGTTTCCCTCTTTCCCCTAGTCTCTTATACTATACGGTGCACCCTATTTCCCGCGGTAAACTAAACCTCGAAAGGATGTACAAATCCCCTCACGCCAACGACCACTGGAATGGCATAAGCACACATGTTATAGAATGGCGAGATACCTCCATAACTTGGTCTAGCTACCAAGGAAAAGAAGCTATCCTTGAAAACCGAACGGACTATTTCCATTATAGCTATCGCAATAAAAAACGTCAGATTAAAATGGGGGAAGAAAACAGCAATGCGATAAGTGTTCCTCAACCAGGCAAAGAAACTCAGGCGCGCATTAATTACTGGTTAATGGGAGGGAAAGACAGGCCCCTTAACGGAGAGTGTCCCGAAATAATTATCCGCGATTTTACCTATCAGCCTTATTAATAAGCTGAGTTAATAACTTTAGTCTTCGCGTTTCAGCACTTTAGGCACCCGGAAGTAGTCGCTGTCTTTTGCGGGAGAGTTTTTCAAGGCCTCATCCTTAGTGATGCGCTGCTCTACTTTATCAGCACGCATAATATTGCGATCTTCATTAAGATAAACCAAAGGCTCCACCCCTTCTAAGTCCAGCTCGTTAATCTTATATACAAAACCAAGAATCTTGTCCATATCGGCCTGCATGCTCAACTTCTCTTCTTCCGAAAACTCAAGACGAGCTAAGTGGGCCAGTTTTTCAACTTCTTCTTTGGAAATTTTCATAATCTATTGCGCTTTAGGACCTCTTTGTAATGCTTGCAAAATTAACTGATAGCATTGTTCTTTTAAAGAATTAGTCTCAGCTTTTTTATCACCGCCACTGGGAACCAAAAAGGGATGGACTTCTACCCGCAGTTTACCTGGCTTTCCTCGGAAGATATCGTAAGGCAACAAACGCTTACAATCGAAAAAAGTAGCGGGAATAATAGTGACCTGATTATCTGCTGCCAAGCGAAAAGCTCCGGTTTTGAAAGGAGCTAAGAGCACATCTGCGCGGGGAGCCATTCCCTCAGGGTAAATACAAATGCCTAAGCCTTCTTTGAGTTTTTCTCCTGCGGCATCAAAAGATTTACGCCTGCTGGCAAGACTAGATCGATCTACCAAAATATTAGTACGGCGATAGAAATAACCGAAAATTGGCAACTTCGCTAGTTCTGCCTTGCCAATAAACAAGAAGGGAAAAGGAAAAATAGCAAAGGTTAGCATGATATCTAACATACTAGTATGGTTCGCACAAATGATGTACTGCCCGTCTGCTTTTGGTTTTTCGTGCCAATCCACAGAAACCCGGTAGCCGCAGAGGAACAAAACCAGCTTCCCCCAAATGCGGGCGAAAAAAAAGAAGGTCTTGAAAGTTTTTGGGCTGAGTGAACTAAAAAAAATAAAAGGACCCAGTATCACTATAGCAATAAAAACGGCTATATAAAACCACACCCGAAAAAGGGGTGCAAAAATGAAGCGTAAATTTTTCACCGCGCTAAATTAAAATAATGGCCGCATTTTGTGCTTAGCCTTCATACTTTTGTGCAAAATAATTAAAACTCATGGCGCGCATTTTAACAGGTATTCAAAGTAGTGGCATTCCTCACCTAGGGAATGCACTTGGGGCGATTGAGCCGGGCATTGAGCTTTCGCAGAAAAAAGATGCTGAATCCTTCTTCTTTATTGCCGACCTGCACTCGCTTACCTCTTTAAAAGACCGAGCTAAAAGATTAGAAAACGTTCATGCCGTGGCGGCCGCTTGGCTTGCTTTAGGCTTTGATGCCAATAGAAATTTCTTCTACCGCCAGAGTGATATTAGTGCGGTTTGCGAGCTAAACTGGTATTTAAACTGTTTTGCACCCTACCCCATGTTGGCCAATGCCCATAGTTTTAAAGATAAAAGCGACCGCTTAGCCGACGTTAACGCTGGGCTTTTCACCTACCCCGTGCTTATGGCAGCCGATATACTTTTATACGATGCTGATTTGGTGCCCGTGGGTAAAGATCAGCAACAGCATTTAGAGATGACCCGTGATATTGGCGGCGCGCTTAATCACAGTGTGGGAGAGGAAATATTAAAGTTACCCGAATCCGTAATTCGGGAGGACGTTAAAACTGTGCCCGGCACCGATGGGCAGAAAATGAGCAAGAGCTACGGCAATACCATTGACATTTTCTCTAGCGCCAAAATCCTTAAAAAGCAGGTGATGGGTATTGTTACCGATAGCAAAGGACTGAACGACCCTAAAGACCCTGATAGCTGCAATATTTTTGCGATTTATCGGCTTTTAGCTGGTGCAGATGCGATTGGTGAAATGCGCGCAAACTATGCTAAGGTAGGTTTTGGTTATGGTCACGCCAAGATGGCCTTACTAGAGCTGATTCTCGATAAGTATGGTGATCCCCGTGAAAAATACAATGCGCTGACTAGCAAGCCGGAGCTTATTGAGGAACAGCTTTTGGCCGGTGCCGAAAAAGTACGACCCATCGCTGCTGAAGTTTTAGGACGCGTTAAATCTGCGCTGGGTTTTTAAAAACAATTTACTCTAATTAGTACGAATAGAAAAGGCGCCCGATTAAGGCGCCTTTTTCTGTATCTAAATCTAATTAATCGTTCAGTTTTAGTACTGCTAAAAATGCTTGCTGCGGTATTTCCACATTACCTACCTGGCGCATACGTTTTTTACCGGCTTTTTGCTTTTCTAGGAGTTTACGCTTACGCGAGATATCACCCCCATAACATTTAGCGGTAACGTCTTTACGTAAGGCACTAATAGTTTCTCGAGCAATAATCTTGGCTCCGACCGCCGCTTGTATGGCAATCATAAATTGCTGACGGGGAATAAGCTCCTTTAGTTTTTCGCAAATTTTCTTTCCAATATCATAAGCAGAGCTGCTGTGAATTAAAGCAGACAAAGCATCTACTGGTTCAGCGTTTAGTAAAACATCCACTTTTACCATAGTACTTTCGCGGTAACCAGTAGGGTGATAATCGAAAGAGGCATAACCGCGCGAGATGGATTTTAAACGATCGTAAAAGTCAAATACAATCTCTGCCAAAGGCATATCAAAACTCATTTCTACCCGCTCGGAGGTCAGGTAAACCTGATTAGTGAGAGTTCCTCTTTTTTCAATCGCCAAATTCATTACCGCTCCTACGTAGTCAGACTTGGTAATTATCTGTGCTTTTATAAAAGGTTCTTCTAAACGGTCAAGTTTTGTAGGGTCCGGAAACTCCGTTGGGTTATTTACAATAACACGCTCCTCCGGGTTTTTCTTCATGTATGCATAATACGACACGTTAGGAACCGTCGTTATTACCGTCATATTAAACTCGCGCTCTAAACGCTCTTGAATAATTTCCATGTGTAGCATTCCTAAGAATCCACAACGGAAACCAAAACCTAAAGCTACCGAGGACTCAGGCTCGAAGGTTAGAGAGGCATCATTAAGCTGTAGTTTTTCTAAAGAAGCACGCAGCTCCTCGAAGTCTTCCGTATCTACTGGGAAAATCCCCGCAAAAACCATGGGTTTAACGTTTTCAAAGCCAGAGATAGCCTTAGTGGCTGGCGCTTCTGCCAAAGTAATGGTATCTCCTACCTTAACTTCTTTGGCCTCTTTAATACCCGAAATAAGGTAGCCCACATTACCGGTACTAATCTCCTTTAAGGGTATTTGCTTTAAACCCAAAATTCCGATTTCGTCGGCGCCGTACTTATTGCCGGTATTCATAAACATAACCTCTTGCCCTTTTTTAAGGGTGCCGTTTACTACCTTATATAAGGCTTCAATACCGCGGTAAGGATTGTAGACTGAATCGAAGATTAATGCTTGCAAAGGTGCATCGGGGTCACCTTCTGGTGCGGGAATACGTTTAACAATTTCGGTTAAGATATCTTGAATCCCTAAACCCGTCTTGGCGGAAGCCAAAATAATATCGCTATCCTTACAGCCTATTAAATCAATAATCTGGTCTTTAACTTCTTCTATATTGGCACTAGGAAGATCAATTTTATTTAAGACCGGAATAATTTCTAAATCATGCTCTAGGGCAAGGTATAAGTTAGAAATGGTCTGCGCCTGAATTCCTTGGGCCGCATCTACAATAAGTAAAGCCCCTTCGCAGGCCGCTATAGCACGCGAAACTTCGTAAGAGAAATCTACGTGCCCGGGGGTGTCGATAAGATTTAAAGTATAGGAAATATCATCTTGCACATACTGCATTTGGATGGCGTGACTTTTAATGGTTATCCCACGTTCACGCTCTAAATCCATGTTGTCTAGCAGCTGATTCTTCTTCTCTCGGTCCGTTATCGTCTGCGTATTTTCTAAAAGTCGATCCGCTAGGGTACTCTTGCCATGATCGATATGTGCGATAATGCAAAAGTTGCGAATATTAGTCATCACCATTAGGAGAAATTTTTCTTCAGTTTAAAGCGCGAAATTACGTAAAAGGACTTGAGTTAAGGCTTTATTTGCTAAGAGGGCCCAAATATTCTTCGCCATCTGCGAAAGCATTATGGGCCAAAAGATAAAGGGCGACTCTCCTTGCGTTTCTAATAATGAACCCACTGCCCATAGTTCCTACCCTTTTGTTTCATTCACAGGCTGGAAACCCCATTGAGTTAACGGAAGGGGTAATTTCCGCAAGTTCAAAGGGCACTTTCACTAGCTAAGGCGCTGCTATAAAGGCTTTGCTCTTGATATACAATAATAGGAAAGCTAGGTTTGATCTTCAATTTACAATATCATGAAGAATTCAATCCTTACTCTCACGTTGGCACTTTTTGCCTTAATTTCTTTCCCTCGAAACCTTTCAGCTTCGCACTTCTCTAGTGGGGAGGTCTTTTATAAATACATTGGCGACTCCACCGGCGTGGCCAATGAATATCGGATTTTTATTCGATGGTATAAAAACAATGCAAGTTTTGCCAACATTGGAAATACGCAGGTGGTTTGTATAACCTCTTCTTGTGGACATAATATTAATGCTACTTTCAACAAAATAGCTGCCACTGGTGCAAATGCTTCACCCGGCGACAACGAAGGAGGTTGGATTGTGCCTGGCCTAGATGAATGTGCCAATCAAAACGACCCAGCCTATAAAGACCTTTCGATGCACAAGTTTGAAGGCAATGTGATTTTACCCCCTTGCGCAGACTATAAAATTACTGTTAACGCCACTTGCTGCCGTGATGCTTCTGATAATATCGTAGGCTCTAGTAGCAAAAACCTTTACATTGAAGTTGACCTAAACAATACCTTAGGGCATAATAGTTCTCCGCAAATATTAGCCCCGGCGGGTAAGGCTTTCTGTTTAACTCAACCAGGGCAAAGGCCTTTTGTATTTACTCAGGGAGCACAAGAAGTTAACGGTGACTCTATTGTCTATAGCTTCGCCCATCCGCAAGAGGGTACACCTTGTGGCCCAGGGGTTAACCTTCCTTTGGCCAGCGGTTTCACTGTAAGCTCGCCCATTCCCAGTTCTACCGGTATTGTAATTGATCAGGCGCAAGGAACTTTTACCTTTAGTCCTAGTCAGCAGGGCTCTTATGTAATGAAGATTAATGTAAAAGAGTTTCGCTTTGATACTAGCTCTTTTCAATGGCTCTATATAGGAAATACCATTCGTGAAATTCAAGTTCCGGTAACAGCCACCTGCAATCCACAAGCACAAAGTGGCCCTCAAATAGAAATTACTGGCACGGGGACCAGTCTCAATAATATGCTTAGCAGCGAATTGGACTCCCTTAAAGCCGCCTATAATGTCGCTTCTATTTTTGGAGCAGACAGCCTTGGCAACGGTACGGCAACTATTACCCAACTGCCCGATTATAATAATTACGCTTGCTTCGACTCAGTAATTTCACTCGATTTTGATAATAATGTGCGTTGCAGCTCCATTGATCCCACCGACTTTCGTCTGATAGGGCCCGATGGCATTACCCGTCCCATTATCGGCTTTAACGACAACTGTAACTTTGCAAACACCCGTAAAATAGACCTCATTCTACACCAACCATTAGACGTTGATGGCAATTACTTATTGCAAATAAGAAGAGGTAATGATGGCAATACTTTAACCAACGAATGTGGTTATGAACTTACCGAGTTTTACAGCTCTCTAATTGTGGTAAACGGCTGCCCCACCCCAGAGTATCAGCTAGACGGCTTGAGCGTAGAAAGAGATTTAGACATACGTTTAGATTGGTCTGGCAATAACGACCTCGCTGATGCTAATGTGCAAAGTTCCTTTAATTCGTGGAATATTTATCGGGCCGAACCTGGGCAACGACCCCTACAGCTTTTAAAAGTGATAAAAGACCCTAGCGTACGTTTTTTCGTAGACTCATTTGCACCAAATGGTTACTACGTAGACAACTTGATTTACGATTACGCCACCTTATTAGTTTACAACGGTAAAGGCCGTGAAATGACCCGCACCTGTTCTAATATAAATTTAAAGGTAGATTCAGATAAATCGAGTGAAGCCCAAATCGCCCTGCACTGGAACCACTATTACTGCATGGACCAAAGTGTTAGAGGCTATGAAGTTTGCCGAGGCGTAATGGACACTCTTACTACCGCAATCACTTGGAAAAAAGAAGGAAGTATTACTACAGATAGTACGGTGGTATTAAGTAGGCCAAAAGCCGACTCCCTAAACCAAGGAACCTACGCTATAAAAGTAGTGGCTAGAAACCCCAATGGTAATGCCAGAAAAGATTCATCAGAATCTAATTGGGTATATTATAATCTCGTGCCACCCCTAAATGAGCAGGAGGATCCAGCTATAACAGGCCAAGTAATAATTCCTAATATTATTACTCCTAATGGCGATGGTGTTATTGATCGATTCTTTATCCAGCCCCCTTTGGACGGTCTTGCCTACGAGCAAATAAGCCTCAGTATTTTTAACCGTCACGGTGAAAAAGTTTACGAAAACAACTCTTTCCAAAATATGAACGACCGAGCAAGTGGCTGGAATGGAGTAAACACCAACGGTCAAGCTCTCGTGAATGGAGTTTATTTCTATACGCTGCAATTAAAAAGCTCAAGCATTGGTTTTAAGGAATCCTTAAGCGGTAGCATAACTATTACTGCAGCGGGCAAATAAAGTCAAAACAGATAGGTTTTGAGCAAATTACGCTCATTCTACTTGCTTTCTTTAACTAGAATTAAGCCTCTATTAATCATAGAGGCTTAATTTTTATTCGCTTTTTCTATCTTAAACTAAATGAGCGTGATGCTTAAGCCAATTTCGATTGTTTAATATGATCTTTTGCTTTAAGTTCGTAGCAGATTTATACAACAGGACAAATGAGAAAAATTATCGGCTATTTAAGCTTTGCGCTGATTACGGTGTTAAGTTTTACGACAGAACTAAAAGCTTCCCACTATTCTAGTGGAGAAGTGTTTTATAAATATATAGGTGACTCAACCGGGGTTAACAATCAGTATCGGATTTTTGTACGCTGGTACAGAAATAATGGTGGTGCTGGTATTGGCACTGGAGCACAAGCTATCTGTATCACGTCTTCCTGTGGTCCAAATATCACCTCTAACCTTGCTAAAATTTTAGCTACTGGTGCAAATGCATCTCCGGGTGACAACGCCGGTGGTTGGGTAGTACCTGGTTTGGACGAGTGTGCAAATCCGGCCGACCCAGCTTTCAAGGATCTTTCTATTCATAAATACGAAGGAAACGTGATCCTTCCTCCTTGTTCTAATTATAAGATTACGGTTAATGCGGTTTGTTGTCGTGACCAATCAACCAACTTATCCAACTCTCCCAATATGTATATTGAGGTAGATTTGAATAACACACGTGGCCATAATAATTCTCCACAAATCATTGCCCCTGCTGGAAAAGCTTTTTGCTTAACACAAGCAGGTCAAAAACCATTCGTTTTTTCCCAAGGTGCACAAGAAGTTGACGGTGATTCAATCGTTTATACTTTCGCGCATCCTCAACAAGGAAACCAATGTGGACCAGGAACTAACATTCCTTTAGCTGGTGGTTTTACCATTAGCAATCCTATTCCTAGTTCAACTGGTATTGTTATCGATCAGCAATTAGGCACCTTCACTTTTAGTCCTAGTCAGCAAGGTTCTTACGTAATGAAAATTGACGTAAAAGAATATCGCTTTGATACCATCTCATTGCAGTGGCTTTACATTGGTAACACTATTCGTGAAATTCAAGTTCCAGTAACGGCAGCTTGTAATCCGCTGGCGCAAGATGGGCCTAAAATTGAAATCACCGGTTCAGGCACAAGTTTAAGCAACTTCTTAGGCACAGAAATAGACTCTATTAAGTCGGCTTATAATGTTGCCGTATTAAAAGGAGCGGATAGCCTCGGTAACGGTACTGCAACTATTACTCAATTACCTGTTTACAATGGCTACGCTTGTTTCGACACCGTAATTTCACTTGATTTTGACAATAATGTTCGTTGTAATTCTATTGACCCTACCGACTTCCGTCTGATTGGTCCTGATGGCGTTGCTCGTCCAATTACTGGCTTCAACGATAACTGTACTTTTGCTAATACTAGACAAATAGATCTTCTTTTACACCAACCATTAGATGTTGATGGTAATTACTTATTACAAATTAGACGTGGTAATGACGGAAACACCCTCACCAACGAGTGTGGTTATGAGCTTACCGAGTTCTACAGCTCACTGATTGTTGTAAATGGTTGCCCTACGCCAGAGTATAACCTTGATGGTCTAACGGTAGAAAATGATTTAGACGTACGTTTAGACTGGTCTGGTAATAGCGACCTTAATGAAGCTAATGTGGTAAACACTTTCAACTCTTGGAATATCTATCGCGCTGACTCTGGTGTAAGACCCATGCAGCTTTTAAAGGTTATCACTGACCCTACTGCCCGTTTCTTTGTAGATTCTTTCACACCGAATGGGTACTACGTAGACAACTTTATTTATGACTACTCTGTCTTATTAGTTTATAACGGTAAGGGAAGAGAAATTAGCCGTACCTGTTCTAACATTCAACTGAGAGTAGACTCTACTAAACTGAGCGAGAATCAAATTGGCCTTTACTGGAACCACTACTATTGCATGGACCAAAGTGTAAGAGGTTATGAAGTATATCGCGGTAAAATGGATACCCTTAATAACAATTCTATCGCATGGATGCAAGAGGGTAATATTACTACAGACAGTTCGGTAGTGCTTAATAAGCCGGCTGCTGATTCATTAAGTCAAGGTACTTATGCGGTTAAAGTGGTGGCGAAAAACCCGAACGGTAATGCCAGAACTGATTCTTCCGAATCTAACTGGGTGTATTATGGTATAGTATACTATCCACCTATTATCCCACCCGATCCTGAAGTTCCCGGTGAGGTTTTAATCCCGAACATTATTACCCCTAACGGTGATGGTATTAACGACCGATTCTTTATTGAACCACCAGTAGATGGTGTTCCTTACGAGCAAATTAGCTTAAGTATTTTTAACCGTCACGGCGAAAAAGTATATGAGAACACTTCTTTCCAAAACATTAACAACAGAGCTAGTGGATGGAATGGTGTAAATACCAATGGCCAAGCTTTAGCGAACGGTGTGTACTATTACATATTAGATATGCAGAGCCCATCAGCAGGCGCTAGCCAAAGCTTACAAGGAAACGTAACAATTAACGGAGCCCTCTAAAAAGCTCTAGTAAATATTACATTAAAGCCCAGTCTTAATTAAGACTGGGCTTTTTTGTTTACCGGCTGTTTGTGGTCAACTATAAAAAATGTGCTTGGCATAAATGCAATAGGCGATACCTAAAGAAAGTGTGCTTGTGGGGATTATAAAGATCCCTATTACCCTAGGGTTAAGACATATAATTCAAAGGAGAGTGGTCCAATCAACCGCATAGGGTAGTATAAAAAAAGGGGCACCATAAGTACCCCTTTCTAAATCTTAATAAACCGTCTAATTTCGAGAATTAGATACCTTCATATTTAAAGTCTTCCATAAACTTAGTGGTATAATTACCTGAATTATAGTCTGGATCATCCATTAAGGCTCGGTGGAAAGGAATAGTTGTTTTAACACCCTCAATTACAAACTCGTCTAGCGCTCTGCGCATTTTATCAATTGCCTCTTCACGTGTTTGCGCGGTGGTAATCAACTTAGCAATCATTGAGTCATAAAAGGGTGGGATCATATAGCCAGCATACACATGCGTGTCTAAACGCACACCGTGGCCACCAGGAGCATGAAAAGTCTTAATCATACCAGGCGAAGGTCGAAAATCATTAGCGGGATCTTCGGCGTTTATACGACATTCGATAGAGTGTAACTTTGGCTCGTAATTTTTTCCTGAAATATGTTGTCCCGCTGCTACCTTAATCTGTTCGCGAATAAGGTCATAATCAATAACCTGCTCGGTAATAGGATGCTCTACCTGGATACGAGTATTCATTTCCATAAAGTAGAAGTTACGGTGCTTATCTACTAAGAACTCAATAGTCCCTGCACCTTCGTACTTAATGTACTCGGCTGCCTTTACTGCTGCTGCGCCCATTTTCTTGCGCAACTCTGGCGTCATAAAGGGCGAAGGTGTTTCTTCCGTCAGTTTTTGGTGACGACGTTGAATAGAACAATCTCTTTCCGATAAATGACAAGCCTTACCACGTGAGTCACCCACGATTTGAATCTCGATATGACGAGGCTCTTCGATAAGTTTCTCCATATACATCCCGTCATTTCCAAAAGCCGATTTTGCTTCTTGACGAGCACTATCCCATGCCTTTAGCAGGTCTGCTTCTTTCCATACGGCGCGCATGCCTTTGCCTCCACCACCGGCGGTAGCTTTTAGCATAACAGGATATCCTGTTTCTTCTGCCGTACGTTGGCAATCTTCAAAGGTGTCGATTAAGCCTTCCGAACCAGGAATAGTAGGTACTCCAGCCGCTCTCATGGTTTCTTTAGCCATTGCTTTATCGCCCATACGGTCAATCATTTCGGGGCTAGCACCAATAAATTTAATATTGTTCTCTGCGCAGATACGTGAAAACTTCGCGTTCTCCGAAAGGAAACCATAGCCTGGATGGATAGCATCGGCATTGGTGATTTCCGCAGCGGAAATAATATTAGGAATATTAAGGTAGGACTCCGAACTAGCGGCTGGTCCTATACAAACTGCTTCATCTGCAAAACGCACATGTAAACTTTCCTTATCTGCTGTAGAATAAACTGCCACCGTAGGAATACCCATTTCTTTACAGGTCCGAATTACCCTAAGGGCAATTTCTCCACGGTTGGCGATAAGTATTTTTTTAAACATAATCGCTGTTTTTGGTTGACTAAGAAGGATCGACCAAGAAGAGCGGTTGATCGTACTCTACTGGACTTTGATCGTCTACTAAAATCTTTACGATTTTACCGGATACTTCACTTTCAATCTCATTGAAAAGCTTCATCGCTTCTATAATACAAACCACGGTGCCTTCATTAATCTCATCGCCTACGTTTACAAAGAGCTCTTTGTCTGGTGAAGGACGACGGTAGAAAGTACCAATCATAGGTGACTTAACCGTAACATATTTTGCATCATCGCTGGTCTCGGTGTTTTCTTCTGGTGCAGAAGAAGAGGGAGTACTAGCAGGGGCAGGAGCAGCCGGAGCGGCTTGTTGCGCCATGGCCTGATGAGGCATACTAAGTACCTGAGTGGCTTGATGTTCGTGAATCATCGCTGATTCCGTCTTGATTACAATCTTAAAGTCCTCAGTTTCGAGGTTTACCTCAGCGGCTCCAGAGCGGGCCACAAACTTTATAAGATTCTGAATTTCTTTTAAGTCCATGGATAATTATAATATTGATTAACGTGTTGAAACAAAACTAAAAAAAATAACGAGGCTTAGATGGCCCACTTTAAATAGACAGCCCCCCAAGTAAATCCTCCTCCGAAAGCAGCAAATATAAGGTTATCACCTTTGTTAAGGCGATCCTCATAATCCCATAAACATAAAGGAAGAGTACCATTGGTGGTATTGCCATAACGATCAATGTTTAACATCACCTTAGAAGAGTCTAAACCCATTCTTTTTGCGGTGGCATCAATGATTCGTTTATTAGCTTGATGTGGCACTAACCAGGCTACATCATCGGAGCTCAAACTATTGCGTTCCATTATTCTGGCAGACACTTCCGCCATATTGGTTACGGCAAATTTAAAAACTTGCTGACCTTCTTGGTGAACGAAATGCTGTCCCAATTCTACCGTTTCTTTAGAAGGTGGATACATCGAACCTCCTGCTTTGATATTTAGGAACTGGCGTCCTACTCCATCGCTGCGTAAAATACTATCCTGCACCCCTAAGCCTTCTTCGTTGGGCTCTAATAAAACGGCACCACAACCATCACCAAAAATAACACAAGTGGTACGGTCGGTATAATCTATTATGGAAGACATTTTATCGCCTGATACGATTAATACCTTTTTGTAATTACCCGACTCGATGTATTGTGCTCCGGTAGTTAGACCAAACAAGAAGCCCGAACAGGCCGCTTGTAAATCATATCCGAAAGCATTGGTCATACCCATCTCCGAAATAACATAAGAGGCGGTATTAGCCACTGGCATATCGGGGGTAACGGTGCAAAATATTACTACATCTATATCTTTGGGGGAAATTCCGCGCTTATCGAGAACCTGCTGAGCGGCTTTAATTCCCATGGTGGAAACTCCAGCTCCTTTCTCTTTAAGGATTCTTCTTTCTTTGATACCGGTACGAGTGGTGATCCACTCGTCGGAGGTATCTACCATCGTCTCGAGAACTTTATTGGTAAGTTTAAACTCGGGAAGGTAGGCTCCTACTGCGGTAATCGCTGCTTTTACTGCCATATTTTAATGCTAAGTACTGCTTAGTTGTCTAACAAAATTAGCAAGAGCAATTGACTCGGCGCTCAAAATCATGTTTTTTATTGCTTGCGGGCCAGAAGCACCGTGCGCTAAAATTACATTTCCTTTAACGCCAAGAATGGGAGAACCGCCGTGGTTCTCATAATTGAGCTGCTGTAAAAAAGAATGTTCTAAACCTAATGTCTGACTTAAGCCATAAAAAGACTCCACTTGCTTTAGAACGATATTACCGGTAAAGCCATCACAAAGCAATACGTCAGTCTCGTTATCAAATAAATCGCGCGGCTCTAAATTACCCACGAAATGAATAGACTCTAGCGTGGCCAAAAGGGAATGTGCCTTTTGATAAAGCATATTTCCTTTAGACTTTTCCGTGCCCGTATTTAATAGAGAAACTTTGGGGATATCAATACCGAGAACTTTTTCGGCGTAAACGGTGCCAATTTTAGCAAATTCTAAAAACTGCTCCGCCTTACAATCAACATTAATTCCTACGTCTAAAACCACTAAAGGCTTCGCGTTTACTTTCGGAAAAATAGATAAAACAACGGGGCGGCTAATACCATCGATGAGCCCTAGAATTTGCATGGCGCCCACCATAATAGCCCCAGAGTGCCCGGCACTTGCTACGGCCGAAATTTTCTGGGAGGCGGCATCTGAAAAAGCACGCACCAGAGTACTATCTTTCTTTTGCTGTAGAGCCTTTACGGGGTGTTCATCCATAGCGATAAAGTCGCTGCAGATAATCTTTTCAAGTTTCGGGTGTTCTGGAACTAAGGCCAAAGCCTCTGCAGTGCCATAAAGCGCAATGCTTGTATTCTCCTTGAGATTTGGCCAAACGAGATTTAGGCCCTCCATCACTGCTGACGGGGCCTGGTCTCCTCCCATTAAATCTATGCCCAGCTTTACCATAAAAAAAGGCAGTTTTTAATAACTGCCTTAAATACTGTATGCAATCAGCTACGCTAACTAAGCGGCAGCCTGATCTTTTTCCATTACCACTTTACCTTTGTAGTAAAGTTTTCCTTCGTGCCAGTATGCACGGTGGTAAAGGTGAGCTTCACCAGTAACGGAACAAACCGCTACGGTAGGAACCTCAGCTTTGTAGTGGGTTCTTCTTTTGTCGCGGCGAGTTGTACTCTGTCTGCGTTTAGGATGTGCCATATCTCAAATAATTAATTCAATAAATCTTTTAACTTATCCCATCTGGGATCTATATTTTCGTCTTGTTCTTGTTCTTCTTCCACGTCTTCCTCTGGAATGGCATTCACTAAGTGTTTCTTAGCTTCATAATCCATTTCTCCAGACTCAACTTGGGGATGCACCACTTTTAAAGGCTTTGCTAATACTGCTATTTCGTATAAATACTGAGCAATATTTACTTTGTGATCTCCATGCGGAATAATAAGTAGTTCGTCTAAACTGTCATCAAACTCATCCCCAAATTTCACGATTAGGTGAGATTCAGCCTCGAGAGGGAACCAAAATGGCTCATTGCTTATGTCGCAATACAACCACACTCGGCCCGAAAGAGAAATATTTAGCTCAAGCCGATTTTCCTTCTTATTAAAAAGTACATCCGCTTTAAGCTCAGCTTTTTCAAACTCCTTATAATCATAATGAGCAAAGAACTTTTCATCAATCTCAAAATCAAACTGATGCTCCCCTAACTTAAGTCCTGAGAATTGAATGTCATATGCTTTCAAATTCTTCATTTCCACTGTTTTTTTTGGGGAGGGCAAATGTATAAAATTTTTAATCTCCCCAAGAGCTTTCTACTTTTTTTTGCCTTTGATTTTTAAGGGGTTGGAATTAATCTCCGAACTTATGCCCTTATTGCGGATCAAGTCGATGGCTAAATACAGCGATTGACGAAAAGAACTAGGGTCTGCTTTACCCTCACCGGCAATATCAAAAGCAGTCCCATGGTCTGGACTAGTGCGTATTATCGGCAATCCGGCCGAATAATTTACCCCCTCACCAAAAGCTAAAGCTTTAAAAGGAATTAAACCTTGGTCGTGATACATCGCTAAAACCGCATCGTATTTGGTGTGCATTTGGGCTCCAAAAAAACTATCAGCCGGGAAAGGGCCAAAAGCCATAATACCAGCTTCTTTCGCTTTTTCAATAGCGGGAAGAACCATCTCATCGTCTTCCTTACCAATTACTCCTTTGTCGCCCGCATGCGGGTTTAAGGCTAAAACGGCTATTTTCCCTTTCGGTAGATGGAAATCATCTTTTAAGCTTTTCGATAAACTTTGCAGACGGCTCACTATTAAGTCTTCGCTTAAAGCTTCGGTAACTTTATTTAAAGGAATGTGTACCGTAGCTAAGGCCATGCGCATCTCATCGCTAACCAGCATCATTAAAGCTTTCGATTTAAAGCGCGCTTCTAAATAATCGGTATGTCCGGAAAAACGAAAGGATTCACTTTGCATCGATTTTTTATGAATCGGCGCAGTTACCATAGCGTCTATTTTCTCTTCCTCTATCGCTCGGCAAGCGGCATCTAAAGAAGCCAGAGCTAAGTCGCCCGCTTCCTTGCTTATTTGACCAAACTCGATATTTACTTCTTCTTCGTAAATATTAATCAAGTTGGCACGATCCGGGTGCAATTGTGAAAGGTCCTTGCAAATATTAAAGTTGAAATCGCGCATATCTATCGCATTGCGATGATAAGAAGCGGCCTTGGTAGAACCAAAAACCACGGGAGTGCACAATTCTAAAAGGGCTGGGTCAGAGAAAGATTTAATAATCAACTCCATACCAATGCCGTTAACGTCTCCGATACTGATCCCTATAATGGGTTTTCTTCCTTGCTCGCCCATTATTGTGATTTTAAGAATTGATACATTAAGCGTACACCCACCCCAGTTCCTCCCTGACTGCGGTAATGGTCGGCACTATCTAAAAAGGCTGGACCCGCAATATCAATATGAATCCAAGGGTAATCGGTGAAATGTTCTAAAAACTTCCCGGCCGTTATGGCTCCCGCTTCACGGCCACCAATATTTTTTTGATCGGCTATGGTAGATTTCAGCAGCTCATCAAATTCCTCCCAAAAAGGGAAGCGCGCTACTCTTTCGTAAGATTCTTTACCCGCCAAATCTAATTTACTAAACTCTCGATCGTCGGCAGTGCCCATGGCTACAACCCCATATTTACCAATGGCCATAGCGGCTGCACCGGTTAAAGTTGCTAAATCTACTACTACTTTAGGCTTGTAATTCTTCGCATAAGCCAGAGCATCGGCTAAAAGCATTCTTCCTTCGGCATCGGTATTTAAGACCTCTACGGTTGAGCCGTCGTACATTTTTACCACATCGCCAGGCACGTAAGCGTTTTCTCCTGGGCGGTTGTCGGTAGCGGGAATTAAACCAATCACGTGAATGGGTAATTCGGCTTTAGCCGCCGCGTTTATGGCACCAATAACGGCCGCCGCTCCGCCCATATCGCTCTTCATAGAGTCCATAGAGCCAGAGGTAGACTTTAAGCTCATACCGCCGGTATCATAAACCACTCCTTTCCCTACCAATACAATGGGCTCGCTGTTTTTTGCTTGCGCAGATTTGTATTCTAAGATGCTAAAAGTGGGAGGGTCTTGACTGCCGCGATTAACCGCTAGTATACCGCCCATTTTTAAAGCTTCAATCTTCTTTTTGTTGAAAACCTCTACTTTAAAACCATTTTTGCTCCCCAGGGCTTCAATCTCCTTTGACAGCATTTGTGCGGTTAAGTAACTCAAAGGCTCGTTTACTAAGTTACGAGCAATGTAAGTGCTTTCAACAATGGCTTGTAACTCTTTTACTGTGGCCGCTTCCATTTTAGCAAACACAATTTCTTGGAGGCTTTGCTTTTCTTCTTTGCGCACAAAGTATTTAGTAAAGCGGTAAGCGCCTAAGGCTAACCCTTCTGCAAAAGCAGCCTGCTGTTCCTCACTTAAAGATGAGTTTATTAAAACCCCTTCTGCCTTTTGAGCGCTTAAAGTAGGAACCAATTTATTCGCCAATAAACGCAGTTTTTCCAATTGTTTAAAAGGCTCTTTTGCCGGCACATCTGCGAAAGCGACAAAGATATTTGCTGGTTTTTGAGGAAAATGAATAAAGTTTGAGGCCTTTAAATTTTCCTGCACATATTCGCGCTGCTCCTTAGATAAGGAGGCATCGGCTAGTTGGTTAAAATCGTTAATGAGATATATTTCGTGGCTCAATTTCTCATTCGCCACCTGAGTTCTAAAATTCATAATAAAGAATCTTTAAATTTGGACAAAGTTATCATTTCAAGGCGCGAAACAATAAAAGCTTTTTAAGACCAACACAATTAGGGGTTTTTTGCGTTAGAATAAAGAGAGATGAACTGCAATTTGCATTATGAAAAAAGTCGCTACCCTATTTTTTGGAATTTGTTTTTTCGCCCTGCAGGCTACACATAATCGTGCGGGAGAAATTACTTATCGGTGGCTGAATGGCTTTACCTACGAGGTTACCATTACTACTTATACACGCTCCTGTGAATTATGCGCCGATCGCTGTGAGCTCACCATTAACTGGGGAGACGGTAGTAGTAACATTCTTCTGCGCAATAATGGCAACAATACCCGCTGTTTAACCGGGCGAGATGGTGTTGTTATCGACCCCGTAAACCGCATCCGAAAAAACACCTACGTCGGCACCCACAGTTATCCTGCCGCGGGGAGTTATATCATTTTTATGGAAGACCGCAATCGCAATGCGGGCATTAGTAATATTATTAACAGCGATCAGGTTCCTTTTTATATCGCTACCGAACTTTTTATATCACCTAGCCTCGGCGGCAACAGCTCACCCATTTTAACCAATCCGCCGGTAGAGCGCGGTTGCAAAGACAAACGCTTTGAACACAACCCCGGTGCTTACGACCCCGACGGCGATAGTTTGGCCTACCGACTAACCTTTTCGCGCACCGAAAACGGCGATCCCATTCAAACTATTTACGACCCACAGTACGTACAAGATTCCGTAAAAATTGATGCTACAACCGGTTTATTTTATTGGGATGTACCCAAAAATGTTGGTCAGTATAATTTTGCTTTTGAGATAGTTGAATACCGTAAAAACTCCCAAGGTCGCTACGTACGCATTGGCTACGTTACCCGCGATTTACAGATTGATATAGAGGACTGTCCCAATAACCCACCCAATATTTTACCAGTAGGACCCTTCTGTGTGGAAGCAGGGCAAAATTTAAACTTCGCCGTACAGGCCGATGATGTAGATAATGATGTTGTGGCGCTAACCGCTTTTGGTGGTCCCTTCCTTACCAACCCTGCTGCTACTTTTTCGGGCGCTAATGGCTTACCCATTGTAACCGGTTTTTTCAACTGGGCCACGAACTGCAATTTAGTACGCAAACAGCCTTATCAAGTTACCTTTAAGGCGGAAGATGCGCCGGCTTTTAACGACATTCCCCTTACTGATTTATATACCACGGATATTACCGTAATCGCACCTGCTCCTAAAAACCCATCTGCCGGGCCGGAGGGCCGAGCAATGCGCCTAAACTGGGACCCTAGTATTTGCACGCAAGCGGAAGGTTATTTAGTGTACCGGCGCGAGGGAAGCTATGGTTTTGTACCCAGCGTTTGCGAAACAGGGGTGCCCGCCTACACTGGTTATGAGTTTATTGACTCACTTAGCAACGGCTCCTCCTTTACTACTTATTTGGATAGTAATAATGTTGAAACAGGCAAGTTATACTGCTATATGGTGGTGGCCTATTTTGACGATGAAGCTTTAAGTTATGCTTCGGAAGAATTTTGTGCGGCCTTACCTCTAGATTTACCCATGCTCACTAAGGTAGATGTGAAAACAACCGCAGTAAGTACGGGCGAAATAGAAGTGGAGTGGATTGCACCGCCCGAGTTCGACAGCCTTGTTTTTCCTCCTCCTTACGAGTACGAGTTAAAGCGAAGCACCACCGAAAACACGGATAATAGGGTGCTGATTTCCACGCAAAGTGGTCTGGTTGACGGACAATTTAGTGACCAAGGGTTAAATACCCGCGACAGCTCTTATGTTTACACGGTTGATCTGTATTCTGGCCCTAGCCGCAGTTTTGTTGGCCCCTCTAGCCCAGCAAGCTCCGTATATTTAAATACCCGCGGAGTAGATAGCGGCATGCAATTGAGCTTTGATTTTGATACGCCTTGGCAGAATGATCGCTTTATTATTTACCGCGAAAGCCCCACCGGCAGTGGAAACTTTGATAGCATTGCCGAAAGCTTTACTCCTAGTTATCAAGATACAGGTCTAAGTAACGGTGAAACCTACTGTTATTATGCAGAGAGCGTGGGCCGTTATACCGCCAGCGATAGCTTACCACAGCCTCTTTTAAATCGCAGTCAGCGCGTTTGTGATGTAGCGCGTGATACTATCGCCCCTTGCACCCCGCAGTTTAGTTTGCGTAATGTTTGTCCAGATACTATTTACTTTAGCTGGCGCTTACAAGATTTAGGCAACTGTGGCAATGATGTGGCACGGATAAATATTTACTTCCGCACGGGCACTGGTGGTTATGGCGAAACTCCTTTCTTAAGCATTCCTGCCAGGGGCGACTCTACCATTAAGTTTGTAAGCGACTCCCCTATTTTTGGTTGTTATGCTATCACTGCGGTAGATGACGCAGACAATGACCCAGGCGGCCTTGCGAATGAAAGTATGTTAAGCAGTGAAGTTTGCATACAAAGCTGCTTTACCATTGGTTTCCCCAATGTGTTTACCCCAAATAATGATGGCATTCACGATGAATTTTTACCGACGAAAATAGACCAGGTGAAAAATTTAGAAATTCAGATATACAATCGTTGGGGAGGCTTGGTTTACGAAGCTAAAAGCGTAGAAGAGTTTCTTTCACCCGGCTGGCAAGGCCAATCGCAGCAGCTTAATGCGCCTGCACCCGATGGCGTTTACTATTATGTTTGCAGCTACACCGCCGAAAGTTTAGGCGATTCTAAAGAACAAGTTGCCACGGGATTTGTCCACTTATTTAGATAATCGAAATTATGTTTACGGGAATAATTGAAAGCATGGGCCACTTAGAGTCCTTGCGTCCAGAAGGAAGCAACCTTCACCTTACTTTCACTTGTGATTTTACGGGAGAGCTAAAAATTGATCAGAGTTTAGCGCATAATGGGGTTTGCTTAACGGTAATTGCCATCGATGATGAAAAATATACTGTTACCGCTATCGACGAAACCCTGAAACGCAGTAATCTGGGTGCCTTAAAGATTGGCGGTCAAGTAAATTTGGAGCGCTGTATGTCGGCCACGGGCCGCTTTGACGGGCATATTGTACAAGGCCACGTAGACACTATGGGCCATTGTAAGTCCGTACAAGAAAAAGATGGTAGCTGGGAATTTCAAATAGAATATCCTAAAAATGCCAATCACATTACCGTAGAAAAAGGTTCGATTACCATTAATGGTGTAAGCCTAACGGTGGTCGATTCTGAAGACGATTGGTTTTCGGTAGCCATCATTCCCTATACCTACGAGCATACTAGCTTTAAGAACCTGAAGCCAGGCGATCCTATTAATTTAGAGTTTGACGTGGTAGGCAAATACGTTGCCCGAATTCTAGGAAAAACTAGTTAACCTAAGTTTTAAGATATTTTTTTAGCTCTTCTGCACTTAAGCCCAGCTCTTGTAACTGCTCAGGGCGAGATGCGTGCGCAATAAAACGATCGGGCAAGCAGAGGCTTTTCAATTCCCAGGCAGCATTATGCTCCGCTTTAAGGCGGGCTAAATTGCTAGCCAGGCCGCCGGCATAACTATTTTCTTCCAAGCAAATTACTAGTTCTGACTCTTGCAGTTGCTCCAGTATATCACCATCCGAAAAAGGCTTTAAAATGGGCACATGTAAATGTCCGAATTCTGTGTTTTGCACCGCTAACTGGGCTTCGGCGGCTAAGGAACCCAAGCTTAGTATTAGTCGCTTCTTTTTATTTTGCCACCAATGCGGGCGGTATGATTTCCACAGTTCTTCGTTTTCTAAGGCAATGTCATCTTTAGGGTAACGAATAAAACAAGCCTCCTTTTGCTGAATAGACCAAGCGATCATTTCTTCCAAAGCTTTTTTGCCAGAGGGCGCCGCAATGCGTATTCCGGGAATGCCGCTCAATAAACTAATATCAAATACGCCGTGATGCGTGGGGCCATCTTCACCCACTAAACCGGCGCGGTCGATTAGAAAAACGGGCGCTAAATTTTGCAAGGCCACATCGTGAATTATTTGATCGATAGCTCTTTGGGCAAAAGTGCTATATAAGTGTACAATCGGTTTAAGCCCTCTAGCGGCCAGCGCTGCGGCCATGGTTACAACGTGTTGCTCAGCAATGCCTACGTCTATTACCCGCTCTGGAAAAGCCTCCTTAAGGCTGTTTAACTGCGCTCCCGCCAACATAGCCGGGCTGAGTAGCACTAAGTTAGAGTTAGACTGAAAGTGCGATGTCAAGCTCTCTTCTACCACATCTTGAAAACTAAGGCTGGCTTTAGCGGAAGCACTTGCTTGGTGGGAAGGAGCCTTTAATGCTCCTAGTCCCTTCGAAGTTTTAAGGTGAAGAAATTTCGGTCCGGTAAATTCTTGCGCATCTGCGAAAGCGCCCAAAAGTGCCGCCACAGAATTGGCATTCTCTACTAGTGTATAGTGGAGGCCTAAGCTTTCCGCCAGACTTTGATAGCGGCCAAACTCTTTTAAAGCACCCACATTTTCATCGATACTGTGACCATTATCGTTTAAAATAATCCACACATCGGCTTGCTCTTGACCCAAGTAATTTAGAGCTTCGAAACTCATGCCACCCGTAAAAGCACCGTCGCCAATAACGGCGATAAATTGGGCCTTCTCCTTTTTCAGCTGAGCGGCTTTCCAAAAACCGGCAATGGCAGAAGGAGCGGTGGAAGAGTGTCCTGCGCCAAAAGGATCAAACTCACTTTCTAGGCGATTGGTAAAGCCCGAAAGACCGTCTTTGTTACGATTTTTGCGAAAAGCTTCTTTGCGGCCAGTAATAATTTTATGGAAATAAGCCTGATGACCGACATCCCAAACCAAGAGATCTTGCGGGGTGTTAAAGTGATAGTGTAGCGCAACGCTAAGCTCCACCACGCCCAAACTTGAGAGTAGGTGTTCCCGTTTTCCCTGCCCTTCTAACTGAGCAAACTGGCGCAATTCCTCACAAAAGTAAGGAAGCTCCGTAGCCTTTAAGCTGCGCAGGGAATCAACTCCTTGATAGGTTTTTAGGAAATCACTCATGGCCGACAAAGGTAAATTTTGGCAGGGAATAAAGGTGGGAGTAGGATTATTTTAGACTAATAAAAAACCCCACCGTTTCCGATGGGGTTTCAATCAAAATAAATTTCCCTTAGGCAAATTTTACTGTCTTCCGTAACCAGCGGTTCAGGCGTTCTAATAAAAGGTACATAACTGGAACTACTATGAGTGTTAAGAAGGTGGCAAAGACTAAACCGAAAATTACCGTCCAAGCCATTGGGCTCCAGAAGATGGCGTTATCTCCTCCAAAGTAAATGTTTGCACCACGGTTATCTAAGAGTCCGATAAAGTCGATATTTAGACCCACTGCCAAGGGTAAGAGCCCTAATACTGTGGTAATGGCCGTAAGCAATACGGGGCGTAATCTGGTCATACCGCCCAACTCGATGGCTTCTACTAAGTCTGGATCTTCAAGCTCTTCTTTATCTTCTAAGCCTAGTTTCTCGCGAATGCGATTGCGACTAAGTTCGATAAAGTCGATTAACACAATACCGTTATTTACTACAATACCGGCTAAAGAAACAATACCAATACCCGTCATAATTACCACAAATTCCATTTGGAAAATACCCAAGCCAAGGAAAACACCAATGGTACTAAACAGTACCGTTAAGATGATTATAAAAGGCTTAGTGGCCGAGTTAAACTGCGACACGAGGATAATGGTAATTAAAGAAATAGCAATTAGCAAAGCGTTGACCAAGAAGGCCGAGCTTTCTGCTTGCTCCTCTTGTGATCCGCCAAACTTAAGGTTATAGCTTTGCGGCAATTCGTGGTCTTTCAATACCTCTTTAATCGCGTTATTGATTTCTGTTTTATTGAAACCCTCTATTACATTTGAATATACTGTAACCAAACGCTCGCTGTCTTTCCGCTTAATAGAATTATAAGAGCTATTAAACTCATAGCTAGCTACCGCAGAAATAGGAACCTGAACAATTTTACCACTGGCCTGCGAACGGAAAGTTACCGGCTGGTTCATTAAACTGGCTACATCGTAACGGTATTCGCGCTTAAGGCGCACCTCAATGGGGTAATCGTCTTCTCCTTCTTTATACTTACTGGCTTCCGAGCCAAAAAGAGCGGTACGTAAGGCCAAGGCTACTTGCTGCGTGCTAACGCCCAAACGACGAGCGTGATCACGATTAATTTTAACTAGCAGTTCTGGCTTGTTCGTTTCTAAGTCGATTTGCAGGTTTTCAATCCCTTCAATGCCGGAACGATCTATTTTCTTTTTAACCTCTTCGGCCGAAGCAAGCAGAACTTCAAAATCTGTTCCGGTTAGCTCAAGGCTGATATCTCTACCCACAGGCGGACCGTTGTTTTCCTTCTCCACGCTAATGGTAACACCAGGAAGCCAATTGTTAAGCTCTTCGGTTACCTTTCTTTGAATATCGGTTGTACGCACTTCATTTCGGAACTCATACTCTACAAAAGAAACAGTGATACGCGCTTTGTTGGGAGTATTATTTCCACCACCGCCACCAAACTCATTTTGGCTCGCTGTTTCTGCTCCAACATTGGTAACCACGCTTTCCACTAAATCAGTATAAGGCTCTAAAACCTCATTTAATCTTTTCTCTACTTGCTGCGTTACGCTGTCGGTAGCAACAACATCGGTACCTAAAGGCACCTCAACAAACACGTTAATGTAATTAGGCTCGTTTACCGGGAAGAACTCAACCTTAGGATTAGACGAGAAATAAAAGCTAATGGATACAAACATTAGCACGACCGTGCCCAACACAATTAAGTACGGACGAATCCCACTTAAAGAGTACTTTAAGCTAACCGCGTAAACTTTCTCCAAGCGCGGCAATAATACCTTTTGAAACCAGGCAGACATCGGCGTTAAAATGTAACTAAAGAGCAAAACACCTCCTGCTATGGTGAGCATTAAGTTACCCGAAATGGTATTCTCATAAACGAGGAGCAAAACGCCCAGCACTAAGAAAGCTAGGGTCCAAATAAGGGCTTTTTTGTTATTCACTTTTTTATCCAAGTCTTGCTTCTTCATAAAAACGGAAGCAATTACCGGGTTAATTACTAAGGCTACAAAAAGCGAAGAACCTAAAACAATAATAAGCGTACGTGGTAAATAGCCCATAAACTCACCGATTATGTCATCCCAAAATAATAGGGGGAAGAAGGCGGCTAAAGTGGTTGCTGTAGAACTAATAATAGGAACCGCTACTTCACCCACCCCCTGACGGGCCGCTTCGTAAGCAGAATAGCCTTCATCGGCAAAAAGGCGGTAAATATTTTCGATGGTTACAATGGCATTATCCACCAGCATACCCAGCGCCAGAATTAATGAGAATAACACAATAAAGTTAAGACTCACTCCTAAGGCACTCAGCACTAAAAAGCTAATGAACATGGAGAAAGGGATACTCAATCCCACGAAAGTGGCATTACGTAAACCTAAGAAGAACAGCAGCGTAATAACCACGAGGATTACCCCCGAAATAATAGAGTTTTCTAGGTTGGCTAGCTGACTGCGCGTTTGTTTACTCTGATCGTTAGTAATGGTTATTCGCAAGCCATCGGGTAAAGCATCTTTTTTAGCCTTCGCAATTAGGGCACGAATTTTATCGGTTGCATCCAAGAGGTTTTCACCACTCTTTTTAATCACGTTTAAAGAAACTACCGACTCGCCGCCTAAACGTGCAAAGCTTTCTACTTCTTTATAGGTGAAAAGCACATCAGCAATATCTTTTAGGTAAACGATATTGCCCTTTTCATGCTTTACAATTACGTTGCGAATTTCGTCCATATTGGCAAACTCGGCGTCTGTACGAATGCTGCGACGGGTTTTACCTAAGAGGATGTCGCCCGCCCCAATATTAATGTTTTCTGAAGCAAGAGCATTCTGCACATCGTTAAAGCTAAGCTGATTAGCCTGTAACTTGGGCAAGTCGATATTTACCTGTACCTCCTTCTCTTTATCGCCTGTAATAGTCGCTTCCGAGATTTCTCCTAATTCTTCGATTTCATCTTGCAGGTACTCGGCATAGTCTACCAAATCGTCAATCGCGTAATCTCCCGAAAGGTTAATATTGAGAATTGGCACTCTACTGAGATCGACATCTAGCACCACAGGATCCTGATCCAAATCAGAAGGAAGGTCACTCATGGCACGGTCTACCGCATCTTTAACATCTTGTAAAGCCTTTTCGGTGTCTACATCAATGTTAAACTCAACGTTGATAATACTTACATCTTGTACCGATTCTGAGTTCAAGTTTTTAATCCCGTTTACGCTTTTAATCTCTTTTTCGAGAGGACGCGTAATCAGGTTTTCAATATCTACGGGCGTATTGCCTGGATAAGGTGTTTGTACGTAAATAAGGGGAAAGACAATCTCGGGGAAAGACTCCTTAGGCATGGTGATGTAGGAGTACACCCCAAAAAGAATAAGGAGGGCCGAGAGGATAAATACACTAATACTGTTGCGCAGCGACAGCGTACTTAATCCGAAATTTCTATTGGTTTTATTAGCCATAATCTTGTTGAGAATATTTTATTGTACGCTTACTTCTTGTCCTTCAGACACCTCGTTGAAGCCCGCGATAATAACCTGCTCACCGCTATTTAAACCAGAAGTGATTTCGCTTTTATCCGAAAAAGAGTAGCCGGTGGTGATGTATCGTTTCTTTACCACATTCCCTTTATCGTCGCTCACTACTGTGTAAACATAATTTCCTTTCAGGTCTTTCTTTACCGCTATAGCAGGAACCACAAAAGCCGAATCATTTTTATAATCCATAAAGCTGAGCTCCGCCAGTAGGTTGGGCTTAATCAGCTCATTCTCATTGTCCAAAGCAACCTTAACCGTAAAGCTGCGATTTGCCGGGTTAATAAATTGACTGGTAAAGATGATTTTTTCTTCTTGGCTTAAGCCCAAAGCAGGAATTTCCACTTGTACCGGATCGCCTTTTTTAATGGCTCTCAGGTAATTTTCTGAAAGGTCCGTTTCAATTTCAAGATTTCTTAAATCTACAATCCGTACCACTGGGGTACCTACTCCTACAAACTCACCTTTGTTAACGTTTATATTATCTACTACGCCGCTAACGGGAGCTATAATTTTCGTGTTTTCTAATTGCGCTCGAACCTGTCCTAAACGATCTTTAGCGGCAAGGAAATTGGTTTCGGCATTGAGGTATTCAATTTCAGAACCAACACTGTCTTTCCACAAGCGGGCGCGACGTTCAAAGGTGGTTTTCGCCAGTTTATACGCCGACCTTACTTCTGATAATTGGTTTGCAATAAAATCGTTTTCTAGGCGAATAATTACTTGCCCAGCACGCACAGGGTCGCCTTCCTGAGCCTCGATGGCAATTACTCTACCATTCCCTTCTGCGCTAAGCATAACATTTTGCTTACTGCTCACTAGGCCTGATACTTTTACGAAGTGCTCGAAATTTTGTTTAGCGAGAGCCCGCACTTTTACGGGAACCAATTTTACCGGTTCGGCTACGCGGTTAGTATCGAGCTTGGCAATTCTCATTTCCAGCGAATCGATGGTGCCCTGCAATGTTTCCATCTCTTCTTGGGCGGTCCCTAATTCCTCTTGTAGTTCTGCCAAATCGGGCTCTTGGTTGCAAGCCGCGAATAAACTAATCGCCGAGAGTATGTATATTACTTTTTTCATGTTTCGTCTTGTTTTATTTACCTAGAGCGTACTCTAATGCCTCCTTAGAATTTAGAGCCGTTAAAATTGCGTTGATATAATTGGTTTGGGTTTGTAGTAGTTGGTTTTCAGACTGACTAAGTTCTAGGCTGCTGCTTAAACCTTCTTTGTATTTGAGAAGCGTTTTATTGCGAATCTTTTCGCTTAGCTCCATGTTGCGCATTTGATTGTTATAGTTGTCAATGGCAAATTTATAGTCGCTTAAGGCTCTTTCAAACGCCAAGTCTAGCTGGCTTTCTGTGGCACTTTTTGCCACCTCAATACGTTCTACGTCAATCTTCGCCTTTTGCACTTTAGCGTGTCGCGCCAAACCGGTAAAAATATTCCACTGTAAGCTTGCGCCGATAGTAGTTCCCGGAATCCAGTATGTGTCGAAGTCAAATACACTGCCAACCTCATTACCAAAAAGACTTTGGCTATGCGTTAAAAAGGCGCTTAAAGAAGGATAGTATTTCGCTCTCTCGTTGGCTAGTGATAAATGTGCAGCGCGTTCGTTCGCTAAGGTGGAGCGGTAGCTTATATGATTATCAACCTGAAAGCTATCTAAGCTTAATCCCAAAGCGATTTGTGCAGGAGTAATTAACTCTTCCAACTTGGTGCTAAGGGCAATGGGCTTGTCTAAGCTAATACCCAAGTTAAACTTTAAGAGCTGGTAAGCTAGTTTGCGCTGACGCTCGGCATTAGCCAAGTTATTTTGCAAGTTATTAATGAGCAGCTCCAGTTGATCTACGTCTTGGTCTTCTACAAAACCGTTTTCGTAAAGCTTGCGCGTTTCTTTAAAGTTATCACTCAAAACCTTGAGATTCTTCTCTAGTATTGAAACTGTCCTTTCAGCTACTAAAACCCCGTAATAACTTTGAGCGGCGTTTTTACGTGCTTCAATTTCGGCCTCTTCACTTTCTAATCTTTTCGTTTCCTTAAAAACCTTAGAAGCTTGTAGAGCCACAAAATAAGAACCATCTAACAGCAGTTGATTAACCTGCAGCTGTCCTTGGTTTTGATGGGCTACACCAAAGGCCACGGTGGTAAACTCACCTGCAGGAGCGTTGGGATCAAAAAAACGCGCTGGAATCGGCGTCTGGGGAATTTGCGCATTATAAGAATAACCAAAAGAAGCACTAATCTGCGGCAAGCCCATCGCTGCGGTTTCAGTGATGGTTTTCTTTGCCTTTTCGAACTCTAAAACTTTGTCTTGCACCGTATAGGCGTGCAGGGCGGCATAGTCTTCTGCCTCGGCGAGGCTAAAGCGAGAGGCCCCGTCTGCTTGAGCAAGTAGCGCACCACTTAGTAAGAAGCCCGCTAAAAGACTTGGGTACTTTAATTTCATATTTTTTTGATATTCTTTAGTTTGGTTTCTAGGTAGGCAACCCCTTCTGCGGAAGCGATACCCCGAATGTGGTAGATTAAGATTTCACGCATAATTTCATGGAAAGACCATTTACTCTGCTCCAAAAAGCTTTCTTCTTGTAGCATTAAGCGCGCCCTGCTATAATAGAGAAAACTTACAATTTCCATATTCAATTCTGTACGATAAATGCCTTCTTGTTTTCCCCTCTTGATGTTTTCACCCATTAAGCGAAAAATAACATCGCGCTTACGCTTTTCTAGTGCAGCACTAACCTCTGGGTAATAGCGCTCCAATTGAAACTGAATACTAGGGTCGTGCTCCTCAATACTATTGCAAATTTGTAAGTCCATTGCAAATAGCATATCAATCGCATTTCCATCCATATAGTCGATTAAGCCCAACATGTACTCGCTAATCGAATTAAAAGATTCATCTACTCCCTTCCTTACTAACTCCTCCTTATTCGCAAAATACTTATACAGCGTTTTTTTGGAAATACTCATGTCTTTGGCAATATCATCCATGGTTACAGGACGTAAACCATAGCGATTAAACAAGGACACCGAGCGAGTTAATATTTCTTTTTCTATTTTCTCCATGAGCGCGCAAAAGTAGGAAAACTTTACACGCGGAAACTATATAAATTATAAAGTTTCTTAGTTTAATGGTTTCTTAAGATTTAGCCTATTTGAATGGGAAAAATTTTGACCTTTGTCTTCAATTAGAATCGACCACATGCACCTAATAAAAGATATACTCGACCAAAAACCGATCGGCACTAGCCTTACCGTTAAAGCTTGGGTGAGAACCTTCCGCAGCAATCGTTTTATTGCCCTCAGCGACGGCAGTACTATTAGAACTTTACAGGCGGTGGTTGACTTTGAAAAAATAGATGAAGCCCTTTTAAAGCGCGTAACTACCGGAGCGGCTTTAGCTGTAACTGGAGACCTTTTAAGCTCACAAGGCAAGGGTCAGGACGTTGAGTTAGTGGTTGAATCTTTAGTGGTTTTAGGAGATAGTAATCCGGAAGAATATCCTTTACAGCCTAAAAAGCACTCGATGGAGTTCTTGCGTGAAAACGCCCACTTGCGCATGCGCACTAATACTTTTGGTGCCATTATGCGTCTGCGCCACAGCCTCTCCTTTGCGGTGCATGAGTACTTTAACAAAAACAATTTCTTCTGGATGCACACGCCCATAATTACGGGCAGCGATGCAGAAGGTGCAGGGGAAATGTTTAATGTATCTGTTTTAGATAAGAAAAACCCACCCTTAAAGGAGGATGGCAGCATCGACTACAGTAAAGACTTCTTTGAAAAGGAAACCAACCTTACCGTTTCGGGGCAACTAGAGGCCGAACTAGGCGCTTTAGCCTTAGGAAAGGTCTATACCTTCGGACCAACTTTTAGAGCAGAAAACTCCAACACTAGTCGTCACCTCGCTGAGTTTTGGATGATAGAGCCAGAAGTTGCTTTCGCAGATTTAAATAGCAATATGGATTTGGCGGAAGACTTTTTGAAGTATGTGATTAAATATGCTTTGGAAAACTGTCAAAACGATTTAGAGTTTTTAGAAAAGCGCTTGCTAGACGAAGAAAAAATGAAGCCGCAAAACGAGCGCAGCGCCATGCCTTTGCGCGAGAAACTGCAGTTTGTAGCCGACAATAACTTCCGCAGAGTAAGCTATACCGAGGCTATTGATATTCTGCGCAATTCGAAACCCAACAAAAAGAAGAAGTTTAAATACATCATCGAAGAATGGGGTGCGGACTTACAATCGGAACACGAAAAGTTCTTAGTACAACACTTTAATGCCCCAGTAATTTTATTCGATTACCCCGCTAATATTAAGGCCTTTTATATGCGCCTTAACGAAGATGGGAAAACCGTACGCGCTATGGATATCCTTTTCCCCGGTATTGGCGAAATTGTAGGCGGTTCGCAAAGAGAGGAGCGCCACGACGTACTCCTGGAGAAAATGAAGGAATTTGATGTGGATGCCGAGGAATTACAGTGGTACCTAGATACGCGTAAATTCGGTACCTGCGTACACAGTGGTTTTGGTTTAGGCTTCGAAAGACTAGTCTTATTCGTTAGCGGCATGACCAATATTCGCGACGTAATACCTTTCCCAAGAACGCCTGGAAATGCCGAATTTTAAAAACCTACACAGTGAAAATTTAGGGCCTAGAATAAATTCTGGGCCTTTTTTTTGCTTGATCGTCAGCCTTGACCTTACAAACCTGAGTTCGACGTAAAATTATAGTCTCAGATTTTCAAGAAAAGGAAAAGACCGATCTAGAACGTGGAGCTGTAGCGGGATACAGGAAATAAACTAGCTGCAGGATTTTTATTTTTATTGGAAAAACACTTGTGGCCCTCTTCTAAAAAGCTATTTCGGCAAACTAATTGCTTAGAGCATTTTCTTTAGTAATTTCACGCCATTAATTTTGCCCCATGTTAAAGCAGCAACTGCAGCAAAAACTCCTTCAGAAACTCTCTCCTCAGCAAATTCAGCTGATGAAGTTGATTCAGTTGCCTACTCTTGCCCTTGAACAAAAAATTAAGGAAGAAATTGAAAGCAATCCCGCCTTGGATGAAGGCAACGAAACGGATCAAAGTGAAGAGGATGAGTTTGATTACGATCAAGACTTAAATGAAAGTAGCGATGAGTCTAATGATGCCGACGATATAAATGTAGATGAATACCTCAGCGATGATGAGGTCCCGGAGTATCGCCTGCAAGCCAATAACTATTCGAAAGACGACGAAGACAATAAGGTGCCCATTACTGGCGGTATCAGCTTTCATGAGTATTTGATCAGTCAACTCGTCACTTTTAGCTTTAACGAGCAAGACGGGAAAATTGCAGAATATTTGGTTGGCAATATTGATGACGATGGTTATATCCGCCGCGAACTGCGCGCCATTGTAGATGATTTAGCTTTTACCCAAAATATTTTTGTAGAAGAAGACGAACTGGAAAGAGTGCTCTCGCAAGTGCAAGAAATGGACCCCGCTGGTGTGGGTGCTCGCAATTTAAAAGAATGCCTGGTGCTGCAGTTGAAACGTAAAACACCCACTTATCACGTAAGGCTCGCCTCAGAAATAATTAAGGATCACTTCGACGAGTTCACCAAAAAGCACTACGAAAAGTTGATTCTTCGACTTGACATTGACGAAGAAGATCTCAAGCTAGCGATTGAAGAAATTATTCGCCTCAACCCTAAGCCGGGCAATAGCTCTAGTAATTCCAGTGGCGACCTTCAGGTAGTAATCCCCGATTATACCATTAGCATTAATGAGGGGGAATTGGAACTTAGTCTAAACTCCCGTAATGCTCCAGAACTTAATGTGAGTCGCGAGTATAAAGATATGTTGGAAACGTATAAAAGCACCAACAAAAAGAATAAAGCGCAAAAAGATGCGGCCATCTTTGTTAAGCAAAAGCTCGATAGCGCCAAGTGGTTTATCGAAGCCATTCGTCAGCGCCAGCAAACGCTAATGATTACTATGAGCTCTATTATGGAGCATCAAAAAGAATATTTCCTTTCGGGAGATGAGCGTAAATTACGCCCGATGATTCTCAAAGATATCGCCGATGAAATTGGCATGGACATCTCCACGGTATCGCGTGTGGCCAGTAATAAATACGTTTCTACCCCTTACGGTACTTTTCTAATAAAACAGTTCTTCAGCGAAAGCATGAAAAATGAAGCGGGTGAAGATGTAAGTACCCGCGAGATAAAAAAGATTTTAGAAGAATCTATTGGCGAAGAAGACAAGCACAAACCGCTTACCGACGATAAGCTGGCAGCCTTACTCAAAGAAAAAGGCTATCCCATTGCACGCAGAACCGTAGCCAAATATCGCGAACAGCTGGATATACCCGTGGCTAGACTACGCAAAGAACTTTAAGATGAACAAGATTCTCGCCAAAGGAATATCCGTCCTCTTTCACCCTGCTATTTACCCCATTATTGGGATCTTCCTCATCTTGCGTCATCTGCCTTATCACTATTCGCATAAAGTTGTGGTGCTTAGTATTGCCATGGTTTTTATTGGCACCTACCTTATTCCCGTGTTAATTAGTTTACTTCTTTTTCGCTTGCGCTTGATTAGCAGCCTAATGATGAATAATGCCAAAGACCGACGCTGGCCTTATGCCTTCGGTGCCGTCTGTTTTATTTTTACGGCGCATTTTCTTTATCAGGCCGAATTAGCCTCTGAGGCCTATCTCTTTTTATTTGGTTCAGCCTTAGTTATCATTCTTCACCTGGGGCTTTTACGCTTTCTTAAGCCTAGTGCACACATGGCTGGCATTGGCGGTTTCTTGGCGCTATTGATGGCGGTTTCGGCGAAATACTCCTTAAACGTTTTACCTTTTATTCTCTTGCTGTTTTTCTTGGCCGGCATTATTGGTAGTGCCCGCTTAGCGCTAGATGCCCATACACCACGTGAATTGTGGTTGGGATTTATAAGCGGTCTGCTTATCGTGTTTTCAACGATTTATTTTATCTGAGCTGAACCCTTGGAAAAAGAGCTTTAAGCCACATTTTTTCTAGTGAAAGAAGCCCAATAATAGCTTATTCTTAATTGGTCACTTACTTTATCACCGTAGCTCCATTTTCCTTTTGAGATGCCGTCTTTCGTAATAAGTTGGAGGTGCTTACCCAATGCGGTATGTCTTTCAGTTTGACATAATTTGATTTCATTGCCAAATGCTAATAATGCCTTTTGGATATCACTCTCCTTGTCTGCACTTTCTTTATACCTCACTATCGATGCAGCAATTACTGCACCTATAACAACAATTATTATCTCTTGGGGAATGAAAGAATTCGACTTGTCTGTATCATATCTTGCGATTTTTTTAACTCCAAACCTAAGGCTTCAGGCTATTGCGTACAGGTCATATTAGGCCTCCTAGTTTGAATTACACTAGCGCATCCCGTATATTGATATCGATAAAATTCCTATTGTTATTATATAAATCCACAAGGAATAAAAACCTTTAAAGCCCCCTTTTCCCCATCTATATACTCGAATTAACAACCATCCAATTAAGAAAACGCTGTAGAGTATCAACAAAAAAGCGATAATCCAAAATATAGCATTATCAAACCTTGCCCATGAATAATCCTTAGCATAGACCAGAACAAGTAAAAGAGAACTCGCAAAGAGAACCTTTAAGTCCTCCCTTAATTTCTGCAAATTATTCATAATAAAAATCTTTTGTTTCTAACACTTTAGTTGAACCACTCTTCCAAAAGTGGGCAATAGTACTTTTTATTAAAGTCTTACGCGGAAAAGTTAAACCCGAAATATTTGAAATTACCATGATTGGAATACTTTTATTATGCTTTTGAGAGCGAAGACCATGTTTCGCTAGATTTTTGGCGCTTTTTTAGCACAGGTGAATTTAAGACAAATCTTTTTTCCTTCTCTAAAAGGAAGCTAATGGAATGAGGTCCTCTCAATGAAATCCTTGCTAGGCGTTGTCGCTAATTCTTCTATTTAACGAGAGTCGACAATCAATTTAGAAGCTCAGCTTTTCAACAAAAAGAAAAAACCAATCTGAATCGTGCTGCTGCAGCATACTTTGTCGAATAAGCTGAATGCAGGGTTGTAATCTTTTTTTGGAAACTCTTATAATACCCTTTCTAAAAAGCGCTATTCCACCATTTATAAGCGGCTTGAGGCCTAGACTTACCATGGGCTCTCCTTAATTAAGAGTCTATCATAACATAAAACTAAAGCCAATACCAATTGGTCTTAAATCTTTTAGGGAAACAGAACTTTGGCCATCGGCTGAAAGTAATTCTCCACCTGTGTATAATGGTGTAAGAGAATAAAGAGCAAAAATACTGGTATTTCCGTAACCGACCTTTAAATAGGCATCTGCGCGAAAGCGCGCCAAATTATCCAGTTGATAGTAGCGCACACGTGAGTTTTCACGTCTAATTAGAGAGTTGTCCAAGGTTCGCACACCCGCTCTCGCACCAAGGTAAAAACGATAAAATTTATCTTTCTCATTCTTCTTCGATCGGAAGCGCAATTCAATAGGAATGTAGAGGTACTGATAATTTTGCGAGGCCCTTACAAAGGTAGTATCCGTTCCTAATTCATATTGCCCTTCTCCTGTGCTTAGGTCGGTACTAACCAAATGATTATTGCCATGCCCTTGAAAAGAATACGATAAGCCATATCCTAGCCCTCCTGTTTCTCCCCAACTCGATTCAAACATAAAACCAACATCGGCCGCAGCACTCCAAATGCCGTTTTTAGTCCCAGCTGGCGCATCTGCGAAAGCGATATAACTAAGGTCGTAAAAGACAAACTTTTCGTGCTTGGGTAAATACTTTTTTTGGCCTTGCATGCCAAGAGCTAACAACGAGAAAGCAAATAAATAAACGATGGTTTTCATAAATCTTTGTTAAGTGTAGCAATTTAGAGAAATGAAATCTATCATACGATAACAGTTGACAATCGAATAAAGCCCCTAACCGCCTAAATTAATTTACTTTTGCGCGAAATTTCTACCGCTATGAGTCAGCATTTGTCCGAACAAGAATTACAGAGAAGAGAGGCACTTAACAAGTTACGCGAGATGGGTATAGACCCCTATCCTGCGGCTGAATATAAGGCCAGTCATTTTTCGAAAGACATCAATGCCGGCTTCGAAGATAATCCCGAAGCCAAAGAATGGGAAGAAGTATGTATTAGCGGTCGCATGATGACCCAGCGCATTAATGGTAAAGCTTCTTTTGCTGATATTAAGGACAGCCATGGTCGTGTGCAGGTTTACTTTAACCGTGATATTCTTTGCCCAGGCGAAGACAAAGAGCTTTACAATACTGTTTTTAAGCGTCTGCTTGATATTGGCGATTTTATTGGTATTACCGGACGGGTTTTCAAAACCAATATGGGCGAAATTACCGTAGAAGCGCATAGCCTTACTATACTTAGTAAATCGCTACGCCCCCTACCCATCGTTAAGAAAGATAAAGAAGGGAATATTTATGATGCCTTTACCAACCCAGAGCAGCGCTACCGCATGCGCTATGTAGATTTGGTGGTAAATGATAAAGTAAAAAACACCTTTATAACTCGCACCCGCATTATGAATGCGATGCGCGAGTTCTTTAATCGCAAAGACTATTTGGAGGTTGAAACGCCTATTTTACAGCCTATTCCGGGTGGTGCCGCAGCGCGTCCTTTTATTACGCATCACAATGCTTTAGACATTCCCCTTTACCTGCGTATCGCCAATGAGCTTTACCTCAAGCGCCTTATAGTGGGTGGTTTTGAAGGAGTGTATGAGTTTTCCAAAGATTTCCGTAATGAAGGAATGGATCGCACCCATAACCCCGAATTTACCGTTATGGAAATCTACGTGGCTTATAAGGATTACTTCTGGATGATGAACTTCACCGAAGAGATGCTAGAGCATGTAGTTACTAGTGTTAATAAGGGATCTACCGAAGTGAAGTTAGGCGAAAAAGTGTTGAACTTTAAAGCACCTTTTGCGCGTGTTACTATGGTAGATGCGATAAAAGAACATACCGGTTACGATATTACCGGCATGGATGAAAAAGCCTTATTCGAAGTTTGTAAAGCGCTAAACATCGAGACCAACGATAGCATGGGGAAAGGCAAGTTGATCGATGAAATTTTCGGCGAGAAATGCGAAGGCAATTACATCCAACCAACTTTTATTACCGATTACCCGGTAGAAATGTCACCCTTGTGTAAAAAGCACCGCGATAACCCCGATTTCACCGAGCGTTTCGAATTAATGATTAATGGTAAAGAAGTGGCCAATGCCTATTCAGAACTAAACGATCCTATTGACCAACGTGAGCGCTTTGAAGAGCAATTAAACCTTTCCGCTAAGGGCGATGATGAGGCCATGTTCATCGATCAAGACTTCCTTAGGGCTTTGGAATTTGGCATGCCACCAACCTCAGGCATGGGTATCGGTATTGATCGCTTAACCATGTTGCTAACCGATAACTCTAGTATTCAAGAAGTGCTTTTCTTCCCGCAGATGAAGCCTGAGAAAAAAGAAAGTAAAAAAGTAATGGACTTAAGCGAGGGCGAAAAAGCCATTTATGAAATATTAAAAGCAGATAGCCGCTTAGCGCTAGAGGACTTAAAAACCCGTACTGGGCTTTCCAATAAAGCCTGGGATAAAAGCCTTAAAGGTTTAAGTAAGATGGGCTTAACTAAAGTAAGTAAAACAGAAGAAGGGCTTTTTGTAGAGCTAGCGGAAGACTAGATCTTAACCTGAGTTCGATGTAAAATTAGGCCTCAGACCTCTTTATAAAAAAAGGGTCGCTCATTAGCGACCCTTTCTTGTTTATACCTTTATATACTCAACCTTAAAGGCTACCGGAGTGAAGACTCTTAATTACGGGGCTTCAAAGCCAATTTTTTTATGACTACCATCGCAAAATGGTTTGTTTTGGGAAGCACCGCAACGACAAAGCACCGGGTTTTCTTCTCGGCTACTATTGCCATTTGGATGGTGAAACTTAATCGCACCCTTAATAATAATTGGTCCATTGGGCACGAGGGTAGCACTTAAGTCGCCTTTAGAGCTTTCCGCGGGCTTCTCTTGGCCTTGGTAGCTTAAAGCACCAGAGGGACATTTATCAATTTGTGCACGAATTGCCTCACCGCTTGCACCATTGGGATCTACCCAAGGTTTTTGACCGTAACGAAAAACCGCTCCGAGATTACGCCAACATTTTTCACTGTGAATACATTTATGAGCCTGCCAGATAATGGTAACTTCATCTCCTGAGTATTCGCGGGTAGTTGGTTTGACCTTCATAATTCGTTGTTTGAACACTAAAAATACGAAAGCAAATAAGACATCAACATTATTGATCGCATATTTTATCCTTTCCCTTTACTTTGCAAAAAACATTTTCTCTTGCAGCTCTATCCCAATGACTTGGCCGAGGCCCTCGATTTTCAATTTATCCGTACGCATTTAGCCAAGCTTTGCTCCAGTGCGAGCGCGAAGAACATTGCGTTAGAGCTCAACCCCATTGAGGATTTACCAACGTTACGCAAAACGCTAAAAGAAACGGATCAGATTTTAGGCCTACTTTTAAGCGAGGAGACCTTTCCCAATATGGAGCATCCCGCTTTGGGTTCTTTTCTACCAAGAATTTCCATTAAAGGTCACGCTTTACGTGAAGAACAGTATGCCGAAATTCGCAGTCTGGCCATTAACTACCGCGATATTCGTCGTTTCATTGATACTAAAAAAGACCGCCTCCCCAGCTTATGGCGTAATTTAGAACTGCTTTTTTCTGAGAAAACCGTTATTGAAGAGATAGACCGGGTAATAGACGACCGCGCTCAAGTACGCTCTAATGCCTCGCCGCAATTGCAAAAAATTCGGCGCGACTTAATTAAAAAGCGCGCTTCCGCAGAAAGGGTTTTCCAACGTGCTCTCAAAAAAATGAGAGATAAAGGTATTTTGGCCGATTTCGATGAAAGTGTATCAGAAAGCAGACGTGTTCTCGCCATCCAATCTGCCTATAAAGGCCAAGTACAAGGTATTCAACACGGCTCTTCCCACAAACAAAGTATTACCTTTATTGAGCCCGGCGAAACGGTAGAAATAAACAATGAAATTACCGAGCTGATTGAGGATGAGCAGGAAGAAATTAAGCGTATCCTGCGTGAGCTAAGTGCTATACTTTCTCCCTATCGTGAGCACTTGGAGGAGATTGAAAGGCAAATGGTTTATTTAGATTACCATCGGGCGAAAGCCTATTTCTCACACCGTGAAGAAGCTTGTGTCCCTTACATTTCTCGCGAAAAGCGCATTATTCTGAGAGAAGCCTATAATCCTGTGCTAAGGCATTTCAATCGCTTAAAAGAAAAGGAGACCGTTCCCCTTGATTTAGAACTTCATCCGCAGCAGCGCCTTTTGGTAATTAGCGGTCCCAATGCGGGCGGTAAATCACTTTCGCTTAAAACTGTGGGGCTCTTACAAATCATGCTGCAATGTGGGCTACCAGTGCCGGTGCATCCCGAAAGTGAAATGTGTCTTTTTGAGCAAGTACTCGGTGATATTGGTGATGCGCAAAGTATCGAGAACGAGTTAAGTACCTACAGCTCTAAACTGCAAAAAATGGAATACTTTCTTCGTCATGCCGATGAAGAAAGCCTTTTATTAATCGACGAATTTGGTTCCGGTTCCGACCCAGAATTAGGATCGGCCCTAGCCCAAATCTTTTTAGAGAAACTAAACGGCTTTAAAAGTTTTGGCATTCTCACCACCCACTTTAACTCTATTAAGGCCTTGGCGGCAGAAACGGAAGGCATTGTAAACGGAGCCATGCTTTTTGAACGAGAAACTTTTAGTCCGCGTTACGAGCTAATCATTGGTCAGCCTGGTTCGTCTTATACCTTTGAAGTAGCGCAGCGCAGCGGCATTGCTAAACATATTATTGAGGAAGCACGCGGTAGAATCCAGCAAAATACTCTAGAAGTTGACCGCCTATTGGTGCAGATTCAAGAAGATAAAGTAAGTATCGACAAAACGCGAAAACAGCAAGAAGCAGAACTAGCCAAGCTGCGAGACTTAAAAGCGGAACAACAAGAGAAAATTAGCAGACTTGAAGAAAAACTGAGCAGGCAGACGAAGCTTAATCAAGAAGAAGACCGGGTTATGTACTGGGGCCAGCGCTTTCAAAAGCTGATTGATAGCTGGATGGATCAAAAAACCCAAAAAGATAAAAAAGAGGTAATTGCGCGCTTTATCGCCATGCTTAACCAGCGTTCGGGCGAAGTGCAAAAAGAAGAAGGACAAAACCTGCAGAAAAAACTGGCTGTCCGCCATAAAAACATCGACAAATACACCAATGAAGTAATCGCCATTGGTGCTCTGGTTAAGATTATTGACTCGGGCATAATTGGCACTTTAGTAGAGCAGAAGGGAAGCAAGTATATTGTGGCTTTAGGGGGTAATCTTCGCGCTAGCATCGACCGTGAAAAATTCGTCCGGGCAGACGCTCCTATTGGCGATAAGCCTAAAGTGAAAAAGCGGAAAAAGTCTTTTAAAAGCCAAGACGCTAAAGCAACAGGAAAAGAGTCTAGCCCAAGCCCTCAAAAAGGAAACGAAAGCCAAAAAAAAGCGGGAAATAAGATTAATACCGACCAACCTGGTGCTAAAAAACCCAATCAGCCCAGTCCCAAGAAAAAGAAACAAAAGCCCAATCAGGCGAAGCCAAAAACAGAAGGAGGCAGCGAGAAAAAACCTACGGAAACCAAAGGCAAAAAAGGGAAGCCGCAGGAGGCAGGTTCTCCTAAAAAGCAAAAACCAAGCTCGGATTAGCTCTAAGTTTTCAGAAGCCCCGGCCTTCAGCGACCATCTTTAAACCCTTTGCTGCTTGGCAAAATAGCCGTTTTCGCCCTGTTTTGTCTTTATCTTTTATGGAAAAACTCCCCTATCCAATACAAGCTCTCGCAGGTTAATAATCAATCCTTACATTTGAGCGCCTAAAAAAATAATGATGGAAGAAGTTGTATCGGACATTCCCTTGATTACTAATGACGCAGTCGTTTTCGGAATATTAATGGCCTTATTATTAGTCATCTTTAAGTCGAGCGAAAACCCTCGCTACGCCAAGTTTTTCAAGGTCATTCCCGCCTTATTATTATGTTATTTTCTCCCCTCGCTTTTTAGCACCTTCAATATTATTTCTCCGCATTGGATTGACTTAGAAGCAGCCAAAGCTTTTCTTATTCAAGAAGGCTACAATCTAGAAGGCATTAGCAGTTTTAAAAATTTCAAGAATTATGTTATCGACCAACAAATCCCTAATGCCCTACTAAAACCCTTTATGGGCAAGTCGCAGCTCTATTTTGTTGCTTCTCGCTATTTGCTACCGGCTAGTTTAATTCTACTCACCTTAAGTATCAACTTAAAAGAGGTTTTTCGCCTCGGACCTAAAGCCCTCATCATGTTTTTTACCGGAACAGTAGGGGTGATTATTGGCGGCCCACTCGCTATTTTAATCTTTAGTGCTATTGCTCCCGAAGTAGTTGGTGCAGGCACCGATGATATTTGGCGAGGTATGACGACTATTGCTGGTAGCTGGATTGGTGGTGGTGCTAATCAAGCCGCCATGTTCGAAATATTTTCGGGTGATGAGAATTTGATTTCTGGTAAAATTTACTCGGTAATGATTACCGTAGACATTATTGTGGCCGAAATCTGGATGGCCTTCTTATTATTAGGAGTGGGCAAATCTGATCGCATTGACAAGTACTTTAAAGCCGATTCATCCGCAGTAGAAACCCTAAAAAATCACATGCAGGAATTCAGTGCTAAATTTGCACGTATTCCCTCTTTCACCGATTTGATGATTATTTTAGGAATAGGCTTTGGTGGTACCGGTTTGGCGCATTTACTGTCCGATATTATAGCCCCTTTCATCTCTGAAACGGCCCCCTATTTAGCAGAGCGATTTAGTCTTGGCTCCGGGTTTTTCTGGCTAATTGTACTGGCAACCACCCTAGGTATTGGTCTTTCCTTTACCAAAGCACGTAATTACGAGGGTGCTGGTGCCTCTAAAGTGGGCAGTATGTTTATCTATATTTTAGTGGTTACCATCGGAATGAAAATGAACATTCTGGGCATCTTCGAAAACCCGGGACTTTTCTTGGTCGGCCTAACTTGGATGGCTTTCCACGTAGGTTTACTATTCATTATCGGAAAAATTATCAAAGCGCCATTTTTCTTCTTGGCCGTGGGAAGTAAAGCGAATATTGGTGGCGCCGCATCTGCGCCCGTAGTAGCCGCTGCCTTTCACCCCAGCCTCGCACCAGTTGGTGTTTTATTAGCCGTATTAGGATATGCTTTAGGAACTTACGGCGCCTACATTTGTGGATTATTAATGCAATTAGCGAGTACGTGAAAAATTTATTTGTCTTCTTATTTGTGCTTCTTTCGTGGGCGGGTCAAGCCCAGATGGACAGCACCCATCAAACTATACGGTCTATTTATAATCTCGCCTTAAACGAGCAACAAGGTTATAAGTGGTTAAAAGAGCTTTGCTCCATGGGACCCCGATTATCAGGTTCGCATCAGGCCACAGCCTCACTATTACACTTTAAAAAGAAAATAGACAGCCTGGGTTTTGAAAGCACTTTACAAAGCGTTACTGTTCCCAAATGGGTACGAGGCCCCCAAGAAACAGCCTGGATTGTGCGCGAGGGTAAAAAAGCAGAAGACTTGGCCATTACCGCTTTGGGAGGCTCCATTGCCACTCCTGCTAAAGGCTTAGAAGCTAATTTGGTAGAAATATCCTCTTTTGAGCAATTAGACAGCTTAGACTTAAAAGGCAAAATTGCCTTCTATAATATTCCCATGGACCCGACCTATATATCTACTGGTTTCGCTTACGGGAATGCTGTTAAACAACGCTGGGCAGGTGCAATTGAAGCCTCAAAGCGCGGAGCGGTAGGCGTGGTTATCCGCTCACTAAGCAGCAGCGTTAACAAATATCCGCACACCGGTAGTATGAGTTATGAGGAAGGCACCAAAAAGATTCCTGCCGCGGCCCTAAGCACTTTTCACGCCGAGCTACTCAGTAAAGAGTTAAGAAGTAATCCTGCTCTAAAATTAAAGATGAACATGGCATGCCGCTGGTACGATAGTGTAGAAAGCTATAACCTCATCGCCGATTTAAAAGGCAGTGAAAGACCGGAAGAGTTAATCTTAGTTTCTGGCCATTTCGATTCTTGGGACTTGGGCACGGGTGCACACGATGATGGTGCCGGCTCGATGCATGCTTTAGAAAGTTTATACCTCTATCAAAAGCTAGCCCTTCCCCATAAAAGAACCTTACGCTTAGTATTTTACATGAACGAAGAGTTTGGCTTAAGTGGTGCTAAGGCTTACGCCAAGATGAGCAAGCAAGAAGACCTCAAGCATGTAATTGCGATAGAAAGTGATGGCGGTGGCTTTACCCCTAAAGGATTTAGCATTCAGTCTAGCAAAGAAATGGTAGCACGTGTAAAGACTTACCGAGATTACTTTGAGCCTTATGGGATTTATCAATTTGCTAGCGGAGGCTCTGGGGCAGACATTTCTCAATTAGGAAGCGATGACAAAGTCCTTATTGGCCTTCGTCCCGACAATCACCGCTATTTTGAAGTACATCATTCTGCGCTAGATAATATTAATGCTGTTAATGCCCGGGAACTAACAATGGGCTCTGCTGCGCTTACTGCTTTGATCTATCTTTTAGACCGTGATGATGTTTGCTTTGATTGCAACTAAATTTTTCTGACTGATTACCAGCGTTTTATTAAAAAATATTAAAAAAATCAATCAGTACATGAACTAAAAAGGGCCTGCATAGTTAATTGGACAGGTTAAGGTTTGGTTAATTGTTTTGATTAAGTTTGAAACAATCAAAGGGAGGCGTTTCGCCTCCCTTTTCTTTTTTTTAATCCAAAATCTTGGGCCTTAGACCATTCCAAACTTAAAATTAAGCCGCCCTTTGTTAACAAAATGTTAGTAAGTAGCATATGTAAAAGCCTGTGCGGCCGTATTTTACAGCTAATTCGCTGACAAATAAAGCGTTGGTCTTGTGCAGTAAAGTTGGAGTCATTACCTTAAACCATCTAATTAATGGGGGTTAATGGAAATATTATTACACTTTTTCGGTTTTGGAAAGCAAGGTTGCCAGAAGTTGAATACTAGTTATTTAAATAATCAACGATGCTGTCCAGCGATTACTAAAAATCGCGCACAGATATTCAAATTGTATAACTATAAGTTTAAGAGCTTAAAGTACCAATCAATAGCTAGCTAATTCTCTTAGCTTAGCTTCTACCTTGTTGGCATTTGGAATCATGGCGAACTCCAGCGTACTATTCAATGGAATAGCTGGCATGTTCTCAGATCCAATGACCATGACTGGGGCGTCTAAATACTCAAACACTTCTTGCTGTAACCAACCTGCTATGCCTTGAGCAAAACCATTGCGCTCAGGTTCTTCGGTTACAATTAAAACTTTATTATGCTTTTTAGCACGCTCTATCATCAAGTCTTCATCCAGAGGATAAAGAGTTCTTAAATCTAATACCTCAACCTTATTAGCTAGTGCTTTACCCGCTTGTTTCGCCCAATAAACTCCCATACCGTAAGTTATTACTAAAAGACTTTCGTTCGCCTCAATGCTTTCTGCACTAGCTTCATAAGCGATGCGACCTTTTCCAAATGGAATTACATAGTCTTCGTCAGGCTCAATGGTTTTAGCGTCCTCCGTTCCTTTAATTTTACTCCAATACAGTCCTTTATGTTCAAGCATTACTACCGGGTTAGGGTCGTAATAGGCCGCTTTCATCAGACCTTTCAGGTCAGCGCCTGTGCTCGGGTAAGCTATTTTTATACCTCTTATATTGGTTAAAATACTTTCTACGCTAGAAGAGTGGTAAGGACCACCGCTACCATAAGCACCAATTGGCACACGAATTACTGCGCTTACTGGCCATTTGCCATTAGAGAGGTAATTACTTCTACTTACTTCCGTGAAAAGCTGGTTAAGGCCAGGCCAGATATAATCTGCAAACTGTACTTCCACAAAAGGCTTTAAACCTACAGCACTCATCCCAACTGTACTGCCAATTATAAAAGCTTCCTGAATGGGCGTATTAAAAACTCGATCATCACCGAACTTTTGGGCCAGCGTAGCTGCTTCTCTAAACACACCACCCAAGCGGCCCCCTACATCTTGTCCGTATAATAAAGCTTCCGGCTCTTTGCGCATAATCTCTTGAATTGCAAAAAGGGCCGCGTCCACCATTACGGTTTTCTCTTTGCCTTTAGGACTACGCTCACCTTTCTCCTCCGTAATAGGCGTGGGAGCAAAATCGTGCGTAAACAGGTCACTTGGCTCGGGGTCCGGCTCCTGTAAGGCTCTTTCATAATCAGCCTTTACTACCTTACCTTGTTCCGCGTATATCTTGTTAAGCTCTTCTTCGCTGGTTCCTTTATCTAATAGTTCCTTCCATAGTTTTGGAAATGGGTCACGCGTTGCGTGCTCTTCCAAATCATCACGATACCACTCTTTTCGTACACCAGAGGTGTGGTGACCTAATAAGGGCACCTTAGCATGTATTAAAAAGGGTCGGCGCTCTTCGCGCATAATCCCTAATACTTCTTGGAGTGTTTCATAGGATTCAATAAAATCGCTACCGTCAATAGAACGTGTTTCGATTCCGTGAAAACCTTGGGCATACTCAGCGGCGTTCTGAGCGCGAGTTTCTTTTACATTGGCAGAAATATCCCAGTCATTATCTTGTACCAGATATAGAATTGGCAACTGTTTTAAGGCCGCCATCTGCATAGCCTCTGATATTTCCCCTTCTGTCATAGCAGCGTCCCCAATAGAGCAAACCGCTATTGGGCTCTCCCCTTCGGTATTTAATTTCATTAACTCACGGTAGCGAATACCCATAGCAATACCCGTAGTAGGAATAGCCTGCATACCGGTTGCCGATGATTGATGGGGAATTTTAGGCTTATCGTTGTCCTTTAAGCTTGGATGTGAGTAATAGGTGCGGCCCCCACTAAAAGGATCGCTTTTCTTTGCTAGCAACTGTAACATTAAGTCGAAAGGCTGCATACCTATTCCCAGTAGAATGGAATCGTCGCGATAATACGGTGAAACAAAATCGCATGGCAAAAGATTTAAAGCACAAGCAAGCTGAATTGCCTCGTGTCCGCGTGAAGTGGCATGCACATATTTTGCGGTTACTTCTTTGTTCTCTTCGAAAAGCTCAGCCATTTGTTTGGCGGTGCTCATCAGGCGAAAAGCCTTCACTAATAGTTCTTGTGAGAGATTATTTTGCTTAGCATTTTCACTTGCGTACATAGAACATTTTTTAGGTTCGCAAATATCGTAAACAATAGCCAAGCAGCCCCTACTTTGCTAGTAGGATTGCTAAAATGTCCTTACAATAGTGGTCTTCTACTCGGGCTTATCGCCGAATTCGTAGGTGAAGCCAATGCTTAAAACCTGACGAAACTGTGAGCGTGGAACTGCAGGAGTGTTAGCGTTATCGTCTAAGTCAAATTTTACGTCGTGATCGTAAATATAAGCGAGAGAGAGGTTCGCTTTAATGTTTTTGTTTACCGTAAAGTTCAAAATCAGCTCGCTATTCACATCAATTAAAGTAGGATCTTCTATATAGTTGGAAAACATATCGATACGTGCTTGCATATCCACGCCTTTTAAAACCTTGCGCGTATAGGCGATGTTTAGATAACCTCCTAACTCTACTCGAGCAGATTGACCCGGGTCTACACCATATGCTCCTATTTGCGATAAACTATCCACCGTTACAAAAGTTGCTTTAGAAGTAGCAGGTGACATAAAGGCTGTGAAACGCTTGTTGGGTTTATAAGTGGCACCTAAACCTACTAGCATATATCCTGGGGCCATAAAATCGGAAACACGTAAGTCATCCCCTGACTCTCCTGGGTTAGCATAGCCAGGCATAAACTGAGTACGAAAGTTGAAAAAGGCCGAATAGTTCCACTTCTTGCTTTTGAGATAGTCTAAGCGCGTTTCCAACTCTACTCTATCGTCCGTTTTGTTAAAAATAGTATCCTGAAAGTTTAAGCCATAAGCCAAGAGTATACGGTTATTCCATATCCATTTTTCTTCGCTTTGGTAATTGGCAAAAGCACTAAAAACGGTATTTCCCGCTATAGAGTTCACTCCACCAGCTTGCCAGTTACTGTAAGCGGCCTGACTAAACTGGAGACCAAAATTACCCCCTGTTTTCCAGTGACTGGAATCGGCTATTTCTGTGCTAGTTTTGCCTTCTGAAGTTTTTCGAAAAGCTTGGGTCACCTTGTCTTCATTAGGATTAAAACTTTGTCCTACTGCAATAGAAGCGGCTAATAATAGGCCAAGAGCATAAAGTCCTTTCATTATCTAAGTATTTAAGGTGAAGTTATTTCTTTTTAAAAGAGTTGATGGCGTTTTTGGTGAAATCCGAAAGGACTAAGGCACCGCTAATTCTCGCACGCTCTGCCAATAGCTGATCCCAGTTTTCCGTGCCTTTCCAAAAAACTTGTTTTAGCTGACTCATGGCGGCTGGGTTAAAGCCCTTTAAGCGACCTATTAATGCGGCTATTTCGCTGTCCATTTCTTCCACACTTTCGTGGAGATGATAGTATAAACCACGCTTATGCGCCCATTCTGCATCGCGCCATTCGGTAGCGTTTATCGCTAGCTCGCTCATGCCGCTAAGACCAACTTTACGTTCCACCGCTGGCCCAACCACAAAGGGTCCGATGCCTATCGCCAATTCACTAAGTTTTATCGAAGCGTGCTTAGTCGCAAAACAATAGTCTACCGAAGAGGCTAAACCTACAGCACCACCCACTGCTTTACCATGTATACGACCAATAATAAACTTGGGACACTTGCGCATAGCGTTGATTACCTCAGCAAAACCACTAAAGAACTTGCGTCCTTGTTCCATATTTTCGATAGAAATAAGTTCATCGAAAGAAGCCCCCGCGCAGAAAGCTCGTTCGCCGGCAGACTTTAAAAGAATAACCTTTACGTCGTCATTTTTACCTGCAACAGTAATTGCCTCTGCTAGCTCAGCCAATAATCGGCTGGGTAACGAATTGGATAAGGGGTGAAAAAACTCGATTTCCGCGAGACCATCCTGTACGTCGCTCTTAATATATCCTTGGTGAATTGCTTCCGTCATATTTGAGATTTTTGCAAAGTTAGGACTCTATTTTGAGAATAGGGTTTACCAATTTTCCTATTGTAATATTTTGTGATTTGGTATGGATACCTAGTTCAATCGGCTAGCGCGCCCTATTTCGTTCAGTCCGCGTTTTTTATATTACGCTTTTAGGGACAAGGATAAGCCCACGTTGGACGAACAGCGACTGTTTTCAGGAAAAAAAAACTCTTGTAACTTTATCATTTCTATGACAATATTCTCAATTTTTTTGAGTGCATTTAGACTATCTTTTTGCTCTTTCTTTAAAATTAATCCTTGGGCAATTTGGAAAATACAGTAGAAAGAAATATACTTTTAAGGTAAACAAAAAGCACTGTTTAGTGTTTGCAAAGTAGAATCAAAATTTAAAAAACGATATGTCAAGTCCAGAACATAAAGAATTAATTTGGAATCTTATAAAGGATATTAAGGTGGGAATGCTCGTTACCCACGAAAGTGATAAAAGCGATAGCATGCGCGCCAGGCCTATGTATTTAGTGCAGGACGCCTACGATGGAACCCTATTTTTCTACACTCCAAAAAATGATGAGAAGATTTACGAAATAGAGCAAGATCGAGATGTATGCATGACTTTTGGTAGCCCAGAGCACAGCACCTATGTCTCTTTAACCGGAAAAGCGAGACTCTCAGAAGACAAAGATCTAATTGATAGGTATTGGAACCCTACTGTTGAGGCCTGGTTCGAAGGTGGAAGAAATAATCCCAACATTGCCATGCTAAAAGTTAAAGTAAGCAGAGGAGAGCACTGGGACTCAACTGAAAATAAATTGATACAGGTTTTCGAAAAAGCGAAAGCAAATGTGGTAGAGTCTGAAACACCTAATGTTGGTGAAAACGAAAAATTCGGCACCAAATAAGTCGATTTTACCAAAAGATTTAAAAAAGCCTTAGTAAAATTACTAAGGCTTTTTTTATGACTCGTCACGACCCAATGTAAATTGAAGTGAGTTTTTCCTTAGTCTATTTTAAAGCCGGTGCTATTTCCCCCCTAAGCTTTTAACCTTAACTCTTCTATGTGAAAAGCCAATCCGTGAAAATCCGCTTTATCCGTCTAATCTGCGTTTTTACAGTAACGTTCTTTTGGAACGCGAATAGGTGCGGGTTTAACGGATAGCGCGGATCTGGTAATCTACTAAACTGAAAACCACTCTTCCAAAGGTGATTCTTCGAAGGACCATTCTTCTGAGATTGTGGGATGCCAATCCGTGAGAATCCGCTTTATCCTTTCAATCTGCGTTTTTACCGTAATGCTCTTTTGGAACGCGGATAGGCACAGGGTTAACGGATAGCGCGGATCTGGTAATCTACTAAACTGAAAACCAATCTCCCAAAGGTGATTCTTCTATGAACCAATCTTCTGAGATTGTGAAAAGCCAATCCGTGAGAATCGGTTTTATCCGTCTAATCTGCGTCTTTAAAGTAACGAGATTTTGGAACGCGGATAGGCGCAGGATTAACGGATAGCGCGGACCTGGTAATCTACTAAACTGAAAACCTCTACTTCGATGTCTATTGTTTCTCAAGCTTAGCATACATGGGTAGAAACCAAGTTGACCCGTTTAGTCCGCGGTTTTAAAGCAATGTTTCTTTGAGACATTCCGGGGCCTAGGTTTGATAAATTGAAACGACTTTTAAACGTTAAGTAATTATCTTTTAAAAGTTTACCCATGAGGCCTTGTAAGCGATTAAACCGACTTTTAAAAAAAGTCTGTAACCAATGGGAATTATTCTGCAACACGAGGAGTTAAGCTCCCTCGCAATTAAAGCTTTCTTTAATGTCTACAACGAATTAGGTTATGGTTACTTAGAGAAAGTCTACCAAAATGCCATGTTAATAGAATTAGAAGAGCTGGGGGTTCATGCAAAAGCCAACAGTCAAATTAAAGTGTACTATAAAGAGCGTCTTGTAGGCAAGTACTATGCTGATATTATCATTAATGACTTAATTATCCTCGAACTTAAAACGGCTACCAAAATTCAGTTTGCCCATGAATCACAAGTGATGAATTATTTAAAAGGTACTGAAATCGAGGTTGGAATGTTGTTTAACTTTGGTCTCAAGCCCACCTTCAAGAGGCTGATATTTAGTGAGTTTTATTTCCCTAAGACCTAAAGATAAGGCTAGCCTAACCACTCCCTATAATATCTAATCTTTTAGACCCCGAGTCTAAAGGTCCGTCGTGCTAAAAACCACTCTTGCAATGGTGATCCTTCTGTAGGCCAATCTTCTGGGCATTGTGGAAAGCCAATCCGTGAAAATCTGCTTTATCCGTCTAACCTGCGTATTTAAAGCACGCCTTTTTTGAAACGCGGATAAGCGCGGGTTTAACAGATAGCGCGGATCTCTTAACCTATTAAACTGAAAGTCACTCTTCCAAAGGTGATTCTTCTATGGACCATTCTTCTGAGATTGTGAAAGGCCAATCCGTAAAAATCCGCTTTATCCGTCCAATCTGCGTCTTTAAAGTAACGATCTTTTGGAACGCGGATAGGCGCAGGGTTAACGGATAGCGCGGATCTGGTAATCTACTAAACTGAAAACTACTCTTCCAAAGGCCATTCTTCTAAGGGCCAATCTTCTGAGATTGTGGGATGCCAATCCGTGAAAATCCGCTTTATCCGTTCAATCTGCGTTTTTACAGTAATGCTCTTTTGGAACGCGGATAGGCGCAGGGTTAACGGATAGCGCGGATCTGGTAATCTACTAAACTGAAAACCACTCTTCCAAAAGTGATTCTTCTGTGGACCACTTTTCTGAGAATCGTGGGAAGCCAATCCGTGAAAATCCGCTTCATCCGTCTAATCTGCGTTTTTACAGTAACGTTCTTTTGGAACGCGGATAGGCGCAGGGTTAACGAATAGCGCGGATCTGGTAATCTACTAAACTGAAAACCACTCTCCCAAAGGTGATTCTTCTATGGGCCAATCTTCTGAGAATTGAGAGAAGCCAATCCGTGAATGCCCCTTAGGAAAAAGGCTAAGCGCAGACTAAACGGATGGCGTGGGTCTAAAAAAACAGTCTAGCGATTAAGCAGACTGGTCTATCTTTTTAACCATAGTAAGAATGGTTGCTAGAGCTACCGTCTCCCCTTCTTCATCGTAAACGTCTACATTAAACTTTACAATGCCTTTGGCGATGTCCTCTTCGCTGCGCTTCTCTTGGTCTATTTTTTCCTTTACGGTAAACTTCACGCCAATGGTCATGCCCGGGTAAACAGGCTTGGTAAAACGACATTCGTCGATGCCATAGTTTAATAGAACCGGCCCTTTACGGGGGTCTACAAACATGCCTGCCGCTTTAGCTAGCACATAATAACCATGTGCCACCTTACCTTCAAAAATGGTCCCTTCTAAGGAGGTTTCGTCTACATGCGCGTAAAAGTTATCGCCACTTACCTGAGCAAAGCTGGCAATGTCGGCATCGGTAACCGTATGACGGTGGGTGTATACGGTCTCTCCTACTTTTAATTCCTCAAAATGCTGACGGAATAAGTGTTTTTCTGTTTCGGGACGAGAAGCACCTGGCTGATATACCTGCGTAATCTCTGTAATGGTATCAGGGTGCCCCTGAATAGCGGTACGTTGTAAATAGTGCAAAATTCCGCGCTTTCCGCCCATTTCTTCGCCACCACCGGCACGACCAGGGCCACCGTGGGTAAGCAAGGGTAAGGGAGAACCATGACCAGTGCTTTCCTTCGCGCTCTTTGCGTTTAAAACCAAAATACGTCCGTGCATATGCGCTGCTTCTACTACGTATTCGCGACCAATTTTATCGTCGGCCGTAATAATAGAGCTCACCAGTGATCCTTTCCCCATATTGGCCAACTCGGCCGCTTGCGCTAGATCCGTGTAAGGCATTAGCGTAGAAACGGGGCCAAAACACTCCACTTCATGCACGTCTGTGTTTTTAAAAGGATCTTTATTTAAGAATAAGGTCGGGCTAACAAAAGCACCTTTGGCTTTATCTGCACCCTGCACCTCGAAGTCGCGTAAATCGCCATAAACCACTTCTTGCGAAAGCTTAAGGCGCTCAATATTTTCTTGTAAACGCTCCACTTGAATTTGTGAGGCGAGCGAGCCCATCCGTACTTCCTTAGAGCGGGGGTCACCAATTACGTTTTTCTCTAAGCGAGAAATTAAAGCTTCCTGAACTGCTTCAATGCGGTTTTCGGGTACAATTATACGACGCACCGCCGTACATTTTTGTCCGGCCTTGGTAGTTATTTCGCGTTGCACCTCTTTCACAAAGATGTCAAACTCGGGCATACCTGGCTCCACGTCAGGGCCTAAAATAGAAGCGTTTAAAGAATCTGCTTCCAAGTTAAAGGTTACCGAACGATCGATAATATGTGGCAAAGCTTGTAGTTTTTTACCCGTAGAAGCAGAACCAGTAAAGGTTACTGTATCGCCCGAATCCACGTGATCTATTATACCACGGCCTAAGCCACTTACCAATTGAAGGGCTCCCTCGGGCAATATCTTGGCCTTGATGATTTCTTGTACTACATGCTCAGTTAAAAAGGATGTGTGCTCCGATGGTTTTACCACGGCTGGCACACCTGCCATTAAGTTGACCGCAATTTTTTCGAGCATTCCCCACACGGGAAAGTTAAAGGCATTGATATGCACCGCCACTCCACGTTTAGGAACCATAATGTGATGCCCAATAAAGGTACCTCCTTTTGAAAGTGCCGCTGCTTGCCCATCTACATAATAAGGCAGGTCTGGGAACTGACGACGCAAGGAAGCATTGGCAAATAGGTTACCAAAGCCGCCTTCAATATCTACCCAAGAGTCAATTTTAGTGGCTCCAGTTTTAAAACTGGTTTCGTAAAAGCGCTCTTTTATTTTTACCAAGTGCAAGGCTAATGCTTTCAGCATCCGGCCGCGCTCTTGAAAAGTCATCTTGCGTAAAGCGGGACCACCCACTTTTCTGCCGTATTCTAAAATAGCTTTATAATCTAGTCCAGCACTGGAAACGGAACCTATTGGGCTTCCAAAAATGGCATCATAAGCAATGAGTTCTTCGCCTTCTCCGGCTACCCATTCGCCCATTACATAATTCTTTATCTGCTGCATCTGTTGTTGTTTTTGAGAGGGCTTAAAGGTACAGCGAGCAAATAGGCTTTACAAGTCTAGATTAAAGCAATTAAGTCCTTAAACTCATCGCGTAAAAATGTCAGGCGAAAATTTTAATAGGAGTTAAGGTTTAAACTAACTTTGTGGTCTTTAATTTTTTATGAAAAAAGTTCTCAGCACACTGTCTACCTTGGTAGTAGTTCTTTTCTTCCTATCCACCTTTGGCTGGTTAGTAAAGAACATCACCCAAGGTGAAAAAATCTTAGGGGAAACTGCTTCTGATGCACTAATCACCTTTGTGAGTTTTTTCGATTTGTTTGAAGAAAGTGTGCAAGAAGTTAAAAAGCTCCCCGAAACTTTTGTGCCAACACCGCAAGACTTTGAGCCGGTAAACCAATTGGAGGAGGACCTTTTTGCCTTAATTTCCTATTCCAACCTGCAGAAAAACCGTACGGTAGAACTTCGAAACTTAAAAAACGACCAAGTTTTATGGGACTGGGATATTGAAAATACTCAGCAGGAGCACGACCGCCTAATGGACCCCCTGCTTCTTCCCCACAAAACTTTGGTTTATTCCTTTAACGGAGTAACCGGTTTGTTTGCCCTCGACTCTGCTGGCAATCAACTTTGGCATCAAGATACCATTGTACAGCATCACGCTATGAACCTGGATAGCGCAGGTAATATTTGGGCCTGTACCTATACCGAAGAAAATCATTGGTATATCATCTACCAAGGCCGCTATCGCTCAGATGGTAAAGATTTGCGTTATATCGATAATAGCGTATCTCGGCTTGACCCAAAAACGGGTGAGGTTACTTTCCACAAATCCATTAGTGAAATCTTAATGGATAATAATTTGTCAAATCTCATTGTGAAGTCTGCCAATATCGAAGACCCGCTACACCTTAATGATGTGCAACCGGCTTTAAAAACCACAGATTATTATAAGGAAGGTGACTTGTTTTTAAGTCTGCGCAATGTTTCTGCTATTCTCCATTATCGCCCTTCTACTAATGAGGTTTTAGAAGTAATTGAAGGCTTATTTTACAGTCAGCATGACGTAGATTTTTTAGACGATCATACCATATATTTCTTCAATAATAATAGTCACACCTTTCGTCCTAAGGTGCCCAACAACTGGAAAACAGGCGAGAAAATTAAAAACCTAGGGGCCTTCTACTCTAACATTATGGCTTATGATTTGGCCAACAAAGGTTTTTACACCTTAGAGGATTCCAGTTTTGCGGCTAATAAAATTTTCTCCCTAACCGAAGGAATGTCGGAAGTTCTGGATGACGGAAATATATTTGTGGAAGAGCAGAATTCTGGTTTATTATGGGTCTTGAAGGAGGGCGAAGTGGTTTATAAAAACGTTATTCCTTCGCATCATGCGGGTCACCACCACCTCACCAACTGGACGCGAATTATAAAAGATTTAAACTGATGAGCAGCTTACTATACATTGGCCCAGGCATGGGCCTTGGCACTGTTATCCTGATTTTCGTAATCGGTGGAATTGTGCTTTTTTCTTTCGGTTATATTATTTGGCTTAAGCTAAAACGCTTTTTTAATAAGGATAAGTAATGCTATATTATCTAGCTTTAGGTTTAAGTGGTTTTTTAGGCTTCCTATTGCTAAAACGGCGCCGCAAGCAATTTTACTCCTTGGCCGAAAATAGTGTCGCCCTGCTTAACACTTTAATTTCTAATGAAGGAGATGAGCAAAAGCTGGAAGAAATGCAAAAGCAAACCAGTCGCCTATTAATTAGCTTGCTCTCTTTTATCGCTCTACTGATTTTTATTCTCATTATTGTCCTTCTTCCCGCTGCCTTTAATGCTTGGCAGCAAAAGGGCGATTGGACGGCCTTTAGCCTAAGCAGCTGGCAAGAAATCCTCAGCGTTTCTATTGGCGCTAGTCTTGTTTTTGTACCCCTTGCTCGCAAAGAGCCGCCTAGCTACAGCGAGCTATCACAGCTACTGCACCGCATGGCTTTAAATAATTACCACCTCGGCTTAAAGCTCTTTAAACGCGAAGCCAAGCAAAAGATTAAAAAGGGTATTTCCCTCAAAAACGATTTTATCATTATCTCTGGCTTAGCACGTTCAGGCACTACTAGCTTAATGAATCACCTGCTGAGTATACCAGGCTTTAGGTCTTTAAGTTATGCCAATATGCCTTTTTTGCTGAGTCCAAATACTTGGCGAAAAATCTATCAGCCTAAAAATATTAGTACTAAGGAGCGCAGTCATAAAGACGGAATAAAAATTGGCTTAAACTCCAACGAAGCTTTAGAAGAGTATTTCTTTAAGGCGCTTTCGCAAGATGCCTATATCCAAAAAGACCGTTTAATAGAATACACCCTTACGGGAGATGACTATCAAAATTACCTCTCTTACCAAAGTTTGGTGCGCGGTGCCGAAGAAGATATTTATCTAGCCAAAAACAATAACTTTCTCTTGCGCTATAAAAGCATGCGCGAGCATAATGCCCAGTTTCTCTTGGTGGTTTTATTTCGCCACCCCCTGCTGCACGCCAGTTCACTTTTAGAAAAGCATTTATCTTATAGTACCCTGCAAAAAGAAGATCCTTTTGTAGGTGAGTATATGGATTGGCTGGGCCATCATGAGTTCGGTTTAAACCAAAAAGCTTTTCAATTTGCCGGTCAGGAAATTCCTTCAGGCGATAAAAATAGCTTGGACTATTGGTTGAAGATATGGCTCAACTATTACCATTATGCTGTAAGCATTGAAGATGCTAAAACAGTCTTTATTCAATACGAAAGCTTCTGTGCTCAGCCGCAGGATAATATTGCCGCTATTCTTGCGCAAGCAGGACTAGACAAGCCCCTTCCTTCTATTGAAAGCTTTGAGAACCCGCGCCAAAAAAGTGCGACTTACTCGTATAATGAAAAGCTAATGCAGGAAGCGCTAGCCCTATGGCAAGATCTCGAAGAAAAGGCTCTCCTTTAAACGCGATAGGTAATCGCATTAATACTCATTCCGGCTCCAACCGAAGCCAAAAGAATCACGTCACCTTCTTCCAAGCTATGCCCCTCTAGCTCTCCCTTACGCAGAAGATCGAGTAAAGTAGGTACCGTGGCTACCGAACTATTCCCCAAAAGGTGGATGCTCATCGGCATAATATCATCGGGCGCCTGTTTTTTGTAGAGACGGAAAAAGCGCTTGATAATGGCTTCATCCATTTTCTCATTAGCTTGGTGAATCAAGACCTTTTTTACTTGGTCTATAGATAAGCCGCTTCTATCCAAGCAGGTTTTCATAGCCGCTGGAACATGGGTTAATGCGAATTGAAAAATCTTTTGACCTTTCATCTTAATATAGCGGGTTTGTTCTGCCGCATTAGGGTTATTACTTACATCATAGTATAAATAATAGGCCTCTTCTGAAGTAAAGGTTTGCGAAGCCGTACTAAGAATCCCTCTCCTTAAATCGTTTTTACGAGCTTCCACAACAGCTGCTCCTGCACCATCTGCAAAAATCATAGAGTCACGGTCATTGGGGTCTAGCTTACGCGAAAGGGTTTCTGCACCAATCACTAAATATCGTTCTCCTTGTTGTGCTTTTATATAATTATAGGCCAGAATCATGGCCTGTACCCATCCGGGGCAACCGTATAAAATATCAAAAGCGATACAATTTGGGTTGATAATTTTTAAGTCGTGCTTCACTCTGGTAGCTAGACTTGGAAGGATATCCGACTGAATTTTTCCGTGGGGAATATTGCCAAAATTATGGGCCACAATAATTCCGTCCAAAGTCTCAGGGTCAATCCCGGCATCTTCAATAGCACGCCTTGCTGCTAAAGTTCCTAAGTCGCTAGTTTGCTGATCCTCGTTCGCATAGCGACGCTCTTCAATGCCCGTTATTTCTTTAAACTTATCTATTGTAAGCTGAGGGTCTTGGTCAATATGGTCGCCATTGGGAGTAAAAAACTTACTGCGCAAAAACTGGCTGTTTGGTACCTTCTTAGTAGGAATAAAACTTCCTGTCCCTGTTATTTCTAAATTCATAGTGCGGATTCTTATGTAAAGGAAAGAAATAATATGCTTGTGTAATCCATACTTTCTTTTAAATTATATGCTTAATAAAAAGGGCTTACCTTTTCCAACCTTTTGCTTTGTTAAACGTTATAAAAGAAAGATTAAACAACACATTATGAGAAAATTACTTTTTAGTAGCCTCTTATTGGCTTTTAGTTCTATGTTTATTTTAACTAGCTGTTCTGACGATGACGATGATCAGCCCACTCCACCAGCGCCTAAAACCTTAACGGAAACCATTTCTGGTGATCAGCGCTTTACCATTTTGGTAGATGCTTTAACCCGTACTGGCTTAGACGCCACTTTAGATGCGCAAGGAACCTACACGGTATTTGCTCCGACTGACGCTGCATTTAACGCCTTGTTAAGCGACCTAGAATTAGCTGATTTAGATGAATTAGAAATGAGATTAACGAACTCTGGTCTGCGTGACGTGCTATTATACCATGTTTTAGGAACTGAGGTAAGAGCGAATGAAGTAAGTACTGGATATTATGGTACTGCTTCGATAAACTCCGTAGGAAATAGCTTAAGCCTATATGCTTCCGCTAATAACGGTGTGCGCTTAAATGATGCCGCAGATGTAACAGACGTTAATATTACTGCTTCCAATGGCATTGCACATGTTATTGATGGTGTTTTATTACCCTTAAGTATACACGGTTTGGTTGCTTTAAACAGCAATTATAGTTCTTTAGGAGCTGCCTTAAACTTGGCCGATGGAAACCTCGACGACGTTTTAGCAGGGAACACGGCACGTTATACCCTATTTGCTCCCAACAACAGTGCTTTTGATGCGCTTGTTGCTGCTACTCCTAACGTAAATAACTTAGCAGAACTTGTGTCAGCTATCGGTACAGATGGTTTGGCCAACGTATTACTTTACCACGTTGTAGATGGTGACGTTCTTGCGGGTGACTTGAGCACTGGTAACTATAACACCCTTGCTACTGTTAGTGGTGGTGCAACGGCTTCCTTCTTTGTAAATATTTCAGGAAGCACCGTAGGTATTATTGACAATAACAATGATAGCAACGAAGCAACGGTTAACAAAACCGACATAATTGGAACCAATGGTGTATTGCACTTTATTGACGAAGTGCTTTTACCAGAATAGTTCACGCTTTTATACTTAATAAAAAGGCCGCTAATCTCTTCGATTAGCGGCCTTTTCTATTCATTGAAAACCTGCTGCTTTAGTTTACACTCACAATGGGTTTTAAGTCTATTTATTCGCTTTTCGCTGGCGCAGATGCGTAAGGGTTCGGTAGGTTTTCATAGCCCATGTTATAGAGTAAGAAAGACCATTTATCCGCTTGCTCTTGAATTACCTTGTCGGTTGGCTTGCCTGCGCCGTGACCAGCGTTAGTTTCAATGCGAATTAAAACCGGATTGGTCCCAGCATGAGCGTCTTGTAAAGCCGCAGCAAACTTAAAGCTATGCGCCGGTACCACACGATCGTCGTGATCGCCCGTAGTAACCATAGTGGCAGGATACTCCGTTCCCGCCTCCAAATTATGTACGGGAGAGTAGGCGTAGAGATAATCAAAAATCTCCTTACTATCTTCTGAGGTACCATAGTCGGTATGCCAGCCGGCACCCGAAGTAAACTTGTGATAACGCAACACATCTAGCACACCCACTGCGGGAAAGGCTACGGCCATTAAATCGGGTCTTTTAGTACATTACAGCGCCTACTAGTAAACCGCCGTTAGATCCTCCCTCAATGGCTAGTCTGGCCTTAGAAGTGTAGCCCTCGGAGATCAAAAATTCTCCTGCAGCAATAAAATCGTCAAATACGTTTTGCTTATTAAGCATCATGCCCGCTTGGTGCCATTCTTCACCGTACTCGCCGCCGCCTCGTAAATTGGCCACTGCATAAATACCTCCTTGTTGTAAGAACACGATATTACTCGTTCTAAAACCAGGCGTAAGGCTAACGTTAAAACCACCATAGCCATAAAGTAGGGTAGGATTAGAACCATCTAATTGCAAGCCTGTCTTATGCGTTATAATCATCGGCACTTTGGTACCATCTTTAGAAGTATAAAATACTTGCTTAGACTCATATTTCTCCGAGTCAAAATCTACTGCGGATTTGCGATATAGTTCAGACTCTCCGCTGGAGATATCATACTTAAAGGTAGAGGCTGGGTATACGTAATTAGTGAAGCTGTAATAAATCTCTTTATCGTCCCAGTTTCCGCCAAAACCACCCGCTGAACCAGGTCCAGGGAGTGCGATTTCGCGTTCCAATTCGCCGGCAAGATTGTATTGGTACACCTTGTTAATAGCATCAATCATATAGGTGGCAAAAAACTTTCCGCCTGCGGTACCGATGTTTAAAACGTTTTCCGTTTCCGGGATAAAGTCAATCCAGTGATCTGGCGAAAGCTTAGTGAAAGTAGTTTTAACCACCTTCTGGTTTGGTGCGTTTAAATTAGTCGATAGATACAAATCCTCTCCTTCGCTGTGAATAATAGACTGGTCGCTATCGTAACCAGCGACGATGTTGAGGATTTTTGCAGATTTATCACCTAGCTTTTTAATATATAATTCGTTACCGGTAGTCGACTCTGCCGCGGAAATAACCAGGTATTGCTGATCTTCTGTTACATAACCACCAACGTAGCGACGCTTCATGGTGGGACCGCCAAAAATTAGTTCATCTTCTGCCTGAGCGGTACCCATTTTATGGAAAAACAACTTGTGTGTATTGGTTAAGCCCGTAAGCTGGCTGCCTTCTTTGGGCTTATCGTAGCTACTGTAATAAAAGCCTTCCGTTCCTCGCCACGAGAGACCCGAAAATTTCACGTCCCTTAAGGTATCCCCCAAAAGCTCCATAGTAGCGGTATTCATAATAACCACTTTCCTCCAATCGGAACCGCCTTCCGAAATCTGATAGGCACAAAGACTTCCATCTTGCGTAAAGCTTAAGCCCGCTAAAGAACTACTGCCGTCTTCAGCAAAAGTGTTCGGGTCTAAAAACACTGAGGCAGAGTCCATGCTTTCTCCTTTCGGGAAACGGTAAAGCACCGCTTGGTTTTGCAGGCCATCATTCTTAGAAAAATAGGTATAATCGCCATGATCTGCGGGGGCAGATACTTTTTCGTAGTTCCATAATTTGGTCATCTCTTCTTTTAGCTCAGCGCGATAAGGGATTCCCTCTAGGTAACTAAACGTAAGTTTATTTTCTGCTTCCACCCATGCCTCGGTTTCAGGAGCACGGTCATCTTCTAGCCAGCGATAAGGGTCAGCGACCATTGTTCCAAAATAATCCTCAACTACACTGGTGTCTTTACGTGTTTCTGGATAATCTAATGCCATTTTTTCTTCTTGTTGGGCTTCATTAGGTGCACAGCTATTAAGCACAACTAATGCTACTAGGGCACCACTAATTTTTAGGTGTTTCATAAAATTGATTTTAAGCAAGGGGTAAGTCGACGCACAAATATACATGCAAAATATGGAGAGCCCCTATGGCCATCTGCCTTGAGCAATAAAACAGGGAAAGAAACCAGGTTTACAATTGGGCCCAAAAAAAAGCGCCCTGACATTTCTGCCAGAGCGCTTAGTTGATATTAAATCAATCTGATTAGTGCTTCATGATGCGTTTAACATCTAAGCCTTTTTCAGAATTAACTTTTACAGTATAAATACCCGTTGCATAGTCGCTAATATCTAAGCTCATCGCTTCGTTCTCGCCGAAGTTTTTGCTCATCATTAACTGACCATTAGCTGAGTAAAGTTCTACTTGAACTTGACCTTTAACTGATTTATCTTCAATCTTAATCACACCACTGGTTGGGTTAGGATAGATCTTGATAAAGCCAGTATTAAGCTCACGTACTGATACGTCACAGTCGTCAACATAAAGCGAAACTACGATAGAGTCATCACCACAAGCAGACGTCACTTTGTATTGGAAGTCATAGCTTGAGTTAGTGGTAACAGACGTTGCGTCGAATATATTGGCTGTAATAGCACCTGTACTGGTAAGCTCAGTCCACGTTCCACCCGTAGAAGCCGAAGCATCTAAGAAGGTAGAAAGGTCAACCATTGCCTCATCATCACAAACTGAATCGCTAACCGCCATACCTGCGCTAACCGTAAGGTCTGACATAATGGTTAGGATAGCTGTATCAGGATCACATACCACACCGCTTAATATATAAGCAATACGGAAGGTTCCTACGGTAGCAACATTGGCTCTCCAAACACCGGTACTGTTAAGAGCACCAGAATTATCTAGATCAACCCAAGTACCACCGAATGGGTTTCCGGTAATGAATGGTCTAAGAATAAGGTTTCCTGAACCAATACATACGGCAAAAGTAGAGTCTGTTCCTGCATTAGGAGCTTCTTCAACCGTAACGTTTAAGGTGGCAGTATCACCCGCACATCCGTTAACGCCTGCCAGTATATAGCTGAAATCATAGCTTGCTCCTGAGGCCACTGCAGTAGCATCGAAGATACTATCTGTTAAGGCACCGGTTGAGCTAAGGTCAGACCATGTTCCTCCGAAGTCGTAAACGCCTAAGAAAGAAGTTAAGTCTACCATGCTTTCAGTTGAACATACACTAACTGTATCTGTAAGTCCAGCATTTGCACCGGGTACCACTCCAAATCCTTGGATTGGCGTACCGATACACGCTTTACTTACTGTCATATCGAAAGTATAATAAATACGAGCCTGACTACCAAAGTTAGTACTATCAATACTCATTAAACCTGCAAGGTTATATGGGTAAACGGCACCACCTGTTGCACGGAACAGTTGACCGGCTCCACCGATGAAGTTTACGTTCATAAAGTAAACACCAGGAGTTACCACCATATTAATGGGAACACGTAGGTCACCTGTAACACCTGCTGGGGTAGTGAAGGTATCAGATAGTGATACCAAGTTGGTAAAGCTATCATCCGTCCAAAGCACTAATTGAGCCGTTACATCATTATTATGGTTTACCACCATACTATCGATGTGAACCGTATCATTGACGGTAATCCACTGACCATTGGAGAAGTTACCAAAACCAGAAGTAGCAATATTGGTTAAAGGACCAACATGTAAAACTGGGCTAGTTGTAACAAACTCTGCTACGTCAAAGGCAGTCGTAAAGCTGATAGAATCTGATACATAGTTAGCACCTGTTCCTACTGCTTGACCGTTGTTTAACCAAACGAGGTCATTAGAAGAACTAGATACTGCACTAAGAGAAACAGAACCTCCATCACAATCGGTAGTATCGCTAGAAGCAGATACCGGAACCGAACTAACACTACAGTTAGCAATAGTACAAGCGGTTACTGGTCCTATCCAAGCAGTAGCTGAAGTACAGCTATCTTTTACGTAGAAGTCGTAACATGTTCCATTAGCTAAACCTGCAACAGTATAAGCATTTGGTGTACCGGTAACTTGTGTTCCCGTTCCTAAGGCAAAGCCTACTGGACCGTACTCGATAATAGAAGCCACGATATTGGTATCGCTATTCCAGCTTAAGCCGATGCTATTGCCAGAGGCATTAGTTACCATAAGATTCGTTGGATCAACACAAGCAGGTGTTTCTCTAACGGTGATATCATCAAGCGCAACGTCTCCAGCAAAGCTTGGACCACGCACTGTAATGAAGCGCATCTGTAAGTTGGTGCTTGTGTTATAGGCACTAAGATCTACGCGAGCTTCAAGCCATGCAGCAGAACTTCCACTCTGTTGTTGACCGATGATGCTATCGATTGTTGACCAAGTCATGCTAGTAGCATCATATACCTGTAAGTCTAATCTCTGAATATCAGCACCGTACATATGGTAGAAGTAGCTGATTTCTGGTACAGTTAGAGAGCTTAAGTTAAACTCAGGAAGAGTTAAGATAGCACTATCGCCTGTTGCAGCTGGGCTAGAAGCCTCAGTATACAGATAAAAGCCTGTTGCTGTTCCAGTAGTATTATCAACCGCTGGACCAGATGTACTTGTGCCAGTACCACCTGCATCAGGAGCCCATAGGAATGATCCAGTGGTTGTACCTACAGAGGTATAACAAGCTGGAATCAGTCCTAAGTCAAAGTTCTCTGAATAAGGATAGTTGGTAATTGGAGCACAAAGCGTTGTGAAGCTTACACAAGCTGCGCTACTAGTATCGCCTAAGGCCGAGCAAATGTCATAAACACATGCTTCGTAAATAGTTCCCGGCATTAATCCTGATAAAGTAGCAGGAGTAGTGGCTGGGTTTACTAAAGTACCTGTTCCAGGAGTAAATCCTAAAGGACCATACTCAATCCAAGAACTAGACTGATTTGAACTAGAAGCCCAGGTAATATCAGCACCTGTGGTAGTAACGTTAGCCGCAGCTACACTATCTGGAGCAGTACAAATTAATGCTGCATCAGTAATAGATAAGCTATCGATAACGTTAGCATGACCCCAGTTGTTAATACCTTCAATAGCAATTTGATACGTGCTAGAGGCATTCGGTAAGCTAACTAAGGCTTGTGTCCAAGTATTTCTATTGGTGTTATCACCGAATAAGAAGGTCCATGGTGCAGTTGCACTAGCACGATAGTAAACATTAGTAATGTTTTGATCACCGAACCACTCTTCTTGTGCATACCAGAAACTTAATTGTGGGCTAATTAAAGCCGACATATCAATTATTGGTGATACAAATAGGGTAGTATCGGGTCCACCGCTAGCAGATGCAAACACCGCATTCTGAGTACCAGCATAAGCGCTAGAAATAACACCGCCAGAAGAACCAGCTCCTAATGTCCAAGAAAGGCTATCCGCAACGAAAACGTTAGTCCAACATCCTACAGTAGGAGAGTTAGCCTCAAAGCTTTCGAAATATGGTGCAGCTACAGCTGGACAAGCAGAACAGTTACTGGTGAAAGAAATAAGTGTATCACCAGTTCCAACGGCTCCAGAAGCTACATGAACTCCTGCAGTATCACCATTTGGATTAGTAATTACCACACCAATTTCACTCGGCCATGAACCTGCCGTGCTTAGCGTTATTGTTGTAGGGGCGTTATCACAAAGGTTAACTGTATTTCCTAGAGAGCTTGCTCCCGTTGAAAAGGCAGAACCAAAGCTAGCAACCGCTACTCCGTTTTGTAGGATAGTGATTTCACCACCGTTCCATCCGTCACCGAATGTATCGTATAAGTCTACTGTGTAAGCACACTGATTTGACAAGGCACATGCTGCGGTAGTAAAGCTACCAGGACCAGCAGTAGTGGCTACGCCATTTGCGCTTCCACAACTATCAGTTACATAGAAGTCATAGGCTGTTGAAGCCATTAAACCACTAATAGTTACTGTATCATTTGTTGCGTTAAAGGTTGTTCCAGTTCCTGGAGTAAAACCAGCAGGACCATATTCTATATCCCATGATGTTCCAGTACCAGCCGTCCAAGTTACATCCGCACTAGTATTACCTGCTGCAATTAGCGATAATTGTGATGAAGGTGAACAGTTTGGTGCTTCTGCAACACTAAAGTCATCGATAGAAATATCGCCTGTAAAAGAAGAACCTCTTTCACCTTCAAATACGAAGTTGTAAGTGGTGCCACTTAAACTACTAAGGTCTATACTCTTCTTAATCCAAGCATCACTACCAGCAGTTTGCTGCTGACCCACAATACTATCTAAGATAGTTAAGGTTCCTGTAGCATCCTCGGCATAAATTCTAAGTACTCCCATTGTTGCACCATACATATGGTAGAAGAAACTTAACTCCGGCGTGCTTAAGCTTGCGAAGTCTACAATTGGAGAAACTAAAGAACCAGTGGCTCCGGTTGAACCTGATGAGGTTTCGAGGAACATATAAGTACCACCTGCCGTTGCAGCGGTTGTGTTATCGAAGAACGGACCTGTACTACTAGAGTTCTCATTTGAACCACTGGCATCTTCCGCTTCCCAACGTGGAGTTGTACTCGCTAAAGTTGACCAACAGTTCTCGTAAGAGGCCTGATGTCCTAAAGTGATATTCTCAAAGTCTGTGCTGTAAGGAGCGGTAAAGCTCACAGGACAAGCAGTAGTAATAGTTAATGGACCTAAAGTGTCACTTACATCACCCGCGCCACAGTCACTATAGATGTAAACATCATAAGTAGTACTAGGGCTTAAGCTTGAAAGGTTAACACTGTCACCAGTAGTAGTGGTTAATGCGCCTGCAGTTGCTGGATCAAAACCAGCTAGACCAGAAATCACACCATAACTAGCAGAACCATTACTGGTCCAAGTTACATCGAATGAAGTAGATGTTACGTTAGAAATTGCTGCATTGCTTGGGAAGAAACAAGATGGTGCTTCGTAAATACGAACATCATCAATTGCATTATCACCATTAAAGTCGAAACTAGCGCCACCTGACTCAGCACGGAAACGCAGCTGTACATTAGTACCTGCATTAAAGGTCCAAGAGGGAGCAATTGTATCTGAAACTAATTGCCAGCCAGAGGTAGCAAAATCTAAGGTATCACCAGTTTGCCAGCTTGTACCATCCCAATATTCAATAATTGTAAGGTTAATAGGAGTATATCCAGTGCCACACATTGAATAGTAGAATTGATAGAATGGTGTAGTTAAACCAGAGATGTCAATTACTGGCATAATTAAAGAAACGCTATCATCAGTACTAGATTGATCCATCCAAGCGTAGTTTCCGCCATTACCTGTATTATCGGCTAAACCACCACAAGCGGTATTTAAGCCAGAAGTACTAAAGTTCCATGGTCCACCTACATTTGCTTCTTGAGACCAACAGTTTGGAGTAGATCCTAGATCAAAACTCTCTGCATAAGGAGCTGTTAATACTGGACAGGCCGAACAATCAGTGGTAAAGGTAGAAAGAGTGTCTCCCTGTCCTAAACCACCAGTTGCAGTATGAACTCCTTGAATAGCACCCAGTGGGTTACTAAGGTCAAAGCCCATTTCTGAAGACCAAGATCCTGGATTACTTAATGTTACGTAGGTTGGTAAACCATCACATAAGTTTAAAGTAATACCTAAAACTGAACTTCCTGTAGTAAAGTTAGCACCGTAAGTCCCAACTGGGATACCTGCTTGCCATACCGTGATATCACCGCCGTTCCAACCATCGCCAAATGAGTCATAGAGGTTAAGCGTATACACACAGGCATTAGTGGCCGCACAAATACTTGTTGCGAAAGTGAATGGTCCACTCGTGGTAGATAAGTCACCAGGAGCACAACTATCAGTAACATAGAAATCGTACTGACTAGCAGCCATTAAGCCGCTAATAGTAGTTGTATCATTAGTTGAAGCGAATACAGTTCCCGAGCCGGGTGTAAAACCAGCAGGACCATATTCCACTATCCAATTACTTGCGTTTCCTGGAGTCCAGTACACATCGGCACTAGTAGTAGTAGCAGAAGCTAAACCTAAAGTAGAAGGAGCAAAACAGGTTGGAGCCTGAATCACACTCATGTCATCAATAGAAATATCTCCAGTAAAAGATGATCCTCTTTCGCCTTCAAATACAAAACGATAAACGCCAGAAGGAATTGTCATCACTATGCTACGCTTAATCCAGGCATCACTACCAGCTGTTTGCTGTTGTCCTGTGATACTATCAACCAAAGTTCTTGCACCACCAGCTGTATCCTCAGCGTATACACGCAAGGTACCCATTGTGGCGCCATACATGTGTACAAAATAATCTAATTGAGGAACTGTTAAAGTGCTGATATCAATCGCCGGAGAAACCAACTCACTGGTTGCACCAGTAGAACCAGATGAAGTTTCCATAAACATATAATGTCCTCCGGATGTACCGAAATTGGTATTATCATAGAAAGGACCTGTACTACTAGAGTTCTCATTTGAACCACTGGCATCTTCCGCTTCCCAACGTGGGGTAGTTGAGGAAGGGTTCGTCCAACAGTTCTGATAAGACGCTTGATGCCCAAGAGTAATGTTTTCAAAATCTGTACTATAAGGAGCGCTAAAAGCGCTTGGACATAGTGTAGTAACCGTTAATGGTCCCAAAGTATCACTTAAATCACCTGCACCACAAACACTAAAAATATAAACATCATAAATAGTAGCTGGGTTTAGGCTGGAAAGGTTAACACTATCAACAGTGGTAGTGGTTAATGAGCCTGCAGTCGCTGGGTCAAAACCAGATATACCAGAAATCACACCATAACTAGCAGAGCCATTACTTGTCCAAGTTACATCAAACGAGGTCGATGTTACGTTAGATGTGGCACTGTTAAGTGGGAAGGCGCAAGATGGTGCCTCGTAGATCCGAACATCATCAATAGCATTATCTCCGTAAAAATCTAAACCAGCACCTCCAGACTCAGCACGGAAGCGAACTTGAAAAAATGTCCCTCCGTTATGTGTCCAAGTTGAAGGAATGGTATCACCTATTAATTGCCAGCCGCTGGTGGCAAAGTCTAATGTATCACCTGCTTGCCAACTAGAACCATCCCAGTAGTCAATCATAGTCATATTAGCTGGAGTATACCCAGTTCCGCACATAGCGTAGTAGAACTCAAAAAATGGAGTGGTTAGTCCAGAAATATCAATTACTGGAGTCACTAAAGAAACACTAGCGTCTGTACCAGATTGATCCATCCAAGCATAGTTCCCGCTGTTCCCCGTATTGTCTGCCAAAGAGCCGCAATTAGTGTTCAATCCTGAAGTACTAAAGTTCCATGGCCCACCTGAAGCTGCTGTTTGACCCCAACATGCAGGAGTAGAGCTCTGGTCGAAATTCTCAGTAAAGGGTGCTACAGAAACAGCACATGTAGTAGTAAAAGAAATAGGACCAGCCGTGCTAGAAATATCACCAGCACCACAGCTATCTGTTACATACACATCATAAGCTGTAATCGGCGTTAAGCCGCTGATATTAACAGAGTCTAATGTAGTGCTAAGAATTGTACCGGTGCCAGGTGTGAAACCTGCAGGGCCATATTCTACCGCACTACCTAAGTTACTTGCACCAGAAGTCCAAGTCACATCAGCAGATGTAGACATAACATTAGAAGATGCTAATGTTGCGGGAGTCAAACAGCTCAGACAAGATTTAACCTCAACCAAGTCAATGGCTAAGTCACCCGTAAAGCTGCTTCCTTTCGTGTAAAAGAATTCGATATAAATGGTTTGACCTAGATATGCGTCTAAATTCACACCAATGTTCTGCCAAGGGTCTAACTCATCTGTTTGAAGTTGACCGGGACCATAACTAAATACATTAGTAAAAGGACCGGTAGCGGAAGTAGATACTCCAACATCTAATGTGCCTATGGTTGCTCCATACGCGTGCAGCCAGAAAGATAGTTCTGCATTTTGCGAACCAGCGCTTAAATCAACCGCTGGAGAAACCATGGATGCCGTGGTTGAACCACTAGAGGTTTCCATGTAAATGTAATGAGAACCACTATGCGGGGCCGAAGGACCCGTATTAGAAGAACCGGTAGTATTATTATCATATGACCAAGTTCCATTACCACCGGCAATGTTACCTGTAAAGCTAGTGGCATTGTCAAACTCCTCTGTTAATAAAGAGCCCAAAATTCCTGTTGCACAAGTGATTGTTCTTGGCCCTGCCAAAGTAGTGCTGAAAGCTGTTGGCCCTACGGTAGCAGGTATGCCGCCAGTACCACAATTTGCAGTAATATATACGTCATAGTCTGTATTAGCCATTAAACCTGTAATGGTAATGGTAGAGTCTGGGTGAGCTGCAATAGTAGTTCCTGCACCAGCCGTAAAACCTACGGGACCATACTCAATATCATAGGTTCCAGAAGCACCATTGTTGCCATTCCAGCTTAAGTCTACACTATCTGCGTAAGCAGCTACAGTTGTAATACCCGAAACAGGTAGACAGTTAACTAGAGTGCCATACACTACATTGTCAACATAATATGTTTTTGCTCCGGCCGTGTTTCCATCTACTCCAAAATTTGGGAAAATAGAAACAAGGTCATAGGTATTAGCCGTATTGATAGCTGCGGCATTAGGAGCCGGATTGTTATAATCAAAGGTTAGGATTTCCCAACCGCCAGCAACGGTAGTAGTATCAATCGCCTCAACGAAAATAGCACCGTTAGTTTTGTCTTCTACCTTTAAAAGAACTGCTGCTCCTGCATCAGGAGACCAGAATCTTACAGAAATAGTGTTAGCGCCAGGAATAGTAAATGGAATTGGATTAGCTAAACCGCCATTGGTAATGGTAGTTCCTGCCCAAGTTTGGGTACCTAAACCTTTATCCACCTTAAGAACAGTATTAGTAGCATTGGTCGGATCAGGCTTAATGCTGTCGATATTACCACCAAAGCTTACGGTAGAATAGTTGACGGTTGCATCATCCCAAGTAATTGGAAAGTCTACTGTACTCAATACAATTCCAGTACAAGCACTGCAAGAGTTATAGCATACCACTGGTAATACCGTGTGGCTACCAGAAAAAGTTAAGGCACGATTCGTAAATCCACCTGCAGTAACGGTGCAAGACCCACCAGGAGAAAAGCTTTCTTGTCCGGTCCAACCGTCCAAAGTAAACTTGTACTCAATAGTACCTGCCGTTAAAGGAAGTGAAACTTCCCAAATACCGTCGCTGTTTGCGTCAGTCATTGGATTACATCCTCCGCACCAAGCATTGAAAGTTCCGTTAACATTTACAGTAGTATATGCTGGACCGCTATAGTCATTCATATCTACCTTAAATGTAACGGTATCATTCTGCGCTTGCAGAGTACCGAATGCAACCAATAAGATTAGTTGTATTAATTGTTTCATAAAATGAATTAGTTACTGAAAAATTTAAAAGATTTAATTAAGAGTTGCTTTTTGTCTGCTCTTACAGACATTAAAATTTTTTGGTGTAGCGGAAGGGCCACACCTAGAGCCCACAGAAAATGCGCTCCGCGTCAATAGTTTCCTCATAGTTTATATTTACTTATTTACCCAGTAAAGACCTAAACAACAAATAGTTAAGAATATCGATATAGATAAATCGCTATTTTTTTCCCTTATTTATAACCCTTACTGCGCCGAAATTTAGCAAAATGTTAACAATATAAACGTTTAAGAGTAGTATTTTTTCTCTAGCTATCCTTCTTTTTTTCCTTGATGCTGTTCCAAGTTTCAAATAATTTCGCCTGTTTCGGGCGATTCAACTCTTTTTCCCTTAGCGGTTCACATTCTCTTAAAGTCTGATGACATTCGCTCGGTAATTGTTGATAAAGTTCGGTTCCCTTGGTTTTCCAAGACAACATTTCATCACTTACCTCCTTTATTATTTTCGCAGGGTTTCCGACCACAAGACTTCGCTCCGGTATTATGGTATCTGCTTTAACAAAAGCTAAAGCACCTATAATAGAGCCGGCACCAATTTGAGAGCGGTCCATTACCACCGCATTCATCCCTACTAAACAGTTTTGGCCAATATTCGCTCCGTGGATAATAGCGCCATGCCCTATATGGGCTCCTTCTTCTAATGTAATACATACACCGGGAAACATGTGTATTACACAGTTCTCCTGCACATTGGCTCCACGCTTAATCTCAATTTCACCCCAATCGCCACGCACTACTGCACCAGGACCGATATAAACATCGTCGCCGATAATTACATTTCCAATTATTACTGCCGTTTCATGCACAAAGGCTTTCGGACTAATTACTGGCTTAAAGCCGTTAAACTCGTATATCATATTACTGCTTTAAGGTCTTGGAAATAAGTTAGAAATAATCACCATTGCTAGGACTTAAATAAAGCTAGACTTTTCTTCTTCAAAAACTGGATTAGTCTGTGCATCTAAAATAAGCACTGGAACGAGGACAGCACTAGCTAAAACTCTTACTTCGTAGGTGATTTTTTGTGCTTGTAAAGGTTCCGAAAAAAATTAGCTTACAAATTAAGTCTAAAAGATTTAAGCTCTTTCCAGTACCACAGCATAACCTTGGCCTACCCCAATACACATAGTACAAAGGGCATAGCGCTTATTAGTTTTCTGCAATTCAATGGCTGCGGTTTGCAGCAGGCGTGCGCCCGACATGCCTAGTGGGTGTCCTAAAGCGATAGCACCGCCATTGGGGTTAATGCGGGGATCATTATCGGCCAATCCCATTTTGCGGGTTACCGCTAAAGACTGAGATGCAAAGGCTTCATTCAGCTCAATAATATCCATCTCGGCAAGACTTAGGCCCGCCTTTTTCAAAGCAATTTCTGAGGCGTAAACGGGACCAATGCCCATTACACGCGGCTCCACTCCCGCTACCCCCATGGAAACCATGCGCGCTAAAGGTTTCAGCTTGTTGTTTTTGATGCCTTCTTTGGAGGCCACTAATAGAGCCGCTGCTCCATCATTTAAACCCGATGCGTTTCCGGCCGTAACCGAGCCTCCCTTCTTTTTAAAGGCAGGACGCAGTTTGGCTAAAATCTCCAAACTACTTTTAGGCTTTATAAATTCATCTTTATCGAAAATTAAGTCTTCTTGCTTGCGGCGCGGAATAGCCACGGGAACAATCTCTTCCGCTAAACGACCCGAGTTTTGGGCGGCGGTAGCTTTTTGCTGACTCCACAAGGCAAAGGCATCCTGATCTTCGCGCGTAATATTATACTGCTCTACTAAGTTTTCGGCAGTTTCACCCATGGCGTCGGTACCGTAAAGTTTGAACATTTTTGGGTTCACAAAGCGCCAACCAAAAGAGCTATCGTGCATTTTAGAATCGGTTCCATAAGCTTTACTAGGCTTGCTCATTACGTAGGGAGCACGCGTCATTTGCTCTACTCCACCAGCAATAAAAACCTCACCATCGCCATTGCGAATGGCACGCATCGCCTGGGCAGCAGCACTCATGCCGCTGGCGCAAAGTCTGTTTACTGTTTCACCGGGAACACTAAAAGGTAAGCCGGCTAGTAAAGAGGACATACGCGCAATATTGCGATTATCTTCTCCTGCTTGGTTGGCGCAGCCTAAAATCACATCTGCCACCGAGCTAGGGTCTAAGTTGGGATTGCGCTTTAATAGTTCTGAGATTACCAAAGCGGCCATATCATCGGCCCTTAGGGGAGAAAGGGTTCCTAAAAAACTTCCGATTGGAGTACGTATACCATCAACAATATATGCTTCTTTCATTGATCCTGAATTTTATGCAATGCCCAGAAAGGCAACGATTTTCAGGCGCGAATATCGCATATATAAAAGGAATAAAAAACTCTACTGGTAGACGAAGTCGTAACCGCGTAAGGTAAGACTACGGTATTTTTTCTCGTCAAACTTGTACAAAGCAGAAGGTCTTCTTGCTTTCGCAGAACTGCGCACAAAATGATCGGTCTCTTGTAATAACTCACTTTTTAAAAGCTTCCGGCGAAAATTTCGCTTGTCTAAATCACGACCCAAAGCGCATTCGTATAAACGCTGGATTTGATTCATGGTAAACTCTTGCGGCAATAAGCTAAAGCCGATAGGACGGCGCTTTACTCTGCGCTTCAAGCGCTCGCGAGAATAGTCTACAATTTTATTATGATCGTAAGCTAAGGGTGGAATGTCGTTTACGTTTACCCAGCGGTATTCCGACCGGCCTAAACTAATGCTTAAGTCCTCGTCTAAACGAAGGGTGCCATAATAGGCCACGTTAATTACCCGTCCTTGTGGGTTACGGTAAACATCGGGAAAGGCATTTAAGATTTCAATGGGCCAATCGGCACTACCCGTAATCCGGCGCATCAACTCTATCGCTACATCTTCTGGGTCTTCATTAACGTGTACCACCGTTGAAGGTAAAATATTAGCACCCGCAAAAGGCTCACCCGATTTTTCGGCAATAAGTATCTTCAGGTCATTACCATCAAAACCGTATAAAACTGCGGAAGTGGCCAGGCCTATATTAAAGTCTTCTTTGGAAAATTTAACCCTCATATCTTTAGCAAAGATGCAACCTTTTTAAGTGACATATATTAACTTAGTGTTATTTTTACACTAAGTCCTTACCAATCAATATCCTTCCTTAATATGGTGCCCTTAAACGAAGCTAATAAAACTCCCTCTTCATTTTTAATTGACACTTGATAAACCCCCAAGGTTCTGCCTTCCTTAATTTCTTGCGCTTCCGCCAAAATTTTTGTGCCGTCTGTAATGGGTTTATGGTGACTAATAGCGGTTTCAATAGAAAGCGCATGCTTGCCGTAGCCATTCGCCGCAAAGGCAAGCGCACTATCGGCCAAAGAAAAGCTTATTCCCCCGTGGGCTATGCCAAAGCCATTGCACATTTCAGCGCGCACAGTCATCTCTAAAAGCGCATAGCCCGCTTTATTTTCCAAAACCTCTATTCCCAGCCACTTACTAAAAGCGTCGCCCGTGTACATTTCTTGTACTATTTCTTGCGCACTTTTCATTTTTTCGCTTTTTCCAATTCACTGATTTCATAATCTACGACCCTTTCTACGGAAGTGATTATAACGTCTAACATTAAATTAAAGCTCAGCTGTACCTCGGCTTTCGCTTCCGCTAGATCTGATTTTAAAACCGCTCTAGCGCGTAAGTCTTCAAATACCTTCGGACTATCGCTCAGCTCCACTTCTTCTACTTCTATGGAATCTTCGTCCACATCGGTTTTCAGCTTAATAATTTCTTCTATTAATAAAGCGGGCACCATACCCAAAGGCACACCCGCGGATATAAAGGCATTGGTTAAAATCAATAAAGACTCTACCAAGGCTTCGTGCTGCGTATCGCTAAACTCCTCCGCCACATTGGTTATGAAACCCATTAGATAGGGTTGGTCTTCTAAAACCTGCACCAACATTTTACCCTGCTCTTCTGCCGGCAGAGTATCATACTCAATTATTGCTTCGCTGATAAAGTCGCGCTTCTGATTCTTCATGCTGCAAAGCTAAGGTTTATCTAAAATCTGATTCTTTTTCTCGCCCCAAAAACCCGCATGCTTTTCTATCTTCAAATCATCATGCACCTTTATTTGACAAGCTAAGCGCAAATTATTACTCAACTTATGCGGGGGAAAGTTCAGTCGCCATTTCTCGCGTGAATTTAAGGGCGGTAGATCCCCTGCAACTGATACCGCACAGGTACCACAAGTGCCCAAACCTTTACAGTTTAACCATTGCGCTGCACCATTATGCGGACTTAAATCCTGCTTTAGAAGCGCAGAACGCAAATTAACGCCCTCATTCACCTCTATCTTCCTGCTTTTAAAAGCAATTTGACATTTCTTCTTCACCGCGGCTTAAGTATTTACTCTTCTACTACCTCGCTCGCAGCGCCTTTAATCTTTTGAATAAAGAAGGTTTCCAGTTCTTGCAAGGTTTCTGAATTGGTATGAATATCCTTTACAATTTCGCCTTTGTCTAAAACCACAATGCGTTCACAAAACTTGGCTACGTGGCCCAAGTCGTGACTGGAAATTAACATGGTAATATCGGTCTCCTTATTAATTCTTTCCAATTCTTCAATTAAGCGGAACTGGGTAGAGGGATCTAAGTTAGCAAAAGGCTCGTCAAGAATTAAAATATCGGGACTGCTTAATAAAGCGCCCACAATACCCACTTTTTTCTGATTGCCCTTACTAAGGTCGCGGATATACTTCTTCTTGCCGCGAATCTCATCGGCAAACAGATCATTATAGGTTTCCAAAGTGGCTTCTAAATCGCCGGCACTCATATTATGCAAGCCAGCAATAAACTGAAAGTATTCATCAGGAGTGAGGTAGTCAATCAAAAAGCCTTCGTCGATGAAGCTACCGGTATAAAGCTTCCAGTCTTCACTTTTAGCCACGTTCACACCCTTACTTAAAACCTCCCCTTTATCGGCCAGTATTAAATCAAGTAGCAAACGGAAAAGGGTGGTTTTTCCTGCCCCGTTGTTTCCTACCAGCCCAAAGGACTTTCCCGCTTCAATCTCTAATTCACCAATATTTAAAACGGTAGCACCATTATAGGATTTCTCTAAGTTTTTTATGCTGATAATACTCATAGCCAATAATTTAATCCTGCTGACGGTAACCCGCCGCGTTAATATATTTCTTCTCTTGAAAGTTTAAAACCGTTTGCTTGATAAAATAATTCCTCGACAAAATGCCGATTAAACCCAAAAGGGCTAGGAATATTAAGCCATAATTACCATCCCATAAAAGATCGAAAGCGTAGACCATTAACATGGGTACCACCATAAGGGGAATAATAATTAAAAACTGCGCCGCGCCTGTTCCTTGGTAATTGAATGCACTCCCCTTACTGAGGTCAATCGGTTTCTTATTATAGGTACTCGCAAAAATTAAAACCAAGGTATTTACCCCTACATTGTAAATAAAACAGGCCGTATTTATATAAACTGCTTGCATGCCAAAATAGGCATAAGGCAGAGTTAAAATATACATTACTAAAGCGCTAAAGGCCAATAAATAATATTTAGACTTATAATACTCCTCCATGCGATAGGCGCGGGTAAGAATACCATCGAAATAAGCGCTTTCCCAACTCACCAAAAACTGTCCGTAATTAATTAAGAAGATGCCCGTCATAAAAATCCCTACGAACAATAACCAGCTAATACTCTCGGAGTACATGGGATTGGTGTAAAATATCAGGCCATAAGCCGAAAAGAAAAGCGTCATCCACAAAATGGTTTTTGTACGCTTATTCCTCGTAATCAACTTCAACTCATTCGCCATCATCAGCCCTAGCGGCCCGCGTTGTTCTAAGAAAGAAAAACGGGTGGTACTTGCTTCTTTCGCTGCTACTTTCCAGCGATCAAGGTGAGTCATACCTAACAAGAAGCGGAAATTAACAAAGTAAATTACTGCTAAAAGACCAAAGCTCACTAAACCTACTATGGCTTGTTCTGCAATGGGTCCAAATAACCAAATTGACAAATCATTTATAGAAAACCAGCCCATAAAGTCGCCTAAAAAAGTAAGAGCTACAATAAGGGCAATGCTGGCAAATATCTTCGCATTTACCGCTAAAACTCGCTTTACATAAATCGCTAAAAAGTGATTGGTTAAAATGAAACCCAACATTGCTGCAAACCATACAAAAGCCGAACTAGACCCCTGCTCTTCGGCCACAACCCGAATAGCCCAGGGGACAATAAGGAAAAGCGGTAATAAATTAAAGAAGCTAAAAATAGAGCTCCCCAATAAAAAGTTAACGATTTTGGGCTTGGCGATGGGTAGCACCAAATAATGCTGTACCGTAAGCACGGTTAAGTCCTGCAAAAAAAAGCGCAGCACCAAATCGGCCAAGAGGTAATAGAGTACAAATCCCATGAAAATGGGGCTAAGCAACAAGGGCTCATCATAGGCGCTGCTAACAATATCTTTAGCAAAGTAGCCTAAGAGGCCAAAGCTGGCGGAAAAATACAAGCCTAAAAAAGCCATCAGGATTTTTACGCCCCAGCCTTGCCGAAAGAAGGAGCTGCGGGTAGATTTACGCCACTTGTGCCGTAATAAGGTTAAGTACATAAAGTATTTTGTTAGGTTTTACGCTCAGTCGAATTTATACAATTAGTAGAGATGCAACAGCAATTATTACAGAGTGAGGAAAATTTAGCCTAAAAGCTTCTCACCTGCCTTTACCTTTCTGCGTAGCAAAGCGGAAGCACGGTAGCGGTCTTCGCGGTATTCGTCGTACAAGTTATCTAAAATAGAAAGCACCTTTTCCGCACCCCACTCATCGGCCCAAGCCAATAATCCTTTAGGGTAATTTACCCCTTTGGTCATGGCCAAGTCAATATCCTCGGCGCTAGCGATATTTAAAAACAAGGCGTCAATGGCCTCATTCATTAACATAGCTACTATGCGTTCTACAATTTGTTGGCCTAAAGCTTCGTCTTTTTTTGCTTCCGGCAGATGCGCTCCTTCGCGATAATCGTAAAAACCTCTACCGCTTTTTCTTCCCAGTAAACCTGCCTCTGCTAAACGTTTCTGACTAAAGTTGGGACGGTAGCGGGGATCGAAATAAAAAGCGGTAAACACACTTTCGCTCACCGCATAATTTACATCGTGACCAATAAAATCCATTAAGGTAAATGGCCCCATTCTAAAACCCGCCAATTCTTTCATGGCCCAGTCGATGGTAGCAATATCGGCCATGCCTTCTTCATAAATACGCACCGCTTCGCCGTAAAAAGGACGCGCTACACGATTTACAATAAAGCCCGGGGTGTCTTTTGCCAGAACGGTAACCTTGCCCCAAGAATCGACAATTTCCTTGGCTTTAATTAAGTTTTGGGGACTGGTAGTAATGGCGGGAATAATTTCTACCAAAGGCATTAAGGGCGCGGGATTGAAAAAGTGAATGCCCAAAACCCTTTCCGACTTTTCTACTGCCGAGGCGATGGAAGCAATGGATAAAGAAGAGGTGTTAGATGCCAAAATGCATTCTTCCGAACAAATCTCTGCTAAGGTTTTGAAAAGAGTCTTTTTAACTTCTAAGTTTTCTACAATGGCTTCAATTACTAAGTCTGCCTTTTCAAGGCGTGCTAAACTAGTGTGGTAGTGAATACGCGCTAAAATGGCGCTGTCTTCCCCGGCTTCAATTCTGCCCTTCTCAACCAAGCGGGCAAGAATCTTTTCATGCCCTTTTTTGGCTTTATCTAAAGCAGCACGATGATTATCAACAATATAAACCTGATGCCCGTTTTGCGCGGCTACTTGTGCTATGCCAGAGCCCATTGCTCCTGCACCAATAATTCCTACTTGCATATTCTATTTTTTAGGCTTGCGCCTGATGAGTAATTTTATCCTATTCACCGGTAAATTGAGGCTTACGTTTCTCTAAAAAAGCAGCCGTACCCTCGCGGTAATCGGCGCTTAAGCCGCATTCTGTTTGATGCTTATCCTCTAGTGCTAATTGGTCCTCTAAAGTATTGGCAAAAGATTCGTTGAGCAAGGCCTTAGTGGCGGCCAAAGCTTTGGTAGGCATTTTCGCCAATTGTGCGGCAATTTTAAAACTTTCTTCCGCAAAAGTCTCCGCAGAAAGAACCTTATAAATCATGCCCATACTTTCCGCTTCTGCAGCGCTAACTTTATCGCCTAACATCATTAAGGCGGAAGCTTTTTGCTGACCAATTAAACGCGGTAAAGTATAGGTACCGCCGCTATCGGGAATTAAGCCAATTTTCGAAAAGGCCTGAATAAAGCTAGCAGCCTCATGAGCCACTACAATATCGCAGGCTAAAGCAATATTGGCTCCCGCGCCTGCCGCCACTCCATTTACTGCTGCTACCACAGGCTTGCTTAAAGCACGTAATTGTAAAATAATGGGATTATAATGTTCGGTTACAATTTTGGTCAGCTCTGGTCCATTGGGGTCAGTCGCTTCCGCCAAGTCTTGGCCGGCACAAAAGGCTTTGCCTATGCCCGTTAAATATATGGCTCGCACCGAGCTATCGTCTTCCGCTTTACGCAGATGCGCTTGCAGGTCTAAAGCCATTTCACGCACGAAAGAGTTGTATTTATCGGGACGATTGAGGCTGAGGCGCAATACGCCACCGTCTTGTTGAGAGAGTATATATTCTGACATAAATTTCTTTTGGGGCTAAGTTAATAAGCTGAGTTCGATCTTTTGAAGGAGCTTGGTTTTTTCCATAAAAAAAGCCCCATTAAATAATAGGGCTTTAACAATTATGGTGTTTGAAGTCGATTAAGTCGCACCGCCACCTTCTACTTTAGTGCTTGAGCCTTTAGCAAGCTTAGTCATTATTTGTACCATAGCATAAAACAAGACGCCAACAACAGGTAGACCAAATAAAGCTAAAGCCCAAAGAATATTTGAAAAACTAATTTTCGTATCGTTTTTTACGATTTGATAGGATAGGGCCAGAAGGGATAAAATAACATTTGCACTAAGCAATGTAATTAGAGTTGAGGTCTCCATTATGTAAGCGAAAGTCATAATAATTGTATTGATTTAAGGGCTAAGGTAAATATTTTGTTTAAAGCTATAATAGAAACGTATTTGAGTTTGGTGGAGATTCTGAAACAAGTTCAGAATGACCCTTGGCATTTGGCGGGTATTGAAGACTAAATTATCCACAAAACAAAAAGAATTACCATAGCTAAGTCTAGGCCCAAGGGTTTTAGTCAATTTATAGGGTTATATATTGGGGAAGAGTATGTTACAAACATTAAGCTAGTTTTTCATGCTTTACTCCATTTTTTCAATCGAATAAATTACAAAGCCTATATAAATACGTCTATTAGGTTGCTAATATTAATTATTAGCATTTAGAGAATCTATATACTTAGATTCCAATAATCAACTTAACGAGTAATTTTTTTACTTTTTTATTATATTAGCAAACTTAATTTAAAATTAATCTTATGCATTTGCTTTACCGAAAACACCAAACACCAAACACCAAACAATAAGCATTAAAAGCTTTATTCTTTCTCTGCTATTTTCATCTAGTGCCTTAATTGTACAAGCACAAACAACGCCTCCAGATTTTCCACTCGGACTTACCAGTAATAAAA
>Ga0306912_1000009_pt1 | contig 123352 bp, 119 predicted proteins | sample AntRauFillE10628_FD_190443 | JGI IMG/M metagenome (GOLD analysis project Ga0306912, IMG submission 190443) | Saline lake microbial communities from Rauer Islands, Antarctica - Metagenome Filla E10 #628 (v2) (version 2) | ecosystem: Environmental > Aquatic > Non-marine Saline and Alkaline >...
GGGCTACCGTCGCCGCAATAGAAAGTCTGGTGCCAAAAAACGGAAAAGTCGTTCTGATCGCTGGCGGTGATGGCAAGGGCGCGGACTTCTCACCCTTAAGAGATTCGGTCAGTCACAACTGTCGCGCTGTGGCATTGATCGGCACAGACGCCGGCCGGATAGCTGGGGCGCTGGGCGAAACCGTCGCCATTCATCAGGAAGGCTCGCTGGCTGGCGCGGTCAGAAAAGCGGCCAGTGTCGCCTTCGCTGGAGATCGGGTGCTGCTGTCTCCCGCTTGCGCCAGCTTTGATATGTTTCGGGATTATATGGATCGCGGCGACCAGTTCCGGCAACTGGTCGCGCAGCTGGCTGAGGAGGCGGTCTGATGAATGCTGATATGACTCTCAGCCACAGAGCGGGCCTCTTTAGCGACTTGCGGCCACTGCCACTGCTGATCATCAGCTCAGCCGCATTGCTGGTGATGGGCATTGTGATGATTTCCTCGGCCTCTATGGATATGGCTGCAGAGACCATCGGTAACAGTTATCACTATGTGATCAGGCAACTCATCTTCGCCGGCATCGGCTGCATCTTCGCGCTGGTGGCGGTGAACGTTCCGGTGTCCTGGTGGGAGCGCAGCGGCTGGTTGTTGCTGGGTTTTGGCCTCCTGTCCCTGCTATTGGTGCTGACCCCTCTAGGGCTCACCGTTAATGGTTCCACCCGCTGGATACCGTTCGGCCTGTTCAACGTGCAGGTGTCCGAGATCGCCAAACTCTGCCTGATTGCCTATCTGGCAGGTTATGTCGTGCGCCGCCGCGACGAGCTACTGAACACCTGGTCGGGTTTTCTCAAACCGATTGCCGTGCTGGGCGTGGCGTCAGTGCTGCTGGTTATTCAGCCTGATTTCGGCGCTACCGTGGTACTGGTGGCTGCAGCCGCCGGCATGATTTTTCTCAGTGGCGTGCGCCTTAGCCGCTTTATGCCTCTGATTGGTGTGCTGGTGGTGCTGGGCGCTGCTCTGATTCTGACTCAGCCCTACCGGCTCAAGCGAGTTGTCAGCTACCTGGACCCCTGGAAAGACCAGTTTGATTCCGGCTATCAGCTGACCCAGTCGCTGATCGCGTTCGGTCGGGGGGACTGGGCCGGCACTGGCCTGGGCAACTCGATTCAGAAACTGTTCTATTTGCCCGAGGCCCATACCGACTTTATTTTCGCGATTATCGCTGAGGAGTTCGGCCTGCTGGGCACGCTGATTGTGCTCGGGCTGTTTACGGTTCTGGTGGTGTCCGGTTTCGTGATTGCCCGCAAGGCAGAAAAAGCGGATATGCCGTTTGCCGCCTGCTTCTCCTACGGCATTACGCTGCTGATCGGGCTACAGGCCAGCATCAATATGTCGGTAAATACCGGGCTGCTGCCAACCAAGGGCCTGACTCTGCCTCTGGTCAGTTATGGCGGTTCCAGCCTGATGATCACTGCTGTTTGTATCGGAGTGCTGATACGGGTGGATATGGAGCGTTCTGATAAAGAAAACACCGCTAAGGCCTCCGAATCCGCTGTAAAAAAGACACGCGGGGGAGCCTCTTATGACTGAGGCAAAACGTTTCCTGATGATGGCCGGTGGCACCGGTGGTCACGTTTTCCCGGCGCTTGCGACGGCCAGAATGCTGCAGGGCAAAGGGCATCAGGTGTTCTGGTTGGGCTCCGCTGGCGGCATGGAGGAACGCCTGATCGCTGATACCGATATGCCGTTATCCGTCATTCAGGTCTCTGGACTGCGGGGCAAAGGCCCGCTGGCTTTGCTGGCAGCGCCCTTCAGGTTAATGCGCGCGCTGGGACAGGCATTCACTGAGATGCGCCGTATTCGTCCGCACTGCGTGGTGGGCATGGGCGGATTTGTGACGGGCCCCGGCGGCATCGCCGCCTGGTTGACGAAAACGCCGCTGGTCATTCACGAACAGAATGCTGTTGCGGGCCTGACTAACCGTCTTCTGGTTCGGTTTGCCAGCAACGTTCTGGAGGCTTTTCCCGGCAGTTTTGGCCAGAAAGTGGTGACCCGCTGTACCGGCAATCCGGTGCGCCAGGATCTGGCGGCTTTGCCGTCACCCCAAGAGCGGCTGGAGGGTCGTTCAGGCGCGCTTCGGTTGCTGGTGGTTGGCGGCAGCCTCGGGGCTCAGGTGTTTAACCAGAGGGTGCCCGAAGCGATCGCATTAATGCCCGAGGAAGACAGGCCGACGGTGCGCCATCAATGCGGTGAAAAACATCTGGACGCTGCGCAGGCGGCTTATGCCGAACACAAAGTGGAAGCCAGCGTGCAGCCGTTTATCAAAGATATGGCAGAGGCTTACGAATGGGCAGATCTGGTGGTCTGCCGTGCCGGCGCGCTGACGGTGTCCGAGCTTTGTGTGGCAGGGGTCGCGGCGGTTCTGGTGCCCTTTCCCCACGCTGTAGACGACCACCAGACCCGCAACGCCCAGCAAATGGTGAAAGCAGGCGGGGCGATCCTGATACCTCAGCCGAGCCTGACCGCAGACACACTGGCGCAGACACTGTCCGGCCTTGCGAAGGCACGGAACCGAATTCTTGAGATGGCGACAGCCGCGAAATCGCTGGCTCGCCCGGACGCGACGGAGAGAGTTGTGAATTACTGTCTGGAGGCTGCCAATGGCTGAGTCAACCAATACCCCGCTGGTTTATCAGGTGCCCGAGATGCGCCGCATACGGAATATTCATTTCGTGGGCATCGGTGGCGCAGGCATGAGCGGCATTGCCGAAGTGCTGAAAAACCAGGGGTACGACGTATCTGGCTCGGACCTTCGCGAAGGCGTGGTCACAGATCGGCTCAAGGCCATGGGCGTGACAGTGTTTATTGGCCATCGGGCAGAAAACAGCGCGACGGCAGACGTTGTCGTTGTGTCTTCTGCGGTCAGTGGTGATAACCCGGAAGTCGCCGCCGCCCGAAGCCGTCGCGTGCCTATCGTGCCCAGAGCGGAAATGCTCGCCGAGATCATGCGATACCGTCACGGCATTGCCGTGGCCGGCACTCACGGTAAAACCACCACGACCAGCCTGATCGCCTCAATATTGGGTGAAGCCGGGCTGGATCCCACCTTTGTAATTGGTGGCAAGCTCAACAGTGCGGGCACGAACGCCCAGCTTGGCAACTCCCGTTATCTGGTGGCAGAAGCCGACGAAAGCGACGCCTCTTTCCTGCACCTCACACCGGTGATCTCGGTAGTGACCAATATTGAAGCGGATCATATGGACACCTACGGCGGTGACCTGGGTCGGCTAAAACAGACATTTGTCGATTTTCTACACAACCTGCCGTTTTATGGCATCGCCGTTATGTGTGTGGATGACGACTACGTGAACGAAATTATTCCACGGATTTCCCGCGCCATTATCACCTACGGCATTGATAATCCGGAAGCCGACTACCGTGCCGAAGACATCGTATCCGATGGCCTGCGCACCCGTTTTGTGGTGCGTCGCCCCGGCGGCCGAAGCGACCTGAAGGTAGAGCTGAAAATGCCGGGTCGCCATAACGTCCTCAATGCGTTGGCGGCGATTGCAGTCGCAACAGACGAGGGCGTTGACGATGGCGCCATCTGCACAGGCCTCGCCGGATTTGCCGGTGTTGGTCGTCGATTCCAGGTTTACGGCGATTACCAGACCCGAAAAGGTCTGGTCACGCTGGTCGACGATTACGGCCATCACCCCACGGAAGTGGAGGCTGTCATTCGCGCTGCCAGGGATGCCTGGCCGGATCGCAGGTTGGCGATGTTGTATCAGCCTCACCGTTATTCGCGCACACGCGACCTCTACGAGGATTTTGTCCGTGTCCTCTCCGAGGTGGACATTCTATTGCTGATGGACGTTTATTCCGCCGGTGAGCCGGCGATTCCGGGTGCTGATAGCCGCGCTCTGTGCCGAAGTATTCGCCAGCGCGGCAACGTGGAACCGATTTTTGTCGAAGACAACAGCGAGATCGAGCACCTGTTGGGCAATGCCCTTCAGGACGGCGACCTGCTGATTACACAGGGTGCCGGGGACATTGGCGGCGTTGCCGCAAGACTTGGCGCAGCGGGGGTAATCGCAAATGAGTGATAACCGTCGCATGGATATTCCGGCCTATCAGGCTGACCCGACTACTGTTGCTGCCCTGGGGCGGGTTGCGGTGTTTATGGGTGGCGATTCGGCAGAGCGGGCTGTGTCACTCAAGAGCGGCCAAGCGGTGCTATCTGCACTGTTGTCTGCCGGCGTCGATGCCTATGCCGTCGATGTTCAGGGTTGTCTGCTCAGGACTGTGGATGCACCCGGGTTCGATCGGGTATTTATTGCTTTGCACGGGCGTGGCGGTGAAGACGGCACTCTTCAGGCCATTCTGTCCCAGGCGGGTATTCCGTTTACCGGCAGTGAAATGATGGCGTCGGCGCTGGCGATGGACAAGCTGCGGACAAAGTATGTTCTGGAGGGCTGCAATCTGCCCACGCCGCGCTTTAGTGCCATGGCCTCCGAGTCTGATGCCGATGGGATTCTATCGACGCTGCGGCCGCCCCTGAGTGTTAAACCATCACACGAAGGCTCAAGCATTGGCATCCGTAAGGTGACGAACCGAGACGAGCTGATTTCCGCCTATCAGGAAGCGGCCGCTCTGGATCCGCTGGTTTTGGTGGAAGAGTGGATCGAAGGCCCGGAATTTACCGTCAGCCTGTTGCAGGATCAGGCGCTGCCGGCCATTGGGCTGAGCACGGACCACGTGTTTTACGACTATGACGCCAAATACCTGACTGACGATACCCGTTATCAGATTCCGTGCGGGCTGGATGCGGACGCCGAACTGCGGCTTCAGCAACTGTCACTGGATGCTTTCCGGGTTCTGGGGTGTCGCACCTGGGGGCGGGTAGACATCATGCAGGACGCGGCCGGTGATTTCTGGCTGCTGGAGGTGAACACCGTGCCGGGGATGACTGATCACAGCCTGGTGCCGATGGCGGCCAAAGCAGCTGGTATCAGTTTCGAAGAGCTGGTGGTCCGGATACTGGAGGATACGCTTGAATCCGGACCCCGTCGGGAGTCAAAAAATGTTTGACCATATCCTGATAAAGAGCCGCCCGATACCGTCAGATCCGCCGAAGCGTCGGGGAGCGACGTCTCTGGACACTGAGCCCGGTCGTTTGCGGTTGCTGGGTGCGATTCTGGCAGCTGTGCCCTGGAGTCAGGTAGTGATTGGTGCTGGCATCGTGATGCTGGCGGCCCTTGTGCCCTGGGGCACGGGTCAGGTTCTTGCCGCAATGGACCGTCAGGTGATGGCGATTGATATCACCGGGGATTTGGTGGGTGAAAGCCGTGTTGAGCTGGAGCGCAGTGCAGGACAATGGGTCGGGCGCAGTTTCTTCGCCACTGATCTGTCTGAGGTCAAGGATAGGCTTGAGCGGCGCCCCTGGGTGGAGTCGGCGGCCGTCAGGCGCGTATGGCCGGATCGGTTGTCCATTGAAGTCCGGGAGAAAAAACCACTGGCGTACTGGAGTGACGGTCGCCTGGTCAGCCGTTCCGGGGAAGTGTTTTCGCCACCTAACCCGGAAGTGGCCGGTAAGTTGCCAATGCTGTCTGGACCGGATGAGCGGGTAATGGATGTTATTCGAATGGGCAGGTCCATGTCCGATACGCTGGCAGAACACAGTCTTGGATTTGCCGGGCTGAGCCTGGAGCAGCGCGGTGCCTGGACTCTGACGCTATCGAACGGTATCGAAGTAGAGCTTGGCAGGGACCAGGTTTCTCAGCGTTTTGAACGGTTTGTCACCGTGTACCAGGAGCGATTGGTGTCACGGGCGAACGACGTTAAGCGTGTGGACGCCCGTTACAGCAATGGTGTGGCAGTGAAATGGAAGTCGGACGCAGCGGCGCCCGGCAAAAATACATAGAAATGATCAATTCAGACCTACGGTTTGGTGGTACGCATGTCATCGGTTGAAACGGAAAACATGATTGTCGGCTTGGACATCGGAACGTCGAAAGTTGTTGCGATTGTCGGCAAACGCAAAATGGATGGGACCATCGAAGTGGTGGGCATCGGGTCTCACCCGTCCCGCGGGCTGAAGCGTGGCGTGGTTGTGAATATAGAAACCACTGTTCAGGCCATACAGCGCGCGGTGGAGGAAGCGGAGCTGATGGCAGGTTGCCGAATCCATTCCGTGTACGCGGGTATTGCGGGAAGCCACATCAAAAGTCTGAACTCCCACGGCATTGTGGCTATCCGGGACCGGGAAGTGACCCAGGCGGACATTGATCGGGTTATTGATGCGGCCCAGGCCGTAGCGATACCGGCGGATCAGAAGATTCTGCACATCCTGCCCCAGGAATTTGTGATTGACAGTCAGGAAGGCATCAAAGAGCCAATGGGCATGTCCGGCGTTCGCCTGGAGGCCAAGGTGCACCTGGTGACTTGCGCTGTGAATGCGGCCCAGAACATTGAAAAGTGCGTTAAACGCTGCGGCCTGGAAGTGGACGACATCATTCTGGAGCAGCTTGCTTCCAGTCACGCCATTCTGACCGAAGACGAAAAAGAGCTGGGCGTCTGCGTGGTTGATATTGGCGGCGGTACTTCAGACATTGCCGTGTTCACCGGCGGTGCCATTCGGCATACGGCGGTTATTCCAATCGCTGGTGATCAGGTCACCAACGACATCGCGATGGCCCTGCGCACGCCGACCCAGAATGCCGAAGAAATAAAAATCAAATACGCCTGTGCTTTGACACAGCTGGCGGGCGCGGACGAAACCATCAAGGTGCCCAGTGTGGGCGATCGGCCGCCACGGGATCTGTCCCGCCAGGCCCTGGCCGAAGTGGTAGAGCCTCGCTACGAAGAGCTGTTCACCCTGGTGCAGTCAGAATTGCGCCGGTCGGGATTTGAAGACCTGATCCCGGCAGGCATCGTGATTACGGGCGGTTCCTCCACCATGGAAGGTGTGGTGGAACTGGCTGAGGAAATCTTCCACATGCCGGTAAGGCTGGCCTGTCCGCAGGCGGTTTCCGGTATGACGGAAGTGGTCAACAACCCGATTTACGCCACGGGCGTGGGGTTGCTGATCCATGGCTTCCGCCAGATGGATCTTGGTAGGGCGCCGGCAATGAAGGGCGAGGATGCGCCGTCATTGTTTGAACGCATGAAGAGTTGGTTTACCGGTCACTTCTGACGGTCAGCCGTTAAAAGAAAAACGAAGGTTCTCGAAATCAAAATCTCGAAAATCGGTTTCAAAGAAAGCCGATAAACCGCACGAAGGAGTAGGGGAATGTTTGAACTCGTCGATAATGCCCAGCAGAGCGCTGTCATTAAAGTAATAGGGGTTGGCGGTGGTGGCGGCAATGCCGTTCGTCACATGCTTAACAGTGATATCGAAGGCGTGGATTTCATTTGCGCCAATACCGACGCACAGGCGCTGACGGATCTTGATGCTCGTCAGATTATCCAGCTTGGTGGCAACATCACCAAGGGCCTTGGTGCCGGCGCCAACCCGGAAGTGGGCCGTCAGTCAGCCCTGGAAGACCGTGACCGGATTGCCGAAGCGCTCAAGGGCGCCGATATGGTGTTCATTACCGCTGGCATGGGTGGCGGTACCGGCACCGGTGCCGCACCGGTGGTAGCAGAAGTGGCCCGGGAAATGGGCATCCTGACGGTGGCAGTTGTCACCAAGCCCTTTATGTTTGAGGGCGGCAAGCGCATGAGCGTTGCGGAAGCGGGCTTGAAAGAGCTCCAGGAAACCGTTGACTCGCTGATCACCATCCCGAACGAAAAGCTGCTTGCCGTGATGGGCAAGAAAACCAGCTTGCTGGATGCCTTCGGCTCTGCCAACGACGTCCTGCTGGGAGCGGTTCAGGGCATTGCCGATCTGATCACTCGTAACGGTATGATTAACGTCGACTTTGCCGATGTGAAAACGGTGATGTCCGAAATGGGCAACGCGATGATGGGTACTGCGCGTGCCACCGGTGAAAACCGCGCCCGCGAAGCTGCTGAAGCGGCCGTTCGCAGCCCGCTGCTGGAAGATATCAATCTGCAGGGCGCGAAAGGCATTCTGGTCAACATCACCGCTGGCATGGATCTGAACCTGGGCGAGTTTTCCGAGGTTGGCGACATTGTGCGCGAGTTTGCCTCTGAATCGGCTACGGTGGTTGTCGGCACAGTGATCGATCCGGAAATGACCGATGAGCTGAAAGTAACCGTTGTTGCCACTGGCCTAGGCGGTGACCGTGACAAGCCGACCAAAGTGGTGGACAACTCACGCACTCTGGATGGCACCACGGATTACAACCAGCTGGATCGCCCTGCGGTACTGCGGCGTCGTGCAGTTTCTCGCGGTAATGTGGCGATTGATCAGAGCAAGGACAACGAGGAGCAGGGCGTCGACTATCTCGATATTCCCGCATTCCTGCGTCGCCAAGCTGACTGATAGGCTAAGTTTATCGAAGTTAGAGTCAATATAATTTACTCTAATGAACGGTGGGTGCGTACCATTGTGGTCAGTTAGAAGCGTGGATACCTGAACGGCAATGTTTCTTAACATTGGTTAAATGGTATTCAATTTGGCTTTCTGATATTGTTTTGGCACGAGCACGCCTCGACTATATCGCTTTTTTGTGACGGAAATATGTATCGATGATTAGACAACGGACACTAAAAAACACTATCCGCGCCACCGGCGTCGGGCTTCACTCGGGAGAAAAGGTTTACCTGACTCTGAAGCCGGCGCCGGTGGAGACCGGGATTGTTTTTCGCCGTACCGACCTCGACCCTGTGGTGGAGATTCAGGCCCGCGCCGAAAACGTAGGCGAGACAATGCTTTCGACGACACTGCTAAAAGACGGTGTTCGGGTGGCGACAGTAGAGCATTTGTTGTCAGCCATGGCGGGTCTCGGAATTGATAATTGCTTCGTGGAGCTTAGCGCGGCAGAAGTGCCGATTATGGACGGGTCTGCTGGTCCCTTCGTCTTTCTTCTGCAGTCGGCTGGTATCGCTGAACAGGACGCGGCCAAGAAGTTTATTCGCATCAAGCGTGAAGTGACCGTGGAAGAGGATGGAAAGTTGGCCACGTTGCTGCCTTTCGAAGGTTTCAAGGTCAGTTTTGGCATCGACTTCGACCACCCGGTATTTAAAGGTCGGGCGCAGACAGCAACGGTTGATTTTTCAAGCACTTCGTTTGTAAAGGAAGTCAGTCGGGCGAGAACGTTCGGGTTCATGCGTGACATCGAACAGTTGCGGGCGATGAATCTGGCGCTGGGTGGCAGTGTTGATAACGCCATAGTCGTCGACGATTACAAGATTCTTAACGAAGACGGTCTTCGTTACGACGACGAATTCGTCAAGCACAAGGTACTGGACGCTATCGGCGACCTGTACCAACTGGGCAATAGCCTGATCGGCGAGTTCCGTGGCATCAAATCCGGTCACGACCTGAACAACAAGTTGTTGCGTAAGCTCCGGGCCGAAGAGGATGCCTGGGAAGTGGTTACCTTTGACGATGAGGCCGCTGCTCCGATTTCCTACATGAAACCTGTCCTGGCAGCGGGCTGAAGCAGGATGCTTTAGTCCCTCACGTGGCTTGCGAGTTTTTCGAGAACCTCGCGTAATTGTTTGTCCTTCGTGTGCTCGGCTTCCTCTTTGAGGAGCCGGGCATTTTCGTTACTGAGCGGAGTGATTTTGCCGGTAGGCCGGTCAGTGAATCGGGTTGGTTGAACCTTCACTTTAAGTTTCCAGACAAATTTGAAAAGTTCGTTTTCCCGAATCGCTTCCATTATTTCCTGCTGGCGAAATCTGATCTGGCTGGCCTTAGCGGCCGTGTCGGTTGCAATGACCAGCTCGCCCTCCTGACAGCTGACAAATCGGCTGCCCTTGGCAAGGCTTTCCGGCAGGATGGCTATAACCTGTTGTTCCGCCTCTGCATGGGCCGCAGCTTTTGCCATCAGAGCATGCAGGCTCGAGGCGCGACTGAAGCTGGCGGAAGTAAGTTGAAGATCACTCTTTTTTTTCATGTCAATTGGTAAATCTCGACGGCAACGGTAACGATTGGTTACACTTCTGCACGGTTAAGCAGAAGCGCCTGTATTACACTCGTTTTACATTGTCCGGCGAGTGTATGTCTACGGGCAGCCGCTGCTTCAATTGAACGTAGTGGTTGCAAAGGATGGCACGCGCGTTTTCGGACACGGTCACCGCCGGCTAGAATCGAGTTGTTGGAGAGGAGCTCCGCAATCTGGCAGAGGAAGCTTTTGGCAGGGCCGGTCGGATCACTCAGGGCGCAACAATACAGGATAAGGTTGCGTTCACTATGGCATCAGACAGCTTTATGAATATTATTCTTGTCGGAACAAGTCACGGGAAATCCCGCGCGGTTCCAGTCCGAAGGTCTGTCGCGCTTGGGCTGGCCCTCCTGGTGCTGGGCGCATTGGCCGCATCCGGGTGGGCGGGTTATCGAATGGCGCTGACTGAGGTCAGCACTCCTGAGCCAGCCGAATCACCGCTGGTTGCGCACTGGGAAGCGAAACTGGACGAGCAGCAAGCTGAACTCGAGCAGGTTCGCCAGAACGTGCGTCAACAAGTTGACGCATTGACGTTGCGCCTGGGCGAAATGCAGGGCCGCCTGCTGCGCCTGGACGCGCTTGGACAGCGTTTCGTTGAGACCGGTATCGTGGCCAGCGATGAATTCGATTTTGGTCAACCTGCCGCTGTGGGCGGCCCTGAAGAGGGCCTGAGCGGTGATTCTTTCACCGCGCCGCAATTGACTGACATGATTGATAACCTGTCCCGCCTTATCGAAGACCGGGAACACCAGTTGCGCATGCTGGATATTGTGTCTTCCCAGAAAAAACTCGAAGACGAGCTTTATGTGGAAGGCCGCCCTATTACGTGGGGCTGGCTGTCTTCAAAATACGGGTATCGCTCTGATCCCTTCACCGGCAAACGTACCTGGCACAACGGTGTTGATCTTGCTGGGCGGGACGGCAGCGATATTATCTCGGTCGGGGCTGGCGTTGTGACTTTCTCGGGTGAGCGGTATGGCTACGGTAACCTGGTCGAGGTCGACCACGGCGACGGGCTTCGCACCCGTTATGCTCACGCCAAGTCGCTTGAAACGAAGGTGGGCGAAGTGGTCCAGAAAGGTCAGGTGCTTGCCTTAATGGGCAGCACCGGACGCTCTACCGGCCCGCATGTCCATTTTGAAGTCCTTCAGAATGGCAAATCTAAGAATCCAGAAACCTATATCAGCCGTCCCAGCCGCTGATTTTCCGGCTCTCTCCGGGGTGTCTCGCCCCGCTGCATTCGCCTGTTTCCGTAAATTGAGTCAAGTGGGACTTCTATAAGGTCCATCTTTTGTACTCTTGTGAAATAAGGTTAGAATGCCGCTTCCTCCGATTAATCAAAGAAGCAGTGGTCTATGTTCACGAAGCTTGCAACAAAGATGTTTGGCAGTAAGAACGCCAGGGAAATCAAGCGTATGCGCAAAATTGTTTTGCGCATTAACGAACTTGAGGAGCAGTATGGCAATCTGTCGGACACTGAGCTGCAAGGCAAGACCGCTGAGTTCCGTCGTCGCTACGAAGAGGGTGAAACTCTTGACGAGCTTCTTCCCGAAGCCTTTGCGACAGCCAGAGAGGGCAGCCGCCGGGTAATGGGCATGCGCCACTATGATGTGCAGATGGTCGGTGGTGTCACGCTGCACGAAGGTCGTATCGCAGAAATGAAAACCGGCGAAGGTAAAACCCTGGTGGCGACTCTGGCGGTTTATCTCAATGCTCTGACCGGAAAGGGCGTTCACCTGGTCACGGTCAACGATTATCTGGCCCGCCGTGACGCTGATTGGATGGGCAAACTTTATCGGTTCCTTGGCCTCCAGGTCGGCGTCGTAGCCGCCGGTCAGCCTCAGGAAGAAAAGCGTGCCGCCTACCAGGCCGACATTATTTATGGCACCAACAACGAATTCGGCTTTGACTACCTCCGCGATAACATGGCGTTCAGCACTGAAGACAAGGTGCAACGCAGCCTGCACTTCGCCATTGTGGACGAAGTGGACTCTATTCTGATTGACGAAGCCCGCACACCGCTGATTATTTCTGGCGCCGCCGAGGACAGCTCAAAACTTTACCGTGCCATCAATCAGCTGGTGCCTGAGCTGAAGCAGGGTGAGGTCATCGAAGAGAACGAGGGCGAGCCCGACGGTGACTTCACAATTGATGAGAAATCACGCCAGGCCGAACTCACGGAAGCCGGCCATGAGCACGTTGAAGAACTGCTTCGGAATATGGATCTGTTGCGGGAAGGGGAAAGCCTTTACTCGGCCGCGAACCTCAGCCTGTTGCACCATGTCCACTCCGCGCTTCGTGCCCATCATCTTTTCCAGAAAGACGTTGACTACATTGTTCAGGGCGACCAGGTGGTGATTGTGGACGAGCATACCGGCCGCACTATGCCGGGACGTCGCTGGAGCGAGGGTTTGCATCAGGCAATCGAGGCCAAAGAAGGTGTCCGCATCCAGGCAGAAAGTCAGACCCTGGCATCCACCACCTTCCAGAATTACTTCCGTCTGTACGACAAACTGGCGGGTATGACCGGTACCGCCGACACCGAAGCTTTTGAATTCCGCCAGATCTATGGCTTGGACGTGGTGGTTATTCCGCCCAACAAGACCATTCAGCGGATCGATTACAACGATCTGATCTATCTGACTCAGGAAGAAAAGTTTCACGCCATCATAGACGAGATCAAGGACGTGACCGCAGAGGGTCGTCCCATCCTCGTTGGTACCGCCTCCATTGAGGCATCAGAACTGCTGTCCATGCTTTTGAAAAAAGCCCGGATTGATCACAAGATCCTGAACGCCAAGCAACACGAGAGCGAGGCGCAGATCATTGCCCAGGCCGGGCGCCCTGGCGCAGTCACTATCGCGACCAACATGGCCGGCCGCGGTACTGACATTGTGTTGGGTGGTAACTGGGAATTTGAAGTTGCGGACATGGAAAGTCCCTCGGAAGAGGCGGTTGCCCGCATCAAGGCCGAGTGGACCGAACGACATAATCAGGTGTTGGACGCTGGCGGCTTGCACATTATTGGTACCGAGCGCCACGAATCACGGCGTATCGATAACCAACTGCGCGGTCGTGCCGGCCGCCAGGGCGATCCTGGGTCGTCGCGGTTTTTCCTGTCACTGGAAGACAATCTGATGCGGATTTTCGCGCCGGATCGGGTTAAAAGCCTGATGCAGGCGATGGGGATGAAAAAGGGCGAAGCGATTGAACACCGCATGGTGACTAACGCCATCGAAAAGTCCCAGCGCAAGGTTGAAGGCCGCAACTTTGATATGCGTAAGACCCTGCTGGAATACGATGATGTCGCTAATGACCAGCGTTCGGTGATTTACGATCAGCGTAATGAAGTGATGGGCTCAGAAGATGTTTCCGACATGGTGAAAACCATTCGTGAAGACGTTGTGGACCAGCTGATCAGCGAGTTTATTCCGCCCCAGAGCATGCCCGAGCAATGGGATGTGGCAGGGCTGGAAAATCAGCTTCAGTCCGAGCTGGCGATTGACCTGCCGATTCAGCAATGGCTGGATGAAGATACCAAGCTTTATGAGGAAAACCTGCGCCAGCGCATTCTGGATTCGGTGATTGCCGATTACGAGGCCAAAGAAGAGCTTGCGGGCACCGAGCCGATGCGCAAGTTCGAGAAGCAGGTCTTTCTTCAGGTTCTGGATACCTTGTGGAAAGAGCATTTGTCCAACATGGACCACCTGCGCCGGGGTATCCATCTGCGAGGCTACGCTCAGAAAAACCCGAAACAGGAATACAAGCGCGAGGCATTCAACCTGTTTGAGACCATGCTCGACAGCATGAAGCGCGACGTTGTCCGGGTGATCTCTCGAGTGAAAGTACAAAGCCGCGAAGAAATGGAAGAGGTTGAGCGCCGCCGTAAGGAAGAGCTTGAACGGGAGCTGGCTCAGGCCAAGCTGCGCCATGATGAGACCAGCGCGACTGCAGCGGCAGGGAGCGAGGGCGCGCAGAGCGGATCGGCTCAGCCCCGGGGCACACCGGACACCTTTGTACGTGAAGGCCGCAAGGTAGGCCGGAATGAGCCCTGTCCTTGTGGGTCCGGCAAGAAGTACAAGCAATGCCATGGCAAAGTCAACTGACCAGAACCATAGGCATCAATGACTAGCGCAGTGAATAAAGGGCCCGCATCTGATCCAGTCAGGCTGCGGGCTTTTCAATTCAAGACGTTCATAAAAACAGGAGAGCGAGCATGGCCGTCGGCCCCGGAACCTTACCCCGGTTTTTCCCGGTCAAGGGTGTAAAAGCAGGCATCGCCAGTGCCGGTATAAAGAGGCCGGGCAAGAAAGATCTGGTGGTGTTCGAGCTGGCCCCCGGCAGCCAGGTAGCGGGGATTTTCACGAAAAACCAGTTCTGTGCAGCGCCTGTGCATATTGCCCGTCGTCACCTGCAAGCCGGTCAGCCCCGCTACCTTCTGATCAATACTGGTAATGCCAATGCCGGCACCGGCGAACGCGGAATGACCGACGCCATGGCCTGTTGCGATGCGCTTGCACAAAAAGCCGGCGTTGCCCCCGAAGCCGTGCTGCCGTTTTCCACCGGCGTCATCGGCGAGCCGCTGCCGGCGGGTAAAATTATCGATGCTTTGCCAGAACTGATCGCTGACCTGCGCGAGGATCGGTGGGCAGACGCGGCATCGGCCATCATGACGACCGACACCCGGCCCAAAGGGGCGTCCCGGCAGCTGCAGCTGGGAGAGCACCTGGTGACGATTTCAGGAATCAGCAAGGGCGCGGGCATGATTCGGCCCAACATGGCAACCATGCTGGGCTTCATCGCCACCGATGCCAAACTGTCCCCGGATCTGCTGTCTCAGTGGTCCTACGAGCTGGGAGAGCAATCCTTTAACCGCATCACCATTGACGGTGACACCTCCACCAATGATGCCTGCATGCTGATGGCCACCGGCCAGTACGGAGGGCCGGAAATTACCGCTGACAGCGCCAGCGCAGCTGAACTGAAAGTCGCACTTCAGGAGGTGTATCTGGAGCTGGCACACGCGATTGTTCGCGACGGCGAGGGGGCAACCAAGTTTGTGACCATTGAGGTCAGCGAGGCCGCATCGGTGCAGGAAGCTCTGGACGTGGCCTACACCGTGGCGCACTCACCGCTGGTGAAGACCGCTTTGTTTGCCTCGGACCCCAACTGGGGTCGTATCCTGGCGGCGGTGGGCCGCGCGGGTGTTGAGGGTCTGGATCTGCAGGCCCTGGAGATCCATCTGGGTGATGTCTGCCTGGTTCGTCAGGGCGGGCGCGCTGACGATTACAGCGAGGCGCGCGGGCAGGCAATTATGGATCGTGAGGAGATCACCATTCACATCAATCTGAGGCGCGGTAACGTGTCTGAGCGTGTCTGGACCTGTGATTTCTCCCACGATTACGTCACGATCAACGCCGAGTATCGTACCTGACCATGTCGACAGCCCCCGTTTCTGCAGCGCCGGTTATTCATGTTGCTGTTGGCGTGATTCGCCGGGGTGGCCGGGTGCTGATTGCCCGGCGTCCGGATCATCTGCATCAGGGGGGGCTGCTGGAGTTTCCCGGAGGTAAGGTGGAACCGGGCGAGGCCGTCCGGGATGCCCTGGTACGGGAAATCCGGGAAGAGACCGGGCTGACGCTGCCCGGGTCAGCGCTGACACCGTTGATTGGCATCCGCCATGATTACGGCGATAAAACCGTGTTCCTGGATGTCTGGGAGGCCACTGGTTGCGAGGGTGAGCCTGAGGGCCGGGAAGGGCAGATGATCGAGTGGCGCAATCCGCTGGATCTGGTGGATGAAGACTTTCCGGCTGCGAACCGGCCGATCATTCGCGCTTTGCGCCTGCCGCGTCGCTATGCCATCACCGGTGCCGCTGCAAACGTCGATCAGTACTTGCAGAAACTTCAGAAGGCATTGCCCAACAGTGGTCAGTCCCTTTGTCTGCTGCGGGCGCCGGAGCTGGATCAACACCAGTACCGCGAACTGGTTGCGCAGTCGATCAGGCCGGCGGACTGGAACCGGGGCGTGCAGTGGATGCTGCACGGGTCAATTTCCAACATTCAGGAATTTCCGGAAGTCACCGGGCTGCATATGCCGTGGCGTGAAGCTTGTTTGCACAGTGCCCGCCCGATTGATGCTCGCTATCTGCTAGCAATTTCCTGTCATAACGCTGATGAAGTTCAGCACGCGCTGAGGCTTCGCGCAGATTTTATTACCCTGGGGCCTGTAAAACCGACAGGGTCTCACCCGGATGCGCCCGCTATGGGCTTTGACGAATTTCGCGCCCTGGTCAGCCAGGCACCGCTGGTTACCTACGGGTTGGGCGGCCTGAATTCCGACGATGAGCATGAGATGGTAGCGTCAGGAGCGCAGGGTTTCGCCGGCATCAGCTTCTGGTGGCCCCGGACTGGCGTCCTGAATGATCAATAACGGAGACTGATATGAGCAAGTTGACACATCTGGATGACAAGGGCGAAGCACGCATGGTGGATGTGGGCTCAAAATCGGTCACTGAGCGCGAGGCCAGGGCAGAAGGGGTGATCAGAATGGCGCCACAGACCCTGTCGATGATCATCGAAGGTGAGCACCCCAAAGGGGATGTGTTTGCCGTGGCCCGAATTGCCGGGATCATGGCAGCCAAGAAAACCCACGACCTGATACCCCTGTGTCACTCCCTGAATCTGTCCTCGGTGAAGGTAGAGCTGACGCCCGGTGACGATGGCCAGTCCGTTAAAATATTGTCACGATGCAAATTGTCTGGCCAGACCGGCGTTGAAATGGAGGCCCTGACCGCGGTCAGTGTGGCCGCGCTGACCCTGTATGACATGTGCAAGGCGGTTGATCGGGGTATGGTGATTGAGGGTGTCCGCCTGCTGGAGAAGAAGGGCGGGCGCAGCGGACACTGGTCTGCTTCTGACGCGCCTTCGTAAACCTCGGTGTCATTACAAACATCAGAGGAGAGGGGTGGTGCAGAGACTACGCCAGAAGGATGGCCCCGTGATAGAATGCGCGGCCCGTTTGACCGAACCACGAGGAAACACAGTGGCTGTTCGTTATGTCGAGACCTGTCGGCTACCGACACCGTTTGGTGTATTTGACATGCACGGCTTTGAAGAGCCGGACACTGGCAAGGAACACATCGCTCTGACGCTGGGCGATCTGGACAGCCCCGAACCGATGTTGGCCCGCACCCACTCTGAATGCCTCACGGGTGACGCGCTTTACAGCATGCGGTGCGATTGCGGTTATCAACTTGAAGAAGCGCTACGAAGCATCGCGCGGGAAGGGCGCGGGTTGCTGATGTACCTGCGGCAGGAAGGGCGTGGTATCGGCTTGCTGAACAAGATCCGGGCTTACAACCTGCAAGACGACGGAGCTGACACGGTCGAAGCTAATGAGCGACTGGGCTTTGCCGCAGATCTGCGCGATTACAGCATGTGCCGGGATATGCTTGAGCACCTGAATATCAGCAGCCTGAAACTGATGACCAACAACCCACGCAAGGTGGACGCGCTGACGTCACTGGGCATCGAAATCTCAGAGCGAGTCCCGCTACAGGTTGGTCGCAATCCCCATAACGAGCATTATCTGAACACCAAGCAAAGCAAACTCGGACATTGGTTCGAGACGCATCAGGACGATGACCCTCTGGTCTGAACCGGTTATTTGACGGCAGCCAGAAGGTCGGTCTGCCTGGTCATTTCCCAGCGTGTTTTAATGGCTTGTAGGATGCCTTCGGCATCCAGCCCGACATCCGTCAGTAATTGACCGTGTTTGCCGTGGTCGACGAAGGTGTCGGGCAAGCCCAGCTGCAAAACCGGCTGTAACAAGTTGCGGCCGTTCAGAAATTCGGTAACGGCGCTCCCTGCGCCCCCGGCAATCGCGTTCTCTTCCAGTGTTACCAGCAAATCGTGTTTTTCAGCCAGCGCCAGAATGAGTTCTTCGTCCAGAGGTTTGACGAATCTCATGTCTGCCACGGTCGCCCCCAGGGCTTCCGCCGCTTCCAGTGCCGGTGTCATCAGTGCGCCAAAATTCAGTATGGCAATGCCAGAGCCCTCTTTTACCCGGCGCCCGCGGCCAATAGGCAGCGGGGCCAGTTCAGACTCTATGTTTGCGCCAGGCCCGGTGCCCCGGGGATATCTTACCGAGGCCGGACCCTGGTAGAGCATGCCGGTGTGAAGCAGTTGCCTTGTCTCATTCTCGTCAGACGGCGTCATGACCACCATGTTCGGTATGCAGCGCAGGTAGCTGATATCGAACGAACCCGCATGGGTAGGGCCGTCCTCGCCAACCAGACCGGCACGATCAATGGCAAAAAGTACATCCAGATTCTGAATCGCTACATCGTGAATCAGCTGATCGTAGGCCCGCTGTAAAAACGTGGAATAGATAGCAACGACCGGTTTGGCGCCGTCGCACGCCAGCCCGGCCGCCAGCGTGACCGAATGCTGCTCTGCAATCGCTACGTCAAAGTACCGGTCCGGGAAGCGTTGGGAGAACGCCAGGAGATCCGAGCCTTCGCACATAGCCGGGGTAATGCCCACCACTCGCTCATCGGCTTCGGCGGCGTCACACAGCCACTGTCCGAACACATTGGCGTATTTGGGCTTCGAAGGTGCCGGCTTGACCGGTTCCGGTTTCGACGGGGGAACAGGTTCAATCTTGTTAATGGCATGGTAGCCAATCGGATCCGCCTCGGCCGGAGCAAAGCCTTTGCCCTTGGTCGTCACGATGTGCAGAAACTGAGGGCCGTCCAGCTCGCGAATGTTTTCCAGGGTCTCGGTTAACAGTGGCAGATCGTGGCCGTCAATGGGCCCGATATAGTTGAAACCCAGCTCTTCAAATAGAGTGCCCGGCGAGATCATGCCCTTGAAATGCTCTTCGGTTTTCCGCGCCAGGGCCATCAGGTTGGGCGTGCCCTGAAGCACCTTTTTGCTGCTGTCCCGAACCTGGTTATAGGTGCGGCTGGCCAGCAATTTCGCGAAGTAGTTATTGAGGCCGCCCACATTACGGGAAATCGACATGTCGTTGTCATTCAGGATAACCAGCATGTCTGCGTGCAGGTGCCCGGCGTGGTTCAGGGCCTCGAAGGCCATGCCGGCGGTCATCGCGCCATCACCAATAACGGCGATACTTTTGCGACCGGTGTTTTGCAGGCGCGCCGCGATGGCCATGCCCAGAGCGGCACTGATGGACGTGCTGGAATGGCCCACACCGAAGGTGTCGAACTCACTCTCTGTACGCTTTGGAAAACCCGCCAGACCGTCTTTGCGTCGGATGGTGTCCATGCGCGTGCGTCGGCCGGTCAGAATCTTGTGGGGGTAGGCCTGATGGCCCACATCCCAGACCAGACGGTCCTCGGGCGTGTTGAACACGTAATGCAGAGCGACTGTCAGTTCCAGAACTCCCAGGCCTGCACCAAAATGGCCTCCGGTCTGGCCTACAGACCAGAGCAGAAACGCGCGCAGCTCGCGAGCCAGTTGAGTCAACTGGTCGGCGTGCAACTCGCGAAGTTGTGCCGGGTTGTCAATCCGATCCAGCAGCGGCGTGTTGGGTCGCTCGGACGGGATTTCCTGAAACGTATATGGTTCGTGCATCTACTCGGGTCTTTGTCGGATGTTTCGAAATTACAAAATTATTATAAGGGATGGAAGGGTGCTTTTTCATGCCTGATATACTCAAGCGTCCATCAATTCACAGTGTGCGCGCATGGCCGGTAAACTATCAAGGTGACCGGTCAGTGGGTGCGGGCAACGACGTAATCCGCCATTGCTCGCAGCATATCCGCTTCGTTGCCGAAGGATTTCAGGCTATCCAGAGAGCTTTCCAGAAGCTTTGTGAGGTACTGACGAGCCTGCTCAATGCCCATTAATGACGGGTAGGTTGGCTTGCCACGGGCCTGGTCCGAGCCCTGGCGCTTGCCGATGACCGTGGTATCACCCTCGATGTCCAGCAGGTCGTCCTGCACTTGAAACGCCAGGCCAAGGGTGCGGGCGTAGTCGGTCAGGGCTTCAATCTGGCTGGACGTGAGGTCAGGGGCGGTCAGGGCGCCGATTCTGACCGCCGCGACGATCAGTGCGCCGGTTTTATGCTGGTGCATGGACTCTAACTGTTCGATTGACGGCCGCTTTCCCACCGACTCGAGGTCAGTGGCCTGGCCGCCTACCATGCCCCGGTGACCGCTGCCTTTTGCCAACTCCCGCACCATAGCCAGCCGGGTACTGTCGTCCAGCAGTGGCGCATCTGCAAGCCAGTCAAACGCAAGGGTCTGTAGCGCGTCACCCGCCAGAATTGCGGTGGCTTCATCGAAGGCAATGTGGGTAGTGGGGCTGCCCCGGCGAAGATCGTCATCGTCCATGGCGGGCAGATCGTCGTGAATCAGAGAGTAGGCGTGAATCAGCTCCACGGCACAGCCGGGTACAAGTGCCGCTTTCCCGGACTGGCCAACCGCCATGGCGCTTGCGATGCACAAAGCCGGGCGTACGCGCTTGCCGCCGCCGAGCACGCTGTAGCTCATGGCCTCAAGAAGCCGCGCTGAGCCAGCTTCAGAAGCTGAAAGGCGATCAGTCAGAGTAACGTCAACGTCCGAGCGGCATTGCTCAAGAAAGCCGGATACGGGTTCCATCAGGCAGAATCGTCAGGCGTGAATGGCTTGGTCTCCAGCGCTCCGTCGCTGCTTTGCACCAGTTGATCGACTCTCTGCTCTGCGGTTTTCAAAGATTGCTGGCATTCCCGGGTGAGCTTTACGCCCCGCTCAAACGCCGTCAGAGACTGTTCCAGCGACAATTCACCTCGCTCCAGATCGTTGACCAGCTTTTCCAGTTCATCGAGTGACTTCTCGAAGTCGGCAATGGACGCAGTGCTTTTTTCAGCGGCCATACGGGGCCTCCGGTTGTTCGCAGATTTACGTAGAGTGTATCAAAGCTTCAGGTGGTTCGCTGCCAGCGGAACTGCCTGTGTTCTGATTTTTCCGCATTTGGACCATAGCTTTGCTCGGTCACGGCAATTTCGCCCTGTTGGCTGATGGTCACGATGGTGGTGGCTCGGGTGCCATAATCTTCGCCTTTGATAAACGGAGAAGAGAGAAAACGCTCGGTTTCAATGCCGACGCCGGTATCCGGCAACTGCCGGTCGGGGGCGGGCGTGGTGTCCTGAAGCAGGCGAATCAGCGACTCGTGGAGTTGGTCCGCGTGCCCGGACGGTGTGTTCCGGAGCGCGTCGCCGACTTCCGAACGTAGCTTGAGTAGTTTAGGCCAGGGGGTCTGTAATAGATGATTGCTGAGCCCAAAAATCCCCCGGTGGATAGATCGGCCCGGGTTGGCATCGCGATTGCGATCGCGGTTGCTAAAGTACCAACCGCCCCGGCAATTGACCTGGACCAGATTGAAGCCTGCGTATTGCTCCTGCGCCGATGACAATGTGTCTGTCAATTCAACAGAGTTGTGCCGCTGGGCGAGTAAAGGTAACAACCCCCGGGATTTTACGGCGGTTTCATGGCCGCTTTCCCGTACATTGGTGACGGCGGACACGGTGCCGTTCTGACTGACGGCCAGCCATGTGCCGCCAGACATCAGATCGCGTCCGGCCAGGACCCTGTCTCCCGCCAGATCGCTCTGCCACCAATCCATTGCGTTCGTTGGTCGACGGAAAAACTCGTCCCGGTTAGCGGCGATCAACAATGGAAACTGTGGATGCTGGTTAACAGAAAATACGATCAGACACATGAAAATTCAGGTTCCGTATCGGTCAATGGAAGGGCATGACATGGCAGTGAACAATAGAGCGTCGGTGTGTATCATAACAGCCTGTGTTTTTGAGTGCGCGTGGCCAGCAAGATGACCCTGATGTCCGTAATTGCTCTTTATCTGGCGCTTGGTGCCGCTGCCGGAACCCTGGCAGGCCTGTTCGGTATTGGTGGTGGCCTGATCATTGTACCGGTGCTGATTTTCGACTTTGGCCTGAAGGGTGTCAGCAGCGATATTGCGGCCCATCTGGCGGTTGGCACGTCTCTGGCGACCATTGTGTTCACCTCGGTCAGCTCGATCTTTTCACACCATCTGCTTGAAGCTGTGCGCTGGGACATCGTGCGCTCCATGACCATCGGCATTGTGATTGGGGCGTCGCTGGGCGCGGTCACGGCCTCGATGCTTACCGGTGCGTCGCTGAAATTGATCATTGGTATTTTTGTGATTCTGGCGGCTCTGAAAATGTTGTTCGACATAGGCCCGAAGCCGAGCGGTAAGGTACCTGGTAAAGCCGGATTGGCTGTCGCGGGCACGGGTATTGGCTGGGCGTCCGCTATTTTTGGTATTGGCGGTGGCACTCTGACAGTGCCTTTTCTGAGCTGGTGCAACCAACGCATGCAGATTGCCGTGGGAACCTCGGCGGCCTGTGGACTTCCTATTGCATTGGCAGGGGCTCTGGCCAATATGGGGACGGGCTGGAACCACCCCGAATTGCCGGCCCTGAGTATTGGTTTCATTTATCTGCCAGCGTTTATGGGCATTGTGCTGGCAAGCGTACCCTTTGCGCGAGTCGGCGCGAACCTCGCGCACCGGTTGGATGCCCGGCTGTTGAAACGGATTTTTGCGATTTTTCTGATCCTGGTCGGCATTGGTTTTCTGACCTGATTTTTACCTGATCCTGGAGTTACTGATGTTGCAGCACCCGCAGATTGATCCGGTGGCCCTATCTCTGGGTCCACTCAAAATTCACTGGTATGGCCTGACCTACCTTGTGGGCTTTCTGGCAGGCTGGTGGCTGGGTAAGCTGCGGGCACGCAAACCCTGGTCGCCGATTACCGAAGTCCAGATGGGAGACCTGCTGTTTTATCTGGCGCTGGGCGTGATTCTTGGCGGGCGTTTTGGCTATGTGGTGTTCTACAATTTTGACGTATTCCTGGCGGATCCGCTATGGCTGCTGCGAGTCTGGGAAGGCGGTATGGCCTTTCATGGCGGTTTGCTGGGCGTTATTTTTGCCATGTGGTGGTACGGTCGAAAAATCGACCGCGGCTTCTGGCAACTGGCGGATTTTGTTGCGCCCCTGGTGCCGGTTGGCCTGGGCGCTGGTCGTATCGGTAATTTTATCAACGGCGAACTCTGGGGCAAGCCCACGGACGCGGCCTGGGGGATGGTTTTCCGCACCGCACCGGATTCCCTGGCGCGGCACCCGTCCCAGTTGTACCAGTTTGCGCTCGAAGGCGTGGTGCTGTTTGTGATTCTCTGGTGGTTCTCCGCCAGGCCACGGCCCAGAATGGCGGTGTCCGGTCTGTTTCTGGCGGTATACGGGGCCTTCCGCTTTATGGTGGAATTCGTCCGGCAGCCAGATCCGCAGCTCGGCTATCTGGCCTTTGACTGGCTGACCATGGGGCAGGTGTTATCCCTGCCAATGGTCCTTGCGGGCGCTACCCTGATGTTCATTGCCTATCGGAGAAACGCCGAATGAAAGCTTATCTTGACCTGATGCAGAACGTTGTCGACCACGGATTCAACAAAGGCGATCGCACGGGTGTGGGCACCCGTTCCGTGTTCGGCCGGCAGCTACGGTTTGATCTGCAGCAGGGCTTCCCTCTAGTCACCACCAAAAAAGTGCACCTGCGCAGCATCATCTACGAACTGCTCTGGTTCCTGCGTGGCTCCACCGATAACAATTGGTTGAACGAGCGCAAAGTCTCAATCTGGAACGAATGGGCCCTGGAGAACGGCGACCTTGGTCCGATTTATGGCAAACAGTGGCGTAGCTGGCAGTGCCCCAACGGTGACGTGGTCGACCAGATCAGCGACGTGATCGAACAGATCCGCACCAGGCCCAACTCCCGGCGCCTGATCGTCTCCGCCTGGAATCCGGCAGAACTGCCGGACGAATCCGTTGGCCCTCGAGACAACGTCCGGGAAGGCCGAATGGCGCTGGCCCCATGCCACTGCCTTTTCCAGTTTTACGTGGCCGACGGCAAGCTCTCCTGCCAGCTTTATCAGCGCAGCGCTGACCTTTTCCTGGGCGTGCCCTTCAATATTGCGTCTTATGCGTTGTTGACTCACATGATCGCCCAGCAATGCGATCTGGACGTCGGGGAATTTGTTCATACCTTCGGTGATTGCCACCTGTATCAGAACCATCTGACCGATGAGATCGTCTTCGAGCAACTGAAACGTTCGCCCCGGTCGTTGCCCAATCTGGTCATAAAGCGGAAGCCTGCGAGTATCTTCGAGTACGAACTTGAGGACTTCGAGTTTGACGGTTATGAGCCTTATCCCGGGATTAAGGCGCCTATAGCTATTTAGCTTGAGGTGGCTTCGGGCTTGAGTTCCGGTCCTCTTGTTTTGGGGGCTGCATGGCAGTGGGAAGAGGCTTCAGAAAAACGCTGTAAATACGTCCCTGTACGCTTGGGCTCCGCCATCCATGGCTCCGCACATTTTCTGAAGCCCCCTCCCACTGCCGTGCGGGCAAACTGGTGGAGATGGAATTTCTAACAGAATAAAGCGGATGCGGTTGCTTCTATGACTAGTTTTGGAGAAGCAATCACAGCATTCTGCCGCGAAAGGGCGGGTAGGTATGTTCAAAAATGTGCGGAGCCATGGATGGCGGAGCCCAAGCGCACATGGATGTGCTTGTAGCGTTTTTTGAACATACCTACCCGCCCTTTTGCAGCCCCCAAAGCCCGAGAGCTCAACGCACCAAAGTCCGAACCAAAAGGAAAAACCAGTGAGAAAAGCCCTCATCGTAGCCATGTCACAAAATCGTGTGATAGGCCGCAACAACAAGCTGCCCTGGTATTTGCCGGGGGATCTGAAGTATTTCAAACAGGCGACCATGGGTAAGCCAATTATCATGGGTCGTAAAACCTGGGACTCCATTGGTCGGCCATTACCGGGCCGGATGAACGTGGTGATCTCCCGTAATCCGGAATGGGAGGCCCCAGCGGGAACGACACCTGCGAGGTCATTGGAAGAAGCGCTGGTTAAAGCCGAAGCCCAGGCTGAAATCGAAGACGGGGAAGAAGTAATGATTATTGGCGGTGGCCAGATTTACACTGAGGCACTGCCAATGATCGACCGGATGTACGTCACCCTGGTCCACGCAGAAGTGGAGGGAGATGCATTCTTTCCGGAAGTAAACTGGGAAGAGTGGGAAGAAATCGGACGGGAGGATTTCTCCGCGTCCGACAATAATCCCTACGACTACAGCTTCGTAGTCTATCAGCGCTGAGTGTCCCGGGTGGGACACACGGCGGGCTGATTAATCCTTGCGAGGTGGGCGTTTGCCGGGTGGCTTGCCGCCCTTGGCAGGCGACTTGCCCTTGTAGCCGCCGGGTCCGCCTGGACCTTTCTTGAAGTTACCCTTGCGAGGACCGCCCGGGCGCCCGCCATTATTGTTGCGGCGCGGCGGAGCCGATGCTGAAATCTCCGGCAGAGCGTCGGGCTGCTCCAGTGGCAAGGTGCCGGGCTGAAGCGCCTCCATCCAGCAGGCCAGGGCGCCTGCGACCATGGCCACATCCATTTCATTGCGCTCCGCGATCTCATCCAGCAGACCCATGGCTTTGGCCAGTTTGCCGTCTTCCGCAAAGCCGACTAGTTGGGTTTCGAACTGCTGTTCCCGCATCTTTTTGAGCTCAACCGGTGACGGCAGCTGGTAGGATTCCATCGGCGAGTTGGTAGCGCGTTCAAGCGTACGCAGCCAGCTGCGTTCACGGGGTGTTACCAGAAGAATCGCTTTACCGTTGCGGCCGGCACGGCCGGTGCGGCCAACACGGTGGATATAGGCTTCGGTGTCGTAGGGCACGTCGTAGTTGATGACGTGGGTGACCCTCGTCACGTCCAGGCCGCGGGCGGCTACGTCGGTTGCAACGATGATGTCTTTTTTGCCGCTTTTCAGGTCTTCAACGGTCATCTCGCGCTGACGCTGGTTCAGGTCGCCGTTAAGCGGGGCAACAGCGTGGCCGCGGGCCGACAGTTTTTCAGCCAGCAGGGTGGTCTCCGCTTTGGTGCGCACGAAAATAATCGCGCCATCAATCGGTTCCACTTCCAGAATCCGGGTCAGGGCGTCCAGCTTGCGCTCGGCGTAAACCGGCAATACAAATTGGGAAATGCGCTCAACCGTGCGGGTTTCGCTTTCAATTCTGACTTCCACCGCGTCTTTCAGATAGGTCTGAGCGACTTTCTTGATCTGCCCCGGCATGGTGGCGGAGAACAGTGCCCGCTGACAGTTCGGAGGCGTCTTGGAAAGGATCGCCTCTACGTCATCAATAAAGCCCATGCGAAGCATTTCGTCGGCTTCGTCCAGCACCAGTGCTTTCAGGCTGCCCAGTTTCAGGGTGCCTTTGCGAAGGTGGTCCAGCATGCGTCCCGGGGTGCCCACAATCACCTGAGCGCCACGCTTCAGCCCCTTGATCTGGGGGTGAAAATCCTGGCCGCCATAGATCGGCAGTACATGGAAGTTACGGAACTTGCTGGCGTAAGTGGTGAAGGCTTCCGCCACTTGTATCGCCAGCTCGCGGGTCGGTGCCAGCACTAGAATCTGCGGCTCCATCAAAGACGCATCAATGCGGCTCAGTAGCGGAAGAGCAAACGCGGCGGTTTTGCCGGTGCCGGTCTGTGCTACGCCCAGAAGGTTTTTGCCAGCCAGCAGCGCAGGAATGGTTTGCGCCTGGATGGGTGAAGGTTTTTCATAGCCGACGGCTGCAACAGCTTCAAGTACTGCTGCATCGAGGCCGAGTTCGGCAAAAGTCAAATCAGACATTCATGTTCTCGGGATTCAGAGGGTAGGGCATTGCCGGGCAATGCGTGTTGTGGAGCGGAGTATAACCGTTTTGTTGCTGTTTTTATATCCAAATCGCCAAAGCCTCTGTAGGTACTTGCCCGACAGCAGTTGCGCCGCCTGGCAACTTTGGGCAATCTCATGGCTGATTCGAATAGGATGCTAATGAGGCAGGCGAATGACGTTTGATGAATTGTTGAAGGCAAGTGCGCATAAAGACGGGTTGACCTTCCCCACGAGCTGGAGTCAGGGGCGCGCCACCTTTGGCGGTCTGACGGCAGCGCTGGTGTTCAGTCGCATGGCCAGTGTGGTTGCGCAAGGTCGCCCCATGCGCTCGATGCAGGTGTCTTTCGTGGGCCCGGTCAAACCCGACGTGCCCGCGCTGTTGAGCGCCGAGATACTCCGGGAGGGCAAAGCGGTCAGCCAGGCGATGGGTAGAATCGAGCAGGATGGCCAGCCCCAGCTTGTCGCCTTTGCCAGTTTCGGCGGCGGTCGCGAGTCCGTTGTGTCGGTTGAGCCGGAGCCAGCGCCGGAGGCGCCGGCACCTGATGAGTGCCAGTCTCTGCCTTACATCAAGGATGTAACCCCGGAATTCACCCGTCATATCGAGATGCGCTGGGCCTTTGGCGATATGCCGTTCAGTGGCAAGGGAGGTCGCGAGATGGGTGGTTGGATGCAGTTCCGGGAGCCGCCGGAAAGTCTGACAGACGCGCACATTGTTGCTCTGATTGATGCCTGGCCGCCGGCGCTGTTGCCCCACCTGAAATCACCGGCGCCGGCCAGTTCGTTGAGCTGGGCGCTGGATATCATGCATCCGCGACCGGATATCCAACCCGGAGACTGGCTACTGTATCGCGCAACGATTGATCAGGCTGGTTCCGGTTATGGTCATACCCAGGCCGGCATCTGGACCCGCCATGGGGAGCTGGTGGCAACCAGTCGCCAGACGGTGACGGTTTTCGGTTGAAGCCCGTGCTCTGGATAGCCCGCGTCAGGCCGCAAGCTCGGACTTGCATGCGTCGATAATCACCCTGGCGAAGGCCTCGGGAGAGTCTTCCTGCAAAAAGTGCCCGCCTTGGAGCGTAATGTGCGGCTGGCCATGGGCGCCGGGGATCCGCCTTTGCATGTAGCGGTCGCCACCCCGGGTAATGGGGTCGCCGCTGCTGAAACAGGTGATGAAAGGCTTTTTCCATTTCTCCAGAACTCGCCACGCTGCTTTGTTAGCGGAACTGGCCGGGTTGTCTTCGGACACGGGCACCAGCTTTGGGAACGCTCGCGCTCCGGCTTTGTATTCTGACGTTGGAAAAGGCGCCTCATAGGCTGCCAGCTCAGCCTTACCGAGTGTGCGCTCGGTGCCAAGCTGAACAATCCGTCCGATCGGCAGCCAGGGGCTGTGGGTGGTGAAGGCTTTCCAGAGAGAAAAAACCGCCGGGATGGATGTTTCACCAGTCGGCAGCATGCCGTTGGCAACGATGATTCTCTGGAACAATTCGGGATGTTCGGCAGCCAGCCTCAGGCCGAGCAGCGATCCCCAGTTCTGGCATACCAGAGTAATGTTTTTCAGCTTGAGAGTATTCAGCCAGCTGGACAGCCAGGCGATGTGACGGTCATAGCTGTAGTCGTGAATGTTGGCGGGCTTGTCCGATTTGCCGAAGCCGATCAGATCCGGCGCCAGGACCCGGTGTCCTGCCGCGGACACCGTCGGAATCATGTGGCGATAAAGGTAAGACCACGACGGCTCGCCGTGGAGCATGATCACCGGATCTGCGTTGACAGGGCCTTCGTCAACGTAGTGCATTCTCAAACCGGGCTCAGCGTCAAGGTAGTTTGGTGTGAAAGGGTAGTCCGGTAAGGCCGCGAAACGGCTTTCATCGGTTCTCAGGATACGCATGCCATCGACTGTCCTAACTGATTGGTTGCGTGGTCAACAACTTGGTCAACCGTCGCGGATCAGCATAGAGCAGTTTCAAATCTGCTGTGTTTGGTTTCGGTAACAGTCCGTTGACCAATTGAATCAGTGGTCGGTGTCGGTATCGGGGCGGCGGTTGGAGCGCTTGTCTTCCCAGTCGAGTGTTTTGGGGTCATACCAGCCGATATTGTTGAGAACCTTGTCGCGGGTCGGAACGGAAAGGGTTGGCCAGAGTTCGTGAAAATCCTCGAGGCCCCGGTCTCTCTGGCGGGCCTGCTTGGCCTGAAGACGCCGGATAATCTGCGGAAGGTGCAGAGCCTCTCCCAACTGACCGGGAACAAGGACGTCCTGGCCCATGACTTTGCGGCGATGAGTCCGGGCGGCCAGCACTCGGTGCAGAGCAGTCGCGGCCTCGAGGGCCGTTTCAGGGGTAAACTCTTCGCTAGCCAAACTCTGAACCTGTTTAACGAATAAGCAACAGCCCGCGACTATAACCTGAAAGCCGCTACACTGGCCATGACGGCGTGTTAGTCTGGCGCCGGATAAACTGGCTCTATCAGTCAAATTCAATGAATCAGGGCATCGGAACCGCTCTATGTATCAGAAACTCGAGACCCGGACATTTCTCGCCATGCTGGTTGGCGTCTCCCTGGCTTTCGTCTTGTTAATGAGGCCTTTTTTCGGCCCAATTTTCTGGGCGGTCGCCATTGCGCTTATTTTCCACCCGGTGCGCCAGAGACTTGTGGCGCGGTTGGGTGACCGGCCCAATCTTATTGCACTGCTGACGCTGATGCTGTGCATGTTTATCGTTATTATTCCGGTGGTCGGGCTGGTTTTCTCGATGGTGGCAGAGGGCTTGAGCGTGTATCAGAAAATTCAGAGCGGTGAGCTCAAGCCTGGCGAGTATATCGACCAGGTGGTCGATTCTTTTCCCGCTATCGAGGCGTTTTTCGCACAATTTGGCGTCAATTTCGGGGATGTCCGGGACAGGGCCGTGAGCGTCTTTATTGGCGGCAGCCAGCTGCTGGCGAAGCAGGCGATCGGCATTGGTCAGAATACTTTCCAGTTTTTTCTGGGTTTGGCGTTGATGGTTTATCTGGCCTTTTTCCTGCTGCGCGACGGAGACAAGTTGGTTAATTTGCTGATCCGGGCCTTGCCACTGGGTGACGAGCGAGAACGCCTGCTGTTCTCAAAGTTTGCTGAGGTAACCCGGGCCACGGTGAAAGGCAACCTGCTGATTGCGGTTATTCAGGGCGCGCTTGGCGGGTTTATTTTCTGGGCGCTGAATATTCAGGGGGCGCTGCTCTGGGGTGTGGTGATGGCCATCGTGTCGTTGCTGCCCGCCGTTGGCGCCGCCCTGGTCTGGGTGCCTGCGGCCATTTACCTGGCGGCCACCGGTGATCTGATGGCAGCGGCCATTCTCACTGCATTTGGCTCCGTTGTGATCGGCCTGTCGGATAATCTTTTGCGTCCGATTCTGGTCGGGCGGGACACCAAGTTGCCGGACTACATCGTGCTGCTGTCGACGCTGGGGGGCCTGGCGATGTTCGGGATCAATGGCTTTGTGATGGGACCTTTGGTTGCGGCACTGTTCATGGCGTTCTGGGGAATATTCATCCGTGAGTTCAGCGAGAGTGGTGAAACGACGGAAACGAAACCGCCCGGGTCGGCTACAGAATCACAACAATCGGAGTCGGCTGACCGGGTCTGAGATGTGCTAGGCTCAGCTCTTAAGCCCCTGTGTAGGGGCTGGATTCACAACAATAAATCAGAGAATACTGGAGTGACTCATGACTAGGTCCATACGTTTTCGTGGTCGGATAGCCGCGGCGTTAGTTGCCGGCTCGTTTGCGCTTGCCGCTGCACCTGCCGCTACCGCCAATGACACGGTTGCGCTCAAAAATGCGCTATATGGAGCCGGCTACGCGATCAGTAATGTCAGCCCGCAGATGGATAATACGACCCGCAGTGCGCTTGAACAGTTTCAGAGTGACAATGGTCTGACGGCATCGGGAACGCTGGACCAACCGACCAAAGAAGCCCTGGGCATGGTATCGGTTCAGGTTGCAGTTTCGGCTGGCAGCAACTCCGGTGGTCAGAGCGCTCAGGCTGCGTCTCCATCAAGCGCCGCGGCTGAGCCACAACAAACGGCGGACGACGATATTGAAGAAGATGACGATGGTGGCTGGTCGTTTTTCTGATGAATCAATGACAACCGTCGTTTAGAACGATTGAGTGATAAAAAACCCGGGCGAAATTGATTCGCCCGGGTTTTTTTTGTTTACACGGTGCCGGTGAATGGTTGTTTTAATATTCCCTGCTTACAATGAGTAACAGATCACAGGAATAATCGACTCACGGGAGAAGCCTATGGCTGGCCAGGAAAGCCTGCCTTTACGCCGTCTTAAAGAATTCCAGCCGCTAAATCGTCTGACTGATGACCAATTGGTCCTATTGGCCAATCGCGCTGAACGGCGCCGCCATGGTCCAGGACAGCGCATTATTGAGCGTGGCGTGCGGGATGGTCTGGATTTTTTCCTGATTACAGGCCGGGTTGAGCTCGAGTCGGCGGATGGGCGCAAATACCTGATTGACGCCGAGTCAGAGAAAGCCGTGAATCCGATTGCCCGTTTGCAGCCCCGGATGTACACGGTGACAGCGGTATTACCTTCGGAATTCCTGGTGATCCGCCAGGATATGCTGACTCAGCTTTTGCGTTCGGCGCCGGTCCAGCAGGTCGAGATGGATTCGGGAGTATCCTCTGGCGAGGAAGAGAGCCAAGAGCATTATCTGCTCATGGAATTTTATGCAGAACTTCGCTCCAATCAGCTTACCTTGCCCAGCGTTCCGGATGTCGCCATGAAAGTGCGTCGCCTGGTGGACCGTGAAGATACGGCGGCGGATCAGGTCGCGAATGCGGTAGCCGCTGACCCTGCGATGGCGGCAAAACTTGTAAAAGCCTGCAACAGCCCTCTCTATCGTGGGTTTTCAGATGTTCGCAATGTCCGTGAGGCGGTCGTCCGCCTTGGCATGCGAACCACTCGCCAGCTGGTCACGGTATTTTCCCTGCGAGAAATCTTCCGCTCCCAGAGGCCATCTCTTCAGAAAGAAATGGACCTTCTTTGGCGTCATTCCCGAGAGGTGGCAGCTTTGTGTTGGGTGTTGGCAGACAGCGCTACGTCTATAAATCCAGAGGAGGCGCTGTTGGCGGGCTTGCTGCATGATATCGGGGTGGTTCCGGTGCTGGTCCAGGCTGAACACCACGTCAATCTGTTTTCAGATCAGACCAATCTGCACCATGCCATAAAAGAGCTGCGCGGTGATGTGGGCACAGCAGTGCTGGAGAACTGGGCTTTCCCGACTCAGTTTCTGGATGCGGTGCGACATGCTGAAGAATGGACCTGGGAAAGCGCTGATTCACAGCCGCAACTGGCAGACGTTGTGATTGTTGCCCAGCTGCACTCCATGATTGGTGCGGGGCAGAATTCGGATCTTCCGTCTTTCGATCAGGTGCCGGCCTATCGCAGGCTGGGAGAACTTGAACTAAACGCGTCCAGAAGCCTCCAGTTGCTGACGGAAGCACGTGCTCGCGTTGCCGAAGTGCATCGCTTGCTGTCAATTCACTGAATATGTGGCAAGGTAATCGGCCTCTTGGAGTGTAATACTTGGTGACTGTTTCAACCATGAATGTACCACTTTTCCCATTAAATTCTGTCGTGTTGCCCGGTGGTAGAATCCCGTTGCAGCTTTTCGAGCCACGCTACCTGGATATGTTGACCCGGTGTTTCAAAGAAGACCGGGGCTTCGTGGTCGTGCTTTTGCGCGAAGGGGTTGAAACCGAAAAGGTGGCTGTTTTTTACGATATCGGCACCTACGTTCGTATCATCGATTTCAAACAGATGGACAGCGGGCTTTTGGGCATCACGGTGGAAGGCCAGAGTAAAGTGTCGGTGGTGCGCTCCTGGCAACAGGACGATGGCCTGAATGTCGGAGATGTAGAGTGTCTGCTGGCGGAAGATTTGCGGGCAGTTCCTGGTCGCTACGCCGAGCTTCCCTCCGTGCTCAGGGCGTTGTTTCGTCATCCGGTTATTCGTGATCTGGGGATGGAGGTGGATTATGACGATGCCCGGGACGTCGGCTGGCGACTGACGGAGTTGTTGCCTCTGGATAAACAGGAAAAGCAGCGTCTGATGGAGCTTCAGGACCCGATGGAACGGCTGGACCGATTAAACAATTTACTCGAGGCGTTGGAAGAAAACGGTTAAGCCGGCGATTTTTTATGCGGGGGCGAAAAGAACCACGGCGTGGCTCCAATGCCGGGTAATGTAAGCGATGCAGATGGCTCCCCAGGTAATAGCGGCGATGACCATTGTTGAGTCAATCGTTACCGGCACATTATCGAACCGACTGAAACTGGTTCTGATCAGTCCGCTGACAGCCAGCCCTAGTAACACGCCTGCGGTAATATCTGTCATCCACTGAACGCCAAGGTAGACCTGGCTCAGAGACACCAGAACGATCGGTATACCGAACAGCAGGTAAAACTGCCAGCGCTTGCCTGGTCGGGTTTCTCTGCCGGCAAAGCTGGCCAGCAGAGCACAGAGCACAGTGATGCCCGCAGCGTGACCACTGGGGTAGGCGTCGGGTAGTTGAATCTGTGAGAGTTGCTCAGGTCGGGCGACGGCCGCCGCATCCTTGAATAGCCATACGGCCGCTGAAGTCAGCAAAGCTGCGCCTGCAATATGAATCGCGGCCGAGTAAAACCCGCGAAATAACATCACCAGAACCGCCAGAATACCAGCAGATACCAGAATGAAGGGATCGCTGAGCAGCGAGATCGAGATCAGAATGCTGTCGGGGATCGGATGCCTTATCTGGGCCAGCCATTGCGCTGCGGTCTGGTCGTAGGAAGTCAGCAGATCCGTGTTCAATGTCAACTGAGTCACGATCACGAACAGTGCCATGCTGGCGAGGCCGAGCATCAGAGAAGGCAGGGGGAACTCACCCGTATGGTCTGGCCGTTGGCTGGAGTATAGGTGCCAGAAACGATGTGTCGCCTGAAAGGATTGCATTCGGCTGGCGAGCCAGTTGTAAAGTCGGCCGTTTCGGCCCAGACCAAGCTGGAATCGGACAAACAAGGTGTAAACCAGGGTGAGTACCAGCAAGCTGATCGCCAGTACGAGGTAGAAGTGCGGCGGGGGCTTGATATCGCTGGCCATGGCGCTGCCGACCAGGTAACCGGGCAGAATGTAAACAGGCGCCCAACCGACCGCGGACGACAAGTTGAACGCCAGAAATCGCCGCCACGGCATTAACAATGCCCCTGCAATAAGTGGGACGATCGGGCGGACCGGGCCAACGAAGCGTCCGATAATCACGCTTTTGCCGCCGTGGCGCCGGAAAAACTGTTCCCCTTTGATAATCAGTCCCGGATAGCGGTTCAGGGGCCATAGCTTGTTCAACCTGCCCTGAAACCGCCGGCCAATTGCAAAGCTGAGGCCGTCACCGGAAATCGCCCCCGCGCCCGCCCAGATCAGTACGGCCGCAAGTGGCATGGCGGTCTGTCCAGCAAGCGCGGAGATGGCAAACAAAATGGCCACTCCGGGTATGACGATGCCGGCCAGTGCCAGTGACTCCAGAAACGCGGTCAGAAACAGGGCAAAAGCCAGCCACTCCGGGTAAAGAGCCAGCCAGTCCGTCAGCGCCTGAAAATCGTCAGCGCTCATGATTCGGCGGCGTCTCCTTTGCGTTGCCTGTCGGTACTCTGTTGTTCCTTGCTATACCAGGCCGAATCGGCTCCCCGCTTGCGGGCATCATGGAGAGCGGCCCGAACCCTTCGATGGAGATCTTGCGTGCGTTTGTCAGTGCTGCCGCGAGTAGTACAGCCAAGACTGACGGTCATCTTGCCGATGATCGCCCAGCGCTCCTCTGCAATGGTACGCCTGATCCGTTCAGCAATAACGCGAACACCTTCCTCCGGGGTAAACGGAAGAATGAGATAAAATTCCCCGTTTTCTAGTGTGTATAGCGTGTCGCCTGCGCGGACGACGCCAAACAGGTGTTGGGTAAGATCTTTGAGCACGTGCTGCATGCCATTTTTGCCATGCAGATCTTCCATCTCGTCAGCGTAGTCAATCGCCAGGGTGATCACCGACAGGCAGTGTTCCATCACGATTGCCCGGCTGATCTCTTTTTGCAGTGTCTCATCCAGGAATCTCGCATTGTGGGCGCCGGTAATAGGGTCCGTAATGGCAAGGTCTTCGGCGGATTGGGCCATATGATCGTAATGCCAGACGAACAGCGCCGACACGCTGATCAGTGCAAAGACGCCAGCGCTGATCGTGATCGCCTGGAACGCGTCTTCCGTCAGGAGCAGAAAACTGCACAGCGCAATCAATAGCGTAAGTGACAGAATCAGGCCCTGGCGCAGCGGCAGGATCAGCAGGTTTAGCACCATCATAGGCATAACCCAATGGCTTATGCCGGGCGGCGACAGGAAGAACATGGCAATCACCAGGCTTATGTTCAGGCCGGTCAGAATAAACAGGTGGCCTTTTGCCGAGAGCTGGTGGCGGCGGGATACGAGGGTGTAGCCGGCGCCGCCGATTGCCAGCAGCGTCATGATCGCTGCCAGGAAAAAAAGACTGTAAAACCCGTAGCGCAAATTCTGCATTGCCAGACTGGCAATGAACAGAGCGGCGAGCGTGTAACCCACCAGGTGGGTGTAGGTTCTCAGGCGTGTTTCAGTCAAGGCGATGGCTCCCCGCCCGGATGTCGGGGGTTGGCGTTACGGGTCTGGTTCCAGGCGCTGTAGGCCTGAGAACGGTCGCCCCCCTGCTGCTGAGCGCGCCTGAGGGCATTGGCCACCGAGTTTTGCAGACTGTCGGCGTCGTCGCCTATGTTAAGTCCGGCAATGCCGGCACTGACAGTCAGCTCCAGCCCATGTGAGCTGAGCAATGATTTGAGGCCCCGACGGATGGTTTCAGCCAGGGTTGCTGCATCGGCGGTGGCAACGCCGGGAAGAATGATCAGAAATTGCAGGTCAGCGACCCGATAGTAAGTGTCAAAATCCCGCAACTGCGAGTGCAGATAGCGCCCGATACGTGGCAGAATGGAACGAATATCGGCGTCCGGGTCACTGTCGCTAAGGTGAGTGTCCAGGCCCATCATGATGACAGACATGTCCGTGCCTTCGCGCTCGCTGCGCTGGATTTCCTTGTGCAGGTCGGCGGTGAGGTATTCGCGGCTGGCGGCCTGCGTCAATTCGTCGGTGCGGCGAAGGGGGGCAAGCTGGCGGGATTTATACTCCCGCAAAAACACCAGCAGGCAGGACAGTACGATGGTCATCAGGAACGCACTGATCATCTGGTGTCGCTCAGGCATGCCCGCCAGTGACGACACGGCCAGCATTGCCAGGATGACAGAAGCTGCCCCGATCGCAGCCGCCCAGATGAGAGGCAGCAACGCAAAGGCGATCAGCGGTACGACATAAAGCCAGTGCACCAGGCTCCAGGGGCCAAGCCATAGGCTGAAGATCAGCAGGATGGCCAGGCCGCCAAAAGCCACTCTGTGAATGGCAGGCCAGGGGGCATCCGATCGGTTCGCGCTGAAAGCACTGCTGGTCAGCACAATAGCAGCAGCAAATAGAGCGGCCATCAATGTCAGGTGCTCGCCCTGAGTCAAGGCGAAGATTGCGATGGCTATCAGTAAAACGAACCCTGTTCGCGATAGTCTGCTAAGTAGGAAATGTTCGGCCATCTGGGCCATGGTATCCGTCCTCTAACGGGCGTCCGTGTTTGACAGCATAATGCACGAGTTGATTTCACGCATGCGCTTTAGCGGTGGTCAGGCGGCTATAATAGTCTGTTGGGTCGGGTACATGAAACGGGAAAGAAGGTAAATTGATGGATATTGCAGCTTATATGGCGGATGTCGGCCAACAGGCTCGCCAGGCAGCGGCTGCTGTTGCAAGGTCGACCACGGCGACCCGTAATCGCGCATTGCTGGCGATGGCGGAAGCACTTGAAAATGCCCGTGATGAACTGGCGACAGCCAATGCCGCTGATATTGAGCGCGGCAGAAGCAATGGCCTGGATCCGGCCATGCTGGACCGTCTGGAACTGACTCCGGCGCGAATCGACAGCATGATTGAAGGCCTGCATCAGGTGGCTTCTTTGCCGGATCCGATTGGTGAAATTACCGATATGAGGTACCGCCCCTCCGGCATTCAGGTGGGTCGCATGCGGGTGCCACTGGGCGTTATCGGCATTATTTATGAGTCCCGGCCCAACGTGACCGCCGAGGCTGCCAGCCTGTGCCTGAAATCCGGCAACGCTACCATCCTTCGCGGAGGGTCAGAGGCGATCGAGTCGAATCGGGCCATCGCGGCCTGCATTGCCCGTGGACTTGCGGAAGCCGGCCTGCCAGAGAGCTCCGTTCAGGTGATTAAAACAACGGATCGTGCAGCCGTCGGTGAGCTCATCACCATGCCGCGCTTTGTGGATGTTATTGTGCCGCGCGGCGGTAAGGGGCTGATTGAGCGCATCAGTCGCGATGCCAAAGTGCCGGTGATCAAGCATCTTGACGGCGTCTGCCACGTCTACGTCGACAGCCATGCAGACCCAGACAAAGCGCTGAACATTGTTATTAATTCGAAGACCCATCGTTATGGCACCTGCAACACCATGGAAACGCTTCTGGTGGACGAAGAGGTTGCCGCTGATATGTTGCCGCTGTTGGCAGAGAGTCTTCGGAGCAAAGGCGTTGAACTGAGGGGATGCTCCCGCACCCTGGAAATTCTGCCGGATGTGGTCGACGCAACGGAAGACGACTGGTACGAAGAGTACCTGGCACCGGTGTTGGCGGTTCGTGTGGTTAACGGGCTCGATGGCGCGATTGAGCATATCAACCGCTACAGTTCCCAGCACACGGACAGTATTGTGACCGAGAACTACACCCGCGCCCGCCGTTTTCTGACCGAAGTGGACTCGGCCTCGGTCATGGTCAATGCGTCTACCCGCTTCGCGGACGGGTTTGAATACGGCCTGGGTGCCGAGATCGGTATATCGACCGACAAAATCCATGCTCGCGGTCCGGTTGGCCTGGAAGGCCTGACGTCCCAGAAATACGTGGTGTTCGGCGACGGCCATGTGCGGTCCTGATCTGGTATGAAAGTCATCTACGGCGGCACCTTTGATCCGATCCACAACGGCCATCTGCGCCTTGCCTTGGAGCTGTGTGAATACCTCGAAGCGGCGGAAATCGCTTTTGTGCCCTGTCATATACCGCCGCACCGCGAGTCACCGGGGGCGTCGAGTAAGCGTCGGCTGGAACTCTTACGCCTGGCAATTTCGGAAGAGCCTGGGTTGGCGGTCGATGACCGTGAGCTGACTCGCGAAGGGGCGTCCTACACCGCCGACACCTTGCGCCAGATCCGGGGTGAGATTGGCCCCCGTGAACCGCTGGTCATGATCATCGGCACCGATTCTTTTGCCGGGTTCGATCGGTGGCGGGAGTGGGCCGCTATTCCCGAGCTGGCGCACATTATTGTCGTCGCGCGTCCAGGTGCCGAGGTCGACCCGGGCAGCGCCCCCGGCAAGCTGATGGCTGAACGCGCGGCAGGCTCTGTCAGCGACTTGCACGATAGTCCCGGCGGCCGGATACTGGCTGCTGAACCTCCATTGATTGATATTTCGGCGACCGGTATCCGTGAACGGATTGCCGACGGCCGTTCCCCACGGTATCTGATGCCGGATTCGGTATGGCGCAGAATCTGCGATCTGGGGCTCTACCGCGTGTGACCTGGCGGGAACTTTTAGTGATACACTGCCGTCACATGACGATGTTAGATGCGGTCCGATCGGCCGCCTCCTATTTTACAGGGTGATTATGCAGGCAGAGCAACTGAAAGAACTGGTGGTGAATGCGCTGGAAGACATTAAAGCGCAGGACGTAAGCGTGATCGACGTGAGAGACCGAACCAGTGTGACTGATTACATGGTGCTGGCCTCGGGTACCTCGAACCGACAGGTGAAATCACTGGCCGAGTCGGTTGTTGCTGAGGCGAGAGAGCAGGGTGTGCGGTCCGGCAACATGGAGGGGTCCACCGTCAGTGACTGGATTCTGGTCGACCTGGGCGACGTCGTGGTTCACCTGATGATGCCAGCCACTCGGGAATTCTACGATCTTGAGCGACTCTGGCGTGACGCCCCCAGCCTGGGTGCGGCAGGAGGCGAGTAAACGTGCGTCTGAAACTGATCTGCGTCGGGCAAAAAATGCCCGATTGGGTCAGCCAGGGTTTCAGTGAGTATTCCCGTCGCATGCCGCCCGAGCTTGCAATTGAACTGGCTGAAATTCCCATGGCCCACAGGGGAAAGAACCCTGATATCGCCCGGCTGATGAAGCGTGAGGGCGAAGCTATCCTGGGAGCCGTCGGAGCCAAAGACCGGGTCATTGCGCTTGAGGTTGGCGGCCGCAGCTGGTCTACCGAAAAGCTGGCCGGACAGCTTGAGGACTGGCAGCAGGACGGCCAAGACATCAGTTTTCTGGTCGGCGGGCCGGACGGGCTTGATGAGGCCTGTCGTCAAAGAGCCGATCAGCTCTGGTCGCTGTCGGATCTTACACTGCCTCATCCACTGGTCCGAATACTGCTGGCCGAGCAGTTGTACCGCGCCTGGACAGTCACCCGAAACCACCCGTATCACCGGGCCTAGGAAAAACTTTCATGCCCTGGGGAGAATTCAAAGACACCGTCGCCGAACGCAGGTTGTTCCAGCGTCGTGCCGTGGTCATGTTGATTCTGGTGGTCACAATGCTGGGCGTTCTGGTTGCGCGCATGTACCAGCTGCAGGTCGTTGAGCACGAGATCTACACCACACTGTCTGATAAGAACCGGGTCCAGGTTCAGTCTGTCTCCCCACCCCGAGGGCTCATATACGATCGCAACGGCGAATTGCTGGCGGAAAATCGGCCGGTCTTCAGTGTGACGCTTGTTCCCGAGCGGGTAGGCGACATGGAGCAAACGCTGGCCAAGCTTGGACGACTACTCGACGTATCCGACGAAGACCGGGAGCGATTCCGTCGCCTTTTGCAGGAGCGCCGGCGACCCTTCCAGGCTTTGCCTTTGAGGTATGACCTGAACGAGCAGGAAATCGCCCGGCTGGCGGTGCACCGGCATGAGCTGCCAGGGGTGGAAGTGGCAGCAGAGTTGGTGCGCTATTACCCACATGGTGAACTCACGGCGCATGCGCTTGGCTATGTTGGCCGTATCAACCGGCAGGAATTGCAACGCATTGATCCGGTCAACTACGCCGGTACCAACTATATCGGCAAGTCCGGCGTTGAGCGTTTTTATGAAGGGTTGCTGCATGGCCGGGTTGGCTATCAGCACGTTGAAACCAACGCTCGAGGGCGTACCTTGCGGGTGCTTGAGCGTGAGAACCCGGTGCCGGGTGAAGACATAGAGCTGCATATGGATCTTCGGATGCAGCGGCTTGCGCATAAGTTGCTCGATGGCCAACGGGGTGCAATCGTTGCGGTTGAACCGTCAACCGGTGGTTTGCTGGCCCTTGCCAGCGTTCCCGGGTTTGATGCCAACCTTTTTGTGACCGGTATCGGCGTCGACGCCTATCGGGAACTGAGTGAAAGTCCGGACAACCCTCTGTTCAACCGGGCGTTGCGTGGCCAGTACCCACCTGGATCCACCCTGAAACCCATGCTAGCGGTCGCCGGACTGGACAGTGGTGCCACCACGCGCGATAAAACCATCTGGGACCCGGGTTTCTTCACGCTGAAAACGGGTGGCCGACGTTGGCGGGACTGGAAGCGCAGCGGCCATGGCTGGGTCGATCTCAAAGACTCGGTAGCTCAGTCCTGTGATATCTATTTTTACGAAATGGCCGTGGACATGGGGGTGGATACCATGCACGACTATCTGTCGAGGTTCGGATTTGGCGAGGACGCAACCCTGGATGTCTCTGGAGCGCTAAGCGGAATTGTGCCATCCCGGGACTGGAAGCGTGCGATTCACAATGAGCCGTGGTATCCCGGAGATTCAGTTAACCTGGGTATCGGCCAGGGCTTCATGCTGGCAACGCCATTGCAGCTGGCGACGGCAACATCAGTCATCGCCAATCGCGGAACATGGGCAGAGCCCAGGCTTTTAAAAGGCGTGATGGGTGACGTAACCGTTGACGAGGTATTGCCCAGGCAGACCCATCAGGCCATTGCGCTTAAAAATCCGGATACCTGGGAGTTTGTTGCGGATGCCATGGCGGAAGTCATGCACGGCACTAAGGGAACAGCTAGGGGCGCCGGCCGCGGAGCGTCCTATCGCATGGCAGGCAAAACCGGCACGGCTCAGGTTTTCAGCCTGGCGGAAGATGAAGAGTACGTAGAAGAAGACGTTCGTGAGCGCCTGCGTGACCATGCGTTGTTCGTCGGCTTTGCGCCCGTCGACAACCCGAAAATCGCCGTTGCCGTCATTGTTGAAAACGGCGGTAGTGGCAGCGGCACAGCCGCGCCTGTAGCCAGAGCCATGTTTGATGCCTGGCTGCTGGAGTATTCCGGTAATGAGAACCCGGTACTCGCTGTCGAATCAGGAGGGCAGAACTGATGGCCGCAGGCGGGCTGTTCGACCAAGCTGAAAACCAGTCTCTGTCTGGCGCCGGAAGAAGTTTCTGGTCGGTGCTTCACATTGATCCGATCCTATTGTTTTTGCTGCTTTTCCTGATCACGGGTGGACTGGTGGTTCTGTTCAGCGGTGCTGATCAGAATATGGAAGTGGTAAAGGCCCAGGGTATTCGTATGGGGGTTGCGCTGGTCGTTATGGTGGTATTTGCGCAACTGGACCCGCTGGTGTTCCGGCGCTGGGCGCCCTGGCTTTATGTGGCGGGTTTGATGGCGCTGTTGGCGGTGTTGCTGTTCGGTGTGGGGGCCAAAGGCGCCCAGCGTTGGCTGGCGCTGCCAGGCCTGCCGCGATTCCAGCCCTCGGAGCTGATGAAGCTGGTGGTGCCGATGATGACCGCGTGGTATCTGTCGCGGCGATATCTCCCTCCGCGGTTGAGATATGTGGCCGTGGCCCTGCTGATTGTTATTTTGCCCATGGCGATGATTATTATGCAGCCGGACCTTGGGACGTCTTTGCTGGTCGGGGCTGCTGGCATCTTTGTCATCTTTTTCGCGGGCATGAGCTGGAAGCTCATTGGCGCCTTTTTGGGTCTGGTGTCCGTATCGGCGCCCCTGATGTGGTTTTTCGTCATGCGGGATTACCAGAAGCAGCGCGTGCTGACGCTTCTCGATCCTCAAAGTGATCCTCTAGGGGCGGGTTGGAATATCATCCAGTCTAAAACGGCCATTGGTTCCGGTGGGTTCGAAGGCAAAGGTTGGTTGCAGGGAACCCAGTCTCACCTTGAGTTCCTGCCGGAAAGCCACACCGATTTTATCGTGGCGGTTCTGGCGGAGGAGTTCGGGTTTCTGGGCATAGTGTGCCTGCTCGGGCTTTATCTTCTGATCATTTTCCGGTGCCTCTACATCGCTGCCATGGCGCAGGATTCGTTCAGCCGCCTGCTGGCCGGGGCGCTGACCATGACGTTTTTCATTTATATCTTCGTTAACGTCGGCATGGTTAGCGGTCTGCTGCCTGTTGTCGGTGTGCCGTTGCCGTTGATCAGTTATGGCGGCACGTCGAGCGTTACCCTGATGGCTGCGTTCGGGGTTCTGATGTCAATTCACACCCACAGGCGCATGATCAGCGCCTGAATCTGATCGTTTTCAAGGAGAGTTTGTGCGGCTATCAGCAAAGTCCTGGGTCCTCTTTATGGCTGCACTGTCGCTGCCGGGCCTTTCAGTGGCGGTCCAGTACAATGAGACAGGCGAGGGCCAGGCCTTCGTGCGCAAAATGGTCGAGGAATACGGGTTTGAGTCGGAGCGGGTCAAGAGCTTGCTTGGCGATGCTCGGCGAGATCAGTCGATTCTTGATGCGATCAGTCGTCCTGCTGAGAAAACTCTGAGCTGGCATAGCTATCGAAAGATCTTTATCCGCCAGGAAAGGATTGCCCAGGGGCTTGAGTTCATGGCGACGCACGCCGATTCGTTGGCGCGTGCAGAACGCCAGTTCGGTGTGCCGCCGGAAATCGTCGCCGCCATTATCGGGGTGGAAACCTGGTACGGTCGTTATCGGGGCAATTACCGGGTACTGGATGCGCTCGCCACCCTGGCGTTCGATTACCCACCGCGAAGCCGTTTTTTCCGCAGTGAGTTGGAACAGTACCTGTTGATGACGAGGGAGCAGGGTCTCGATCCGACCGTGTTAAAGGGGTCTTATGCTGGCGCAATGGGTTACGGTCAGTTTATTTCCAGCAGTTATCGCCATTACGCCGTGGATTTCGATGACGATGGCGTGGCCGACATACTGGAAAATCCTGTAGACGCTATTGGCAGCGTGGCCAACTATTTCAGCGAGCACCGTTGGCAGCCGGGGGAACCTGTGGCCGATCGCCTGAGCGATGAATTGCGCACTGACTCGCCGCTGTTAACCAGAGGTTTGAAGCCGACGCTTACCGTTGCTGATTATCGGGAAGCGGATTTGTTGGTGCCTGCGACGGTCAGTGATGAGTTACCGGCCAGAGCGCTTTATTTGGACGCTGAGCACGAAGATGAACTTTGGCTCACATACCGTAACTTTTACGTGATAACCCGCTACAATCACAGTCACTTGTACGCGATGGCGGTTTTCCAGTTTGCAGAGGCCTTGAAGTCTGGCGATGGTGGCCCCGAACAACGGTCAGATGGGTAATTCTTAGTGAGCAAAGCGGTTCTTTTGGTGATGATGGCTGCGTTGATCCTGTCAGGGTGTGGCACGACGCCTGATGCCCCATCTTCGCGATATTCAATCGCCCAGGACAGGGCGCCAAAGGGTAATTTCGATGCGTCCGGGCTGGCGGATGCCAAACCCCGTTACGAGGCGCCGCGGTCGGCAGGAAACAAGTCGCCCTATACTGTCTGGGGAAAATCCTATCGGGTGCTGGATTCCAATGACGATTACCTTCAACGCGGCACAGCCAGCTGGTACGGCGAAAAGTTCCACGGCCATAAAACATCCAATGGCGAAACCTTTAACATGTATTCCATGTCGGCCGCCCATAAGAACCTGAGAATTCCCAGTTATGCCCGGGTGACCAACCTTGATAATGGTCGTTCGGTGGTGGTCCGGGTCAATGACCGCGGGCCGTTCCATGGCGATCGCCTGATCGATTTATCCTACGCGGCCGCGAAAAAACTGGGCTACCAGGGAAACGGAACGGCGCGGGTTGAAGTGGCGGCCATCAGCGTCCGGCCGGACGGATCGATGAGCATAGCCGGACGTTCGCCGGACCGATCGCAGGCGCCCAGTCCTGACAAAGCAGGCCGCGCCCTGTTTGTTCAGTTGGGTTCCTTCAGCCAGAGAGAGCCCGCTGAATCCCTGCTTGAACGTGCCAGGCGGACCATGGATGGGCCAATGCGTGTCAGGGAAGTCGACACCGCTGCGGGCCGGTTCCACCGGGTACAGGTTGGACCATTCCGTAGCGAAAGTGACGCGCTCAAAACACAGACATTACTGGAAGATCGGGGATTTGCAGAGTCCATACTGCTGACCGACAACCACTAAACCCAAACACTCAATTGATATCGAAAGGACCCATGGCACTTAATACAGGATCTACCAGACTGCTCTACAGCGTATTTCACGTTCTTGTCACGTCACTGATGGTGCTGATGCTATCGACAGCAACGGCCTCTGCACAGTCGGTGCTTATTCCGTCGCCACCGCAAATTGCCGCCAGCTCTTTCATTCTGATGGATCCCGTGTCAGGTCGGGTGATCATGGAGGAAAACAGCGGTGAACGTCTTCCGCCCGCCAGCCTGACCAAAATGATGACCGCCTATATTGTTGAGCGTGAGCTTGACGAGGGCCGGATCTCCATGTCGGATATGGTGCCAATCAGTGTCAAAGCCTGGCGGACCCAAGGCTCGCGGACGTTTGTTCAGGAAGGTACTCAGGTATCGGTGGAAGACCTGCTGCGTGGCGTGATTATCCAGTCTGGCAACGACGCTTCTGTGGCCCTGGCAGAATTCGTTGCCGGCAGTGAAGGCGCGTTTGTGGATATTATGAATCAACAGGCGGAATTGCTTGGCATGAACGGAACTGAATTTGCCAACGCAACGGGCCTGCCTGCGCCGGATCAGTTTTCGACCGCTCATGACCTTGCGTTGCTAGCCAGAGCGATCATTAACGACTATCCGGAAAATTACCCGCTTTACGCCGAAAAACATTTTACGTTCAACAACATCCGGCAACCAAACCGTAACATCCTGCTGTGGCGTGATGAGTCGGTTGATGGACTGAAAACCGGCCATACCCAAGAGGCGGGCTATTGCCTGGTAGCGTCTGCAAAGCGCAACGATAGCCGGTTTATTGCGGTTGTCATGGGTGCCAGCAGCCCCTCTGCCAGAGCTCAGGAAGTCCAGAAAATGCTCAACTATGGCTTCCGCTATTACCAGACTGAAACCTTGTTCAGCACGGGTCAGGAATTGATGAACGCCAAAGTCTGGGGCGGCCAGAGTGATCAGATTTCAATCGGTATCCTCGACGACGTCAACGTCACTATTCCCCGGGGGTCACGTAATTCCCTGGAATCCACCATTGAACTGGATACGGTTATCAGGGCACCTGTAACGGTCGGTGATGAGCTCGGCCGCGTCAAGGTCACTCTTGATGGTGAAACGGTTGTCGATCAGCCGGTTCTTGCCCTGAGCGATGTGCCGGAAGGCGGATTCTTCAAGCGAATCTGGGATGCCATCAAACTTTTCTTTGTTCAGCTTTTTGAATAACGGTAGCCAGAGCACGACCGGCCGCCATGAAGGAGTCAAATCCAATGAGCGATTCGAAAGCGCCGAAAATTGAATTTCCCTGTGATTACCTCATTAAGGTCATCGGGGATGCCGCACCGGACTTTACAGAGTTTGTGGTGTCAGTGGTTGAACGCCATGCGCCCGGTGTTTCCGACAACAGGATCAAAGTGAAGGATAGCAGCGGCGGCCGGTTCGCCTCTGTGAATCTGACTATATGGGCAACCGGTGAGCCCCAGTTGAAAGCATTGTTCGAAGAACTCAAAGCCAGCGGCCGCGTCCATATGGTGCTTTGACCGGATGGTCGACCTGATCATCCGCTCACTCGGGGAACAGCCCTACCCGGAAGCCTGGGAGGCTATGAAAGCCTTCACTGAAGCTCGCGGTCCTGACACGACAGATGAGATCTGGTTCCTCGAGCACCCCCGGGTTTATACCCAGGGACAGGCGGGCAAGGCCGAGCATATTCTGGCACCAGGTGACATTCCGGTGATCCAGGTCGATCGTGGCGGGCAGGTCACTTACCATGGCCCTGGCCAGTTAGTGGTGTACTTGCTATTGGACCTGAACCGCCGGAAACTGGGCGTGCGCGCCCTGGTTGATGCCATCGAACAGGCGATTGTCCAGTGTCTTGGCGGGCTTGGCATCGAAGCCGCCCCAAGGCCGGACGCCCCCGGCGTCTATGTCGACGGCGCCAAAATTGCCTCGCTTGGCTTACGGGTTCGGCGCGGCTGTTCGTTTCACGGTCTTGCGTTGAACGTGGATATGGACATGGAGCCGTTCGCCAGGATCAATCCCTGCGGTTTTGCCGGCATGCCAATGTGTCAGGTGACAGACCACTCAGCCGAGGCGGATATGCCCGTGGTTCATGAACGCCTGAGTGATGCGTTGCTGGAGAAGCTGGGTGTGCAGTCTGTCTCCAGAGTGTCGGGCTGGTGAGGCTCCGGCGCTCAGGATGTGACGCATAAGGAAGGTCGTTGGCTGTTTTGATCCGTATAATGGTCCCACAGGCTTTAAAGCTTCAACCCATCAGGCCCGAACAGGATTCAGATGGCTTCCAATCGTAAAGGCAAATCCGTCGCGCGGATTAAAACCGGTAGTTTTGAGCGCCGGCTTTCGCTGACCAGAGCGGGACTGTTTGCGGGAACCCGTGTGGCCTCGCATATGGCGACTAACTGGTTTGGTGGTAAAGAAAATCGTGAGGCCCGGCACCGGGCCATGATGTCCAGCCAGGCCCAGCTCCTGGTGGAAGAATTGGGCCAGCTCAAAGGCAGCGTGGTTAAAATCGGGCAGGTCATGGCGCTCTACGGAGAGCATTTCCTGCCGGATGAAGTTACCGAAGCCCTGCACACCCTGGAGGATCAGACGACCTCGCTGGAGTGGTCGGCCATCGAGCGGGTGCTGAAAGATGAATTGGGCGCCGATCGGCTTGCGGAACTGGAAGTGGATCCAGAGCCCATAGGCGCCGCATCCTTGGGTCAGGTGCACAGGGCAAGACGCAAATCAGACGGACTTGAGCTGGTTCTGAAGGTCCAGTATCCGGGGGTAGACGAAGCCGTCGACAGTGACCTTAATTCGGTCGCCCACCTGTTGAAAATAGCCCGGTTGGTTTATTTCGGCCCGGAATTTAAAGACTGGCTGGAAGAAGTCAGGGTGATGATGCACCGGGAAGTGGATTACGGTCTTGAGGCCCGAACAACGGAGAAGTTCCGGCTGATGCTCAAGGATGATCCCCGGTTTGTGGTTCCCCGGGTGCTTGAGGAGTACTGCACGGCCCATGTGATTGCCTCGACCTTTGAGCAGGGTCATTCCGTCAGTTCGCCCGCGGTGCGCGAGCTTGCGTTGAATCGGCGCAGCTCGCTGGGCAAGGCTGCTCTGGAGCTTTTTTTCCGGGAGCTGTTCATTTGGAGTGAAATTCAGACTGACCCCAATTTCGGAAATTACCGAATCCGCATTGCGGGTGAATCCGGAGCCGACGAGGACCATGACCAAATTGTGCTGCTTGATTTTGGGGCCGTGCAGTCGTATTCGCCGACGTTCCTGGACCCGGTTATCCAGATGATCCGCGCTTCCTACGAGGGTGATCAGGACGGCGTTATTGATGGCGGGATCAAGCTGAATTTCATGAGCCGCGATTGGCCGGATGAGGTGTTGCAGAAGTTTGGCTCCGTCTGTATGTCAGTGCTGGAACCCCTTTCGTCCAACCAGGACGACTGGCCGGATTACGCGGTAAATGATCACGGCGAGTATTGCTGGAAACAAAGCGATCTGCCTTCCCGGGTTGCGCGTCAGGCCGCGCGTTCGGCGATCAGCCGCTACTTCAAGGTACCGCCGAAAGAGTTTGTGTTTCTGAATCGCAAACTCATTGGGGTTTACACCTTTATTGCTGTGCTCAACGCTGAATTTAACGGCGAGCCATTGCTGAAAACTTACCTTTATGGCGAACCCGACGTGCCCGAAGCCTGAAGCGTCACCCAGATAACCGCAGCATAGCGGGCCCCTTTACCAATTCCGACGAGCACAACAAAGTTCAGCCAGGGGACCCGCATTATTCCACCTACCAGCGTTAGCGGGTCGCCGCCGATGGGTAGCCACCCCAGCAGCAGAGACCATTGGCCGTAGCGGTTGAACCGGTTTCTTGCCTTTTCGAGTTGTTTTTCCGACACAGGAAACCAGCGCTTGTGCTTGAATCGGTCTACCTGCCGGCCAATGATGCCGTTGACGACCGACCCTGCCGTGTTCCCCGCTGTTGCCCAGAGCCAGATCCACCAGAGGGAGTAGCCCTGGGTTACCATGCCTGCAACCAGTATTTCGGAATAGGCCGGTAGCAGAGTAGCGGCCGCCAGAGCGGTGAAGAACAGGGTCACAAATGCCAAAATTTCACCTTGAAGAGTAATGTCGGCCAGAACTGGATAGATGTATTGGTCGACGGGAACTAATCTGAGAACAGAATCGGTTCAAATTCTACGTGTTTGTCACTACGCCACTGCTGGTTACGAAGATTAGCATTGTCATTACAGCGATTTTCATGGACACCGACGAAATCAACCCGATCATCTAAGTGATCCGGGGCATCGACAATTGCTATCGGGTTCATTCAGCCCATCAATTTCATGATTTGGCCAACTTGCCTTCATACTGTGGCCCTTAAGGTGGCGGCAAATAACCGTCTATTTTTCAAACCGGGAGTCAATTGATGGAACAGGTAACGATATTTGGTCGGGCGTCCTGCGGTTTCTGCACCCTCGCAAAACAGCTTTGTGAGCTTAATGGATTCGAGTACCGTTACGTGGACATCGAGGTTGAAGGCATCAGTAAGGACGACCTGTCCCAGACGGTTGGCAAGCCGGTTCATACGGTTCCGCAGATCTACGTGGGTCGGGAGCATGTAGGCGGTTTTGACCATTTTTCCGCTTATCTTCAGCGCGCTGGTGCGAAGACCAACTGATTGTTCGGTCACAAAAAAGGCGCAGCAGGTATGAGTCCTGCCGCGCCTTTTTTTGCGCCTTTTTTTTCACAGGTCGTCAGAACTGGAAACCAGCCTTCAGACGTTTCTCGACCAGCTGGTTCTTGAGCTTCGCCACCCGCGGCAGGCCGTTATCAAAGGGGGGAAAATTTTCGCCGTAAATAAGCGGTTCGAGATAATCCCGACAATCCTGGGTAATGCCATAGCCATCGTCAGTGATGTAATGGATCGGCATCTTCTTTTCCTGATTGGCCACTTCACTTAACGGGGCCTCGCCAATGCGCCAGCGGTAAGGGCGCGACTGCTCTCGCACGATGGTGGGCATCAGCGCCTGTTTGCCGGCAATGGCCATTTCCACCGCGGCCTTGCCAACGGCATAAGCCTGCTCCACGTCAGTCGCTGACGCAATGTGGCGGGCGCTGCGCTGCAGGTAATCCGCGACAGCCCAATGGTATTTGTGGCCCAGAGCCTGTTTCACCATGTTGGCGAGGGCCGGTGCAACTCCGCCAAGCTGTGTGTGTCCGAAGGCGTCTTTGGCACCTGCGTCCGCCAGGAAGCGGCCGTCTTCGTACTGCGCACCCTCGGAGGCCACCACCACGCAATACCCGTACTCTTTAACGCAGAATTCCACCCGCTCAAGGAACCGCTCACGCTCAAACGGTACTTCCGGAAACAGAATGACGTGGGGCGGTTCGCCTTCGCCGGCACCCGCCAGGCCGCCGGAGGCAGCGATCCATCCTGCATGGCGGCCCATCACTTCAAGGATAAAGACCTTGGTCGAGGTGTCGCACATGGAGCGAATATCAAGGCTGGCTTCGAGCGTCGAGGTGGCAATGTACTTGGCGACCGAACCGAAGCCCGGGCAGCAATCGGTGAAGGGAAGGTCGTTGTCGACCGTTTTGGGAACACCGATGCAGGTGATCGGATAGCCCATTTTTTCCGCCATTTGGGACACTTTGAACGCGGTGTCCTGGGAGTCGCCGCCGCCATTGTAGAAAAAATAACCGATGTCATGGGCGCGGAACACCTCGATCAACCGCTCGTATTCGCGCCGGTTTTCCGAGAAGTTTTTCAGCTTGTGGCGGCAAGAGCCGAAGGCGCCGCCTGGCGTGTGAATCAACGCCTGGATATCGTCATCGTGTTCAAGGCTGGTGTCTATCAGCTCTTCCTTGAGTGCACCGATGATGCCGTTACGTCCCGCATAGACTTTGCCGATCTGATCCGGGTGTTTGCGCGCGGTCTGAATCACGCCACAGGCGCTGGCGTTAATAACGGCGGTAACGCCGCCTGACTGAGCGTAGAATGCGTTGCGAATGGCCATTTGGTGAACGAGCTCCTGCTGTTTCATCGAGTGCCGCAAATGATACGTTAATCATCGTTTCTTTTCATGAGCCAAACGTCATTACCATAACAGACACCAGCTCTTGACGGCCCGTGGACGATACGGGAGGCTTTGCAGGTTTATTCAAAGAGGCTTTTGACGGAATGCATATTCACATCCTGGGTATCTGTGGCACGTTCATGGGGAGCCTTGCAGTCGTGGCGCGGGAGCTGGGGCACCAGGTCACCGGGTCTGACCAGGGCGTTTATCCGCCCATGAGTACCCAGCTCGAGGCTCAGGGCATCGGCCTGATGGAAGGCTACAGTGTAGACAACCTCAAGCCCGCGCCGGATCTGGTGCTGATCGGCAACGCCATGTCCCGGGGTAATCCGGAAGTCGAAGCCGTTCTCAACCGGAACATCGACTATATGTCCGGCCCCGAGTGGCTGTCATGGGAAGTGCTGCGCCATCGTTGGGTGCTGGCGGTCGCAGGCACCCACGGCAAGACCACCACCACCTCCATGCTGTTGTGGATTCTGGAGCAGGCCGGGTTTGACGCGGGGTATCTGGTGGGCGGCGTGCCCAATGACTTTCCGGTGTCGGCGCGGCTGGGGACCAGCGACTTCTTTGTGATCGAGGCCGACGAATACGACAGCGCGTTTTTCGACAAGCGCTCCAAATTTGTCCATTACCGCCCGCACACGCTGATCCTCAACAATCTGGAATTCGATCATGCGGATATCTTCGATAACGTCGAGGCGATTGAGCGTCAGTTTCACCACCTGGTGCGAACGGTTCCCTCTAACGGTCTGATCGTCAGGCCGGCACTTGACCCGCATCTGGACAGCGCTCTGGAGATGGGCTGCTGGACCCGGGTTCAGGAAACGTCCATTAACAGCGAAGTGGCTTACATGAGCGACTGGCGGGCCGAGTTGTTGAAGGAGGACGGCAGTGAATTCATGGTGGTGCATCGGGAGCAGCCGGTGGCGGCAGTCAGGTGGTCCCAGACCGGGCTGCATAATGTGCGTAACGGCCTTGCTGCCATTGCGGCGGCCCGGCACGTTGGGGTGACGCCCGATCACGCGGTGTCGGCCCTGAGCCGGTTCTCCGGTGTAAAGCGGCGGATGGAGTTGCTGGCCGATGTTGGCGGTATTCACGTTTACGACGATTTTGCCCATCACCCGACGGCTATTGCCTCGACCCTTGAAGGCTTGCGCAACAAGGTGGGAGCGGAGCCCATTGTTGCGCTGATCGAGCCGCGCTCCAATACCATGCAGCAGGGTGTTCATCAGCAAGCCCTGCTGCCCAGCGCAGCGGCGGCCGATTATGTGGTCTGGGCCAACCTGAATCAGATGAACTGGCTGCCGCAGCTGGTTGACGCCAATGCGGATTCGCCGCATCACAGCGTCGAGTCTACGCTTGAGGCATTGATTGAGCGTGTCGTGGATCAGGCAGTTGCGCCCTGTCACATCGTTATCATGAGTAACGGCGGTTTTGGTGGCATTCACCAGAAACTGATTGCGGAGCTGGAGCGTAGATCTGGCTGATATTAGACGTTCCATTCATTTTTAATGCGGAATCTGAACACATGACCGAGTCCTCCCCGCAACGTTCGGTGGTCAATCTTGCGATTACCGGCGCCTCTGGTGCGCAGTATGGTCTGCGCCTTTTGCAGTGTCTGGTTGCCGCCGGGTGCCAGGTACACGTGATGATCAGCAAGGCCGCACAGATTGTGATGGCAACGGAAACCGACCTGAAGCTGCCTGGAAACACCGCAGCCATGCAGGAGGCTCTGGCGGTCTACGCCGGCGCCGAGCCCGGGCAGGTTATCGTGTTTGGCCGGGAAGACTGGTTTTCGCCACCGGCCTCCGGCTCCGGAGAGAAAGCCCCCCTGGTTATTTGCCCCTGCAGCACCAGCACCTTGTCGGCTCTAGCCACAGGCGCCAGCAACAACCTGATTGAGCGGGCTGGCGACGTGGCCCTGAAAGAACGCCGGAAACTCATTCTGGTGCCCCGTGAAGCGCCTTATTCCGAGGTTCACCTCGAAAACATGCTGCGCCTCACCCGCATGGGTGCGGTGATCATGCCGGCCAGTCCCGGGTTCTATCATCAGCCGCAATCCATTGCGGATCTGGTGGATTTTATTGTGGCCCGGCTGCTCGATCATCTGGACCTTCCGCAGAAGCTGATGCCCCGTTGGGGCGAAGAACGCCTTGCGGCCAAAAAGCCCGACTGATCAGACCAGCGCGTTATTGCCCGATGCTTTTGGTCAGCCCGATTGACATTTTTCATCATTGAGGGTGACAGCGACTGCGGTCAAAACTGTAAGTACGACAACAACACAGTTTTGCCGAGGTTTATGATGATTCCACGCACTCTTTTCGACGCCGACCTGGAAGGCTTTCGTGATTCGGTCCGTAAATTCCTCCAGCAGGAAGCGGCTCCCTATCACGCCCAATGGGAGAAAGACGGCCAGGTGAGCCGCGAGCTCTGGACCAAAGCGGGCGAGCTCGGGTTTCTTTGTCCCAATGTGCCGGAGGAGTACGGTGGCGTCGGCGCTGATTTCCGCTACAGCGCAGTGATTATGGAAGAAGTTTCCAGTGCCGGTCTGTCCGGTATCGGCTGGACATTGCACTCCGATATCGTGGCGCCCTACATCCTGAATTATGGGTCTGAAGCCCAGAAATCCCACTACCTCCCCAAGCTTGTGTCGGGCGAAATGATCGGTGCCATTGCCATGACCGAGCCCGGAGCTGGTTCTGACCTCCAGGGGGTTAAAACCACGGCGATAAAGGATGCTTCTGGCGAGCATTACCTGTTGAACGGCAGCAAGACTTTTATCACCAATGGCCAGATGGCCGACCTCGTCATCGTGGTGGCCAAAACCGACCCCAAAGAGGGTGCCAAAGGCATAAGCCTGTTCATGGTTGAGACTGCCTGGGACGGGTTTGAGAAAGGCCAGAACCTCAATAAGGTCGGCATGAAGGCCCAGGATACCTCCGAACTCTTTTTTCAGGACGTTGTTGTGCCTGCCGACAAACTGCTGGGCGCCATGGAAGGACAGGGTTTTTTCCAGTTAATGCAGGAATTGCCTGCCGAGCGGCTGCAGGTAGGGCTGACTGCTGTTGCGGCCGCTGAATCCGCCTGGCAGTGGACGCTGGATTACGTCAAAGAACGTAAGGCCTTCGGAAAACCGGTGATAAAGTTTCAGAATACCCGTTTCAAACTGGCAGAACTCAAGGCAGAAATCACCGCCGCTCGGGTTTTCTGCGATCGCTGCCTGGAACTGCACCTGGAAAAGAAGCTGGATATCCCGACGGCGGCGATGTTGAAGCAGCACACCACCGACCTGCAGTGCAAAGTGATGGACGAATGTGTGCAGTTGCATGGTGGTTACGGCTATATGTGGGAGTACCCGATTGCGCGTGCCTGGGCGGATTCGCGGGTTCAGCGAATCTACGCCGGCACCAACGAGATCATGAAGGAAATTGTTGCCCGCTCATTCTGACCTCGCGTCACTTGGCCCGCCCTCAGCAGCGCCGTTTTGTTAAAAAAACGGCGCGTTATTTGTTTATCTTTCGGGCACGAACCCTTTCACCAGCAGCTTTGGCGTGATGTCTCTTATTAAGAAAATATTGAAGTTTTTGCTCATTTCTAGGGGATAGAGATGGTGCCGAGGAGAGGACTTGAACCTCCACGGGGTCGCCCCCACTAGCACCTGAAGCTAGCGTGTCTACCAATTTCACCACCTCGGCAGGTGATTCACCGTCATTCTCTTGCTTGTCAACGCGCTTTTTATCTAACTTAGAGCGTTGAATTTTCAAGTTTTCTTAATTGATCGCAGCGGTGACTGCAACCGATGGCCGGTACTCTAATCATTCACAAAAAAACTGTCAAATGTTTTTTACGGTCAACCGAGCCGCCTCACGCCCCTCTTTTTTCAGTTGCTTGTTAGCCAGCAGTGGGCAGGCAGCGTTATACTCTCGCTCAAGATAACATCAACGACTCACTCAAGTCGCCGGCTACTTTGGGGTAGCTGGCAGAAGGACACGAATGGTTTCCAGGAAAAAATCCGGTCAGGATCCCCACGCGCAGCGTGAGGCAAGCAATTACGATAACCCGATACATAGCCGGGAGTTTATTCTTGCCCATCTGAAAGAGCGTGGAGCGCCGGCAACACACGAAACGCTCTGCACCGAATTCGGGCTCGACTCCGAGGAGGGCATCGAGGCACTGCGCCGCCGCCTGATCGCTATGTGCCGTGACGGGCAGATGATCTGCAACCGGCGCGGGGCTTACCTGCCATTAGAGGAGGCTGACCTGGTGTCTGGCCGGGTCATCGGCCACAAAGATGGTTTTGGCTTTCTGGTGCCAGACGATGGCGGCAGCGACCTCTTCCTGACAGCCCGTCAGATGCGGCTGGTCTTCCACGGAGATCGCGTTGCGGCGCGAGTTGACCGGGTAGATGATCGCGGTCGGCGCGAAGGTGTGATTGTCGAAGTGCTGGAGTATCGCACTACTCAGACAGTGGGTCGGTTGTTTCAGGAAAGTGGCATTTCGTTCGTAGTGCCTGAAAATGCCCGGATTAATCACGAAGTGTTGATTCCTGCAGAGCATATCAATGAAGCACGGCATGGCCAGTACGTGGTCGTTGATATTCTGCGTCAGCCCTCCATACGCACTCAGCCACTTGGCAAGGTTGTCGAGGTGCTGGGAGAGCACATGGCGCCGGGAATGGAAATCGACGTTGCCATTCGTTCCTACGATATTCCCCACAGCTGGCCGCCGGGTGTCGGGGAGCAAGCAGCCGGTATTTCAGATGAAGTCACCGAGCAGGACAAACAGAATCGCGTTGACCTCCGGGGCCTGAACCTGGTCACCATTGACGATGAGACCGCCCGGGATTTTGACGATGCGATTTACTGTGAGCCCAGGCCCAAGGGTGGCTATCGGCTACTTGTGGCCATTGCTGACGTGTCTCATTACGTTCGGCCAGGCACCGCGCTTGATGAAGAGGCCATTAACCGAGGTAACTCTGTTTATTTCCCGGATCATGTCGTGCCCATGCTGCCAGAAAAGTTGTCCAACGGGCTCTGTTCGCTGAATCCGGGTGTCGATCGCCTGTGTATGGTGGCCGACATGACGTTGAGCGCCGCGGGCAACATTAGCGGCTATAAGTTTTATCAGGCGGTGATGCACAGCAGTGCCCGACTGACCTACAACAAAGTCAGTGACATTCTGGAGCGGCCGGATTCCGAGCCGGGGTACCGCTTGTGTGAGCAATACGCTGAAGTGTTGCCGGATCTGCACAATCTTTACGGGCTTTACAAGTTGTTGCGCAAAGCTCGCACAGAGCGTGGTGCCATTGACTTCGAAACCACGGAAACCAAAGTGGTCTTTGATGCCAATCGAAAAATTGAAGAGATCGTGCCGGTTACCCGCAACGATGCCCACAAAATTGTCGAGGAATGCATGCTGTGCGCCAATGTGGCGACGGCCCGGTTCCTGAAGAAGCACAAAGTACCTTCTCTTTATCGGGTGCATGATGGCCCTTCACCAGAGCGTCTGGCCTCGGTTCGCCTGTTTCTGGGCGAATTGGGGTTGCAGCTGGGCGGTGGTGACAAGCCGGCATCGTCGGATTATCAGGCTTTGCTTGGCAGTATTTCGGAGCGCAGCGATGCGAACGTGATTCAGACTGTGATGTTGCGTTCGCTCAGTCAGGCGGTTTACAGCCCTGATGAGGGCGGCCATTTTGGTTTGGGTTTCACCAGCTATGCCCACTTCACGTCGCCGATCCGGCGATATCCGGACCTGATCGTGCACCGTGGAATCAAATCCGTGATTCATGGCCAGCCGGAATCGAAGGATGTAGCGCCACCTGAACAGTGCGATTCTGAACTCGCTGTCTATCCCTACGATACAGCCCGCATGCATCAACTGGGTGAGCACTGCTCAATAACCGAGCGCCGCGCGGATGATGCAACCCGTGATGTCATGGCCTGGCTCAAATGTGAATACCTGCGTGATCAGGTCGGCGAGGAGTTCCCCGGTGTTATTGCGGCGGTGGTGCCCTTCGGCTTCTTTGTGGAGCTTTCCGGTGTGTTTATTGAAGGTCTGGTGCACGTTTCAACTCTGGCTGGTGACTTCTTCCACCACGATTCGGCCAAGCACCGCCTGATTGGTGAGCGCACGGCACAAAGCTACCGTCTGGGTGACGAGGTGCGGGTAAAAGTGGTGCGGGTTGGCATGGAGGACCGGAAGATTGATCTGGAGCTGACCAGCGACCCCCAGCATCGTCAGGCAGACCTGGACGCCCTGAATATCACCAAGCGGGCGCCAAAAGACAAGGGTAAGGGTCGGGGTAAGAGCCGCAGCAAGCCGGGCAACAGCGCGGAAGGTAAGGCGGAGAGTAAGGGCGAGGGTAAGGGAGACGCCAAGACGAGAAGTGGCCCGAAAGCCGCAGGCAAGCCGGCAAGGTCACGCAAACCTGCGACACCAGAAGTGCCACCCGCCGGCAACAGCGGTGATGCTTCCGCGCGGGACAAGTTGGTGGCAGAAGCGGCCAAACTTGCGTTGGATGGCAAAGGTAAGAAAGGCCCAAAAGGCGGCGGCAGTGACCGCAAGCGCAAGTCAGGGAAATAATTCGTGTCTGAAGAATTCATTTTCGGCTGGCATGCGGTCGAAGCCGTATTAAAACAGGAGCCCGGTCGTTTGCAGCAGGTCTGGATCCAGACCGGTCGCCAGGACAAGCGGGTTCAAAGCGTCACCGAAACTCTGGATAGCCTTGGAGTTGGCTGGCAGGTCGTTCATCGCAAGGAGCTGGACAGCCGGGTTTCCGGAGTTCACCAGGGCGTGGTAGCCCAGGTTGCAGAGAGCCGTGAGTGGACTGAGGACGATCTTTTGCAGTCATTGGCGAGCCAGAATGTTCCTCCTTTTCTGCTGATTCTGGATGGTGTTACCGATCCCCATAATCTTGGCGCCTGCCTAAGGACCGCTGATGCGGTTGGGGTGCAGGCAGTGATCGTGCCGAAAGACAAGTCGGCCTCGCTATCGCCAACGGTCAGGAAAGTCGCCTGCGGTGCCGCCGAGACCGTTCCCCTGGTCAGGGTCACCAACCTGGCCCGCTTCATGCGGGGCCTTCGTGATGATGGCGTCTGGCTGATCGGCACGGCGGGCGAGGCCGGCAGCACTCTGTATCAGGCGGATTTCAAAGGCGCTGTGGCGCTGGTAATGGGCGCCGAGGGCAAAGGCATGCGCCGGTTGACCCGCGAACACTGCGACCTGCTGATCAATATCCCCATGCAGGGGCAGGTGGACAGTCTGAATGTGTCGGTGGCGACCGGCGTCTGTCTTTACGAAGCCCTTCGACAACGCCTTGCATAGAAAGTCCGACACGCCTAGAATACTGCACCCCTTTTCTTTGGGGGCGGCGTCTTTTTGTCTGCTTGCAGGCGTTTCGATGTCGGCTTTTACTGGAAAGCAAAAAAATCGGCGGCTTGTCTGCCACCTCCTTGCTTCTTGCTGAATTCCTTATTCTGCAGGGGGCTGTCTAAACCGTAGGGAGAACTCATGCGTCACTACGAAATCGTATTTATGGTACACCCGGATCAGAGCGAGCAGGTGCCCGCAATGATCGAGCGTTATACCAACACCATCACTGAAGATGGTGGACAGGTACATCGCCTGGAAGATTGGGGCCGTCGTCATCTGGCTTACCCGATCAACAAGATTCACAAAGCTCATTACGTGCTGATGAACGTTGAATGTTCACAGGCCGCAATGGACGAAATGACTCACAACTTCCGCTTCAACGATGCCATTATCCGGGACATGATCCTGCGCCGTGACGGCGCCGACACTGACCTGTCGCCGATGAAAGCATCCGAGTCCCGTGAAGACCGTCGTGGCGGCGGCGATGATCGCCCGCGTCGCTCCTCCGAGTCTGACGACAGCGACAACGACAACGACAGTCGCCAGTCAGAGTCTCAGGACGAAGAAGAGTAAACCATTACCGGAGTTGAGGAGTTAAGTTATGGCTCGTTTTTTCAGACGTCGTAAGTTCTGCCGCTTCACGGCAGAAGGTGTGAAAGAGATCGATTACAAGGATCTGGACACACTGAAAGGTTATATTACTGAAACCGGCAAAATCGTGCCCAGCCGTATTACCGGCACCAAAGCACGTTATCAGCGTCAGCTGGCTACCGCGATCAAGCGCGCCCGCTACCTGGCACTGCTGCCGTACTCGGACAGCCACGATAACTAAGTAACAGAATCACAGGACTCGGGACCATGCGTGCACTGGCAAAGTTTGTAATGCGCGGTCCCCTGCAGGCAGGGGGCGTTGCGGTTGCGACAACAGCAGTACCCCTGTTGTTCTGGGTGGGTGCGGCAGTCGTTGGCCTGGTCATTCTCAGGCTCGGTGTGGCTCAGGGGCTGAACGTCGGTCTCTGGGCTCTGTTGCCGGCCCTCGGCTGGAGCTGGTTCGGGCAGGACCCGACGGCCCTGGCGGTGCTGCTTCAGGTAATGCTGATCGCATCGGTGCTCAGAACAACGCTGTCCTGGGAGAGAGCTTTGCTGTCAGGCAGCTTTCTGGCCATCATTACCGGCTTGCTACTGCCCGTGCTGTACCCCGAGCTGATTGATAGCCTGGTTCAGGCCGGTGTGCAGTTCTACCAGCAGATGAATGCCGAAATGGCGAGCAGCTTCGGGGATAATCTGGAGCGCGTTATTCGGCAGACCATGAACGCCAGCATGGCAGGCACCTACCTGGTGACAGGTGTGGGCATGACCATGCTGGCGAGGTCGTGGCAGGCGGGGCTTTATAACCCCGGTGGATTCCGTAGCGAGTTTCATGCCCTGCGGTTGACCCCGGTCTTCGCCTTGATCTGCGTAGCCATCATGGTGGGCGGCTCTGTTATCGGGCTGAACCCCATGCTGATGGGCTGGGTCGGCGGGTTTCCGCTGTTTTTAGCGGCGCTGGCCCTGATTCACGGGTTTGTAGGCCGAAAAGGCCTGAGCAGTCAGTGGTTGGTAGTGTTTTACCTGGCACTGGTGTTTCTGGGTCCGAGTCTGATGATTTTGTTATTGGTTCTGGCGTTTGTGGATAGCTGGTTGGATATCCGGGGGCGAATCAAGCCCGCGGGTCCGGCTGAATAAAGCACGAAGAGGTTAACGAGATGGATGTTATTCTGCTCGAAAAAGTAGCAAACCTTGGTTCACTTGGTGACAAGGTAAAAGTAAAGGCCGGTTACGGTCGTAATTTCCTTCTGCCCTACGGCAAGGCTGTGCCCGCATCAGCGGACAACCTGAAGGCGTTCGAAGAGCGTCGTGCCGAGCTTGAAAAAGCTGCTGCCGAGAAACTGGCAGAAGCCCAGGCTCGCGGTGAGACCCTGAACGGTGCATCGGTCACGATCACGTCCAAGGCTGGCGAAGAAGGCAAGCTGTTCGGCTCAATTGGTGTGCGCGATATCGCTGACGCGATTACCGCTGCCGGCACTGAGGTCGAGAAAAGTGAAGTTCGTCTGCCGGAAGGTCCCCTGCGCGTTGTAGGTGAGTACGAAATCGAACTGCAGCTGCACTCGGACGTATCCGTTACCATCAATCTTGCGGTTGTTGCTGAGTAAGCGCAACGCAAGATCTGCGGTAACAATGGTCTTCTGATCCTGCCTGTGCAGGTGTCGAAGGCTTTGTGTAAAAACAGGCCCGGTTCCACTTACTCGTGGAATTCCGGGCCTGTTGCATTCTGGTGTATGCTAGACGTTACTGAACTCCAGATAAAGAAGACTCCATGGCCAACCCCAATTTCCAAGCCGTTTCCAACGACCCAGAAACCAGCCGAATCAAGGTTCCGCCCCATTCTGTTGAGGCTGAGCAGGCGGTCCTTGGCGGTCTGATGCTGGATAACCGTCGGTTTGATGAGATCTCCGAGATTATTTCTGCCGCCGACTTCTACCGGCAGGACCATCGGCTGATTTTTGGGGCGGCCGAGAGGCTTGCAGGGGAAAGCGAACCCCTGGACGTGGTGACTCTGGCGGAATTCCTGGATCGGGCCGGAGATATCGAGGACGCCGGCGGTCTGTCCTATCTGGCAGAGCTGGCCGAGAAGACACCGGGCGCCGCGAATATCCGGGCCTACGCCGACATAGTTCGCGAGCGCTCCATCCTGCGCCAGCTGGTAGAGGTGTCCGGAAAGATTTCTGACTCGGCGTTCAATCCCCAGGGCCGTAACAGCAGTGAAGTCCTTGATGAAGCCGAGCGGAATGTGTTCCAAATCGCGGAATCGAGGGTCAAAGAGGGCACGGGCCCCCAAACCATCAACCCCATCCTGACCAAGGCTCTGAGCCGGATTGAAGAACTGTTCGAGTCCGGTGAAACCACCACCGGCCTGACCACGGGGTTCAAGGACCTCGATGAATGGACTTCCGGGATGCAGCCGTCAGACCTGTTGATCATTGCCGGCCGTCCGTCCATGGGTAAAACCACGTTCGCCATGAATATCGTTGAGAACGCACTGATCAGCACCGGCGCGCCGGTGCTGGTGTTCAGTATGGAAATGCCCGCCGATGCGCTGGTAATGCGTATGCTTTCCTCCCTGGGCCGCATTGACCAGAGCCGCATACGCAGCGGCAAACTGGAAGAAGACGACTGGCCGCGACTGACCTCGGCCGTCAGCCTACTCAAAGACAAGCCTCTTTACATTGACGACACGCCAGGCCTCAGCCCGACTGAAATGCGATCCCGCGCGCGACGCATTGCCCGGGAAAATGGCGGGCAGCTCGGGCTTATCATGGTGGACTACCTTCAGCTGATGCGGGTGCCCGGGAACACCGAAGGCCGGACCGCCGAGATTTCAGAAATTTCACGCTCGCTGAAAGGGCTTGCCAAGGAACTGAGTTGCCCGATGCTGGCGCTTTCCCAGCTGAACCGAAGCCTGGAACAGCGCCCGAACAAACGCCCTGTGAACTCGGACCTGCGGGAGTCCGGTGCCATTGAGCAGGACGCCGACGTCATCATGTTTGTCTACCGTGATGAGGTTTATAACGAGGACACGTCGGATAAGGGCATTGCAGAGATTATTATCGGTAAGCAGCGGAACGGTCCTATCGGCACGGTCCGCCTCGCTTTTATCGGCAAATACACCAAGTTCGAAGACCTGGCTTTTGGCGATTATGGGGGTGATTACTGATGCCGCGATCGACCGTTGCCCGAATTGATCTGGATGCATTGCGTTTCAACTACCGCAAAGCGACTGAATTGGCTGACGGGGCCCGGGTCATGGCCGTCGTCAAAGCGGATGGGTATGGTCATGGCATTCGTGACGTTGCCAGGACTCTGAAGGCTGACGCCGCAAAGTTCGCAGTGGCCTGTATCGAAGAAGCCCTGGCCATCCGGGAGGCTGGTGTTAACGTTCCGGTTGTTTTGCTTCAGGGGCCACACAGCCCGGAAGACGTGGAGACCAGCGCAAGGGAGAATTTTGAACTGGTGATCCACAGTGATCATCAGCTTCCGTGGCTTGCAGGTGCAGCGGCAGCACCGACACTCTGGCTCAAGGTAAACACCGGTATGAATCGCCTGGGGTTTTCTCCTGAGCATCTGGCCGCGGTGGTGGCTTCCTTGTCGTCGTCGGGGCTAGAGGCCAACGTAACCGGTTTTGTGACGCATTTTGCCTGTGCCGATGACCCGGACAGCGTTTTTACCGCAGAGCAGACTGAATGCTTTATCCGTGCCACGGACCCATGGCCTGAATTGGCCAGGAGTCTGGCCAATTCCGCGGCCCACTTTCGGGAAGGGCAGGCTTTTTACGACTGGACCCGACCTGGAATCATGCTATACGGTGGCTCACCCATGATTGGCAGGCTGGGCCCTGATTTGGGGCTTAAGTCGGTAATGACTCTGGAAGCAGAGCTGACCAGCGTTCGCACAGTCAAAGCGGGCGAGTCGGTTGGTTATGGCGCTTCATGGACCGCAACCGACACCACTCGAATGGGTATTGTCGCCGTCGGTTATGGTGATGGGTATCCCCGACACGCAGGCACCGGAACGCCAGCCTGGGTGAACGGCCGCCGAATTCAGCTGATAGGCCGTGTGTCCATGGATATGCTGGCAGTGGACCTGACCGGCGTGGAGGCCAGGGCTGGCGACAGGGTCGAGTTGTGGGGCCGTCACGTGTCGGTCGACGAAGTGGCCAACCATGCCGGCACCATCGGTTATGAATTGCTGACAGGCGTTACCATGAGAGTGCCTCGGATTTACGAATGATTTCCTTGATGAAACCCGGGCCGCGCGGTTTAAACAATTTGCCAGTAACCTTTAAAGAATCAAACGGAGGCATCAAAGCCCGTGCATGTGCTCGTTGTTCATGACTATGGTCCCCTGGGAAGGGTACTGCTGGAGGGTTTGCGGGAAACGCATCTCCAGGTAAGTCCGTTATTGATCAGCGAACTGGACAGCGTGGAATTCTCTGCGTTGTCTGCCTGGATTCCGGAGGACACGGATCTGATCGTCAATGCCTTGTGGCTGGTGGATCCGGAACTGGCTGAGAAAAACCCCGAATTTGCCCACAAAGCGTCCTTTTCGCTGCCTGTGGCTTTGGCCGAATACGCCAGCGAGCATGAAATGTCGTTGCTGCAGTTGTCTTCAAGCTATGTTTTCGATGGGCGAAAGCAGAGCGCTTACATTGCTTCCAACCCCGGGCAGCCCGGCAATGAACTGGGCAATTGGCAGTGGGAGTCCGAGCAGGCCATCCGCACCTTGCTGGCGCGTCACATCGTGTTGCGCACCGGATGGAGCCTCGGTCGTTTCCTGCGGAAAGTTCAGGAAGTCGCGTCAACTTCGGATACCATCAAATTACCGGGTAAATGCCACGGTCAGCCGGTTACGGTCACTGATCTTGCCCGGGTAATGACGGCAATCATCAAACAAATTGATTGCGGTGCGGAAGTATGGGGTACCTACCAATACGCGGGTGCCGAGGACATTTCCCTCTATGAGCTCGGGCTGGCAATTGTCGGCCTGCCCGGTATTCCCAGCGGCCTGCGAGTGGTGGATGAAATGACAGACTGGGCAACGCTCGAGCCGATGAATGCCACGATGATTTGCACCAAAATACGCAATACCTTTGGCATCAAGCAGTTGCCCTGGCGTTCAGGCCTGTCCGAGGAGCTGCGGTTGCTTTCCTCTCCAGAGCGACGGTCCGAGCTCACTCAGTAGCCTGCGCCTCGGCCGTTTCCTGCTCGATCAGAGCCGGCGTTTCCAGCGACATCCGGCCCAGCTTTCCGGACCTGAATTCGGTCAGCAGAATTTCCGACACCTTGTGCAAGTCGGGTACACCACCGCGTTTGAAAAATCGTCGCTTCGCAGCGATACCATCCATGAGCGCGAGCCCGTCTTCAGGCCGTTCATCCAATCCGTATCGCGTCAGAACCTGTTCTGCATAGGTCTTCAAAATATAGTCAGCGGCGAACAGGGCCACGTCCTCAAACTCAATCACCGCGCTGCGAATGGCTCCGCTGATCGCCAGCCGATAACCGCAGGCTTCCGGCGACAGCTTGGGCCACAGAAACCCCGGGGTGTCGTACAACAGCACGTTGTCTGGCAATTTGATGGCCTGCTGGGCGCGGGTAACGGCAGGCTCATTGCCGGTTTTTGCCACAGGGCGCCCGGCCAGGGTGTTGATCAGCGTCGACTTACCAACGTTTGGAATGCCCAGGATCATTACGCGAAGGGCGCTTTTCTGGCGGTCATGCCCCGGCGTCATTTCCGTGGCTAGCCGGAGGATGTCCAGAGCCTCGCCGCGCTGGTTGTGAGTCATGGTGATGGCTCGAACGCCCCGCTCTTTTTCCAGCCATGACTGCCATTGAGCGGTGACATCCGGATCGGCCAGGTCCCGCTTGTTAAGCACTTTGATCACCGGTGTATTCCCGCGCAGCGCTGGAACCAGGGGGTTCTCGCTGGAAAAGGGCAGGCGTGCGTCAAGAACCTCGATGATCAGGTCCATTTGCGGCATGACTTTTTTGATCTCCTTGCGGGCTTTGTGCATGTGCCCTGGAAACCAGTTAATGGCCATTGGGTGACTCCCGTTAGAGTGTTCGATGATCAGAGGAATGGCTGAGCCGCGCCATTATGGACGGGAATGACTAAATTTTCACATTTCCGTCAGACTCTTGTGCGGCCCGTATGGCAGGCGATGCAGCAGGTGACAGTGAGACATGTGTATAAAAAACGGGGGTACAGGATGAAATCGAGGTTCATTTTGTAATAGGGTATACGGCCTGAAAACCAAATACCTTAATCATTGTTTGCGGAGATCTTTATGAAGCTTGTAAAACTTTTCGGAATTGCCCTGGTTTCACTGGGCCTGAGCGCCCCGGTAATGGCCCAGCAATCGGGTGGCCAGCCGGACCAGGTGGACCAGCTGACGCAGATGGTCGGCCTCGATGAGGACCAGCAGCAGGAAATCCGTAGCATTCTGGAAGAAATGCAGGCGGACATTCAGGAGCTGAATGGCGAAGCGCAGCAGCTTCAGCAACAGATTCAAAGCCAGATCAAGCCGGATTACGATGAAGGCGCGATCCGTGAGAACGCGGAAGAGCTGGGCGAAGTCACCGGCGAAATTGCGGCCCTGTCTACGCTGATGCAGGCCAAGATTGATAGCGTATTTACCCAAGAGCAGCGCGATGAGCTGAATAAGCGCATGCAGCAGATGCAGCAACAGATGCAGCAACGGCGTCAGATGCAGCAGCAGGGCATGCAGTAAACGCCCTGCTAAAAAAACCGCCCTGGTCCATGACCACGGCGGTTTTTTTGTGCCTGTCCGTCAGGCCCGACTGCCGAATGGCTTGATCAGTATAATCAGCCGCGGCAATAGGGTCAGGGCGCCGACCAGAGCCATCAACATGGCAAAGCCGGTGAATAGCCCGAAGTAGATGGTCGGGATAAAGTTCGACAGCACCAGAATCGAAAAACCGGTAATGATGGTCAGTGAGGTAAAGAACATCGCCTGGCCGATACTCCGGTGGCAGCGGTGCATGGTGGCGACGTAGTCACCGTCCTTGCTGAACTCGGTTTTAAAGCGATGGATGTAATGAATGGTATCGTCGACCGCAATGCCCACGGTGATCGCCGCCACCGTAATGGTCATCATATCCAGCGGAATGCCCAGCCAGCCCATCAGGCCGAGTACCGAACCGGCTGCAATAAGATTCGGCGCCATGCCAATCAGCGCCAGCTTGATCGACCGGAAGAGGATCAGGAACATGATCATGATGGCCAGGAATACGACGCCCAACGTTTTGATCTGTGAGTCAAACAGGCTCTGAAGCATGTTGTTGTACATCACAGTCATACCAGTGAGCTGGACCTGGTTGTCTTCGAAGCCCATTTCTTCCGTCAGATGCTGGCGGATACGGTTCAGCAGTTCCTGCCGGCGTAGTTCCGGTGAGGTTTCCAGGATGCGGATGCTCAAACGCGCCTGGTCCTGTTCTTCGTTGATATAGGGCGTCAACAGAATCTCTTTCAGATCGTCCGGTACTGCGGATGGCACAAACGCCAGTTCCAGGGCGTTAAGGGGTTCGCCGCCGTTGACCTGCGCCAGTATATCCAGAGTAGTGCTGATCGACTGGACCTTGCCAGTTTCCGGAAGGCTGTCCAGGTAGTCGTGGACCTGGCCAAGGCGTTCCATCTTCTGGTAGGTGAACCAGGTGTCGCGGTATTCCTCTGCCCCGTCACAGTCGTCCACAAACGGATCGCAGTCGCTGGCAAAGGGGTCGCCCCCGCCTTCCGGTGGTTTGTCATCGGTGATCACCACGTCCAGTGGCGTGGTGCCGCCAAGGCGATCATCAATGATGACCATGCCCTGGTGGATTTCAGTGCTGGATTTGAAGTAATCAATAAAGCTGTTTTCCACGGTCAGCCGATTGAGACCGATCACGCACAGGACAGCGATGAGGCCGGAGCCGAAAAGCACTGCTTTGCCATAGTGCTCGGTGACTCGCGCGAACTGGTCGGTAAACGGAATTCGGTCTGAGCGCACGCGGTCATCCAGTGGCGGCGGCAGCAGCGCCATCAATGCCGGGAAAATGGTAAACGTAATCAGAAACGCGACGGTCAGGCCAATGGTCATCATCCAGCCGAAATCAATGACTGGGCGGATCCCGCTGAAGGTGAGTGAGCCGAACGCGACGATCGTGGTAATCGCCATATAGAAGCAGGGTTTGATCATCGCCAGCAGGGTGCTGCGGAGGATGTCTTTCGAGGCCGCCTCCGGATCGTCGTGCTGGAACTCGCGGTAGCGGACGATCAGGTGGATCGTCAGCGACAGGGTCATGATCAGCAGCAGGGACACGAAGTTCGAGGATATCACCGTAACCGGCCACTGAGCCCAACTGAGGTAGCCGATCATCAGCCAGACGGTAAAGCTGCAACACAACAGCGGCACCAGCACCCAGCGCCACTGGCGGAAGATGATGGCCAGGCTCAGCACCAGAAACAGTAGTACGCCAATGCCAAAGGTAGACAGATCGCTCTGGATAAAGCGGATCATATCGGCAACGATCATCGGCACACCGCCCAGGTAGATTTCGGCCCGGTCCCGATAGCTGTCAAGAATGGTTCGGACCTGGCCTATGGTCCGGTCTCTTTCCTCGCCCTGGGCTTCGGTAAATTTGATGAATGCCTGGCTGACGCTTTCCAGCTGTTGTTGTGTTTCTGCTGAGGCGTCCCCACTACTGACCCTGTCACGTAGGCTGTTGCGCTCGCGAAGCAGCTCGAAGTAGCGCTCCGGGGTTGGCAGATTCACCTGTATTGCGGTCGTGCCAGCGTCTTCGCTGATCAGCAGATTGGGGTAGAGTGGGTTATCAAGCAGGGCTTTGCGGGCAGTATCCGGTTCCACCTGATCGTTATCAATGGTCCGGATCTCGGAATCGACGGTATCCAGCGTCAGGTCAGGGCTGTGCAGCAAAGGAACGTTAAGAATGCTGTTGGTGGAGCTGACGTTTTCCAGCGCCGCCAGGTCGTCCCGTAGCGATCGCAGCAGGGCCAGACCATCCTCACTGAAGAGTTCCTCATTCGGGGTATAGGTAACGACCAGGAAGTCATCGGAGGTGGTGAACAGACGGTTGACTTCCCGGTACTGTTCCAGCGAGCGGTCGTTTTCCAGCACCAGAGATTCGGCGGAGGCGTCCAGACGGAACTGGTCCAACTTAAGGCTGGCGATCACCAGAAGGGCACCGAACAACAGCAGTATCAGGCCAGGATGGGGGAAAATCAGCCGGTCATAAAAAGCTCGAAGCCAGGACATCGTCAAACAGCACCCTTCAGATCAGAGAAAAACGAGTGCAGAGTGTGCCACAAAGTGGCGGCCGACGGTGCCCCTAGTCGAGGGCTTTTACCGGAATTTGCTGAGCCTTCTCTGACGCTGGCACTTCCGGTACGGCAAGGCCAAGATTGTTTTTCTCGAACACCCGATCGGCGCGATAGCTGGACCGAACCATGGGACCGGAGGGCACTTCCATAAAGCCTTTTTTCAGGCCAATCTCACGGTAGCGGTTGAACGTCTCCGGAGTGACGTATTCTTCCACGGGTAAATGATTCGGGGTTGGGCGCAGGTACTGTCCCAGAGTCAGGATGTCGACACCAATGGCCCGAAGATCGTCCATGGTTTCCAGAATTTCATCTTCGGTTTCACCCAACCCCAGCATCAGACTTGTCTTCGTCATTACGTCCGGGCGGTAACGTTTGGCGTGGGCGAGGACATTGAGGGTTTTCTCATAGCCAGCCCGAGGATCCCGCACTCGCGTGGTGAGGCGTTTCACGGTCTCCACATTTTGGGCAAAGACGTCCAGGCCGGAGTCCACGACTTTCTCGACGTGTTCCATGACTGCGTCAAAATCTGGCGTCAGAGCCTCTACGGCCACGTGTGGTGTGCGCTTCTTGATGGACGACACGCAGGCGGCATAATGGGCAGCGCCGCCGTCGTCCAGATCATCCCGGTCGACCGAGGTGAGCACGATATACCGCAGACCCATCAGTTCCACGGACTTGGCGGTGTTTTCCGGCTCTTCATGGTCCAGCCAGCCGTTGGGGTTGCCGGTGTCCACAGCGCAGAAGCGGCAGGCTCGGGTACAGACCGAGCCCATCACCATGATGGTGGCGGTGCCATTGGTCCAGCATTCACCAATATTGGGGCAGTGGGATTCCTGGCAAACCGTACTCAGTCGATGTTCATTGACGTTTTTGCGGACTGCTTCGTAGCGTTCACCCCCCGGCATGCGCACTCGTAGCCAGGGCGGTTTTCGCTGGGTTTTGGTGTCAATAATCCCGGAACCCGAACGCTTGATGCCGTCCTTGATGGCGGAAAAGCCGTGTTCATTGCGGAATTTGGAACCGCTGGTGACTCGGGGTTTGGCACTGTCGCTCATCGCGGTGTGGCTCTCTCAGATTCAGATAAAAAATACAGCAATATGATTAAGGGTAATCTGGCATCTGCCTTGTTACAAGGCAGATAGGGATAATCACGGGGGGGCAGCCGGGCGTGACCCAAGTCGCCCCCGGCAGGCTCCCGTCAGGCGGTGGCTTTTTCCAGCGCCTGTGTAATGTCGGCGATGATATCGTCCACGTGCTCAATGCCAATCGACAAGCGCACCAGGTCTTCACTGACGCCAGCCGTGGCAAGTTCGTCCGGGTTTAGCTGGCGATGAGTTGTGCTGGCGGGGTGGCATGCCAGGGATTTGGCATCACCGATGTTAACCAGACGGAGAATCAGATCCAGCGCATCGATAAACTTCGCACCGGCTGCTTTGCCACCCTTGATGCCAAAGCTGAGAATGCCCGAGGCTTTGCCGCCACAGATCTTGTCGCAGGTGGCTTTGTACGGACTGTTTTTGAGCGTGGCGTAATTGACCCATTCCACAGATGGGTGTTCCTGCAGGAAGTTGGCGACCTTTTCTGCGTTCTCGCAGTGGCGTTCCATACGCAGTGCCAGTGTTTCCAGTCCCTGCATGATCAGAAAGGAGTTGAAAGGTGACAGTGCTGCACCGGTATTGCGCAATGGCACCACGCGGCAGCGCCCTATGAAGGCCGCAGGCCCGAGGGCCTCTGTGTAAACCACGCCGTGATAGGACGGATCCGGCTCGTTCAGCATCGGGAACTTGGCCGCGTTGGCTTTCCAGTCAAACTGGCCGGAATCCACGACAATGCCCGCGACTGTGGTACCGTGGCCGCCGATGTATTTGGTCAGCGAGTGAATCACGATGTCGGCTCCGTGCTCGATCGGGCGGCACAGGAAGGGTGTGCCGACGGTGTTGTCTACCATCAACGGTAAGCCGTGTTTGTGCGCGATTTCCGCCCAACGCTGGATATCCACCACATTACCCGCCGGGTTGCCAATAGATTCACAGAACAGGGCTCGGGTGTTGTCGTCAATGGCGTTCTCAATGGCGTCAAAATCATCGTGAGGGATCATTTTGCAGGTAATGCCCTGATTCGGCAGTGAATGGGCGAACAGGTTATAGGTGCCACCGTAAAGCTGGCTGGTGCTGACGATGTTGTTACCCACTTTGCAGATGGTCTGAATGGCGTAGGTAATGGCGGCCATGCCAGAAGCCACCGCCAGGGCGCCGACGCCACCGTCAAGCTGTGCCATACGCTCTTCAAGCACGCTGTTGGTGGGGTTCATGATGCGGGTATAGATGTTGCCCTGGACCTTCAGGTCAAAAAGGTCGGCACCGTGCTGGGTATCATCAAAGGTGTACGACGTTGTCTGGTAGATGGGTGTCGTGGCGGCCCGGGTCGTTGGATCGCTTTTAAAGCCGGCGTGAAGGGCGAGGGTTTCCGGTTTCATGGATTTGCTTCCTTTGATATGAGTGTTGTTTGATAGACGGTCTGTAAATAAGTATGGCACAGGCACGAAATGTCCGTCAGTCACTGCTTGCTGAGAAGGAGCAAGGAAGGGATCCAGCAATCCAGCGAGAAGGATCAGTCGTAGCGTTTACAAGCAGCAAAACGGGCTGCCAACCTAATAATGGTCAATTAATTTTGAAAAAACAGCTCTTCCAGGCGCTAAGCCGAATTGGCGCGATACTCACGGTGACCGGCTCCGCAGGTCTGTTACTCGGATTTTTAGGCGTTATTGATTTTTCGGATTTTGCCTTCGGGATTTCGGCCGGGATTCGAATTCTGGGGTCTGTCGCAATCGGAGGATGTCTATTGAGTGCAATCGGTTGTTTTGGGCTTGAAAGCGGCGGGTCAGATCAAACATAAAGCAATAAAAAGGTGATTTTATGTTCAAGAAATCGGATTTCTTTATCCTTCTGGCGGTCGCAATTTCGTTTGCGATATCGGCGTACCTCTGGTTTGTGCTTGAAGATCGGCAGCAGGCGATTTTCACGGCGATCTGGATTCCATCGGTCTTCACTTTTGGCATCTATTTTAAACTCTGTGCGCTGATGGGGAGAAAGCAATGAATTTCGATCTCATGGTGCCAGGTATTCTGGTGTTTTCTCTGATCTTTATCGGAGTTGTGCTTACAATTGTCGAGTTCAAGAAAATGGAGCACGAGGAAGAGACAAAGTCGGCGAAGAGGTCGGATCGTTCCGAAAAAGAATAGGCATCTGCCTACGAAAAAAGCCCGGCTCTGACGAGTCGGGCTTTGACAATGCTGGTAGCAAGGGGCGGAGTTGAACCGCCGACCCCGGCATTATGAGTGCCGTGCTCTAACCAACTGAGCTACCTTGCCATTTCGTTTCGGGCAAGGCCCAAACGAGGCGCATATTTTCGTGATTTGCGCCGCGGCTGTCAAGACTATCGGCCGGTTTTCTTGGCAAAGAAGGTCTCAGATCAAACGTTAAAGCGAAAATGGATAACGTCACCATCTTTAACGATGTATTCCTTGCCTTCAAGGCGCCATTTGCCGGCGTCTTTAGCGCCTGCCTCGCCGTTATACCTGACAAAGTCGTCGTAGCTGACTATTTCCGCACGGATAAAGCCGCGTTCAAAGTCCGTGTGGATCACAGCCGCTGCCTGAGGGGCTGTAGCGCCGACCCTGACGGTCCAGGCGCGGACTTCTTTCACGCCTGCGGTGAAATAGGTCTGCAAGTTCAGGAGGCCATATCCGCCACGAATGACGCGGTCCAGGCCCGGCTCGTCCATGCCCATTTCTTCCAGGAACATCGATTTCTCGTCGTCCTCCAACTCCGAAATCTCGGCTTCGATCTTGTTGCAGATCGGCACTACAACGGCATTCTCGGATTCCGCGATCCGATTGACGGTGTCCAGGTGTGGGTTGTTCTCAAAGCCGTCTTCGCTGACGTTGGCAATGAACATGGTGGGCTTGACGGTGAGCAGACAAAGCTCCCGGATCAGCGCCATCTGGTCTTTGTCCAGGTTCATGCTGCGAACCGGCTTGCCTTCGTTAAGCACGGGAATCAATGTCTCGAAGATTTCCAGTTGGGCCTTGGCTTCTTTATCCCCGCTTTTCGCGACGCGCTGAACCCGTTTGATGGCTTTCTCAACCGTTTCCAGGTCAGCAAGGGCTAACTCTGTGTTGATGATTTCGATATCTGACGCCGGGTCGATCTTGTTGGCAACGTGAATGACGTTGTCGTCCTCAAAGCAGCGTACAACATGGGCAATGGCGTCGGTCTGACGGATGTTGGCCAGAAACTGGTTGCCCAGGCCCTCGCCTTTGGAGGCACCCTCTACCAGGCCAGCGATGTCCACGAATTCCATGGTGGTTGCCACTACCTTTTCCGGCTTAACAATCTCGGCCAGTTTATTCAGGCGCGGATCCGGCATGGCCACAACGCCGGCGTTCGGCTCGATAGTGCAGAAGGGAAAATTTTCGGCGCCTATGCCGGACTTGGTCAGCGCGTTGAAAAGGGTGGATTTGCCGACGTTGGGAAGGCCGACGATGCCGCAGTTAAATCCCATGGAATGCCTCTGCTGGGTATCAAAAATTTGGCCGGATTATACCGGTGTCCGCGAATGGGTGCGAGTAAGAGGTTATCAGGGTGTTGGCTTGAAGCTGTGCAGCCGATTCATGGCAGCGGCCAGTTTTCCATCGGCGGCGTCTGGCAGTATCCGAATGATTTCATCGGTCACACCATTGAGCTCTTCGGTCTCCTGCTTGCCGAGGCGCCCGAGCACGTAGCCGGTTACCTGGCGGCTGTCACCGGGGTGGCCGATACCGATGCGAAGGCGTTGAAAGTCGTTGGTGCCGAGGTGCGCGATGGTATCCCGCAGACCTTTGTGTCCGCCATGTCCGCCGCTTCTTTTAAGTCTGGCGGTTCCCGGGGGAATATCCAGTTCGTCGTGCGCGATCAAAATCTGTGGTGGTTCAATCTTGAAGAAATCGGCCAGGGCTTTAACGGACAGCCCGCTGCGATTCATAAACGTGGAGGGGTTGAGCAAATGCAGGTCAAGGCCCTGCCACTGAATTCGGGTATAGAGCCCGTGATATTTCTTTTCGGGGCGGAGCGTCTGGCCCGCTTCTCGGGCCAGCGCTTCGACGAAAAGGGCGCCGGCGTTATGGCGGGTATTCGCATAGTCCGGGCCTGGATTACCCAGCCCAACAACCATGACAATATCCTGAGCCATTCGCTGTCGCTCCTCTTAATGCCGGAGTGATTACTCCTTGTCTTCGCCTTCTTCGCCTTTCTTGGCCTTTTTCTCAGGCTTCTCGGCTTCTTCGTCTTCTTCGTCTTCTTCGTCGTCTTCAACCTTGGCGGCGCGGGGCTTGTGAATGGCCGCGACCGGAAGATCATGGTCTTCACCGTGGATCAACGCCGCAACCTTGACGCCCTTGGGCATGATCAGATCGCTGAGGTGAACGACTTCGTCCATGCCCAGGCCGGCCATGTCGATTTCTATGTACTCCGGCAGATCCTGGGGCAGACAGATAACTTCCACTTCGTTGATCTGGTGAGTAACCACACCACCCTCGAGCTTCACAGCCGGAGCGGTTTCTTCGTTGATGAAGTGCAGTGGCACGTTCATGTGGATCTCATGATCCTTGTCGACGCGCAGGAAGTCAGCGTGAGTGAGCAGGGCCTTGTAAGGATGGCGCTGCAGGTCCTTCAGGACGACGCTTTCTTTCTTGCCTTCCAGTTCGATGGTAAGGATATGAGAGAAGAAGGCTTCGTTTTCCAGCGCTTTCTTCAACTCGTTGTGCCAGATCGAGATAGACGTGGCGTCCTTGTTCCCACCGTAAATAATGGCCGGAATTTTTTTCTCCTCACGACGCAGGCGGCGGCTCGCACCTCTCCCCTGATCGCCACGAGGAAATGCTTCAATTACATAATCCTGAGACATGGTTAATAACCTCAATGTTCACCTGAACGGCCCGCGACCAGGCTCGGAACCGGTGATATTTACGAATGCGCCGGAGATTTCCGGCGGACTAAAAGAGACGGGAGCCTATATAGGCTCCCGACCCGGTAACTGCTTAATCTGTATGCCAAACGGTCATTAATTTGGCTTGTCAGACGTTCTCGAACATGGCGCTGATGGACTCTTCGTTGCTGACTCGACGAATCGATTCTGCCAGCAGTCCCGACATTTCAAGGACGCGGATTCTATCACAGTTTCTGGCTTTGTCACCAAGAGGAATTGTGTCGCAAACCACCAGCTCATCCAGGTCTGAGGCGTTGATGTTGTCAACGGCGGGTCCGGAGAGCACAGGGTGAGTGATGTAGGCGACGACCTTGGCGGCGCCGTGTTCTTTCAAGGCATTGGCCGCCTTGCAGAGTGTGCCAGCCGTATCGATGATGTCGTCAACCAGAATACAGGTCTTGTCTTTCACATCGCCAATGATGTGCATGACCTGGGAAACGTTGGCCTTGGGACGACGTTTGTCGATGATGGCCAGGTCAGCGTCGTCCAGTTTCTTGGCAACGGCCCGGGCACGGACAACGCCGCCGACGTCAGGGGACACCACGACAAAGTTTTCGAATCGCTGCTTCTCGATGTCCTGAAGCATGACCGGCGTGGCGTAGATGTTGTCTACCGGAATGTCGAAGAAGCCCTGAATCTGGTCGGCGTGCAGGTCAACGGTCAGCACCCGGTCGACACCGATGCTGGAAATCATGTCTGCAACAACTTTAGCGCTGATGGCAACACGGGTAGAGCGAACCCGGCGATCCTGACGAGCGTAACCGTAGTAGGGAATAACCGCTGTCACCCTGGTAGCCGAGGCCCTACGCAGTGCGTCGGCCATCACGATCAGTTCCATCAGATTGTCGTTCGTCGGGTTGCACGTTGGCTGAATAATGAATACGTCGTGCCCGCGGACGTTTTCATTGATCTCAACCGTAGTCTCGCCGTCGCTGAAAGTTCCAACGGTGGCCTGGCCCATAGGGATATGCAGTTTTTGGGCAATGGCTTTGGCAAGCTCGGGGTTAGCGTTGCCTGTAAAAATCATCAGTTTGGACACGACGGCACCCTTCTCGGTATCGGAAGTTGATTCAGAGGAAGCGGGAGGAAATTGGCTGGGGTGGCAGGATTCGAACCTGCGCATGACGGGATCAAAACCCGTTGCCTTACCACTTGGCGACACCCCAGTGTCTTGCTTTTTTGGCATCAGTTCAGCTCTGTCAGCTTTTTGTGAAGTGGTGAAACGTTCACCCCTTTAGCTACGAACCCGGTGATGCCGGAAGGTTTGCTTGCCCAGATATTCCGGGCTTTGGATTCTGTTGGGAAACGTCCAAATATGCAAGCCCCGGTTCCGGTTAATCTTGCAGGTCCGAATTGTGCCAGCCATTCCAGGCCTTCTTGAACCTCTGGATACAGTCTGCGAACCACATCCTCACAGTCATTTCGGTACCTCGAGGCGTCTCCCTCAAAAGCGGGCGCTATTTTGATTCTGGGGGTGTTCCTTGTCAACCCTTGGTGGGAAAAAATCTCGCCGGTACTGACGCAGCAATCTGGTTTTACCACCACAAACCAGTCTTCTTTCGGGTTGGCCGGGGTCAGCACTTCCCCCACCCCTTCGCCCCAGGCGGCGTGTCCTTGAACGAATACGGGCACGTCGGCGCCCAGCTCCAGCCCGATTTTCGCCAGTTCCGGCAGGCTTTTCTCAAGACCCCACAAACGGTTCAGGCCAAGCAGGGTCGTGGCGGCGTTGGAGCTGCCTCCGCCCAGGCCGCCCCCGATGGGCAAACGCTTATTGATATGAATGGTTGCGCCGGGAACCGGGTGCGAAGCCGAGCGGGCAAGCCGCTGCGCCGCCCGATAGATCAGATTATCCGTGTCCGTTACCTCGGGTAAAGAATCTGCCAGTCTGATCAGGCCATCTGTGCGACAGGTAAGGCCGATTTCATCACCGTAATCGAGAAACTGAAACAGGGTCTGAAGCTCATGATAGCCGTCCGTTCGTTGCCCGAGGATATGCAGAAACAGGTTGAGTTTGGCCGGTGCTGGCAGGGTCAGGGTGCTCATGGCGCCGAGTCTGTGGTGGTTTGCCAGTCGGATACCACAAGCCGAATCCGTTTTTCATCATTGATGGCTGTCAGGCGCGCGGGCAGGGCCGGGTAGTCGTCGAAAAAGCGCTCCCATCGATCGTAGCGAATTTCCCAGTCCTGTTGACGGATCATGGCCAGCCGTCCCTGTTTATCGAAGAACAATGTGAAGTCGCCTTCGCTTCCGGGCAGGCCTTTGATCCAGCGCGTCAGATTTTTCAGGGGCAATGGCCATCCGGTCGCCGCTTCTACCAGTGCTTCCGGGTTGCCTGACTGGTAGCGGTCACCGCCGGGCATGGTCAGTTCGATATAATCAGGTGTGCCTTCCAGGCGGGTGCTGCCCATGCCCAGAAACGACGATGAGAGGCCGATATAATAATGGGTGCCGCGTTGGCGCCAGAAGTTGACAATGGCTGTCCCGCTGTCTGAGGGCTGGCGTACGGCAAGTTTGCCTGCTAACTGCCAGTGGTCGAGTCCCTGGAGGCTTTCCTGACGCTTCTCCCAGTCGTCGGGCTGTTGGTCCGTCAGTCCATCGGGGAGAGGTTCCAGGTCAATGGACGCGCAGCCACCAATCACCAGCATAAAAACAAGCAGTCCGGTGCGGAGGATCACTGGAGCACATCCCCTTTCATCCGCCTGATTGTTTCTTGCAGAACAGGGTGCTCTGGCGCCTGATCCAGGCCTTGCTGCCAGATTATCTCGGCCCGGCTCTGATTACCGGTTTGCCAGAGCACCTCGCCGAGATGAGCCGCGACTTCCGGATCGGGAAAGGTTTCCCAGGCGCGGGTCAGGTATTTCAGCGCCTGTTCGGTTTCGCCTTGCTGGAAAAGCACCCAGCCCATGCTGTCGAGAATGGCCGGGTTTTCAGGATCCTGTTCAAGTGCCCTCTCAATCAGGGCGCGGGCTTCGTCGTATCGGTCCGACCGGATCGTGATGATGTAGCCAAGGGCGTTCAAAGCGACCGCGTTGTCTGGTTCGTCTTCAATAATGGTCCGCAGATCGCCCTCGGCTTCGTCATGGCGGCCAGCAGCGTCCAGCTGCATGGCCCGGGCATAGCGCAGCTGAATGTTGTCCGGATAGTCTTCAAGCGCGGCGTCGGCAGTTTGCAGCGCACGTGATTGCAGACCGTTATCTATCAGGAGGTTTACTTCCAGCAGCCAGAAGTTTTCCGCCTGCTCGGGGTTGCCTTCCCGCAATGTCTGAATGTTGGCGAGGGCGCCCTCAAGATCTCCGTTTTCCACTTTCAGTTCACTGGCCCGGGCCAATGCAGGAAAATAGTAGTTGCCCGATTCAACATTCTGATAATAACCAATGGCCTGTTCCGGGTTGTCATTCTGATCGGCCATCCGGCCCAGATAATAGTGGGCTTCATCGCTATGGTGGCCCTGCTCTATCAAGCGTGTCAGCTCGCTCCTTGCCAGATCGTTCTTGCCGTTCTCGAGGGCAACCAGAGCATGGGACAGCCGCAGGCCGGCAACGTCCGGGAACTGCGCTACCAGGCGTCCGAATTCGCCCTGGGCAGGGCGTAATTCGCCCTCTCCAATCAGCATTCTGCCGTAAAGCGTGCCCATCTGCCGGTTATCTGGGAATCGACGGGTATTGCGCTTCAAGTGTTCCAGCGCTTTGACCTTTTGACCGGTTTCGTAAAGCAGGTCGCCCTTCAGGACGAGTGCCGGCTGGAAATTCGGCGCCTGCTCCAGAAGCGGCTCCAGTTTTGCCAGGGCCTGCTCCGGGTCGCCCGAAATTTTCATCAGCAGGGCGATACTGAATTGAAGTTCGGGGTTGTCCGGGTGGCGTTGCTCAAGCTGCCGGTAAAGCACCAGCAGTTCCTGTTGTTTTTCAACGGGTAGACTGCCAGCCATGGCCGCAAGGCTGTCGAAGTCCGCGTCTCCCCCCAGGTCCATGATGGTTTCCATGTGCCCAAGAGCAGCCTCCAGATCGTTCCTTTTGACCGCCTGAATCGCCAGAACCCGATAGGCCTGAAGGTTCGCAGGCTCGATTTCGAGCCAGAGACTCGCGAGCTCGGTCTGGGCATTGTCAGCGTTCAGTGATTGGGCGATGCGCAGAGTCCGCTGGATCACGCCGATATCGCGGGACTGCCTGGCGGCTTTCAAGTAGTTGACCAGCACCATATCGTAACGCCCGCGTTGGGCGGCGATTTCGCCTGATAGTAGAATGAAGAGAACTTCCGGTTCGAAATCCGCGTATTCAACGCTGTCTGGTAATACCGTTGATGCAGTCTGACTTTTACTTTGCTCCTGCGAAGGGGCCGGTGAGGCTCCAGCGTCGGGCGATTCGTTGAAGGCCGCGCAGCCGGACAGTGAGAGGCCAAATAGGCAGGTAAACAGCGTTAAGGCAGGCTTTTGCATGCAACGTCCCATGATCATATGAGGCTGGAATCAACAAGGATGTATCATCGCACAAGCGTCGGGAGTTGCCCAACCTGTCCGCACATACCGCTATAAGCGGGCGGTTGGGTTGGCGCTGTTCGCTATGCGGGTAGCGGTAGAGGCTCCCGATCGTTAAAATGACACCCATGGTTTTTGTATAAGGCAGCCGTCACCCGATATGGCATTGGTCACTCTAGGAATCAATCATCGCACCGCTCCGGTTGAGCTGCGTGAACGCGTTGCGTTCTCTCCGGATCGTATGGCGGATGCGTTTGCCGAACTGAAGGCTTTCTCCGGCGCTTCTGAGGCCGCTATTCTCTCGACCTGCAATCGCACCGAGCTGTATCTGGCCGGCGATGACGACTGCGCGCCAGCCGTACTTCGTTGGCTGGCGGGTTTTCACGGTCTGCCCGCCCAGGATCTGGAGGATGCGCTCTACGTCTATCGCGATTCGGAAGCGGTGCGACACATGATGCGGGTGGCCGCAGGACTGGACTCCATGGTGCTGGGCGAGCCGCAGATTTTAGGCCAGCTCAAAGATGCCTACGCCTTGGCCCGGCAGCATGAGGCCAGCGGTGGATTTCTGTCCCGACTGTTCGAGCAGACGTTTTCCGTTGCCAAGCGGGTGAGGACAGAAACGGCTATTGGCGAGAACCCCGTGTCGGTCGCGTATGCCGCGGTGAGCATGGCCCATCATATTTTCTCAGACATGTCCCAGCACAAAGCGCTGCTGATCGGTGCCGGCAAAACCATCGAGCTGGTGTCACGCCATCTTGCGGACGCGGGCGTCACCGAGTTTCTGGTAGCCAACCGCACACTGGAACGGGCGCAGACTCTGGCCCATGCGCGGGGCGGCAAAGGCATTCTGCTTTCCGAAATTCCCGAATACCTGGCGGATGTAGACATTATTATTTCTTCAACCGCCAGTCCGCTGCCGATCCTGGGCAAGGGCGCGGTGGAGCGGACCCTCAAAAAACGCAAGCACCGGCCTTATTTTATGGTGGATATCGCCGTACCCCGGGATATCGAGCCGGAAGTCGGCTCTCTTGCGGATGTATTCCTCTACACGGTGGACGACCTTCGCCAGGTGATTGAGGAAAGCGTTCGCTCGCGCGAGGGCGCCGCAAGAGAGGCCGAGAACCTTGTCGCCGATGGCGTAAACCAGTTTTTGAGCCAGTTGCGAGCGCTGGATGCGGTGTCAACGCTGAAACAGTTCCGTCAGCGCGCCGAAAAGCTGCGGGACGCCGAAACCGAAAAGGCGCTGCGCGCGCTGCGCAACGGCGCTGATCCCGAGACAATTCTGCGGAGCATGGCGAGGGGGCTGACCAATAAACTCTTGCATGAACCGTCCATTCAGGTTCGCAAGGCAACCACGGAAGGCCGGACCGAAGTGACCCAATGGCTTAGAGAACTGCACCAACTGGATGCCGTCGAAGCCGACGAGCCGATTATCCCGGAAAAACTATGAAGCCATCGATCCAGTCCCGTCTCGAGGAGCTCAACGAGCGTTTCGAGGAAGTCAATGCGTTGCTGAGTGATCAGGGCACCATTGCGAATCAGGATAAGTTTCGGGACCTGTCCAAGGAATTCGCGGAAATCGAGCCGATCGTTCAGTGCTTTAAAGCCTGGCAGCAGTCCCGGGCGGACATGTCCGAGGCCACTGAGCTTGCCCGGGATGGCGACGCCGACATGCGTGCCATGGCAGAGGAGGAGCTTGAGGCCGCCGGGCAGAAAAGCGAGGAGCTCGATGTAGAGCTTCAGCAGCTGATGTTGCCCAAAGATCCCAATGACGGCAAAAACGTGTTTCTTGAAATACGCGCTGGCACCGGCGGCGACGAGGCGGCCATCTTCGCTGGCGATCTGTTTAAAATGTATCTGCGTTATGCGGAAAAGCATCGTTGGCAAATAGAAGTGCTCAGCCAGAGCGAGGGTGAGCACGGTGGATATAAAGAGCTGATTGCGCGTGTTGCCGGCGCAGCAGTTTACGGCACCCTGAAGTTCGAATCTGGCGCGCACCGGGTGCAGCGGGTGCCGGAAACTGAATCCCAGGGTCGGATACACACCTCCGCCTGCACCGTTGCGGTGATGCCGGAAGCTGACGAAGCCGAAGCTGTGGATATCAACAAGGCGGATCTGCGCGTTGATACGTTCCGGGCGTCCGGCGCTGGCGGGCAGCACGTCAACAAGACGGACTCTGCTATCCGCCTGACCCACCTTCCCACGGGCATTGTCGTGGAGTGTCAGGAAGAGCGTTCCCAGCATAAAAACCGCGCTAAAGCCCTTAGCCTGCTGGCGTCGCGTTTACAGAATGCCGAAACCGAACGTCAGCAGAAAACCATCGCCGACACCCGCAAAAGCCTGGTGGGCAGCGGCGATCGGTCAGAGCGTATCCGCACCTATAATTTCCCCCAGGGTCGGGTGACCGATCACCGGATCAATCTCACGCTGTATAAGCTGGACGAGGTGATGTCGGGCGACCTAGATTCGGTGATCGGGCCGTTGAAGCAGGAACATCAGGCAGACCTGCTGGCAACCCTGGCCGATGACTGAGGTGCAGTTGACCTGCGAAACCCTGTTGACTGAAGGGGCTCAGGCAATTGCCGGCGAATCTCCCCGGCTGGACGCAGAGCTGCTGTTAAGCCGCGTGACCGGCTGGACCCGCACCAGTTTTCGCGCCTGGCCGGAACGGCAGCCAACGCCGGATGCCCTCATCGAATACCTGGCGCTGGTGCAGCGCAGGGCCAACGGTGAACCAGTGGCGCACCTGCTGGGTGAACAGGAGTTCTGGTCCCTGGCTCTGGCGGTGAACACATCAACCCTGATTCCGCGGCCGGATACCGAATGCCTGGTGGAAGCTGCTCTGGACTTACCACTGCCTCCAGATGCGGCGGTGCTCGACTTGGGCACCGGGACCGGCGCGATCGCCCTTGCCCTGGCCAGCGAGAGACCGGGTTGGCAGATCCAGGCGTGTGATAACCGGGAGTCGGCCGTCGCGCTGGCATCGGCCAATGCCGCTGCTCACGACCTGGCGGTGACCGTAACGCTGAGTGACTGGTTTTCTGGCCTGCCGTCGAAGTACTACAATTTAATCATCTCCAATCCGCCCTACGTGGCAGATCAGGATGAGCATCTGACCCAGGGTGATGTGAGATTCGAGCCGCTGTCTGCGCTGGTTTCGGGTCCGGATGGTCTGGATGACATACAGCATCTGGTGGCGTCAGCACCAGCGTGGCTCGGGCCGGGCGGATGGCTTCTGATCGAACACGGCTATAATCAGGGGCCGGCGGTCAGGCGTTTATACAGTGATGCCGGGTTTGAGCAGATTGAAACCCGGCAGGATTATGGCCAGCGGGACCGTTTTACGCTCGGTCGCTGGAACCTTTAACCCTGTAAACAGACACGATTTCCCGGGAGCGGCCCCAATGCTGAACGATGAAGAACTGCTGCGCTACAGCCGCCAGATCCTGATGCCGAACTTCGACATTGACGGCCAGATCCGACTGAAATCCGCCCGTGTACTGATTGTCGGCGCCGGCGGCCTGGGGTGTCCCGTGGCACTTTATCTGGGTGCTGCCGGGGCAGGTCACTTGACCATTGCCGACGACGATCAGATTGAGCTGGCCAATCTGCAGCGCCAGATTGCGTTCGATCAGGACAGCATCGGCGCCAGCAAGGCAGAAACACTGGCTGCCCGGGTGCGCAACATAAACCCGGCCATAACGGTTGCCACTATCGAAGCGCGACTGGCAGACGCCGAGCTGCAACTGCAGGTCGCGGATGCCAGTGTGGTCGTTGATTGCAGTGATAACTTTGCCACCCGATTTGCGCTTAATCGCGCGAGCGTGGCCGCCGGCGTACCGCTGGTATCCGGTGCTGCGATCCGGGGCGAAGGTCAGCTGTCTGTCTACGACCCCCGAAATCCACTCAGCCCCTGTTATCACTGCCTGTACCCGGAGCAGGGCAACGAGGAGCTGACCTGCTCGGAAGCGGGCGTTATTGGTCCGCTGGTTGGCATGATTGGTGCCTCCCAGGCGATGGAAACCATCAAGGTGATTACCGGCATCGGCAAGCCATTGGTTGGACGCCTGCTGCTGCTTGACGCCTGGCAAATGGACTGGCGGGAAATGAAGCTTGCCCGAGATCCTAATTGCCCGGTCTGCGCCAATGGGTCTGCCGCCGGGTAAATACCCAATCCAGGAGAGAACGATGAAATACCCGATCGAAGGTTCGTGTCAGTGTGGTGGGGTAAAGTATCAACTGTTGTCAGCGCCCCAGATGGTTCTTGCGTGCCACTGCAAGGCATGCCAGAAACTGTCCACCAGTGCTTTCAGCCTGACGGCCGTGGTAGACGCTGACCAGCTTGAATTCGAGGGTGAGATGGTTGAGTGGCGTCGAGCCGCCGATAGCGGCAACATCAGTGCGGCCAAGTTCTGTCCAACCTGCGGGAACCGGATATACCACTACAACCCGGCCGCCCCGGACAAGATCAAGCTGAAGCCTGCAAACCTGTCGGATACCAGCATTCTTGAGCCTGATGCCCATATCTGGATAAGCGAGAAGCAGGCGTGGTTTTCGATACCAGAAGGTGTAAAGGTCTATGACGGTCAGCCCTGACTGACGCGGCCGTTGAAAGGAGTCTGTTGATGAAAACCATTGGCCTGATCGGCGGCATGAGCTGGGAGTCTACGCAGTCTTACTACCGCTTGATCAACCAAAAAATGAAGGAAGCGCTAGGCGGCCTTCATTCTGCCAGGCTTGTTCTCTACAGCGTGGACTTTGCCGAAATCGAGACCTTGCAGCAAAAGGGCGACTGGGAGGCTGCAGGTGATATTCTTGCCGCCGCTGCCCAGGCAGTGGAATCGGCTGGCGCTGACTTCATCGTGCTGTGTACCAACACCATGCACAAGGTGGCCGCGCAGATTGAGAAGGCGGTCAGCATTCCGCTTCTGCACATCGCGGATGCCACTGCCAGTGTGCTCAAGAGGAGCCGTGTTGACTGCGTGGGGCTGCTGGGCACCCGATTCACCATGGAGCAGGCGTTCTATCGCGATCGGCTTGAAGACAATGGCATCCGGATCATCGTGCCGGATGAATCCCAGCGCGAACATATTCACCGGGTGATTTTCGATGAACTCTGCCTGGGTGAGTTCCGTCCTGACTCGAAACGGGCGTACCTGGACATCGTTGAGTCCCTGTCAGGTCATGGCGCCCAGGCGGTAATCCTGGGCTGCACGGAAATCGGGCTTTTAATCCAGCCTTCCGATACCGGCGTCCGGCTTTTCGACACCACGGAAATACACGCAGACGAAGCGGTCCGGCTGGCCCTGCAGGCTTAATGTTTCAGCGCCTGGAATTTTGCAATGGCTTCCTTCCGACTTTCTTTTAGATCTACGATTGGTCGGGGGTAGCCGCCGGGGATAACGCCGCCGGCCCAGGGCTGGTGAATGCGTTTTTTATCCAGCTTCGCGATTTCCGGCAGGTACTGGCGAATGAAATCCCCATCCGGATCAAACCGCTCGCTTTGCGTCACCGGATTGAACACCCGGAAGTAGGGCGCGGCATCCGTGCCGGTGGAGGCGCTCCATTGCCAGCCACCATTGTTGGAGGCTAAAAATCCGTCAGCCAGTTTTGACATGAAATAGGCTTCGCCCAGCCGCCAGTCGATGAACAGATTTTTGGTCAGGAACATGGCGGTGATCATGCGCAGGCGGTTGTGCATCCAACCGGTCTGATTAAGCTGGCGCATGGCGGCATCGACGATAGGTATGCCGGTTTCGCCGTTCTTCCAGGCGTCGAATTTGGCGTCCGGCGTGTTCCAGACCAGCGCCTCGGTATCAGGTTTGAAGGCCCGGTGCATGCTGATTCGAGGGTAGTGATACAGGATGTTGATGTAGAAATCCCGCCACGCAATTTCGCTGGTCCAGGTGAAAAAACCGTCTTGGTTACCGCCACTGCCCTGACGTTCGTGAGCAGCGAGGAGACATTGGCGGCCCGATAAGATCCCGCTGGCCAGGTACGGCGAGACAATGCTGGTGCCGTGTTCAGAGGGCAGGTCTCGCATCTCTTTGTAAGCGCTCGCACGCTCATCCAGAAACCGCTCAAGCTGGTTGTGGGCGGCTTCTTCGCCGGTCGATACCAGCGGGGGTGGCGGCTCCGGGAATTCGTTGGGAAACAGTGCCCCGGCATCAAAGGATTCTGCGCGCACGGGGGGGCCGATTGCCCCGGGAACCGGGAAAACCGTCGGCTGGTTATCATCAATCCACCGGCGCCAACTGCGTGAGAAGGGCGTGAATACGGAGTAGGGCTGGTTTTGACCCGTCAGGAGACTGCCAACCGGTACGACGGTCTGGTCGCGGTATTTGTTAAAGCCGATGCCCTGCGCGTCAAACGCGGCTTTCAATGATTTATCCCGCCGCCTTTCGTTAATTCCGTACTCTTCGTTGAAGTGTAAATGCTGGATACTCTGCGCACCGCAAAGCTCCGTCAGCTTGTCGATGCTGTCGGCAAAGGTGGACGCTGTTACAAAGGTCATCGGAATGCCCAGTTCGGCCAGGCTTCGGGACAGAGCGTTGGCGTGATCCAGCACCAGCTTTACCCGTGCTGACGACCAGTTGTGCTCCCGCCACTGGGCGGGCGTAACGATAAAGCAGGCGTGCACCGGTCCCTGTTGCTTGCAGGCGGCTGTCAGAGCGGCGTTATCGGCAACACGTAAATCGTTGCGGAACCAGACAAGGTGTGTCATCGAAGATCCCTGATTGAAATCATGGATTTAACAAGTAAAGTCTAGACCTGTTATTCGCCGGACAGGACGGTTTGGATTATAGTCGTCTTTAAACTCAGTAAGTTGTTCCAGATGTTATTCCAGAAATTCCGAACCTTTCCGGGTGCAGCTAATGGGCCCTGATCACACGTTACCGACGGGAGAACCGGATGCCGATCAAAAAGGATGACAGCCCCAGTCAGGAGGCTACCGATCCAATCAGTGACAAGCTGCCACTGGGATGGCGGGAATGGGTGGCTCTGCCGGATTTCGACATCAGCCGGATCAAAGCCAAGGTGGACACCGGGGCACGCACGTCGTGTCTGCACACTTTTCGCACCGAACCCTACACCCAGGACGGGCAGCGTCGGGTGCGGTTCTGGGTTCATCCGGTGCAGAATGATTTACATCAGGTGGTTGAATGCGATGCCGCTATACTGGACGAGCGTAATGTGTCCGACTCTGGCGGGCATCAGGAGTTGCGCCTGGTGATCGAAACACGGCTGATTATCGGTGGGGAAGAATGGCCCATCGAGATGACGCTGACTAATCGCGATTCGATGCGCTTTCGAATGTTGCTTGGCCGCACGGCCATGGCGCGTCGGGCATTTGTCGTTCCTGAATGTTCCTATCTTGCCGGCGAACCGGCTCTAAGGAAAAAATAATGAAGATTGCGATTCTCTCGCGTAACCGGCATCTGTATTCCACCAGACGCCTGGTGGAAGAGGGCGTTAACCGCGGACACGACGTAAAAGTGATCGACGCCCTCCATTGCTCGATGAATATCACCTCGGCGGACCCTCGGATTCATTACCACGAGGAAGTGCTCGAAAATTTTGATGTGGTGATTCCCCGCATTGGCGCGTCTGTCACCTTCTACGGTACGGCTGTCTTGCGGCAGTTTGAGATGATGGGCGTGTTCCCGCTGAACGAATCCGTTGCCATTACCCGCTCCCGCGACAAGCTTCGCTCACTGCAGTTGCTGGCCCGAAAAGGCGTGGGAATGCCGGTAACCGGCTTTGCCAACAAGCCCGACAGCGTACCGGAGCTTTTGAACATGGTCGGTGGGGCGCCGGTGGTGATCAAGTTGTTGCAAGGTACTCAGGGGATTGGCGTGGTGCTGGCAGAAACCCGGAAAGCGGCGGAAAGTGTGATCGAGGCCTTTATGGGGCTCAAAGCCGACATTCTGGTGCAGGAGTTCATCAAGGAAGCGGGCGGCGCGGACATACGCTGCTTCGTAATCGGCGACAAAGTAATCGCTGCCATGAAGCGTCAGGGTGGTGAAGGCGAGTTTCGTTCTAACCTGCACCGTGGCGGCACCGCATCGCTGGTCAGAATTACCCCGGAAGAGCGGCGCACGGCCATCACTGCGGCCAAATCCATGGGGCTGAATGTGGCGGGTGTGGATCTGCTTCGCTCCAGCCGTGGCCCGCTGGTGATGGAGGTGAATTCATCTCCTGGTCTTGAAGGGATCGAAAACGCGACCGGCAAAAACATCGCAGGTATGATCATCAGCTGGACCGAGAATAACCAGAAGCCCTGGAAGACCCGGACCAAGGGAGGCGGCTGATATGGCCGCCAGGTCACCTTTTGTTATTGCTGGTGAGACCATACCGGCAGGCACCCGAAAGACCGTCGAGGTTCCGGTTGCCAAGCTTTACACCCACACGCCCCTGCACATTCCGGTGGAAGTCGTGCACGGTCGTCGGCCGGGCCCGGTGATGATGGTCTGTGGCGCAATTCACGGCGATGAAATCAACGGCGTGGAAATTGTGCGCCGGGTGCTCAAGAATTCCGCCTTGCGTCACCTGCGGGGCACGCTGGTGGCCGTGCCCATCGTCAACATATTCGGATTTGTTCAGCGAACCCGCTATTTGCCGGACCGGCGGGATCTGAACCGCTGCTTCCCGGGCACCGAAAGCGGATCGCTGGGCGGTCGTATTGCCTATCTGTTGCGCACCCAGATCATGGAAAATGTTTCCCATATCATTGACCTGCACACGGGTGCCATTCACCGGTTTAATTTGCCGCAGATTCGCGCCGAGCTGAAAAATCCGGAAACCATTCGGATGGCGGAAGCCTTCGGTGCCCCGATTATTATCAACGCCAGTTTGCGTGAGGGCAGTTTGCGCGCCTACGCCGATTCCCAGGATATTCCCGTTATTACCTTTGAGGGCGGTGAGGCTTTGCGCTTTGACGAGGTGGTGATTTCCAGCGGCGTCAAAGGCGTGATCCGGGTGATGCGTGAACTGGAAATGATTCCGGTTAAAAAAGGACCGAAAGCGCCGAGGAAACGCTCTGAAACAGCGGCTAATTCACAGTGGGTGCGAACGGATAGCGACGGCATCATGCGGCCGGTTGCCAGACTTGGCCAAAAGGTTCGCAAGGGGCAAAAGCTGGCGATGGTCGCGGATCCTTTCGGAGAATCGGAAAATGCGGTGGTGTCGCCGTGCTCCGGAATCGTGATCTGTGTCAACAATCTGCCGCTGGTAAATGAGGGCGAAGCGATTTACCACATCGCCCGGTTTGACGAGTTGGGAGAAGCCGAGAAGGCGATGGATTACTTCCGCAGCAGCTATGAATCCGATGTCGGGGATGCGATATTGCCAGTGCATCCCTGGGATGAGAATCAGAAGTAGTAGCGGTGGAGGCCATCAATCAGAGATTGGCCTCCGCATATTCTGCCAGCACAGACCTCGGCACACCTTGAAGGTGAATATGCCCGCCATGGCCGAACGTTTTGAAGCGCTCCGTCATATAGGTCAGGCCGGAGCTCAAAGCGCTCAGGTAGGGCGTATCTATTTGCGCAAGGTTGCCCAGGCAGATGACCTTGGAGCCGTTGCCTGCACGGGTAATAATCGTTTTGATCTGGTGTGGCGTCAGGTTTTGTGATTCGTCAATGATGATCAGGCTGTGCTGGAAGCTGCGACCGCGAATGTAATTCATGGACTTGAAGTGCAGCGGCACCTTGCTGAGAATATAGTCCACGCTGGCGGTCATGTTCTCATCGTCTTCGTGCAGAGCCTCGAGGTTATCGACGATGGCGCCCAGCCAGGGCTCCATTTTTTCGGCCTCGGTGCCGGGCAGGAAGCCAATGTCCTCATCCAGCCCCTGGGTGCTGCGGGTGGCAATGATGCGCTTGTAAAGCTTGCTGGCCACGGTCATTTCAATGCAGGCGGCCAACGCCAGAATGGTTTTGCCGGAACCGGCGGATCCGGTCAGGTTCACCAGGTGAATGTCCGGATCCAGTAGCAGGTTCAGCGCGATAGCCTGATAGATGTCGCGCGGTATCAGCCCCCAGACTTCCTCATTCATCAGGTCATGCTGGTGCAGGTCACGAATCACCAACTGGGTGTCGCTGATGTCAGAGACTTTTCCTACGAATCCCTGTTCATCGATCACGAATTCGTTGATGGTCAGTCTGGCCAGCTCGCCCTCGCGTCGAAGAATGTGTTCGGTGATGCCTTCGCGCTGGATGGTTTCAACTTTTTCAATCGTATCCCAGAAGGAGTTGGGAAATTCCTTGTAGCCCTTCGGCAGCAGGTCAATATCATCGAGCAGCATGTCGTTGTGGTAGTCCTGGGCTTCCACGCCAAAGCCGCGGGCTTTGAGCCGCATGTTGATGTCTTTGCTGACCAGTATGATGTCGCGGGATTTATGGCGAGTCTGCAGGGCCGCCAGAGTATTGATGATCTTGTTGTCGTTCAAATGCTCGGGCAGTCCGTAGTTGCCCTGATGCTCTGTGCTCATCAGGATCGACAGCAGGCCGAGGGGTTCTGCCTTTTTACCACGAACGATGGGAACACCTTTCTCGATTTCGCCCGGGGTGGCATCCCCCAGCAATTTATCGATATTCCTAATAGCTTGGCGGCAGTCGGCGGCTACGGCCTGTTTGCCGGATTTGAGGCTATCGAGTTCTTCCAGGACGGTCATAGGAATGATGACATCGTGTTCTTCGAAATTCAGGAGGGCATTGGGATCGTGGATCAGGACGTTGGTGTCGAGGACATACATCTTTCTTCGAGCCTGCGGTGCTCTGGGCATAGGGTGCAATACCTCTCTTTTCAGCCGGCTGGTCAGCCGTTGCCGGCACAGCGTTTGGTGAGATCCTTGTCAGAAATCAGTTTCAGCATATCGTAGGTGGTTACGATACCAGTAATTTTTTTATCTCTGGTGATGAATATACGATGCAGGTGCTCCTTCATCATGAGCTCTGCGATGTCCTGGACCGGTGTCTGTTCGTCGACTGAAAGTATCAGCGGAGTCATGATGTCGCGAACCTCTACCGGAACTTTGCCCATCTCTTCAAAAATGACCATGCGCAGACGTTTGGCTTCCTGCTCTTCTTCAGCGGTCATAGGGTTTTCAGAGTTGTCAGTGCGGCTGGCGTTCCAGCGGAATTCGGTAATGTCTTTTAGAGTGGCGATGCCGACAATGTCACCGGCGTCATCGGTGACCGGGCTGCCGGTAATTTCATTATCGGTGAGAAATCTGGCCAGGCGGTCCATTGTCCATGACTGGGGCACGGCCTTGATGCTCGGGGTCATTATCTCGTAAGCGAGAACCGTCATTGATGCTCCGGCAACGTCACGTTCAGTTCCAGCACGGAATGGCTGTCAGTCCGGTCCACTTCAACCTGAATCATATCGTCGCTGATCTGCACGTATTTACGGATCACTGCCAGCAGCTCTCGCTGAAGCTCGGGCAGGTAGTCCGGCTGGTCCCGCTGGCCCCGTTCATGGGCGACAATAATCTGCAGGCGCTCTTTGGCAACGCTGGCGGTACGGGTGTTCGTCTTGCTTTTAAAATAGTCCAGGAAACTCATCCCTTAGCCCCCCTTGAACATCCGTGAGAAGAAACCCTTTCTCTGCGAGGACATGAAGCGATGTTCGCGCTCCTCACCGAGCAGCCGTGCCACAGCATCTTCATAAGCCTGCCCGGCGTCACTGTCTTCTTCAAGAATGACCGGTACACCCTGATTCGAGGCGTTCAGTACAATCTGCGATTCCGGAATCACGCCCAGCAGCGGGATGGCCAGAATTTCTTCCACATCCGCTACCGACAACATTTCACCTTTTTCTACCCGATCCGGATTGTAGCGGGTCAGCAGCAGGTGTTCCTTGACCGGATCCTGGCCCATCTCCGCGCGCCGGGATTTGCTTTGCAGGATGCCCAGAATGCGGTCGGAATCTCGCACCGAAGAGACTTCCGGGTTGGTTACAACGATGGCTTCGTCGGCGTAATACAACGCCATGAGCGCGCCATGTTCGATGCCGGCCGGCGAATCGCAGACGATGTAATCGAAACGTTCGGAGAGCTCGTTGATGACTTTTTCGACGCCCTCTTTGGTCAAGGCTTCTTTTTCACGGGTCTGGGATGCGGGCAGGATGTAGAGCGTTTCAACCCGCTTATCCTTGATCAGTGCCTGGTTGAGGCTGGCCTCGCCCTGAATGACGTTTACAAAGTCGTAAACGACCCGGCGCTCGCAGTTCATGATGAGATCGAGGTTACGCAGGCCCACGTCAAAATCGATCACCACGGTTTTGTGACCGCGTTTCGCAAGACCAGTGCTGATTGAGGCGCTGGTTGTGGTTTTGCCTACGCCACCTTTTCCTGAGGTAACGACAATGATTCTAGCCAAAGTTGCATCCCTGTTTTTCAGTGAATTCGAAGTTGCCTGTCTAACCTTTGGCCGCGGGCACTTGGCCCCGGGCCGCTGGCGCTTAGCCCTTTTCCAGTGGCGTTACCACCAGTACATCATCCCTGAGCTGAATCTGGACAGCGGTTTTCCAGCCGTTATCCTGAAGATCTTCGGAGATTTTATAGTGTCCTGCAATGGACACAAGCTCTGCTTCCAGCGACTGGCAAAAAACCCGGGCATGCTCCGCCCCGTGGATCCCTGCCAGCGCCCGGCCCCTCAGTGGCCCGTAAACATGCACATTGCCTGCCGCCAACACCTCGGCCCCAGCCTGGACTGAAGCCAGGACAATAAGGTCGCCCTCGGGCGCATAGACTTGCTGCCCGGAGCGAACAGGCTGGTTCACGATGCGGGCGGGCACCGGCTCGCCCGGTTCCGGGCGCTGTGGCGTCTCAGTCTGCTCTTTATTTTGTTCTGCGGCTACCGGCGCGGCGACTTCCGCCTCAGAGCCGGTGATGTCCCGGTCGCGCTGGTTCCCGCCAGGAAAGAGCGCGAGGGAAGCACCCCGGGCCAGCCTGCGCTGGTCGTCATTACCGCCCCTGACGCCGATTACGTGAATGTTATGGCGGCGACAGGTGCCAATGATGTTGAAGAAATCCAGTTCGCTGTTCAGCCCCTCGTATTTTTCCAGGCTGATGATAAGCGGGATATCTCTAAAAAAGCCGGGCGCCTGATTGATCTTGTCTCTGAGTGTCTGCTCGAATTCATTTTCTTCAAAAAAATAAAGCTCCAGTGCGGTCATGGAGACGCTTGCACTTTTCAGCTGAAAACATTGGGTAACGCTGGAGGCAGCGGTATCAGTCATCAAATGCTCTCTTCAGTCGTATCTTCCTGGCCGGTCGCAGGGCGTTTGCGCAAGGGCGACCTGTCAAACCGGATGCCGGACCAGCCCGTCGCCATGAATTGGCGGATGTTGCCGTGGCTCTCCCCTGCGGGGTCGTCCAGCACCTGTTGGTAGTGTTCGGCAAACAGCTGCAGAGTGTCCGCTTCGCTCAGGTTGCAATACTGGGCCAGGGAAAAAATCCGACAAGATCCTTCATTCTCGCCGGCCTGGTTGAACAGCGGGCCGTTGTGAAACCCTGTCGGTTGGTAATCAAACGTCTCGGCAATCAGTTCAAGCGTGTCGTTGAACCGGCCGTGGCCAGCATCAATGGACGCCAGATGCACCTGTACCCGCTTGGCCAGATTCACTACGGGTGATCCTTATGATCTTTTTTCGCGTCGGTCTGATAGATGGCTTTCCATTCTTCGTAAGGCATACCGTAGACAATTTCACGAGCCTGAGGGTCGGACAGTTCAAACCCGCGCTCCCCGGCTTCGGCCCGGTACCATTTTGACAGGCAGTTACGGCAGAAACTCGCCAGGTTCATCAGATCAATATTCTGAACTTCGGTGTGCTCGCCCAAATGTCTGAGCAATTTGCGAAACGCGGCCGCTTCAATTTCGGTTTGGGCATCCTTGGGAATCTGATCAGTCATAATAAGACATCCGATTGACGGTTGGTTTTAAACGATCCTGACATTTTCTGCATGTTACCTTAAGATACAAGGCTGTACATATGTACAGACCGTTTACCCGACTGAAGTGCCATGGCTCAACGAAAAATCATCCACGTCGACTGCGACTGTTTTTACGCCGCAGTGGAAATGCGCGACGACCCGACTTTAAAGGACGTGCCGCTGGCCGTTGGCGGGCAGGGCGGCCGCGGTGTCGTGACCACCTGCAATTACCGGGCGCGGGCCTTTGGCGTGCGATCGGCCATGCCCGGTGGCGAAGCCCGACGGCTATGTCCGGGGCTGGTAACGGTGCCCCCGGATATGAACCGTTATCGTAAGGCGTCCCAGCAGGTTATGGCTATCTTGCGGGAACTGACCGATCTGGTCGAGCCTTTGTCTCTGGATGAGGCGTTTCTTGATGTCACAGAAGTAACCGATCATAAGGGCAGCGCGACCCTGATGGCGGAATATCTCAGGAACAGAGTAAAGGATGAAGTGGGCATTACCATTTCGGCCGGTGTTGCGCCCAACAAATTTCTGGCGAAAATCGCCAGTGACTGGGAAAAGCCGGACGGGCTGTTTGTGATTACGCCGGACAAGATCGACGAATTCGTTCAGGCGCTGCGGGTCGAAAAACTTTTCGGCGTCGGCAAAGTGACGGCTGGCAAGCTCCATGATCTGGATGTGTATACCTGTGGAGATCTGCAGCGGGTGCCGGTGGAAGATCTGCTGGACCGGTTTGGCAAACAGGGCTACCGACTACGGGAAATGGCGTTCGGCCGCGACAACCGGGACGTCGTGGTGTCGCGGATTGCCAAATCTGTCAGTGTCGAACGAACCTTTTCTCAGGATCTGCCGGATAAGGCTGCCTGCGACTCAGTGATGGGGTCGCTGGTGGCAGACCTGAACCTGCGTCTCAGCCGCAAAGCCGGGCGTAAGCCTATCCACAAACTGTTCGTCAAAATCCGTTACAGTGATTTTTCCACCCACACCCTCGAGCGGGTCCGCGATCAGATCCAACAGCCGGAGCCCGGGGACTTCCAGCCATTGCTGGACGAACTGGTCACCAACACAGAGCGTCCTGTGCGCTTGCTCGGCCTGGGCGTCAGGTTTCGCAGCGACGAGTCACCCACCACTCAGCTCAGGCTGTTTGAATAACGCCGCTCTGTTTCCGATAAGAAGACCGCGTAGACTGTAGCGGTAGAGTGGTACCGGTCAGAACCGACAGAATTGGAGGAAATATGAAAACTCGCAGGCTTGGCAGATCCGATGTGGAAGTCAGTGAAATATGTCTGGGGACCATGACCTGGGGCGAGCAGAATTCAGAACGTGAGGCCGCTGAGCAGCTGGACCTTGCGACCGCTGAAGGTATTAACTTTATTGACGCAGCAGAGATGTATCCGGTTCCACCCCGGGCAGAAACCCAGGGACTGACCGAAGTCTATCTTGGAAATTGGCTGGCCAAACGGGGCCGGCGGGATGACCTGGTCATTGCGTCCAAGGTTGCGGGTCCGGGCAACGGTCTGACCTACCTGCGCGACGGTCCCCAGCTTAGTCGACCCCACATCCGCAAAGCCTGTGAAGACAGCCTTCAGCGTTTGCAGACAGACTACATTGATCTTTATCAGGTGCACTGGCCCGGCCGGAACGCCAACTTTTTTGGCAAGCTTGGGTATCAGCACCAGTCGGACGAGCATTCGGTACCCATCGAGGAAACGCTGGAAGCGCTCCATGAACTGGTGCAGGAGGGGAAGATCCGGCATGTTGGCATCTCTAACGAAACGCCCTGGGGTACTGCTGAATATCTGCGGCTATCGCGGGAGAATGACTGGCCTCGAGTGGTCAGCATCCAGAATCCTTACAACCTGCTGAACCGCACCTTTGAAGTCGGAATGTCGGAAATCGCCTGCCGCGAGCAGGTGGGGCTGCTGGCCTATTCTCCTCTGGCATTCGGGGTGCTGTCGGGGAAATATCTGGGCGGCAAACGCCCGGACGGTGCCCGCCTGTCGCGCTACACCCGGTTTGCCCGTTACGCCAGTAAACGCGGCGAAGACGCCACTCAGGCCTACACAGATCTGGCCCGGCGGTACGGCCTGTCGCCTGCGCAGATGGCCCTCGCCTATGTGACCGGGCGGGATTTCGTGACCAGTAATATCATCGGTGCGACGTCTCAAGAGCAATTACGGGAAAATATCAGTTCGGCCCGTTTGACGCTGGATGAGCCGATTCTCACTGAAATTGAAGCCCTTCATGCCGACTTTACCTATCCGTGTCCTTAAGACGTCCGCCGTCTGATGGTAGCCCGGTCCAGGCCGGGCGTTACAGTTGGATACAGAACGTGTTGGTTTTTTGACAAAAAAGAAGGTTGCGGTGGCGGTTTATCGTCGCAACTGTGTGCAAATTCACAACAATTCTGTGCTGGATCGTTAGACTCAAATCTTGGGTGAGATTAGACTCCGCTACCGATTCAGGGGCACAGAAATATCATGATTATTCGCATCTTTATCGTCCTTTTTGTTCTTAATGCGCTGGCGTTTGTTGTGCGCGCCGAGGCCAATGAACGCGTATTTGCCGATGAAGTGCCAACTCAGGACGTTTACAGGCTGCAGGAAGAAATGTCTGGCGATTTTGAGCGAGACTCCTCCGATATGTACGCCGCGGTCGGGTCGCGTTTGCTGAGTCTCGGTTTATCCAACGCCAATGCCCGGTCCCGCACCTATGCGTCCGACCCCGCGAAGCCTGATCACGGCGTCGCACTGCTGCAAGAGGGTGCCTGCCTCAACTTGAAGTGGAATTTCTGACCAACCTGCTGCCTGCCGCTCCCATCCTCTGACTGCTTTAACCGCATTGCCTGACCTGCCCAGCCGTGTGATCATCCGTTGGTTGAAATCGTTCTTTGACGCCAAAACGGAGTTCGCTCATGGCCAACGATATGCCGCATACGCTGAATGACAGCCAGGCGTGCGTCGATCAGCTAATCCAGCGTGTCGGCAAGAACATCACCATCGGATTGCCCCTTGGCCTCGGTAAGCCGGTCCGTTTTATCAACGCCCTTTATCAGCGCGCAGTCGCGGACCCGGCAATGAAACTGCACATCGTTACCGCTCTGTCGCTGACCGCACCCGGTGGGAGTTCCGCCCTTGAAAAGCGTTTTATGGACCCTTTTGCCGAACGACTTTATGGCGCTATCCCGGAACTGGACTACGCAAGAGATGTGATACGCAAGCGCTTGCCGGCCAATGTCTTGGTGTCGGAATTCTTTTTCAAGGCTGGAGCGGCTTTGAATGATGCGTCCCAGCAACGACATTATGTCTGCACTAATTACACTCACGCGGTTCGGGACCTGATGGCCCAGGGTATCAATGTCGTCGCCCAGATGGTGGCTCCGCCGACAACCGAGGCCAGCAAAGGCCTTGTGAGCCTTAGCAGTAACCCCGACCTGACGCTTGACCTGATTCCACTGCTACGTAAACGCGAGGCAGCCGGTACTGCGGTAGCCTTGGTCGGCGAACTGAACAGCTACTTGCCGTTCCTGGGTAATCACGCCGCGATCAGTGCCAGCCAGTTCGATATCCTGCTTGAGCACCCATGCTCGGACTATCCGCTGTTTTCTGCACCGCAGATGGCGATCAGCCCCGAAGACCATCTGATCGGGTTTTATGCCAGTACACTGCTTAAAGATGGCGGAACACTTCAGGTCGGGATTGGTTCGCTGGGTGCGGCGCTGATTCACAGTGCCATCATGAGGCACCGCCGGAATGATCACTGGCAATCGGTCTACGATTATCTGTCGATCCCGGGCAATTTTCCGGTTGCTCAGTCCCTGGGCGGCGTTGGACCTTTTGAGCAGGGCCTCTATGGCTGCAGTGAAATGATGGTGGACGGGTTTATTCATCTTTTGGAAGCGGGCGTCATGCACCGCGAGGTATATGACCACGCGGGCCTTCAGGAGCTGATCAATGCCGGCCGGATCGGTCAGCAGGTATCGCTGGAAACGTTGGATGTGCTTCGAAAAGAAGACCTGATTGATTCACCGCTGCGCGCGAGGGATGTGTCCTGGTTGTGCGGTTATGGCATCTTCCGGTCGGATGTGGAATATAAAGGTGGCCGGTTACGGATTGGTGAGCGGTCTCTCGAGCCCGATCTTGATGATGCTCAGTCCCGCGAAGCCATCAGTGAACTGGCTCTGGGTCAGAGGCTGACAGGCGGCGTGGTGATTCATGGGGGGTTCTATGTAGGGCCGGAATCCTTCTATCAGCGCCTGCGGGATCTGCCTGAAGAGGATCGCCGGCGAATCTGTATGACCAGCGTGAATTACATTAACCATTTATACGACCATGCCTATGGCAATCAGCGACTGAAGTCAGCGCAGCGGGTCCACAGCCGATTTATCAACACGGCTATGATGCACACGCTCAATGGTGCTGCAGTATCTGACGGCCTCGAGGACGGACGGGTTGTCAGCGGGGTAGGTGGGCAATACAACTTCGTCGCCATGGCCCATGAACTGCCGGACGCGCGTTCGGTTATCTGTCTTCGAAGCACTCGCGATTCCGGTCAGAAAACCGTGTCAAACATTGTGTTCAACTATGGCCATTGCACCATTCCGCGACACCTTCGGGACCTGGTGGTCACCGAATACGGTATTGCGGATCTTCGGGGGCGCTCCGATGAGCAGGTTTATCTGGGCCTGATCCGCATTGCCGATTCCCGTTTTCAGGAAGACCTGTTGGCCCAGGCTCAGAACGCCGGCAAAGTGGATGTGGCATTCCAGATGCCGCTGGCCTGGCGCAACAACACCCCGGCGCAAGTCAAGCGTACGGCCGAAGAGGCCGGGGGCGGCAGCCTGTTCCCGGCCTTCCCGTTTGGTTGTGATTTTACCGATGATGAACTGGTTCTGGGCAAAGCGCTGAAAACTCTGAAAGCCGCAACAGCCACCCGGCGTGGTAAACTGAAAGCCTTGTTAGGGGCGGTAAAGGCTGACGACACTGCGGGCCAATATCAGTCCCTGCTGCAACGAATGAAGCTGGACAGCCCCCGGGGATTCCGGGAAAAACTGGATCAACGGCTGCTCATTCACGGCCTTGATCTGACTCACACTTCACCGGACAAAGGAAAACAGACAGCCTGATGCAAAAACCTGCCGTATTTACTGTTCACTATGTGCTCAAGAACAAACTTGGCGAGTTGGTAGACACCTCCGAAGGCAGCGAGCCGTTGCGCTTTATCCACGGCGGCCCGGGAGTGATTGCCGGTATTCAGGAGGCGGTAAAAGACCGCAGAGTGGGAGATTGCCTTGAGGTAACCGTTCCGCCGTCTATGGCCTATGGAGAACATAACCCCGAGTTGATCCGCACCGTGCCCCGCTCCATGTTCGAGAACATTGAGAATCTGCAGGTCGGGATGAAATTCCAGACCAACACCGGCGATGAGGCCCAGGTGGTTCAGGTAGTCAGCATTGACGGTAACCTGATCAAAGTGGATGCGAACCACCCGCTGGCAGGCTTCACTCTGTACTTTGACCTGGAAATCCTCGAGAGACGCGAAGCCACTGACGAAGAAGTGGCGGCCGGTTACCCCCTGGGCTGACGTTCGGGATGCCCTGTTTCTGCTGAGGTCGACAACCGGTCTGGCGGCTTTTCGCGCCTCTGACCGGATGTATCCGCGATGTAACCAACCGTCGGTTCCATGTATATTTCTGAAAAGCATGTATAATTGCTGTTACAGGACGTAGTCTGTATTGTCGAGTTGAAGGCAGTTCGGGTGGTAAAAATCCAAACAACAAATCAGAGATGGACGGCGTGGAAAAAACGAACGAAAGTTGGCGGATTCTTATAGTCGAGGATGACGAAAGGCTGGCAGAGCTGACCAAGGAATATCTGGAAAGCAATGGCCTTACCGTGTCTCTGGAAACCCACGGCGGACACGCGGTCGAGCGCATCCGAAACGAGCAGCCCGATCTGGTTGTGTTAGACCTGATGCTTCCGGGTGAAGACGGTCTTTCAATCTGCCGTCGAGTGCGGCCCAATTACAACGGGCCAATCATCATGCTGACCGCTCGCACCGACGACCTTGATCAGGTTCTTGGTCTGGAGATGGGCGCGGATGATTACGTCGGCAAGCCGGTCAAACCTCGCGTGCTTCTGGCCCGCATTCGCGCCCTGCTGCGGCGCGTTACCGAAAACGGCACCATTGCCGCAGAGGAAGGTCTTGCGGAAGAGCCGGTACGGCTGCAGTTCAATGATCTGGTGGTTGACCGGTCCATGCGTGAGGCCTGGCTTAATGACACCAGCATTGATCTGACCAGTGCAGAATTTGACTTGCTGTGGCTGCTTTCAAGTAACGCTGGCCGTGTGTTGAGCCGGGAAGAGATTTTCACCGCGCTGCGGGGAATCGAATACGACGGGCAAGACCGCTCGATAGACGTTCGGGTTTCCAGAATCCGGCCAAAAATTGGCGACGATCCTATTCATCCCAGGCGTATCAAGACCGTCCGTAGTAAAGGCTATCTTTTTGTAAAAGAAGCCTGACCATTCAGTCTCAGGCGCTGGCCTTCGACGGTCGGCGTTCATGCCCGGGTAAATGCAATGCCCTTCAAGTTCTTCCTCAAGCTTTACACCCGACTGATCGGCCTCACGTTCCTGATTCTTTTGTTCTGTGCTGCGCTGTTTCTCGGGGTGAATTCGGTCCGGGAGCAGTACTGGCAGGAACGCTTTGCTGAACCTCTGCTGCGCTGGATCGCATCCGCGCCCAACGCCGAACGGCAGTATCACTGGCTGTCCTCATTCTATGATTTCCGAGTGTTATCCCCGGAGGAGCTAAGCGTGTCCGACATTATTGTCGAGCGGCTTTCCTACGGGCAGGTTGTGTCCCTGGACACCAGTATCGGGCAGCAGGTTATGATTCTGAGCGACGCCGGGGATCTGCTCAGATTGCGGTTCGGCAACCCTTACAGTGATGTCTCCGAAGCCACGGCCCTGATCGCACGCTGGCATCTTGGGGGGATTCCGGCCGACAGTCGTGAGCAGGCGCTAATGCAGTTGTCCGAGTCATTGGGCGTTTCCCTCACTCTGGTTCAGGACCCGGATTCGGTGCCGGATGCCGATGTTCTTGGGCGGGTTTCCCAGCGCGGTATTTCGCTCTATCAGCATTCGTCTAACGGCCGGGCTCACGTTCTTATCCGCCTTGAGGATGGAACGCTGATTGATCTTGCCATGCCGCCGCCCTTCAAGCTTTGGGCGTGGCCGGTCCTTTTGCTGTTGTTGCTTGTGGGCGGTGGCGTCCTTGCACTGGCGCTCTACTTTGCCATGCGGGAAGTAGACAGCAATCTCAGGGCGGTTGAGTCGGTGGCTGTAAGAATTGCCCGGGGGGAAATGGGTGCCCGGGTAGAAACAACGGACAGTCGGCAGGTATCCCGTCTTGCGGGTGCATTCAACGGAATGGCAGAGCATATCCAGCGGCTGGTTGGGGTTCAGCGAGAGATGATTCACGCCGTCTCCCATGAATTGCGAACCCCGGTTGCCCGGATACGTTTCGGCGTACAGATGATTGAGGGCGCCAAAGATCCTGGTGCGCTGCAGAAACAGCTGGACGGAATCGACGAGGATATCCAGGAACTCGACGAATTGATTGACGAGATTCTGACATACGCCAGGCTGGAGCAAGGTGGACCGGTGTTTGCGTTGCAGGAAAGCTCGGTCACAGACATCGTCCGGCAAGTTGTCAGCGAACAGCAACTGATTCGCACCGAGCACAGCATTGAGGCCGACATTGATGAGGAATCCGAAGCCTGGTCGTTGTCTGACGTTGAGCCGCGATATATCCATCGTGCGATTCAGAACCTGGTCGGTAATGGTGCCCGCTACGCGGTCGGCCGGGTGCGGGTACACTGCCAGTTTGACGAAGATAACTGCCGGATTGATGTGGAAGACGACGGGCCGGGTGTGCCTGAGGAAGACTGGGAAAAAATCTTTACCGCCTTCGCCAGACTGGATGACAGCCGTACCCGCACGTCTGGCGGCTATGGTCTGGGATTGTCGATTGTTCGGCGCATCCTATATTGGCACGGAGGGCAGGCGTTCGTCAGCCGTAGCGACGACCTCGGTGGTGCCAGGTTCAGCCTGGTGTGGCCCCGCAAAAAGCCGATAGAGCCGTCGATCTGATTGTTTGTTGAATAACTGAAAGGAAGCGTCTCATGCCGCAGTATCTGCTTGCCATTGATCAGGGAACGACGAGTTCCCGCGCGATTGTTTTTGATGCTTCCGGCATTTCCGTTGCCACCGCTCAGCAGGAGTTTCAACAATTTTTCCCCCAGGACGGCTGGGTTGAGCACGACGCTCTGGAAATCTGGGAAAGCACGCTTGCGGTCTGTCGAGAGGCGCTGGAGGCGTCAAAAGTGCCGGTTTCTTCGATTTCCGGTATCGGTATTACCAATCAGCGCGAGACCACGGTGATCTGGGATCGTAAAACCGGGCAGCCGGTTTACCGCGCCATTGTATGGCAGGACCGTCGAACGGCATCCTGGTGCACCAAGCTCAAATCCGATGGCCACGAGGATACCGTGGTTGATCGCACCGGGTTGTTGATCGACCCTTATTTTTCCGCAACCAAAATTGCCTGGATTCTGGATAACGTTGACGGTTTGCGAGTGCGTGCTGAACAAGGAGAGTTGGCGTTTGGAACGATCGATAGCTGGTTACTGTGGAATCTGACCGGCGGTCAGTCTCATCTCACTGACGCAACCAACGCTTCCCGGACCGCCATTTTCAATATTCATGAGCAGGACTGGGATGAGGAACTGCTGGCATTATTCCGTGTGCCGCGCCCGCTGTTGCCAGAAGTCATGGATTCCGCCGCTGATTTTGGCCTCACAGGGGCGCAGTGGTTTGGAGGGGCACTACCGGTTGCCGGTATTGCCGGCGACCAGCACGCCGCTCTGGTGGGTCAGGCCTGCTTCAGTCCGGGCATGGCAAAGAGTACCTACGGCACTGGCTGCTTCCTGATGGTCAATACCGGCTCTGAAGCTCCCCGGTCAGAAAATCGCCTGTTGACCACCATGGCTTACCGTCTCAACGGTAAACCCTGTTATGCCATGGAAGGCAGCATCTTTGTGGCAGGTGCCGCCATGCAATGGCTCAGGGATGGCCTCAAGCTGATCAAACATGCCAGCGAATCATCCCGTTATGCGACGGAAGTGGGTGTGGAAAACTCGGTGTACCTGGTGCCAGCCTTTACCGGTCTGGGAGCTCCCCATTGGGATCCTCATGCCCGCGGCGCGATAATGGGGCTTACCCGCGATACCGGTATCGCCGAAATCGTGACGGCGGGCCTTCAGTCGGTGTGTTATCAGACCAAGGATCTGGTCCGGGCTATCCAGAATGACGGCATCTCACTGCAGTCACTGCGGGTCGACGGCGGAATGGTGGTCAACGACTGGCTGATGCAGTTTCTTGCGGATATTCTCAACGTGCCGGTTGAGAGGCCCCAGGTGACCGAAACCACCGCACTGGGCGCGGCCTTTCTCGCGGGCTTGCAGACCGGCGTTTATGACAGCCTTGAGCAGATTGCCGAATTATGGGAACGGGAGCACTATTTTGAGCCCGTCATGAAGCCCGTGCTGCGGGAGTCCCTGTACGCGGGCTGGCTGGATGCCATTGAGCGGGTCTGTAATAACTAACGCAATGAGTGCAATTGCTGGCGCTATGGAGTCAGATTCTCTCAAAGGCGATCAGATGGTCTGCCTCGACCCGCACCGGCACATACTCGCCAAGGTGAAAGTCCAGGTGGCTGCGGAACAGGGCTTCAAACTCGGTATCCTCGGAGCAGCGGAACCGATAGAGGGTTGATGTACCCGCAAAGGTTTTCTCCACCACTTTGGGCCTGAGGTCGGAATCGGCATCGTAGACAATGTCGTCCGGCCGGATCAGCACGTCCACCAGGGTGCCGGCTTCCCAGCGGTAGGCGCGGTTTCCACTGATAACGCCCAGCTCCGATTCAATGGTGTCGGGCCCCAGGGTCTTCCCCGGGATGAACCCCCCCTGGCCCACAAAGCCGGCGACAAACCGGTTCGAAGGTTCGTGGTAAAGGTTGTAGGGCACGTCCCATTGCTGGATGCCGCCGTCCTTCAGCACCGCCACCTGGTCGCACATGGCAAAAGCTTCCTGCTGGTCATGGGTGACCAGTATCGCGCTGATTCCCAGAGTTTTCAGGATTTCACGAACGTCCAGGCTCAGGCGTCGGCGCAGGTCAGCGTCCAGGTTGGAAAAGGGCTCGTCCAGAAGGATCAGAGTAGGTTCTGGTGCCAGGGCCCGTGCCAGCGCGACCCGCTGCTGCTGACCGCCGGACAGTTCGTGGGGGTAATTGTCGGCCAGGTCTTGAAGGTGAACGACCTGAAGGAGTTCGCCGACTTTCTGCTTCTTTTCCTCCCGGCTTTCACTGCGCAAGCCGAAACCGACATTCTCGGCGATGGTCAGGTGCGGGAAAAGCGCGTAGTCCTGAAACACCATTCCGATACGCCGCTTTTCAGGCGCCAGGGTTTTGCCAGGCAGGCTGATGGAGGATCCCTGCAGGCAGATCTCTCCGCTTTTTAGGGGCAGGAAGCCCGCGAGTGCGCGAAGAATGGTACTTTTGCCACAGCCGCTGGGGCCAAGAAGGCACCCAATATCGCCGTGGCTGAGGGCAAAGCTCACATCCTTGACCACCGATTCATCGCCATAACCGCAGGACATGTTATGGACTTCGAGAAGCCAGTCGTCTGGTTGGATCAGGCTCTCATTCATCGGGTCAGTCCAGTCGGTTGAGAATCAGAAATTCCAGCAGGGCTTTCTGGGCGTGAAGCCGGTTTTCTGCTTCATCCCAGACCACTGAACTGGCGTGCTCCATCATATCGGTCGAGATTTCTTCGCCCCGGTGAGCGGGCAGGCAGTGCATGAACAGGGCATCTTTGTCGGCCAGCCCCATCAGTGCCGGGCTGATCTGGTAATCCTTGAAGGCTTTTTCCCGTGCTTTCTGCTCGTCTTCCTGGCCCATGGATGCCCATACGTCCGTCACCAGAAGGTTTGCGCCCCTGGCGGCTTCAGCAGGGTCGCGAATAATTTCGACATGACCGGAATGGGCTTCCATCAGCGAACTGTCAGGTTCGTAGCCTTCGGGACAGGCGACTCGAAGTTTGAAACCGAACTGATCCGCCGCATTTATATAGGAGTGGCACATATTGTTGCCGTCGCCGATCCAGGTCACGGTGCCGCCCCGGATACTGCCGCGATGCTCCCGGTAAGTCTGCATGTCGGCCAGCAACTGGCAGGGGTGGAAATCGTCGGTCAGTGCATTGATGACCGGTGCCCGGGAGGCCGCCGCAAATCGCTCTACCGTGTCATGGTCAAACGTCCGGATCATGACAGCATCGACCATGCTGGATATCACAATCGCCGAGTCTTCAATAGGTTCACCCCGGCCGAGCTGGGTGTCCCGAGGAGAGAGGAACAGCGCTGCTCCGCCGAGCTGGGTCATTCCGGCTTCAAAAGAAACACGGGTCCGGGTTGAGGATTTCTCGAAAATCATCGCCAATACCCGGTTTTTCAGGGTTTCTCGCAGGGTACCCTGACGCCATTCCTTGCGGAGTTTACTGGCGTGGTCAAGCAGACCCTCGAGCTCGTCCGGATTCAGGTCGTTCAGTGTCAGAAAATGTCTTGCCATGACATGGCCCTTCGATTGATCCATGGACGTATTAATATTCCGGCAGCGGTGCCGGTCAGGCGTCGCTGTGCCCTGCCAAAGGGGCACAAGTCTAGCCGCTCAGCCCTTTGATGACAACGCTGTCGGGCTACAGGCCGGGGCTGGATCAATTGATCGCTGCCATTGGTCCGGGGGAGGGCAGGCGTGTACAATGGACCCGAGGGTAATGCCGACTGGCAACTCATGTTTATCTACGAGGTAACCGTCAATGGATATTAACGAAACCATTAAAAACCAGCTTGAAGAAAACCCGGTCATTCTTTACATGAAAGGCAGCCCGCAGCAGCCCCAGTGCGGCTTTTCTGCCAAAACCTCTCAGGCACTGATGGCCTGCGGAGAGCGTTTCGCGTTTGTTAACATTCTGGATAATCAGGAATTGCGCGAAGCCTTGAAGGTTTATTCCAGCTGGCCGACCTATCCACAGCTTTATATCGGCGGTGAGCTGGTTGGCGGATGTGACATTATTCTGGAGATGTCAGAAAGCGGTGAGCTTACAGAGCAGGTTAAAGCGGCCGTGAAGCAGGCGGAAGCCTGAGTATTTTCTCATCTTTCCGGATGTGGGTTTGGCAGCGGTTGACAGCCGCTGTCTAACCTCTTCGTCCGCACAAGGCGCCGACAGACCTAGCCCGCTTTGCTCCGCAAGCTTCCAACAACGGCGTCCAGCGCGCGATCAATCAGTGCCCCCTGTTCCAGAACCGTCAAACGCCCCCTTCTCAGCTCATGGGCAAGTTCAGACCGGGTTTTTTCGATCACCTTGAGCCCCATGCGATTGACAAACACAAAGCATTCAGCCTCTTCGATGACGGCTGACAGTTTGCAGCGGAAGCTGGCGCCATTGACCAGGCTGAACTCGACCCAGTTGCCAATTTCAATGTCATCGATCTGCGCGACGTGCTCGGCGATGGCGGCATTTTCAAGTTCCTGCTGGCGCTCTATCGCTGTTTGCGGCGCCTGATTAACCTCTTTATCGGACTCCGGCAAATCTTCCATGGCTTCTACCAGCGCGTTAGCGCGGAAGGCCTCGGTAAGCTCATGTTTGAGGTCGGACATCATTTCATCAAGTTTGGCGGAGTTGTAAGACACTTCTTCAAGCCCGGCGCGCAAGGACTTGAGCAACCCTGGAACAACCCGAACCCATTGGTCCCGCTCCTCGTCTTCCTGATGCGGATGCAGGCACCAGATCAGGTCATCAACTACCCGCACTGTTTGCGCCCAGCGATGTTCGACATCGTCCCGGAGGTAAGCCAGAAACATGACGCGGCTCCAGCCGTTCAGCAGAATATTGCGAACCGACTCCTGGAGCTTGTAGCGGGACAGCTTGGATTGAAGCAGTTTGTCCACCGTCTCCTGTGCTTTCTGCGACTTTATTCGGCCACGTTCTGATTCCCGGGTACGCTGTTCCACCAGGGAAGACTTGCGATTTTCACGGGCCAGAAACTGATCAAACTCTTCGCCAAGCGTTTCGAAAAGCAAAACATCGCCGTCAAAATCATTAAGAATTCGGGCGACAATGGCGTGAATCTGGTCGTACAGTTTGTCCCGGGTTTTTTCGTCGCTGTCACTCCAGCCAATACCCGCTCTTGCAAGGCTGTTGAGAAGCTTTCGCGCCGGATGGGTCGCTTTGCTGAAGAACGTCTTATCTTTAATGACCACCTTGAGGATGGGGATCTGCAGGCGGCTGATCAAAACCTGAACCGGTGCAGACAGGTTATAGTCATCCAGAATAAACTCGAAAAGCATGGAAACGAGGTTGATGAGGTCCTCGTCCATTTCATTGAGCGCAGGCTTTTTACCATCTGCGCTTTCACCGGTTTGTTTGAGTAGTTGCTCGACCACAGAGTGCAGGTCAACGACGGACGGCTTGCCCTGGCTCAGGTTGCTCTGATTTCCCGCCGTCTCGGTTTGCCGGGGCAGGGCACTGAGCAGGCTTATTAATTCAGCACCACCGATAACATGAACGTCTGGGTCAGAAGACCGCGGGATCTGCCCGGCGTTCTCGCGTCGGGAAGCCAGCATCTGACGGATCTGATCAAACATGGCGCCTTCGTGATGTCCCTGCATGCCCGCCGGAGCTGTTGTCTGGCCCGAGCCGTCGGCAACTGGCTGCCCCCTGCTGGCAGAGTCTGATCCCGGCTTATCGTATTGTGCGCCCGACTTGCCATGGTAGCGGAAGTTAGGGATCACGCCGGCTTGAATCAATATGCGATTGGCTTCGTCGAGTAGCATTCCCAGGTTGGATACCACGTATCGATCAAACTGCTTCAACAGAATCAGGCGTTCACGAATCTGGATTTCGAGTGCCTGAATGGCTTCTACAAAAGCGTTGCAGAGGTGCTCCGGTGCCACGGGGTTAACCGGAGCATCTTCACTCACCTCCGGATAGATCTCGCTGAAGCGCGCCTGCAACTGAAGTAAGGAACCCTGGAAGTGTACCTTTGACTTGGTGATCATGGCGTTGAGTGCAACCTGCTCTTCCAGGTCATCATCGCCGACCAGAGACAGAGTATCTGCGCTGGCCGATGCCGGGGTCAGGTTTTCCGCAGAAGCATTTCCGCCCTGGGGAGGCTGGGCAAAAAGCTGACTGACGGCGTTTTGGAAGTGCTTTTCCACGCCCTTCCGTTTGATGCGGATCTCGCGCATGGCTTCGAAGTAGCGATTTTGCTCGTTGTTACTTCTGGCGTTGTTGGCCAATTCGAACAGCGAGTCATCGACTGCGTCGAAGGCCCCCTGTAATAAATCTCCTAACCCGGCAACGACTGTGTCACGGATGCGTGCGATTTCAGTTGGCAAAGGGCCTGAACTGCCAGCCTTTCGGTGCTCACGGAGAAAATGTATGCCGGACTGCTTATCCATGGCCGACTCCTGTTTACGCCTCAACCGGATACGAAACCGAGCAATATTTGATCAATTTTTTTTATAACGTATCGCATCTTACCACAGGGTAACAGACGAAAGTGTGAACAAGGTGCAGAAAACCGCTAAGGCAAGCGGGAAGGTCATGAGTCTGTTTTGCGGGGTGCGCGTTTTTTGCGTTTTTTGGGATGGACAATGGCGGCCTTTACGACGTTGTCCTTGATCTGGAGAACTTCCACCCGATGCCCACCGACTTTGAGGCAAACGTTGGTTTCCGGAATGTTTTCCAGGGTTTCAGTAATCAGGCCGTTGAGGGTTTTCGGACCGTCCACCGGGAATTTCCACCCGAGGGTTTTGTTAATGGTCCGCACTGCCGCGGTCCCGTCAATAATAAAAGTACCGTCGTCCTGTGGAATGATATCAGGACTGGTAGAGGCGTAGTCGGTGGTGAATTCGCCAACGATTTCTTCCAATATGTCTTCAAGGGTGGCCAGCCCGAGAACATCACCATATTCGTCAACCACCATTCCAAAACGACGCTTGGCCTTCTGGAAGTTGATAAGCTGAGTATTAAGCGGTGTGCTTTCGGGAATGAAGTAAGGCTCGCGGCACAGCTGCATCAGCATCGCTTTGTTGATGTCGTCTTCATTAAGCAGTTTGGTGGCATTGCGAAGATGAAATACGCCCTGAATGTTGTTGATGTCGCCCTTGAACACTGGCAAGCGTGTATGTTGGCTGCTTCTGAGCTGGCGCAGGATGGTGTCCAGATCGTCTTCCAGATCGATTCCGATTACCTCGTTGCGGGGTACCATGATGTCGTTCACAGTTACTTTCTCAAGGTCCAGAATACTGACCAGCATATCTTTATGTTTAGCGGGTATCAGGGCGCCGGCTTCATTGACCAGCGTTCTCAGTTCTTCGCGGCTCAGGTGATCGCTGGCTGCGTCGTTCGCCGATACGCCAATCACTTTGAGGATCGCCCCGGTGAAAAGGTTGACCGCCCAAACGACCGGATAAAGAATTTTCAGCAGTGGCCCAAGAATATGGCTTGCGGGAAACGCAATTTTTTCCGGAAACAGGGCTGCCAGAGTTTTGGGTGTGACTTCCGCAAAAATCAGAATCACGATGGTCAGCAGAACGGTTGCAATGGCAATGCCGGCATCGCCCCAGATTCGGATGGCAATAACGGTGGCAATGGCAGACGCAAAGATATTGACGAAGTTGTTGCCAATCAGAATAACGCCGATCAGCTGATCTGTGCGGTTCAGCAGATTCTGGGCTCGCCGGGCACCTTTATGGCCGGTTTTGGCCATATGCTTCAGGCGATAGCGGTTGAGCGACATCATCCCGGTCTCGGAGCTGGAGAAAAACGCAGAAAGCAGAATCAATCCGGCCAGGATAATAAACAGCGCTGTGAGCGATGTCTCGTTCAAGAAAAAAGTCCTTACGTTACGTCGGTGTCGCTAAAGTGGTGTCTGACTGCCCCGGTGTCAAGTGATTGTGTCCGGGCCGGAGCACGGTCAGCCGCCGCGCTGGAAGACCAGCTCAAGCACAAATTTGCTGCCATAGAAGGCCATCATCAGGAGAGCGCAGCCTGCCAGCGTCCAGCGGCTGGCGGTGACGCCGCGCCAGCCCTTGATATAGCGGCCGATTAGCAAAGCAATGAACACGACCAGCGACAGTAGCGAAAAGAACGTTTTATGGGCCAGGTCCTGGGCAAAAAGGTCCTCGACAAATAAGGCCCCGGTTGTGATGGCAAGAACCAGCAGCGTAACGCCGGCCCAGACCAGCTCGAACAGAACGGATTCCATTGTCTGCAACGGCGGCAGATTGCGGATCAGAACGCTGTTATAGCTCCGCTTGAGTCCGCGGTTCTGCATAGAAAGCAGAATGGCTTGCAGGGCGGCGAGAGTAAACAGGCTGTAGGCCGTGATTGAAAGCGCAATGTGGGAAAGCATGCCGTAGCTGTCGTCGGCGACCACTCGCGATGAAGAATGAGTGATCAGAATCATGATGATGGTCAGGCCGGCAAGCGGATAGACGCCGAGAAACAGGCTTTGGACCGGCTTTCGAAAGCTGAGCGCCAGTAACAGAAACGCGATCAGCCAGGATGTCAGGACGGCGCTCTGGAAAAATCCGAAGTCGAATGCGCCTTGCCGGTAGACGGTCTGTGCGATCAGCAAACCGTGGCTGGTCAGTGCCAGAAGCCCGATTAGAGAGGTGATGGCTGCGCTGGGGTTAACCTTGCCGCGAAAGCTCAGTGCCTGCAGAGCAGTGCCGATGCTGTATAGCAGTAATGAAGTGACCGCAAGGATCAGCGTTCCCATGACTTCCTTTAACCACGTTCAGATAGATATTCGGCGAGGATTCGAACCGATTTGACCAGGCTGGTCGTGTAACGACGTTAGTCTGGTTATAATGTCGCAATTATGCAATAGGAATCGAGAAGCCCCGGGGGGGGTTCCCGTTGTTTTGCAATCAATTTATCCGGGTACGGAAGCACAGCATGTTTGAGAACCTTCAGGACCGACTTTCTGGCAGTTTGCGTAAAATTTCAGGTCAGGCGCGACTGACAGACGACAATATAAAGGAAACCTTGCGCGAAGTCCGGATGGCGTTGCTCGAGGCCGACGTTGCCTTGCCGGTGGTTAAGGCCTTTATCGACGGTGTCCGCGAGCGAGCGGTAGGGCAGGAGGTCCAGCGCAGTCTGACGCCTGGCCAGGTGTTTGTGAAGGTTGTCCAGCAGGAGCTTGAACAGGTGATGGGGGATGGCACCGAGGCCCTCAATCTGGCGACCCAGCCGCCTGCCGTCATTATGATGGCGGGTCTCCAGGGCGCTGGTAAAACCACCACCGTGGCAAAGCTGTCCCGCTTCCTTAAAGAGCGCCAGAAAAAATCGGTAATGGTGGTCAGTGCTGATGTGTATCGACCTGCAGCCATCCGTCAACTGGAAACCCTCGCCGGAGAGGTGGGCGTGGAATTTTTTCCGAGCTCGGCTGACCAGGACCCGGTTGATATTGCCAACGCAGCCATGGATGCCGCCCGGAAAAAGCATATAGATGTGCTGATTCTCGACACCGCCGGTCGTCTGGCTGTGGACGAGCAGATGATGGGGGAGATCGGTCGCCTGCATAAAGCCGTCAATCCGATCGAAACGCTGTTTGTCGTTGATGCGATGACGGGCCAGGATGCGGCCAATACGGCCAAGGCGTTCAATGATGCATTGCCGCTCACCGGTGTAGTGCTTACCAAAACGGACGGCGACGCCCGTGGCGGCGCGGCGCTGTCCGTTAGGCACATAACCGGTAAGCCGATCAAATTCCTGGGTGTTGGTGAAAAATCCGACGCGCTTGAGCCTTTCCACCCGGATCGCGTAGCGTCCCGGATTCTGGGTATGGGTGACGTGCTTTCCCTTATTGAGGAAGCCGAACGCAAGATTGACCAGAAGAAAGCCCAGAAGCTGACCAAAAAGATCAAAAAGGGCAAAAGCTTCGATCTTGAAGACTTCCGTGATCAGCTTCAGCAGATGAAAAGCATGGGCGGCATTGGGGGGTTGATGGATAAGCTGCCCGGTATGGGGCAGATGGCGCAGGCTGCCCAGGCTCAGGTTAACGATAAGTCGATGGGCCAGATGGAGGCGATCATTTGCTCCATGACGCCGAAAGAGCGGCGTTACCCTGACGTCATTAACAATTCCCGCAAGCGCCGCATTGCGACAGGCTCCGGTACCCAGATACAGGACATTAACCGCTTGCTGAAACAGCACAAGCAGATGCAGAAAATGATGAAGAAATTCGGCAAGAAGGGCGGAATGGCTAACATGATGCGTGGCCTTGGCGGTATGATGCCGCCCGGCGGCGCAGGCGGTGGTATGCCACCGCGCGGGCGTATGTAGAAACCGGGACGTTTTCCCTGTTTTCTTTGGCCTTGAATTAGCATAGAATAGCGTCCCTTTCGAGTATGGGTCTTCGCGCCGGCTAGTGTTTCTAGCGCTTGGCGGGTGTGAATCGTACAAAGTTCGTTCAACAGAACAGGATATTGGTCAAAATGGTAATAATCCGTCTGGCTCGTGGTGGCTCCAAGAAGCGCCCGTTCTACCATCTGACAGTGACAGACAGCCGCAAATCACGTGACGGCCGTTTCATTGAACGCGTTGGTTTCTTCAACCCGATCGCTCGCGGTCAGGAAGAAAGCCTGCGCGTTGATCGTGACCGCGTTAATCACTGGCTGAGCCAAGGCGCCCAGACCAGCGAACGCGTTGCCAAGCTGCTGAAAGGCGCTGCGGCCGAGTAATCGAGTAACACCGGGGTATTTCCATGGCTAAGCAAGCGCAGGAAACTGTGATTGGTCAGATTACCTCGGTTTTTGGGGTCAAGGGATGGCTTAAAGTCTATTCCTTTACAGATCCCAAAGAGGGCATTCTGGATTACCGGAATTGGACGCTGGTCCATAATGGTCAGAGGCGCCCCGTAAAGGTCGAAGAGGGTCGACGGCAAGGCCAAGGCATTGTCGTCAGTCTGAAGGGTGTTGGTGATCGGGATATAGCGCGCAGTTATTGTGGTGCAGACATTACGGTTCCAACAACAGATTTGCCGAATTTGCCGGAAGGCGAATACTACTGGCATCAGCTTGAAGGTCTGACGGTTGTAACCGCAGACAATGAGTGTCTGGGTCAGGTCGATCATTTGATCGCAACGGGCTCCAACGATGTGCTGGTGGTTCACGCAACCGATGCGTCTATTGATCAGCGCGAGCGTTTGATTCCTTACCTGCCTGATCAGGTGGTAAAGAAGGTATCACTCGCGGAGTCGGTGATCACGGTCGAATGGGACCCGGAGTTTTAGCCGGTGTGGATCGGCGCGGTCAGTCTGTTTCCCGAGATGTTTGGCGCAGTGACGGATGTGGGCATCACTGGCAGGGCAGTGCGAGACGGGCTGCTGACGTTCAGAGCCTGGAATCCGCGGGAGTACACCCACGACCGGCACCGGACAGTAGACGACAGGCCTTATGGCGGTGGTCCCGGGATGCTGATGAAAGTTCAGCCTCTCAGGGATGCGATACATGCGGCGAGAGAGGCTGCGCCCGGTAGGCCTTGTGTGGTGTACCTGTCGCCGCAGGGGCAACCGCTGAATCAGGCGCTGGTGGAGTCACTGGCGGCGCAAGAGAGTCTGATCCTGGTTGCTGGCCGATACGAAGGCATTGATGAGCGCCTGATTTCGGCGGAAGTTGATAGAGAAGTGTCGCTGGGCGATTTTGTGTTGTCCGGTGGCGAACTGGCAGCGATGACGGTTATGGATGCGGTTACACGCCTCATACCCGGAGCGTTAGGACATGCGTTGTCAGCAGAGCAGGATTCCTTCGCCGACGGTTTGCTGGATTGTCCGCATTACACTCGGCCGGAGGTGTATGAAGATCAGGCGGTCCCAGACGTTTTGCTGGGTGGCCATCACGAACAGATCCGGCGTTGGCGACTTAAGCAGTCGCTGAGGCGAACCCGGGAGCGGCGCCCCGACCTGCTGGTGAAGCGGGTGTTTACGGACGAAGAGCGCCAGTTGCTGGAAGAGATTTTAAACGAACCGGATGCCTTCGAATCATCAGGGCATTAAAGATTGGGTATCAGGAGCAATACGATGAGCGGTAAGAACAACATCATCAGTCAGATTGAATCAGAGCAGATGACCAAGGAAATCCCGGCATTTGCGCCTGGTGACACCGTGGTCATTCAGGTTCGTGTAACCGAGGGCAACCGTGAGCGTCTACAGGCGTTCGAGGGCGTTGTTATTGGTCGTCGCAACCGTGGTATGAACTCGTCTTTCACCGTACGGAAAGTCTCTTACGGCGTGGGCGTTGAGCGTACGTTTCAAACGTTTTCCAAGCTGATCGACAGCATCAACGTGAAGCGTCGCGGCGACGTTCGCCAGGCCAAGCTTTACTACCTGCGTGATCTGTCTGGCAAGGCAGCCCGCATCAAAGAAAAGCTGGGCTGAGCAGCCGCCAGTGCCCAAGGCATTGGAAAACCGTTCAGTTATTCGAGAAAAGACAGCGAAACGCTGTCTTTTCTTTTTTGTATGACGGATAGACGCAGGACAAAAGAAGCTGTGCGGCCTGCGGATGCCGCAATCGTCGAGCGTTTCTGCGATGCTGTATGGCTGGAAGACGGTCTGGGTGAAAAAACCCGACAAGCCTACCAAAGTGACCTGGAACGGTTGGCCGCCTGGCTTGCAAGACAGCAAAGTCAGCCGCTTCTGACGGATGCCAGTCGCAGTCATCTACTGGGCTGGATTTCCAGCGGCCTGGCCGATGGCTTTAAAGCTTCGACGGCCGCTCGCAGACTCTCAGGGCTCCGCCGCTTTTACCGTTATCTGCTGCGGGAAAAACTGATCAGTGAAGATCCGACACTGCGAATCGACAGCCCACGCATGCCTCAGAAACTGCCGGATTCTCTCTCGGAAGACGATGTAGAATGTCTTTTGATGGAGCCGGACCCGGATGTGCCCATCGAGTTACGCGACAAGGCCATGATGGAAATTTTGTATGGCTGCGGCTTAAGGGTGTCGGAGTTGGTGGCCCTGACCGTGGATGAAGTGAATCTGCGGCAGGGTGTTATCCGGATCATTGGCAAAGGCAACAAAGAGCGCCTGGTCCCACTGGGCGAGGAGGCCGTAGATTGGCTGGTTCGTTATCGACGGTCTGCTCGCGCTGAGTTGTTGAAAGGCCGGCCCTGTGATGCCTTGTTTCCGGGTAACCGTCCGGCTGCTATGACCCGTCAGACTTTCTGGCACCGGATCAAGCACTATGCAATGCGGGCCGGAATCCGCAAGCACCTGTCGCCTCATACCCTCCGACATGCGTTTGCCACGCACCTGCTGAATCACGGGGCGGACCTCAGGGTCGTGCAAATGCTGTTGGGGCACGCCGATCTATCGACGACTCAGATATACACTCACGTTGCCCGCCAGCGGTTGCAGTCCCTGCATCAGTCGCATCATCCGCGAGGCTAGCTTTACACGTTTTCAGGCTGGCAAATTCGAGAGGCTCGCGGTATTTTGAGGGCCTGCTGGTGAACTTTGTATCAGGTCCTCTGTCGCATCTCACCACAACCTCTACCCCACACTCGGAATATCGGAAATCCCTATGCCCACTTTCAGAATCCATCGTTCACTTACCCTGCTGTTGGCGGCTCTTGCCTGCGTTTCGATTGCTACAACGGCGACCGCAGGCGCCATTGAAGATGCCATCGAATCCAAGCTGTCGGAATCCATTCCGCAGTTGGATATCACCGGTGTGAGTAAATCCGAGGTGCCAGGCCTGTACGAAGTTTCAAGCAGCAATAGCGGTACGATTCTGGCTACCGAGGACGGCCAGTACCTGTTGACCGGGGACGTGTTAAAGGTAACCCCCCAGGGCGTTGCCAATCTGTCGGAAGAGAAACGCCTGACAGAGCGCTCGGACACTCTGGCGTCATTCGGGATGGATGGCATCATCAGCTATCCGGCCAGGGGCGAGCAGAAGGCAGAGCTTGCCGTTTTTACGGATATCGACTGCCCGTATTGCCGTAAATTCCACAATGAGATTCCCGAACTGAACGACATGGGCATTACTGTTCATTATTACGGCTTCCCGCGCTCCGGACCTGATACGCCTTCCTTTAACAAATATGTGTCTGTCTGGTGCTCTGACGATCAACAGTCGGCGATGGATGCCGCCAAACAGGGCAGAAATGTCGATCGCCAAACCTGCGAGAATCCCGTCGCCGAGCAGTATCAGCTGGGCCAGCAGGTGGGCGTCACCGGTACGCCGGCCATCGTAATGGAAAGCGGCCAGATCATACCGGGTTACCGACCTGCCAAACAGATTGCCGAAGCGCTGGGCGTGCTCTGACGGTTCGGGAGCCTTAGATGGGGTTATTCAGGCGCGCATTAATCGTTATACTGTCGCTCGCTTGAACAACCTATCAGGAACAGGGGTGAAGGTTTGAAAGAGGTCAATGTCGGAATCTGCGGATTAGGCACCGTCGGTGGCGGTACATTCAACGTTCTGGAGCGTAACGCAAAGCTGATTACGGGCCGCACAGGTTTCAACATCCGGATTGCCCGGGTTGCGACCCGCACCCGCAGAAGCGATCTCGATCTGGGTGACATTCCTTTCAGCACCGATGTGTTCGATGTGGTGAATGATCCATCCATCGACATCGTTGTGGAGTTGATCGGAGGTTTTGATACCGCACGGGAGCTGGTGCTTGCTGCGATTGAAAGCGGTAAGCACGTGGTGACCGCGAACAAGGCTCTGATTGCTGTCCACGGCAATGAGATTTTTGAAGCAGCGGCGAAAAAGAACGTCATCGTCTCCTATGAGGCCGGCGTCGCTGGTGGTATCCCCGTCATCAAGGCGGTCAGAGAGGGCCTTGCGGCCAACCGCGTCGACTGGATTGCCGGCATCATTAACGGAACCGGCAATTATATCCTGACTGAAATGCGCGCCGGCCGAGAGTTTGCCGAGGTTTTGAAAGAAGCTCAGGACCTGGGTTATGCCGAAGCCGACCCGACCTTCGACGTGGAAGGCATCGATGCCGCCCATAAGCTGACGATCCTGGCCTCTGCCGGTTTTGGTGTGCCGCTTCAGTTTGAAAAGGCCTACACCGAGGGCATTTCTGAGATTACCCCTTACGATATTTCCCACGCTGAAGCCCTTGGCTATCGGATCAAACATTTGGGTATTGCCCGGCGCCGTGATGGCGGCATCGAGCTGCGAGTTCATCCGACGCTGGTACCGCGTAGCCACCTGATCGCACAGGTGGACGGCGTACTGAATGCGGTACTGGTCGATGGCGATGCCGTCGGACAGACCATGTATTACGGTCCCGGTGCCGGTGACGAGGCCACCGCTTCGGCCGTGATCGCCGATATTATTGACGCTGCCCGTGCCGTCGCGTCTTCCAGCGAGCAGCGGGTTCCGTATCTCGGGTTTGAACCGGACGCCATGGAAAATCTTCCAGTGCTGTCGATGGAAGACATTCAGTCTGCTTATTATCTGCGAATCACCGCCATGGATCATCCGGGTGTTCTGGCAAAGATTGCATCGGTACTGAGTGAGCACGGCATCAACATCGAATCGATCATGCAGAAAGAGTCCGAGTTTAAAGACGGGCGCATTCCGGTAATTATCCTGACCCACACGGTTCAGGAGCGTCAGATGAATCGTGCTATTGAAGAGCTGGAATTACTGAGCGATATCGATGGTCGTGTTGTCCGCATTCGCGCTGAAAATTTCGACGGATAGGTAGCCAAAGTGAGATACATCAGTACGCGGGGCGAATCGCCCTCACTGGGTTTTGAAGATGTCCTGCTGACAGGGCTTGCCCCGGATGGCGGCCTTTATGTTCCGGAATCCCTGCCGCATTTCAGCCTGGAAGAAATCCGTAGCTGGCGAGGCCTGTCATACAGCGAGCTGGCGTTTAACGTCATGCATCCGTTTGTGGACGATGCCGTTCCGGCTGACGCTTTCCGCGCGATGCTGAACGAGACCTATGGTGTCTTTGCCCATAAAGCCGTCGCGCCCCTGGTTCAGATCGACACCAATGAATGGGTGCTGGAGCTGTTCCGTGGGCCAACCCTGGCATTCAAAGACTTTGCCCTGCAGTTGCTGGGTCGTCTGCTGGATTACGTGCTGGAAAAACGCAAACAGCACGTGGTGATCATGGGGGCCACCTCGGGTGACACCGGTTCGGCAGCGATTGAAGGTTGCCGCCGTTGTGAACACGTGGATATCTTTATCCTTCACCCCCACGAGCGTGTGTCGGAAGTCCAGCGCCGTCAGATGACAACGGTCAAAGGCGACAATATTCACAACATTGCGGTGCGTGGCAATTTCGACGACTGTCAGCGCATGGTCAAAGCCAGCTTTGGCGACCAGTCATTCCTCGGCGGCAAGACTCAATTAGCGGCGGTGAATTCGATCAACTGGGCGCGGATCATGGCCCAGATCGTCTATTACTTCCACGCGTCGTTGGCGCTTGGCGGTCCGGATCGCAGTATGGCGTTCTCGGTGCCGACCGGTAACTTTGGCGATATCTTTGCCGGCTATCTGGCCCGAAACATGGGCCTGCCCATTTCACAGCTGGTGATCGCCACCAATCGCAACGACATCCTGCACCGTTTCATGAGTGGCAACCGGTACGAGCAGCAAACGCTGGAACATACCTTGTCTCCGAGCATGGACATCATGGTGTCGAGCAACTTCGAGCGTCTGTTGTTTGATTTGCATGGCCGTGACGGTCACGCGGTTAAAGAGTTGCTGGAAAACGCCTCCAAAGGTCCGGTCAGTATCGAGGACTACCGCTGGAAAGCGGCTCGCCGCCTGTTTGATAGCGATGCCGTGGACGATCAGAGCACCGCGGATACCATTCGCGAGATTTTCGAGCAGAATGAATACCTGCTCGATCCACACACCGCTATTGGCGTTCGGGCTGCCAGAAATTGCCGCCGCGATCCGGCGATACCGATGATCACCCTCGGTACCGCCCACCCGGCCAAATTTCCGGACTCCGTTATTGAATCCGGTGTGAAAGCTTCGCCGGAGCTGCCGAGCCACATGGCCGATCTGTTTGAACGGGAAGAGCAGTACACGGTTCTGGACAATGATCTGCCGACCATTCAGGACTTCATTGCCAAGCACTGGAAGAATACCTGACCCGGTATGACACCCAAAAAAATCCTGCGTCGCCCCGGTCCGAGCACCTCGCCAGACTGGGGCCAAAACCTGCCCCCGATACTTAAGCGCCTATACGCAGCCCGCGGCGTTACCTCAGACGAACAGCTTGCTTACACGCTCAAACATCTGGCCTCGCCTATGGGTATGCGCGGGATTGGTCGGGCGGTGGAATTGCTCGCCAGGGCGATCACGGAAAAGCAGAGCGTTATGATTCTGGGCGATTTCGACGCGGACGGTGCCACAAGCACGGCGGTGGCCATGTTGGGTCTGGGTATGATGGGGCTCGAACGGGTCGATTTCCGGGTACCCAGCCGCTTCGCTGACGGCTATGGATTAACACCGGGTATCATCGACCGACTGAAGGAAGACGGCGCGCTGCCGGATCTGCTGGTGACCGTGGATAACGGCATCGCAGCGGTGGACGGTGTGCGTGCCGCCAAGGAGCTAGGCATCGCCGTAGTGGTGACTGATCACCATCTGGCCGGTGACGTCCTTCCGGACGCCGATGCCATCGTTAACCCCAACCAGCCTGACTGCACCTTCCTGAGTAAGCACGCGGCAGGGGTTGGTGTGATGTTTTATGTGCTGACTGCGTTGCGCAAGCACCTGCGTGAAAACAATCAACTGCCGGACCCGCAGCCCAACCTGGGCAGTCTGCTGGACCTGGTGGCGCTGGGCACCGTCGCCGATGTTGTTCCCCTGGACCACAACAACCGGATTTTTGTCGAGCAGGGCTTGCGGCGCATCCGCCAGGGCGAAGCAAGACCGGGCATCCTGGCGTTGCTGGAAGTGGCTGGAAGGGATCACGCCGAAATCAGCTCGACGGATCTTGGTTTTGTGGTTGGCCCGCGACTGAACGCCGCCGGACGACTCGATGACATGAGCGTCGGTATTGCCTGCCTGCTGGCGGACAGCCCTGACGAAGCGCTGCGACTGGCCCGCGAGCTCGACACTTTCAATCGTGAACGCCGAACCATCGAAAAAGACATGAAAGCCCAGGCCCAGGATTTGCTGGCCTCCATGTCTCTGGACCTGGCAGGACTCCCCTGGGGACTGGCGCTGTTCGACACCGACTGGCACCAGGGCGTTATCGGCATCCTCGCTGCCCGCATCCGCGAGCAGACCCACCGCCCGACCATCGCGTTTGCACCGGACGACAACGGCGTCGACATCAAAGGCTCTGCCCGCTCCATCCCCGGCCTGCACATTCGCGACGTGCTTGCCGTCGTCGATGCACGCCATCCGGGGATGATGAAAAAATACGGCGGCCACGCCATGGCAGCGGGCATGACGCTGCTCCGTGATGATCTCGATGCCTTCAGCGACGCCTTCGACAGGGCTGTGCGGGATACCCTTCGCGCGGAAGATCTGGAAGCCGCCATCACCACTGATGGCCCGCTGAACTCCGAGGAACTCCATCTCGATACGGCCGCGCTGCTCAAGCGCGCCGGCCCCTGGGGACAGCACTTCCCGGAACCCCTGTTCGACGGCAACTTCCGCGTGGTCAGCCAACGCATTGTCGGCGAAAACCATCTGAAACTGGTCATGCAGCCGGAAGATGGCGGCGCCATCATTGACGGCATTGCCTTCAATACCGGCCCGGAAGTGCCCGATTACACCCGCACTGGCGCCCGGGTTGTCTACAAGCCTGACGCAAACACCTTCCGGGGTCGGACCAACCTGCAGTTGCTGATTGATTATCTGGAGCCTCTGGAATAATTTGCCTCGGAGTCTGGCACGTCGGAGTCTGGCGCGGGGGTGGAGGTTCTTTTCTTTCGGAAAAAGAACTCGCTGCGCTCAGACACCTTTGTTCCTGCAGAAAAGAACCTCCACCCCCGCGCCGATCAGGCTTGGGCGTATGCTGCACTGGAGTATAGTTGGCGTTGGCACCAAATCTGAGTGAGCCTTCCTGGCTGATTTAATCACCGATTTCCGGTAGAATCTCGCGTTTGATTTTGATCGCATCCATTTACTGATAGCGAGTAAGCAATCCATGGAAATTAATCCCATTGTTACGAAGATAAAAGAGCTTCGTGAGCGCACCGAAGCGCTCAGGGGGTATCTTTGACTACGACCTGCGCAGTGAAAGACTGACCGAAGTCGAACGGGAACTGGAAGTGCCCTCCGTCTGGGAAGACCCGGATCGGGCTCAGGCGCTGGGAAAAGAGCGTTCCGATCTGGAGCTGATCGTCCGTACCATCGACAACCTCACCTCCGGCGTCAGCGATGCCGACAGCCTGCTGGAAATGGCGGCTGAGGAAGAGGACGACGCTACGGTGGCCGATATCGAGTCCGACCTGGAAGGGCTGGATAAAGAACTCGAGAAACTCGAATTCCGCCGCATGTTCTCCGGCGAAATGGATTCCAACAACGCCTACATGGACATCCAGGCCGGCTCCGGTGGCACCGAGGCCCAGGACTGGGCCAACATGCTGTTGCGTATGTACCTCCGTTGGGCCGAGCGTCGTGGCTTCAAGTCCGAGATCGTCGAGCTTCAGGAAGGTGATGTGGCCGGCATTAAGGGTGCCACCGTCCATATTCAGGGTGATTACGCCTATGGCTGGCTGCGCACAGAGACCGGCGTCCATCGCCTGGTGCGCAAGTCCCCCTTTGACTCCGGCAACCGGCGCCATACATCGTTTTCATCGGTGTTCATATCGCCGGAAGTGGATGACAGCTTTGAAATCGAGATCGATCCTTCTGACCTGCGGGTCGATGTTTACCGTGCCTCCGGCGCCGGTGGTCAGCACGTTAACCGGACCGAATCCGCAGTGCGCCTGACTCACAATCCGTCCGGCATCGTGGTGGCCTGTCAGGCCGGCCGCAGTCAGCATCAGAACAAAGACCAGGCCATGAAACAGCTGAAGGCGAAGCTGTATGAGCGTGAAATGCAGGAGCGCAACGCGGCAAAGCAGCTAGCCGAGGACGCCAAGGCCGATATCGGCTGGGGCAGCCAGATTCGTTCCTATGTACTGGACGACGGCCGCATCAAAGATCTGCGCACCAAGGTCGAAACCAGCAGTATCCAGAACGTGCTGGATGGCGATATCGACAAGTTTATCGAAGCCAGCCTCAAGATGGCGCTGTAGCGCGATAGAACCTACTACAACCCGATTTTTAGTGAGCCAACATGACTGAGCACACACAGAACGCACCCCAGGATGATAACAAGCTGATTGCCGAGCGCCGTGCGAAGCTGTCGGACTTGCGGGTGCAGGGCAAAGCCTTCCCGAATGATTTCCGTCGCGATGCTTCTGCTTCCGAGCTGCAGGCCAAATACGGCGACAAAACCAAGGAAGAGCTTGCGGAGATGGGCGTTCAGGTGGCGGTGGCCGGTCGCATGATGCTCGACCGCAAAGCGTTCAAAGTGGTTCAGGACATGACTGGCCGTATTCAGATCTACGCCACCAAAGATGTCCAGAAAGACACCAAGCACTGGGATCTGGGCGACATCGTCGGAGTGCGCGGTATTTTGTGTAAATCCGGAAAGGGCGATCTGTACGTCACCATGGATGAGTACACTCTGCTGACCAAGTCCCTGCGCCCGCTGCCGGAAAAGCACAAAGGCCTGACCGATACCGAAGCCCGGTATCGCCATCGTTATGTGGACCTGATGGTCAACGAGGACAGCCGCCGGGTGTTCTTTGCCCGTTCCAAAATCATCAACACCATGCGCCAATACTTTACCGACCGGGATTTCATGGAAGTGGAAACTCCCATGCTGCAGGTGATCCCGGGTGGCGCCACCGCGCGGCCGTTTGTGACTCACCACAACGCGCTGGGCATGGATATGTATTTGCGGATCGCGCCTGAACTGTTTCTCAAGCGCCTGGTGGTCGGTGGCTTTGAACGGGTGTTCGAGATCAACCGCAACTTCCGCAACGAAGGCCTGTCGACCCGGCACAATCCGGAATTCACCATGGTGGAGTTCTATCAGGCCTATGCCGACTACAACGACCTGATGGACCTGACCGAAGACATGCTGCGGACCATCGCACAGAAAGTTCTGGGAACCACCACCGTGGTCAACACCCGCGCCCTGACCAGCGGCGAAGAAGAAACCATTGAATACGATTTCGGCAAGCCGTTCGAGCGCCTGACCGTGGTTGATGCCATCCTCCGGCACAACCCCGACATCAAGCCTGAACAACTGGCCGACGACGCCAGTGCCCGACAGGTAGCCAAAAACCTGGGCATTAATCTCAAAGGCAGCTGGGGATTGGGCAAAGTACAGATCGAGATCTTCGAGGCCACTGCCGAGCATCGCCTGGTGCAGCCGACCTTCATCATCGATTACCCGAAGGAAGTGTCACCGCTGGCACGTTGCAAAGACAGTGATTCGTTTGTTACCGAGCGCTTCGAATTCTTCGTCGGCGGTCGCGAAATTGCCAACGGCTTCTCGGAGCTTAACGACGCTGAAGACCAGGCCGAGCGTTTCCGGGAACAGGTGGCCGAAAAAGACGCCGGCGACGACGAAGCGATGTTCTACGACGAAGACTACGTCATGGCCCTGGAATACGGCCTGCCGCCAACCGCCGGCGAAGGCATCGGCATCGATCGCCTGGCCATGCTGCTGACCAACAGCCAGTCCATCCGCGACGTCATCCTGTTCCCCGCCATGCGCCCGGAACACAAAGCCGAGCAGGGCAAAGCCAAAGAGGCCGAGTAACCGTGCACCCCGCCGACGAACTCGCCAGCCACCTCCGGCCCGACCGGGGTTGGCTGGAGCGACTGGGGCAGGAGTTCCAGCAGCCCTATATGCAGGCGTTGGCGGACTTCCTGACAACAGAAGAAGCCGCTGACAAAACACTCTTCCCAGCAAGACGCCATATCTTCAACGCCCTGAACAGCACGCCGCTTGAAAGGGTGTCGGTGGTGATACTGGGACAAGATCCCTACCACGGCCCCGGACAGGCCCACGGCCTGTCGTTTTCCGTCAAACCCTACGTACCCAAACCGCCGTCCTTGCTGAACATCTTCAAGGAAATCCAGAACGACCTGAGCATCCAGCCACCTGACCATGGTTGTCTTCAGACCTGGGCAGAGCAGGGCGTTTTGTTGCTGAATACCGTTCTGACGGTAACTCAGGGCAATGCCGGTGCACACCAGGGACAGGGCTGGGAGTCGTTTACTGATCAGGTGATCGATCTGGTCAACCGGGAAAGGGATGGCGTGGTGTTCATCCTCTGGGGCAGCCACGCCCGCAAAAAAGGGAAGAACATCGACCGCCGTAAACATCTGGTGCTGGAAAGCCCACACCCGTCACCGCTCAGCGCCTATCGCGGTTTTTTTGGTTGTAAGCATTTTTCAAAAGCAAACGATTGGTTGCAGCAACAAGGTAAGCAGGCGATCGATTGGGCGCTTCCGTCACAACTAGAGTTGCTGAAGCGCTACGGCAAGGCATGAGCGACAGCAAGTGAAACTGTTTTCAAAAACCGTGCGGAGCCATGGATGGCGGAGCCCGAGCGTACAGGGACGTATTTACAGCGTGTTTTTGAAAACAGTTTCACTTGATGGCGCCGGCGCCGAGGCTAAACTTTACTTAAGCAACGCCATCGCTGCTTCCATCTGCGCGTTCAGGTCCTCTTCTTCGTTCATATCCATTTCCGGATCCAGCCCCAAACGCCCAAACGCTGAAATCGACTTCCGGTCAATCTCATTCCAGACGTGCTCAGTGCCCGCAATCAACTGCAGATTGGCAATCATTACCAGGTCCGCGTAATCCGCCGCCGGCACCTCACGTTGAAAATTGGCAAACTCCAGAGGCACATTCTGCAGATCTTTTGGAAAATCCCACTTCTTCAGAATCGCCGCGCCAATTGGCGGGTGAAGCTCTTCAATGACATTGTCCAGCAGGATACTACTGATCT
>Ga0306912_1000010_pt1 | contig 121147 bp, 110 predicted proteins | sample AntRauFillE10628_FD_190443 | JGI IMG/M metagenome (GOLD analysis project Ga0306912, IMG submission 190443) | Saline lake microbial communities from Rauer Islands, Antarctica - Metagenome Filla E10 #628 (v2) (version 2) | ecosystem: Environmental > Aquatic > Non-marine Saline and Alkaline >...
CCACTGGATGGAACTTTAAAAAGATGATGCTTCAATTAAAGAAAGAAGCATTTTTTGTGCTTCGATTTATTCAACTATTTTTAAATCCAACGAAATGTCAAGCCGCTTGTTAAGGAGCGACTAAATATGCTTAGCAATTTATGAGTGATAAGAGTGACTTTATCTTAAACGAGTTAATCCGGTTGAGAAAGAAACTGGGGTACACACAGCAAGAGCTTGGAATACACCTCAATATTCATGAGTCAAGTTACCGAAAGATTGAGCAAGGTAAGACCGTCCTGTCATTACCGAGATTCTTTCAATTGTGTGATTTCTTTAAAGTTTCACCAATTCAGCTTTTTGAAGGGCTAGAAATGTATGAAGACTTTGAAGTGATTAGAGCAGATTTTATGCGTTTGAAAAGCAACGAAACCTATCTAAGGGAGGAGAATAGATTCCTGAAGGAGAAGGTTGATCAGCTCATTAACCTTTTGGAGAAGAAAGGAGAGTAGTAAGTCTACGGGTTTTTGTTATTAACGAAATTTTCCCATTATTCGTACTTTTAATGCAGGTATTTACTGAATAGAAACAACTACTTTTATCGAAATGATTAATCTAACGAAGAATATTTATGTGTGCTTAGTTCAAAATGTATATTCTTTATTTACTGTTTCTAATACTAGTCTATTCTTAAATATTTTTTCTAAAAAGCTTAGTGTTCGAAGTAGTACATTTTAGAACTAATTTTCTGAGTGTATGTTGCGCTTAGAGTTTATTGTAAAGAGTGGAAATATTGCTTTTAATTTCAACTTTAACTATTTTAAATTAAGTAAATCCTAAATCTAGTAATTTAATTTTTTAATCATGAATCTAAGAATCAGTTTTTCAATGATCCTGTGTGTTGGCTTTTTTATGGCCTATGCAGTTAATCCTAAGCTTTCATTTCAGAGGAAAGCCAAAGGCCCAGATGGGTATGATAACGTCATTCAAACCTGGGTGGATGATAATAATGTTAACATTAAATGTACTAACCCTGGTCAAGAAAGTTGCGAGTTTACTAGTGGAAGTGTAGATTTCCCACCTAACCTAGATGATCGGACTAGAGAGATACTGGAATTAACTGCTGTTGGTGGAGGAGGATCATTTGAATGGGGAGGGCATACCTATGAATATAAAGTAGTTGAAAACCTTGGAGGTGGCGATGGAACAGTCGAATACATAAAAATCTTATAATCATGAAAGCAAATTTTTTATTTACCACAGCAGCAGTTCTTCTTTTTTCGTCACAGATCTTTGCTGAGCCTTCTAAATTGGATGTTTCTAGAAGAAACAAAGGTGCTGACGGATACAACATTGTCAATCAGCGCTGGCTTGGAGATGATCACGGAAAGGTGGTTTGTAGAGACCCAGGATATGAGTCATGTACTTGGACCGAGTTTAGTGTAGATGTAGATGATCTGACAACAACGGTATTGGACCTTCACACTAATGGAGGGGACAACAGTGGAACCATTATTTATGAAGGTCGAACTATTCAATATCTGATAACCGAAAATTTCCACGATGGAAATGGAGATGTAACTTTTTTATTCCTTGATTAACCTGTAAAATATTATTTATGAAATCGATTTTGAAATATTGCTTTGTGGCTTTTATCTTTATGTCACAAATCACAGCTTTTGCTGACACTAAGCCGAGAAAGATTAATGCTACAAAAAGTGGTAAAGGGGTAGATGGCTACGATCAGGTGGATCAAAAGTGGACAGGGGAAGACTCAGGTGATTTGACCTGCAAGAATGCTGGAAATCTTACTTGCGAGTGGCTTTCTATAAATACCGGGGCAGGAAGTTGGAATGTAAATGAAGCCTTTGATCAAATTATGATGGGTAGTGCTAACTCTGGAGAGATAGTTCATAATGGCGTGACTATTGCGTTTACCGTTATTGAAAGACTACCTGATAATCAAGGGACCATTGAATTCATCATTTACGAATAGATGCTGGACAATTTTAAAATCATTAGTCTTGCTTGTATGTTATGTTTTGGGTGGTTTAGCCTGCAGTCTCAAGTTGTAGGTGAACCACCCAATCTTTTAAAGTTTGGATACAACTTCGATGTTCATTATTTCGCTAGTACAAATAGTCATCTAGCCTATTTTTATAATGACCGAGGAGATTCCGTTTTTATATACAATGCGGAAAAATTAGATAGCGGTATTGCAGTTCATTCAAAGGGATGGTCGCATGGGGTAAATCCTGTTATTACAAATAACCACATATTTGTGTTTCCAATATCTGCAAATAGACTATCAATGCTAAAATATTCTAAGAATTTAAAATTAATCGATAGTGTACATCTAGGTTTAGATGCCAATCATGCTTTTCACCATGAAGGAGACATTATATTGGTAAGAGAATATCCTTATGTAAAAGACGGCAACCATGTTCTTGATAGCGTCGCCATTTATCGCATTACAAGTGAAGGCAGTGTTTTATGGGCTAAAAGCATTCTGAGGAATTATGGCAATATGAGCGGTGCCTTGTGGACCTCCAATGTTTGTAAGTGTGATTCATTTGTATCCGTTTTACACCCTTTATCAAATGAAATTACAGTAGTAAATCTTAATGGTAAATTGTTAAGCCATTTCCCTATAGGGCTTCAAAATGAACAAAGTACCAAGAATAAGTCATGGGCTGAATATATGGACTCCACTTACCTCGCTTGGGGTAATGAAATGAAACCAGGGATGATTAAAAAATACTTGGGGCAAATTATGAAGTGGCAAAAAATGACCACCCTTCATACAGAGCAAGTTTTTTGTGACGCAAATTTTATAGGAGTTGTAGTTACTAAGGATTGGGAGTCAGAAATTAAGTATTACACACCGACTGGTGATTTGTTGACCGAAGTTCTCTTAGATTCAGCGACTACCTTTAACTTTCTAGGAAAGCACGTGCAGATTGGCAATGGCGTGTATTTTAGAATGCAAATGAGAGAAGCTGGAGGGTCATTTAAATATGTGCCTGAAAAGTTTAAATCTCCCCAGTTTAAAGCGAAAGAAGAAATTATTCTTAAGGATGCAATGTTTTGTGAAAAGTGCATCGATGAAACCTACAGAGGTATAATTGTTTACACTGCAACTACTTTAATGAACAAGAAAATTGAAAGAGCTCAACTACTTCGTAAATATCCGAATTCAAAACCCGTTTGTGTGAAATCTCTGGAATCTGTTTCTACTAGAAGTAATAAAGTGATTACCCTAGAAAAATATGAGTTGTTTGACTATTTAAATAATTTTCAATTCAATTAAGCCCCAATTTTGTTTTTTAAAGACATTTATCCCTAAGTGATCTTTTAAAATAGGCTATTAGAACCATTTTCTTCTATAAAACCCTGTTTGCCTGCACTCTCCTTTTAGTTGTTAAATTAGCTTAGTGATGAATTAATAGATAGAATTTTAAAATAGATTGCTTTTTTTGCTATTTATACAGCTAGGAGTAAGACGCTTATAAAACTTGCCTGTTTGGTCAGATGAAACTTAGTTAAAAGTCAGCCAAAAAGACTTTGAAAAAAGTTTCTAGAAAAGTGCGAAAGTTTAAAAATCAACGGGTTTTAGCCGAAGTCTATTCGTGCTTAGCTGCATGGTTTAGATTTAGGTATGAAGTATCAGATTGGCTAAAGAAAAATTTAGTTTGATATTGGTCCTCATTGAGCGAAATTGGATCAATCTGCGAGAGAAATCCTCAACGAATAAAGGTCAACTGCTTAGAGCTAATTGAAGCTCTTGACTTTTTTAAGACTGCCAAGCTAAAACCCGACAAAAGCGCCACTCTTAAGGAACAAAATGCAGACTTAAAAAAGTCTTGGTTTGTCGAGTTCTTTCATTGGATTACTAAAAATCAATAGCTAAAGCGTAAGAGAGTAAGTTTGAACTGAATTTTTAAGCGTTAAGTACTTTTCTAGCGATCTTTAAAATCAATTATAGTCACCCTCAGCTTGGTCTATTTTTAATGAACACTTAAAGGTACTTTTTATGTCAAAAGTCTGCCAAATAGATACGTCCAAAGGAAATATAAATTGTATAACTAATTGATTATCAGCACTAAAAATTTTACGTGTAGTTTCAAGTCCCACCCGGGGCACAATCACAAATTTAAAACTCTTGTTAGTCAGTAGATTAGCAAGAGTTTTTTGGTTTCCGCCGATACATTACCGATACATTTTCTTCATTTGGGTGCATTGTAATGCTCTTGTCCACTCTTAAATCGACCTGCCAGTATTTTATTATTACTTTTCCTTTCTTACTTATTTTAAAAAATTTTACCTTTTGGGAACAAACGCTTGATAAGAGCTTTAAAATACTAGGCCCTAATCTGTTGTTTACTAAGCTAACGCAGCTTAGTCTCTTAAACCTTGACTTTTACAAGGCATTCTTAGCTCTTCTAAGAGTCCAAAAAACGCACGACTTTGCAGCCTGTTTATTCAGTAAGCGTTATTTTAATGCACGAACATGCTGCGCAAGGCTTAAATCAATACACTGAAATATTGAAAAGGGTTTTTTGCTTGGTCTCCCGTTAACAATAAGCTAAAAAAACCGAAATAACTGAGAAATTTAAATATATGAAATACGCCTATACAATACTTTATGTCGAGAATGTAGCCGAAACAATTGTGTTTTATGAAAGAGCGTTCGGATTTAGCCGAAAATTCTTAACTCCTGAAAACGACTATGGAGAATTGATTTCGGGGGAAACTACAATCGCATTTGCTTCTGTGGAATTAGGAAAATCAAACTTCAAAAGCGGATTTGAAAAAATATCGAATTCTAAAAAACCGTATGGAATTGAATTAGTATTTACGACTGAAAATATCGAAAAAGACTTTCAGACCGCAATCAGATCTGGAGCAACTGAATTTGAACCTTTGACTGAAAAACCTTGGGGACAAAAAGTTGGATATTTAAGAGATAATAACGGTTTTCTAATTGAGATTTGTACACCAATGAAAACTCAATAAAAATAGAAACGAAAATGAATAAAGTACTAAAGAACAATCAGTAAGATTAGAAACCAACTAAGGGTAAAGTGTGATCTATAATTTTTGTAAACTATGTATCTTAACGAAGATAAAAATAGATTAGTAATCCCTAAGCTTCCTAATATAATCACCCCAAATGGTGCTAGATCGATTGGCGAAAGTGTTTTGTTGGCTGCTTTGAAGTTGCTATTATGCTTCGCTGGGGAGCAAGAACCTATTAGTGATAAAATATCAAATCGTTTTAGGAACCAAATGAACTATACCAAGGAGTTTACTATTTTCTCATCAATGTTGGTAGCCGGTAAATGGTTAAAGACTTTATACATCTTCGGTAATATTTTTCTTTTCTACCGATTCATTATCGCCATTTGAGCGCATCCTAAAGCCTATCAATGAAAAGAATCCGGAGAATTATTTGCCGATTCACTTTTTTCTTATGTTGGTTTTTTTCCTGAGTCTACTTGATCTTTAATAACTACTTATAAACCTGAGTTTGATGTGAAATTAGGCCTCAGACCTCTTATAAATAGTGGGTTATAAGCCGAAGCGGTGAAGCAATAGCGTGCTATTGTAAACGGCTAAGGCGCCAAAAACCGCTTTTTAGAAGAGGCTAATAAGTTATTTCCAATAAAAGCAAAAAATTCTGCATCTAGCTCATTTGCTGTAGCCCTCTAAAGCTGCACGCTACAGACTAGTCTTTTCCTTTTATTGAAAATCTGAGGCTATAATTTTAGGTCGAACTCAGGTTATAAAGAGCATTCAAATAAAACTGGGGAAATTCTATTATAAAATTCAGGTTGACTTCAATCAGCACACAATGGATTTATGAAAAATATAACACCCAAGGTTTTTTCGGCTTACCTTAGCCAATAGAAAATCTATTAATAGCGCACTATATCGAAAACGTATTTTAATAGAATGTTTAGATAAAACTTGCCAAAACCTCTGACACCGAAGAGCTATTGGCGAATTAATAGATTCTTTAAAGAAGATAGCAAAAAAGTCATCTCCTTCAATTTCAATTAAGGCCTATGCTAAAATCACTGTTCCTGATGTTTTATAAAATTCAAACTTCCCTTTTCTTTTTTTTGGTTTTAACGATGCCCTTTATGTCCATATCCCAATCAACCATTGACCATTGGGAAACGGCGGTATTTAATAATGATACTTGGTCTTACAGAATAGGGGCGACAGCACCACCAGCCAATTGGATGCAAGCTCAATTTAATGATAGTGCTTGGTCAACCGGGCAAGGGGGTTTTGGTTATGGTGACGGTGATGATAACACCCTAATTCCAGCGGCTACCTCCCTATGTATTCGCATAGGTTTTACTCTATCGGATACTTCTAAAATTATCATGGCCTTACTACATGCTGATTACGATGATGGTTTCCTCGCATATCTAAATGGGACGGAAATTGCACGGGGAAATTTTGGGCCAGTTGGCACTACCTTATCCTTTAATGATAGCACTCCTACATATCATGAAGCGACTCTTTATCAGGGAGGTATCCCCGAAAACTACCCCATTTTCCAGCCCACATTTAAACAACTTATTAAAGAGAACGAAAACGTATTAGCCATTCAGATTAATAATTTTTCTAGCAATTCTAGTGACTTCTCGAGTAACTTTTTCCTCTCCTTAGCTATCACCGATACTTCTAGAGATTTTAATCCTACTCCAACTTGGTTTAGTCCGCCCTTAATTGCTAGTACTCTACCTCTCGTTTTGGTCAATACAGGAAGTCTGCAGATTGTTGATGAGCCCAAGATCGACGCGAATATGAAAATAATTGATAATGGTCCTGGCCTAATGAATTATGTATTTGATCCTGGCAATGATTACGATGGCCACGTCGGTATTGAGATACGTGGTACTTCATCACAAACCTTTGACAAAAAAAATTACGGCTTTGAAACTAGGGATGCTAGTGGCAATAATAACAATGTATCCATCTTGGGCATGCCTAGTGAGAACGATTGGATACTACATGGTCCTTATTCCGACAAGAGCCTTATTCGCAATGCACTGACCTTTCAAATTGGCAGAGATGTGATGAATTACGCCTCACGGACTCGTTTTTGTGAATTAGTAATCAATGGTGAGTATAGAGGTATCTATTTAATGATGGAAAAAATAAAGCGCGATAATAACCGCGTTGATATCGCAAACTTGAAACCTAATGATATTGCTGGCGATGAATTAACGGGTGGTTATGTTATTCAAATGGATCGCGACGACCCCACTACTAGCGGAGATGGTTGGTTCTCTACTCGTGGGAGCTTCCCTTTTTATGCCTATCATCATCCTAATGATAATCAATTGGTTCCTACTCAAAAGACTTATATTAAAGATTGGATAACCAATTTTGAAATGGCTATGGCAAGACCAGGCTACGATACAACTTTTGAAAATTATATAGACGTAGAATCCTTTGTCGACTACTTTTTGATCAATGAGTTGGCCAAGCATATTGATGCCTTTAAGTTGAGTTTTTACATGTATAAACAGAAAGATAGTGATGGTGGCAAATTGCACATGGGGCCAATTTGGGACTTCAATTTAGGCTACGGTAACTTTGATTTTGGTTGTAGCCCAGACCCTAATGGCTGGATTTACCCTTGCACTTCTACTGCTTTTTGGGTAGATAAGATAGTGGGGATACCTTCAGTGCAAGATCGGATGTATTGCCGTTGGGTAGAGCTTCGTCAGCAAACTCTAAGCACTGCCTATTTAATAAGTAGTATCGATAGCATGGTCGCAAAACTGGGTCCGGCCGTGAATCGTAACTTTGATAAATTTAAAATTTTTGGGGTAGATATTTGGCCGAATGACTTTGTGGGAAATACCCATTTGGAAGAGATTAATTTTATTAAGAATTGGTTAAGTCTAAGGCTAAGTTGGATGGATAAAAATATGTTTGGAAATCCAATGGTCAATTGTGGTGCCTTGTCAAGCCTCCCAAGTCAGAACTTAAAGAATCATTTGTCCGTTCACCCAAACCCATTCCAAAATAAAATCAGCTTTATTATAAATGACGAAGAAGTAAGCGAGGGTGAAGTTTTTATTCATGATCTCCAAGGGAAACTCATCAGACGATTAAAACCAGCCCAACAGCCCACAATGGACCTTAGTGAAATATCTCCAGGCATGTATTTTTATGTCTATCGTAATAGTCAAAGTGTTATTCAAACAGGGAAATTGATGAAACAATAGTACCATAGGTCTTACGGCTTCTTGAGCTCCATTCTAGGCTGGAACAAAATTTAACGTTTTCTAATTCATATCAGCTTCGATTGAAAGGCCCTAAGGCTCAATTGTCTTTAAATCAAAATGTCTTCAAACTCGACTTTATGAAGCACCAATCCCGAAGACGGAGCGATATGTTTTATTGGTGCTTCATTGTAATCAATTAGTGACTGCTTAAGCTCCTCGGCCGACCAATTTCCGCGACCTACTTCTATTAAGGCACCCATCATTAAGCGCACTTGGTAGCGCAGGAAACCAGCTGCTTTAACCTTAAAAACAAAGGCATTTTGCGGAGTGAAGTCTCCCCTAAATTTACGGTCGACTTCTATTTTGGCCGAAAGAATCTCTCTTTCTAGTTCGGTCTCGGCCGAGGGTTTACTTGCGTAGCGTTTAAAATTGTGCCTTCCTTCAAAGAACTTAACTGCTGATAACATTTTATCAATATCTAGATCCTCACCAAAATCTCTAATAAAGGGAGCGATATAGGGATGTGATTTTTTCCCAAATGAAAAGTGATAATGATATTCCTTGGTGCGAGCACTTTGAATGATATTAAAGTCTCGGCTAACGACTTCAGCGGACTTAGCTCTAATGTCTGCCGGAAGATTGCGATTTAAACTAGTGAGAATATCTGAGGAAGCAATTTCTTCATTCAAGAAAAGCTCAAAGGCATAATCATCGGCAGAAACTTTAGCGTCAGTGCGTCCGCAGCCCAGTGTGCGATAATCACTGTGTTGAAAAATAAAATCGAAGGTTTTATCTACCATCGCGTGAACGGACTTATAATTAGCTTGCTTTTGCCAGCCGTGGTATCGAAAACCAAGAAACTCGATGCGAATAAGGTAGAAGTGCTGCCAGTTTGCCAATGCTGATTCTGCTTTGAAGAAGTTGGCTTCGAAGTTAAAGCATTAATAATTGCAAAAATCACCGAGCTATTTCCCTAATTTGATTTGGCAACGATATACTTAACGCAGTAAAGTAAAAGTGCCCGTTTTTTCTTCGGAATAGCCCCGGTCTAAATCAGACCATTCGTAGATGATTCTATAAATATAGGACCCTTGTGGCGCAGCTTCTCCTTTATATAGTCCATCCCAATGCTCGTCTTTTTCATTCGTCTTAAATACCGAGACTCCCCAGCGATTGAAGATTTCAATCTGGTAAGAGGTGATTTCACAATCTCCAATGGCGCCAAAATTATCATTTTTCCCATCTCCATTAGGGCTAAAAGCATTGGGGACATAGAGCGGACAAAAGCAAAGTTTTGTTTCCATCTGAAAGTTAAGCGGGTAAGCTTCACAATAGTCTTCGAAGATTAAGGTGAATTCACCTTCGCCATAAAAATAACGCTCGATTAATAAGCCGCCATCCTCCCAGTAAATACTGTAGTTGTTAAAATTAAATTCGCTGCTATCTAATATGTCAAAAACACTTACTAGAAGTGAATCTTGATCGCAAAAGAGAAAGCTCTGGTCGCTAAATTGAGGGACGGGCTTTTTAAAGATTTCGATTGTGTCACTAAAGACTCCACAGGCATTGGTGCTGATGGCGATATAAACTCCTTCTTGAGTCACACTGCGACTGGGCCCTACAAAACCATCATTCCAAACCACTGGGTGCGAATTAATTTCCGCATCAAGAAAAGTACTATCACCATCGCAAAGGGTGCGGTTTGGACCAAGATCAATATTAAGCGGAAAGTGTGTGTCAATAAAGATGCTGTCACTGAAAGTATAATTGCAAAAGTCAGTGGTAGTTAATTTATAGGTCCCCGACTGACTCACGGTGATGCTGTCACTTGTTGCCCCTGTACTCCATAGATAAGAAACCGCATCTACCGCAGTGCCAATACTAATGCTGGTATTAACGCAAATAGTAGTGTCTGCACCGAGGTTAAAAGACTGAGGACTGCTCCAAACACTCACGTTTACGGTGTCATAAAAATTACCGCAAGAATTACTAATGATTACGGAATAAGCGCCTGCTTGGTCTACTTCTAAACGGAAATCTCTGCTTCCATCACTCCATAAGGAAGACATATTGGAATAGCCTGTATTCAATTGGACGGTATCGCCCAGGCAAATCAATGTATCATTCTGCAAGAAAGGCACTTGGGGAGGCGTTTCTACCTGAGCAATAATGGTGTCGCTAGCCGTACCGCAAGCATTTGTGATGGTAACCCAATATTGGCCTGGACTAGTAATAATTAGACTTTGAGTAGTGTCTCCTGTATTCCATAAATAGGTGCTTCCGGGGTTTTGAGCGCTCAGGGTAAGGCTATTGTTATCGCAGTATTGAACAAAATCTCCTAAAATGATTTGAGGCGGGCCGGTCACTAAAACATTAATTGTATCCCTTAAAATCCCACAGGCATTTTTAACTTCTACGTGATAGGTTCCAGTGCCGGAAGTGGTGAAAAACCGACCGGTACTGCCGTCTTGCCAAAGGTAAGATGCGTTAGAATGGTTGCCTGCATCAAGGGTGAGAATTCCTGTGCAGAAAATGGTGTCATTACCCAAGTTAAGGTTTTGCAAGGGTAGATCCTCAATAATATTTACACTGTCAATTAGGGTGTCGCAGCCATTGCGAATGCTTACCCAGTAGCTGCCGCCAGAGCTAACGTTTATAGCACTTGTGGTAGACCCGTTAGACCATAAATAACTGCTTGCTTGGCTTTGAGAGGCGTCTAAATTAATGGTGTTGCCAGTGCAGATAGTGGTGTCATCTAATTGCGCTTGAGGTGGTAAAGTAACACTAATGTTTATCGTGTCTGCAAACACTCCACAGGCATTAAAGGCTCTCACACTAATTTGCCCCGAATTACTGAAACTTCTTTGTAAAAGGCTTGATCCATCCGACCAGCGAATACTGTCTGCCATTAGATTGCTAAGGTCTATTAGTTTTGCCCCACCTACACAAAAAACGGTATCTGGCCCTAGGCTGAAATTTAAATTTTGTGCTACGTCCACTCTAACCGAGTCGACAATTGTATCACAAGCATTAGCAATACTCACCCAATAGGTTCCGGCGCTATTAACGCTAATGGCACTTGCGGTAGATCCGTTAGACCATGCGTAGCTAGTTGCCTGCGCCTGATTAACGTCTAGACTAATGCTACTGCCAAAGCAAATAGTTGTATCTTGAAGAATGTCAACTGGTTTTAGTATTTGACTTATTATGATGGTGTCGCTTTCGCTGCCGCAGATATTACTCAAGGTCGCAATGTAGGTGCCTGGATTACTAAAGTTTCGATTAAAAGCAGGGGAACCATCAGACCAAGAAATTGAGTTGGCGTTTAATGAGCTAAGATCAATATTTTTGGTTTCGCCTTGGCATATAGCCGTGTCTGGACCTAGGCTAAAGGAGATTGGTTGGCGGACGGTGAGGTTCACAGAGTCAACTAGAGTGTCGCAATTATTTAAGATACTGACGGAGTAAATTCCGCTATTGTTGGCCCAAATCCCGGCGCTGGTTTCCCCCGTGCTCCACAAATAGCCTAAGGCCGAAGCCTGGGAGGCATTAAAAAAGGCACTATCACCTTGGCAAATTACACGATTACTTAAAACCGCGGTGAGTGGAGTTGTCGCTGTTATCTGGATCGTGTCTCTTTCTACACCGCAGGCATTATAAAGGATAACATGGTAACTACCTGTTGAGCTAATATTGCGAATACTACTTTTAGATCCGTTCTCCCAAATCAAGCTGTCAGCCCCAGCAGATGTAAGGTCTATATTAATGCTTTCTCCGGGGCAAATTGTGCTGTCAGGCCCTAATGAAAAACTTAAATTAGTAACGCCTTTTACGTATATGGAATCATAAAGCGTGTCGCAAATATTATAAGCCATCAAGCTATGGTAGCCAGTGCTGCTTAAACTTGTGCTTCTATTTGTATCACCGTTGCTCCATAGCCACTGGGTAAAAGGACGAAGGCCAGCAGCGGCTGTAACAGAGGAGCCTGGGCTGGTACATAAAAGCAAGGTGTCTTGGGCTATGCCTAGCGGATTTGTAACTAATTCTAAATTTAGGGTATCACTATAGGTGCCGCAGTTGTTAGTAACTCGAACCCAGTATTTACCTGAAGCAGTAGCATTTAAGCTAAGCGATTGACTTAGTCCTGTTGACCAAAGAATATTGTCGCTTAAGGAAGCGCCTTGCAATTGTAAATTATAATTGCTTGCGCAGCTTTGTAAGCTATCACTCCCTAAGCTGATATTTAAGGTAGAGTCAGAGATAATAACAAAGTAAAAAGTATCTGTAAAGCAAGAGTTACTTAATCTTAGCCAATGATTGCCGGATGTATTATAGCTGGTGCTTTGACTGTTACTGCCATTACTCCAGAGGTAAGTGGTATTACCTTGGCCATTAGCGCCATTGAAATTAACCGCTCCACCGGGGCAGATATAACTTGTGTCAGCAAGAGGGTTAGTAAAGTTTGGAGTAATGCTTACGTTGATGGTGTCGTAATAAAACTGGCAGCCATTATCCAAGCGAAGCCAATAAGTACCAGCGCTATTTACGTTAATGCTTGGTCCTGATGAACCATCACTCCACTGTCGGGCAAAACCAGAACTGGCATCATTAAGAGTTAAACTCTGTCCTACACAAAGGGTAGTATCAGCACCAATATTTGAATTCGGGATTGGTACCCCCGCGATATAGATGCTGTCGCGGATAATGCAGCCATCACTTATCTCAAGCCAGTATAAACCGGGGTTGCTTATCGAAATGCTGGTGCTGGTAGCTCCAGTGCTCCATAAATAAGTTCCGCTGAGGTTACTGCTTAAATTTATACTATTGCCAGCGCAGAGGCTGAGCGTGTCGGCATTGAAAATTTGATTACTATTCACAAAAGTAAGGGAAACACTATCCCTAAAAACTCCGCAAGCATTGCTTAGTTCCAGCCAATAGGTCCCACTGCTGCTTACATTAAGGCTATTACCTGTGCTACCATCGCTCCATAATCTTGTACCACCCGTAGTACCAGAACCCAGATTTACACTCGTCCCTAGACAAACAATTCTATTTGGTCCCAGATTAATATTTGGAGTGTTATCGTAATTTATCACTACCGTGTCTGTAAATATTCCACAAGCGTTGCTTGCCCTAAGCCAATAAGTACCAGCACTATTTACAGATATTGAGTTTGAGGTAGAGCCCGTACTCCAATTGTAGGTAGTGCCGGTTTGAAAGGGAGTTGAAAAATTAATGCTTGTACCAGAGCATAGGGTTTGGTCGGGCCCAAGATTGAGAAATAGTGGAGTAGCCGTTAGAATGTCAATGGTATCAGTGTCCGAACCACATGAGTTAGTAACCACTACCCAATAAGTGCCAGTGCTGTTAACGATTATGCTGGGGCTAGTAGCGCCAGTACTCCATAAATAGGTAGAGCTAGGATTAAATGCGTTAAGTGTAAGAGTGTTGCCAAAACAGAAATTTATATTACTTCCTAAATTAACCTGCGGGGCACAAGGAGACTGCCCCATACTAGATAGGTACAAGAAGCAGCTGGCTAAAGCAAGCCAAAAGCGGATCTTTTTCCCTGTTAAACCCATTTCTTTTTTCCTGCCTTAAAAATAAGACCTTCCTTGGTGAAAACCATGCTTATTGAAACAAAAGGCAGAATTTAAGATAATCTAAAATGTTTATGGTCAATTACTTAAGTTTTAACCATACTTAGCTTTGATGGGACGGTGAATAATTTTGATTCTAACTATTTGAACATTAAATATTAAGATTTTTAATGGGAGTAAATATTGCTATGACTTATTTATAGGTGATTTCTAGAAGTTTAAAACTAGGCAAAATTTATGCACTGCTTACCAAGTCGACCACTTTCAGGGAGGTAAAATGCTAAATGAGCCTAATTTTTTTATTTTTTTATAGAACTAAATGACTGATTATAAGTTAATAAAGAATATTCACGTCTGTTTTTATAGGATTAATGAAACTTAGATTAAAAATTAGACGTATATCTTAGTGCAAACCACCACATGAAACAGATTTATAAATTTTTCACCTTTTTTGTACTTGCTAGCATCACCTTCTCTGCTTTAGCAAACGATGAGCTTAGGGTAAAATCCTTACAATTTTACAATGTTGGCTCTGAAAATATCAGTTTCGAAAAATTACTGGTATTGGAAGATTCAGTTTTTAGGTCTTTAGATCCCAAAAGCGTTAATCAAGGCTTTACTAAAAGTCATTACTGGTTGCGCTTTTCCTTGACTAAACTGGCAAATGGGGAAGGTACCTTTTATTTAAAGACAGGAAGGCCGGTGACCGATGAGGCTGATTTATATCAGAAGCAAGAAAAGGGATGGAAACAGAGCAGGAGTGGTGATAATTTGCAGTTTTCTGACAGAGACGTGGCCCATCGTAGTACCTTTTTTAAGGTAGAATTGAATAAGTCTGGCGAAACAGAATTCTATCTGCACTTAAAAAGTGATGGGGAAACTTTAAACTTAGAAATTGACCTGCAAAGCCCCGAAGAATTTTGGCAAACTAATTACAAGCAACAAACATTTCTAGGGGCCTTCTACGGCATGCTGGCGATAAGCGTAATAATCTATCTCTTCTTTTTTACAAGCTTGCGCGAGAAGAGTTTTTTATACTACGGTATTTACGTGATTTCTATTGCCCTTTTACAAGGAGCACTGGATGGATTGATCTATCAATTTATCTTTCCTTCAGGATCTTATTTGAACTCAAGGTTTGTTCTTATCTCAGCTTTATTCTCAAACTTTTTCCTTTTAAAATATACTCAGCATTTCTTAAAAGTCGAAAAGTGGACGCCTTACTTAAATAACCTATTCCGCTTATTTTACTTGCTCATACCGGCCATTGGGCTGCTACTTTTTATTAACGAATCTAGCCTAGCTTTAGCTTATCCTCTAAGCAATATAAATGGTTTTTTAAGCTTAGTGTTAATTTTGGTGACTACTATGTTTGTCCACTTTAAGCGTAATCCAGTAGATTCCTTCTTCCTTGTCGGGATACTCTTCTTAGTGCTAAGTCTACTGGTTTTTGTAATGAATAATCTCAGTTTACTACCTAGTAGCTTCTTTGTAACTAACGCAGCTAAATTCGGAATCACTTTGGAGGTGGTGTTCTTATCCCTCTCAATGACCAATCTTATTGCTAAGCTTCGCCGCGAAAAAGAAGCTTCGCAGCGAGAGGCGCTTCAGAAGAGTGAAGATATGAACGCTTATAAGACTTATTTCATGTCTAATATAAGCCACGAGCTGCGCACGCCTATCAATGCAATTTTAGGAATGACTACGGTATTACTAGAGGAAAGTGATGATCCAGAATTGGTTGAAAATTATCGAATAATTAAGAGTGCTTCTTTTAGTCTGCTAAGTAATGTAACGGACATTCTAGATTTTGAGCACATCGAAAAGAACGATTTAGAAATGGATAATACTTTAGTGTTCTCACCTCGCGAGGTGATTATGCAAGCCTGTGAAAGTTGGGAGCTAGAGACTCGTAAAAAGAGTTTAGATTTCATTAAAGAGATAGATCCTTTGGTGCCTCAAAAAGTTAGAGGAGACGAAAAACGATTTGGGCAAATTATAAATAATCTAATTAGTAATGCGGTGAAATTCACCCCTGCTGGCAGTGTTAGTCTAAAAGTAAAATCTAGCGAAATCTCTAGTGAAACATGTAGACTAGAAATAGAAATTATAGATACAGGAATTGGTATGAAAAAGGAAGAGTTATCTGGCATATTTGAAAGTTTTAACCAAATGAAATTAAATGATAAGCGTCGCTATGGCGGCTTAGGTTTAGGCCTAACAATAGTTAAGCACCTCGTTTCTCTTTTTAAAGGGAAAATTGAGATGGAAAGCGTTGAGTCGCAGGGGACCAAAGTAGAGTTTAGTCTGGAATTGCCAGTTGTGGAAAAGGCAGGAAACGAAAGAGAATCCTCTGCTGAGCTGCCCAAACCTACAAACGATGGTAATCTATATGTGTTGATGGTGGAGGATAATGTGATGAATCAAATGATTATCAAGAAACTCCTTTCCTCAACGGAAAACTTACAATTGGAAATAGCCAATAATGGCGAAGAAGCTCTGAACATGATGAAAGAGCAGCGTTTTGATTTAATTTTGATGGATTTGCAAATGCCAGTTATGGACGGTTATGAGGCAACGGAAGCGATTAGAAGTGGTGCTGTAGGTGAGGTCTATCGCCAAATCCCTATTATTGCTGTTACCGCAGATGCAATGCAGGAAACCAAGCAAAGAGTATTGAAAATAGGCATGAACGATTACCTGACCAAGCCGGTGCGTAAGGAGATTCTTTTGGAAAGAATCTCAGTATATGCCAAAGAATTAAAGATTATGATTTAATCCACTTGATTTAAAGGATACGAATGCTGCTCCTTTAACGGGGGGACGTAATTTTTAATTTTGTTTAGTCAGGCTGGGCAATTAAGACCTCATTCATTTTGCAATCGTGCTTATTGCTTGGGACTTCTGGAAAAACTTGAAAAGGAAGGGCTAGAGCCGCTTTCCATGCTTTTGGATGTTGTATTAAAAAACGGTCGTAATAACCACCCCCGTATCCTAAGCGCGCGCCGTCCTTGCTAAAAGCCAGTCCCGGGCAAATTATAAGATCCAGGTTACCTTGGTGCTCCATCCCATTAATGGGCCATCTGCACTGAAATGTGCCCGTAGTTAATTCATCTCCCCGTTGGTATTCTAAATGTCTTAAAAGGCCACCTTTTAAAGTTTCGGGAACTACAACCTTAATGTTATTATCCCAGCAGTATTCAATAATTCCTTGGGTATTAACTTCTCCTTTCAAACTGAGGTAAATGTGAATACAGCGAGCAGAAAGTTTATTTATTAGGGCAATGGCTTGCTGCTCTAAACTCTTATCTAAGCTTTGTTTCTGGCTGGGGGGGAGTGCGATTCTGGTGCGCATCATTTCCAAACGTAGCGCCTTTTTTTCATTTTCCATTCTTGGCTAATTAAGCGCTAAAAGCTGCAGAGCTTTAGCGCTAATTTTATCGGCAGCTCCTGTCTTGTGGTTTAGGTATTCGTCAATTTCACCCTTAAGCTTTTTGCGTAAATTTTCGTCTTCAAGCTTTCGCAAGATGCGCAGGAATTGATCCGCATTCTCTATCTCAAAGCCGAAGCCATGATGAATATATTCGGCTACTTCAAAAAACTTGTAGTGTTTAGGTCCAAAAGCCACGGGTATGCCATAAACAACCGCCTCAACTGTGCTGTGCAGTCCAGCGCCAAAGCCTCCGCCAATTAATGCAAAATTGGCAAATCGGTAAAGTTTTTTTAAATGACCAATATTGTCAATTATTAATATCGGATTTGAGTCATCCCAAGTGTCATCGCTAAACTTACTGACCCCGAAATCTTTAAATTTAGTTTCAATCCGCTTAATATTGCTGGCACCTACATCATGTGGCGCAAGAATAACTTTAAGTTGAGGAAAAGCAGGAAGTGCTTTTTCTAGAATGTCTTCCTCTGGTTGCCATGAGCTGCCCAAAATCAAGCAGAATTTATCACCTAAAAAGTCTCTGAACGATTCCGAAGGATAAAGCACTTTTCGATTGTCAATTGCTTGGTCAAAACGACTATCTCCGCAAATTTGCGCGCCCATAATATGGTGCTTTTCTAAAAGCCGAATTGAGGCTTCGTTTTGTACTAAAATGCTATCAATATTACCTAAGATGTCCTGAAAAAAAGAACCCGCAAAAGCGCTAAAATAAATTTGTTGTGGGCGAAATAAGGCTGGTGCAAGTATTAGCGGAATATTATTTTGCTTAAGCTCATTAAAGTAGTTTGCCCAAATTTCGTATTTGATAAAAATCGCTAACTCTGGTTGGAGTATATTAATGAACCGTTTAGCATTCTTAGGGCTATCGAGTGGAAGGTAAATAATGTGTTTAGCGAGCTCTCTTTCCTTAAAGTTATTGAACCCGCTGGGGGAGAAAAAACTAATTACAAATTGATATTCAGGTAAGGCTTGTTGTAATTTTTTCAAAATAGGGACGCCCTGTTCCATCTCACCTAAACTAGCTGCATGTAGCCAAATTCTGGGTTGTAGGTTGTGAGCGAGCGATTGATACTTTTTCGTCCAGTCTTTCCGCCCTTCAATAAAATCGCGTGCTTTGGGGGAAAAAAGAGCGGCGAAACGAATAAAAATGCCGTAAAATGTAATTCCTATGTTATAAAGAAGCTGCAAATTAGTTGTAGTAATATTCGTCAGTTTTACCTCCTAAATAAATGGGCAAATACCACTTAAATTTAAAGCTATAAAGCAAGTTTAAATTGATTTCATCACTTAAAAAACCCGTCGGATAATTATATTTTCGTAAGTCTTTAGACCAGATTTGATTTACTTCAAAGGAAACTTTAAAGTTGATCAGTTTACTTCTAGAAAGATAGAGATATCCGATGCTTTGCACCGCGGTAAATCCTCGGCTCATACGATCGTAACCAGCAATATACTCCTCGTTGAGTTGAGGAGAATCGTTGCCAACATTGTCTATGTTTAGCCAATGCCAAGCATAACCAGCGCCAGCGCCAATTGACCAACCAGAGTTTTCATTTTTGGCAGGGCTAAAAAAGAGCTTCTCTACCTGTAGGTTAACATAAGTTCCTCGTTGGTTAATATTAATTTGAGCATAGCTACCATTACCGTTTAGTAATTGTCCGTTATCGGTTAAAATATTGTCTAGAATGTTATTACGATTATCCACCTCTCCGCCAAAGAGGTAGCTCCACTCACCGCTAATGATAAAATTGTTAGAGAACTTCCTACCTACCGATGTGCTAAGACTAAAATTTTCTCTAAAGTTTTCGGTCCAAGGGCCAGTAGGCACATTGCTAGATAAGCCAAAGCCAATGAGCCAAGCTCTTTTGCTTTCCACACCAGTTTGTGCTTGCCCAGAGGTTGAAGCAAGTAAACAGGTGGCGATGAAAAAGTATATTAATTTTATTTTCATAATTGTTGCAAAAGTAAGAGGCTTTAGCTTAATGCTATTTATCTTTGTGGGAGATAATTTATTTTATGTCAAAAATACAGATGGTTGACCTTCTCAGCCAATACAATAAAATTAAAACTGAAGTAGATCAAGCCATTATCAATGTAGTAGAATCTTCGGCTTACATTAACGGTCCTGAGGTAAAGTCGTTCCAAAAGGAATTAGAAGACTACCTTAAGGTGAAACATGTTATTCCCTGTGCTAACGGTACTGATGCCCTACAAATTGCCATGATGGCTTTAGGTTTAAAACCTGGCGATGAGGTTATTACCGCCACTTTCACTTACGTAGCTACCGCCGAAGTAATTGCGCTTCTAGGCTTAAAGCCTGTTTTGGTAGATGTTGATGAAGATACCTTTGGTTTAAACCCAGAGCAGGTAAAGGCAGCAATCACCCCTAAAACCAAGGCAATTGTGCCGGTTCATTTATTCGGGCAGTGTGCTGACATGGACGCGATTATGGCTATTGCTAAAGAGAATAAGCTCTATGTTGTGGAGGATACTGCCCAAGCAATTGGTGCCGCTTATACCTTTAAAAACGGCGAGACAAAAATGGCGGGAACCATGGGCGATATTGGTACAACTTCATTTTTCCCCAGTAAAAATTTAGGTTGCTTTGGCGACGGTGGGGCGATTTTCACCAATAGTGATGACCTGGCCTCAGAGATGAGAATGGTTGCGAACCACGGTCAATCCGTTCGCTATTATCACGATCGCATTGGAGTGAATTCACGCTTAGATTCTATTCAAGCCGCTATTTTGCGTTGTAAGCTACCTCATTTAGATGCTTACTGCGATGCACGTCGTGCAGCAGCTGACTTTTACGATAATGCTTTTGCAGATATCCCTGAACTTAAAACGCCCCAGAGAAATAAACAATCTACTCATGTTTTTCACCAGTATACCCTGCAATTAGCGGAAGGCATGGATAGAGACGCTTTAGTTGACTACCTTCAAACCCAAGAAATCCCGTGCATGATTTATTATCCGGTAGCCTTACATATGCAAACTGCTTATCGCGACAATCGCTATACTGATGGTAGCTTCCCGGTTACGGAATCTCTGGTTAAAAGTGTTTTCTCACTTCCCATGCATACCGAATTAACCAATGAACAACTAACCGAAATTACCACTGCTGTGGTTGGTTTCATTAAAAATAATCGAAAATGAAAATCGTAATTGTAGGCACAGGCTATGTTGGCCTAGTAACTGGAACTTGTCTTGCCGAAGTAGGTATTGATGTGGTTTGTGTTGATGTAGATCAAAATAAAATCGACAACCTTAAAAAAGGGATTTTACCTATTTACGAACCTGGTCTAGATAAACTTACTCAGCGTAATTATGAAAAAGGTCGCCTACAGTTTAGTACGAATCTTCCTGAGGCGATACAAAATGCAGAAGCAGCTTTTATCGCGGTAGGAACTCCGCCCGGTGAAGACGGTAGTGCCGATTTAAAATATGTTTTAGCAGTGGCCCGTGAAATTGGCGAAAACATGAATAGTTATGGGGTAGTAATAACCAAATCTACTGTACCCGTGGGGACTGCCGCTAAGGTTAAGAAGGAAATTCAAGACGCTTTAGATAAGCGCGGTTTAGACTTAAAATTTGACGTTGCTTCTAATCCTGAGTTCTTAAAAGAAGGCGCCGCAGTAAACGACTTCATGAAGCCTGACCGCATTGTGGTAGGAATTGAGTCAGAAAATGCGCGTAAGGTTATTGAGAAAATATACCATCCTTTTACCTTGAATGGTCACCCAGTTATCTTTATGGATGTGCCCTCGGCAGAGATGACGAAATATGCTGCCAACGCCATGCTAGCCACCAAGATTAGCTTTATGAATGATATCGCTAACCTCTGCGAAATCATGGGTGCCGATGTAAATTTAGTGCGTAAAGGAATTGGTTCTGATCCTCGTATCGGCAACCGTTTTATTTATCCTGGTATCGGTTACGGAGGTAGTTGCTTTCCAAAAGACGTGAAAGCCTTAGTGCGTACAGCTCGCGAAAATGGTCACGAAATGCGCATCTTACAAGCAGTTGAAGATGTTAATGACGATCAAAAATCAGTGCTTTTTAATAAGGTTATGAAGCGCTTTAATAACGATATTAAGGGCAAGAAATTTGCCATGTGGGGGCTTTCTTTTAAGCCTAACACGGATGATATGCGTGAAGCTCCTTCTTTGGTAATTATCGATAAAATTATTGCCGCGGGAGGTTCCGTTTGTGCTTATGACCCTGTTGCGATGCCAGAGGCAAAGCATCTGATTGGGGATAAGATTGAATATGCAGAAACTGAATATGAAGCGGTAAAAGGAGCAGATGCTCTTTTAGTAGTGACCGAATGGAGCGAATTTAGAGTACCCGATTTCGAAGAAATTAAAACTTCTCTAGTAAATCCTATAGTTTTCGATGGTAGAAATATTTTCAGCATTCAACGCATGGCAGACCTTGGTTTTGAATATTACTGTATCGGTGTTAAATCTTAAATCTTAAAAATGAAAAGAGTATTAATTACTGGTGCAGCGGGCTTTTTAGGTTCTCACCTTTGCGATCGTTTTATTAAAGAAGGTTTTCAAGTAGTAGGGATGGACAATCTTATTACGGGAGACTTGAAAAACATCGAGCATCTATTCGGTTTAAAGGAGTTTGAGTTCTACCATAATGATGTTTCCAACTTCATTCATGTGCCAGGCGAGCTCGATTATATTATGCACTTTGCCTCGCCGGCTAGCCCGATAGATTATCTGAAAATACCCATCCAAACGCTAAAAGTGGGTTCTTTAGGGATTCATAATTGTTTGGGTTTGGCTATGGCCAAGAAGGCGCGCTTAATTATCGCTTCAACCTCCGAGGTATACGGCGATCCGCAAGTTCACCCGCAAACAGAAGAGTATTGGGGCCACGTTAATCCGGTTGGACCAAGAGGAGTTTATGATGAAGCGAAACGCTTTCAAGAGGCTATGACTATGGCCTATCATACTTACCACGGCCTAGAAACTCGCATCGTAAGAATCTTTAATACCTACGGACCAAGGATGCGACTAAACGACGGCAGAGTTTTGCCAGCTTTTATCGGTCAAGCCTTAAGAGGGGAGGACCTAACCGTTTTCGGTGATGGTTCGCAAACTCGTTCTTTTTGCTACGTAGACGATTTAGTGGAAGGTATTTATCGCTTGCTAATGAGCGACTATGCTGGCCCGGTTAACATTGGTAACCCAGATGAAATTACCATTGGGCAGTTTGCCGAAGAGATTATTAAACTTACTGGTACCGATCAAAAAGTGATTTACAAAGACCTGCCTAAAGATGATCCTACTCAAAGGCAACCAAATATTACCAAAGCAAAAGAGATTTTAGGATGGGAACCAAAGGTTAGTCGAGAAGAGGGATTGAAAATTACTTATGAGTACTTTAAGTCTTTGCCAGAAGACGAACTCTACAAGAAAGAACATAAAGACTTTAAAGACTACGCAAGACAGAAATAGAAAATTATGGCTAAAATTCTAGTAACTGGAGGCTTAGGTTTTATAGGTTCACATACCGTGGTAGAGCTAATAAATGCCGGACATGAGGCGGTAATTGTTGATGATCTTAGTAACTCTACCATGCAGGCCCTTATCGGCATCGAAAAGATTACCGGCAAAGTTCCCGAGTTTGTTCGTGTCGATTTAAAGAATAAACAAGAAGTGCAGAGCTTCTTTGGTTCGCATACCGATTTGGATGGAATCATTCACTTTGCCGCTTTTAAGGCAGTAGGAGAGTCAGTGCATAAGCCTTTGGAGTATTACGAAAACAACCTAGGTTCGCTCGTTTATATTCTTCAAGAAATGCGAGATTTAAGTCTCGATAATATTATTTTTAGCAGTAGCTGCACGGTATACGGACAGGCAGACGAATTGCCAATCACCGAAAACAGCAAAGTAAAAGCAGCGATTTCGCCCTACGGAAATACTAAGCAGGTGGGAGAAGAAATTATTAAGGATGCCATTGAGGCACATGGTTTTAATGCTATTTCTCTCCGCTATTTTAATCCAATCGGCGCACACCCTAGTGCAGAAATCGGTGAATCTCCCTTAGGAGTACCGCTAAACTTGGTTCCTTTTGTAACACAAACTGCCGCCGGAGTTCGTCAGCAGTTATCGGTATTTGGTAACGATTATGAAACGAGAGACGGAACCAATGAGCGCGATTACATTCACGTGGTGGACGTAGCTAAAGCGCACGTTATTGCAGTGGAGCGCTTGTTAAGTAAAAAGAACCTGGCTAATTACGAGTTCTTTAATCTGGGTACCGGAACGGGTAGTACGGTATTAGAGGTAATACAATCTTTTGAGCGCGTTTCTGGCGAAAGCCTTAATTATAAAACTGTGGATCGTCGCCCCGGCGATGTTACAGCCGCTTATGCAGATACGACTAAGGCAAATAACGAGCTTGGCTGGACAACAGAAAAAACATTAGACGACGCCATGGGAGATGCGTGGCGTTGGGAAAAGAAAATTAGAAATATTTAAAGATGAGCGGAAAGAAGATATTAATCACTGGCGGGGCAGGTTTTATTGGCTCGCATGTGGTAAGGTTATTTGTAAATAAATACACAGAGTATGAAATTTACAATCTCGATTTGCTCACTTATGCCGGTAACCTTGAGAACCTTAAGGATATTGAGGATAAACCAAACTATCATTTTATAAAAGCAGATATTGTTGACGCGGAAGCGATGGACCTACTATTTGCTGAACACAAATTTGAAGGGGTTTTACACCTTGCAGCGGAAAGTCACGTGGATCGATCTATTACCGATCCTCTTTCTTTTGTGCGTACCAACGTTATTGGCACGGTTAACTTACTTAATTCTTTTAGAGACACTTGGAAAGGAGCTTTTGAAGGGAAACGCTTTTACCATATTAGCACCGATGAGGTTTACGGAACTTTAGGGGCGGAAGGCTTATTTGAAGAAACTACTTCGTACGATCCTAATTCACCTTACTCGGCTTCTAAGGCTAGTTCTGATCACTTTGTACGTGCCTATGGGGAGACTTACGGTATGCCTTACGTTATTACTAATTGTAGTAATAATTATGGCCCAAACCAGTTCCCCGAAAAACTAGTGCCTTTATTCTTTCACAATGTGCTTAACAATAAACCTTTACCCGTTTATGGCGACGGGAAATATACTCGCGATTGGCTTTATGTAGTAGATCACGCGCGTGCCATTGATCTAGTTTATCATGAAGGTAAAAATGCCGAGACCTATAATATTGGTGGCTTTAACGAATGGCAAAACATTGAATTGATTAAAGTGCTGTGTAAGCAGATGGATGAAAAGCTAGGTCGCGAACCAGGCACTTCTGTTAAACTGATTACTTATGTAACTGACCGTCCCGGTCACGATCGCCGTTATGCGATTGATGCTACCAAGATTAATAAAGAATTAGGCTGGGCTCCTTCAGTTACTTTTGAAGAAGGATTAGCCGAAACCATCGATTGGTACCTATCCAACGAGGAGTGGCTTAATAATGTTACTTCGGGTGACTACCAGAAATACTATAGTGATATGTATAGCGAACGGTAGTGAAAATTCACCATTAAAAATACTAATCTCTGGCTTAAATAGCTGGGGATTTTTTATTCGGTTACTTCCGTATTTCTAAAATAGAGACTACTAAAATTTTCTGGTCGGAAAATTTCATTTGCCACCTCCATTAAGGTTTCAGCGGTGGTGTTTTCTACGTCCTTTACAATCTCTTCAAAGCTCTCAATATGATTGTGAAAAAGTAGCGATTTGCCAAAAGAAAGCATAAGTGCATTATTGTTTTCTTGCGCCATAGCCAGCTGACCTAAAATCTGCTTCTTGGCTTTGCTTAACTGCAATACGCCTAATTTTTGTTCACGTAATTTGCGTAGTTCCTTCTCCACTAATTTTACCGTACGGTCTGCAGTACCAGGGTCGGTGCCCAGATAGATTCCAAAAAGCCCCGTGTCAATATAGGGGTGGTAAAAAGATTCTAAGTGATAAGTGAAGCCGTACTTTTCGCGAATATTTAAATTCAAACGTGAGTTCATACCCGGGCCACCCAAAAGGTTGTTCAAAATAGCCATGGGGCGCATCATATCATCTTTAGCAGGATAGGCACGCGTGCCTAAAATAACGTGCGTTTGATAACCAGGACGGCTCACCGATTTCTGGCTAGGCATATAAAGCTCAGGGCTGATTATTTGACGATCTCCGGGAGAAAACTCTACATCCTGAATTTGTTGCTCTAAAAGCTGCTCAAGCTTATTTTTAGAAATATTACCGATAGAACTGAAAACCATGCGGTTTTTGCTGTAGTTCCTTTCTATAAAATCTAGTATATGCTGACGCTCGAAGGATTTCACACTTTCAACCGTTCCTAAAATATTGTTTCCTAAAGGATGATTGGGGAAAATTTGCTCCTCAAAATCATCGAAAATACTATCTGCCGGGGTGTCCTTATAAGAGTGAATCTCATCAATTATAACTTCTTTTTCTTTAATACACTCCTTCTCTGGAAAGGTACTACGAAAGGCAATGTCAGATATTAAATCAATGGCGCGTTTGTAGTCGGCGCTAAGAAAGGAACAGTGGATTACCGTTTCCTCTTTCGAGGTGAATGCATTTAGGTCACCGCCCACATCTTCCATGCGGCTGAGAATATGATAGGCTTTACGCTTTTGCGTGCCCTTAAATAAACAGTGTTCAATATAATGGGCTAAACCTTGTTCGTGTTCTAGTTCATCTCTAGAGCCGGCGGCGACAAGGAAACCAATGTGGGCAATAGGGCTATTCACCTGATGGTGTACCACGCGAATACCGTTGCTTAACTCAAAAATTTCGAGCTTCATTAACAAAAATTAAATGCCTGCAAAGCTAGGCTTTAATGCGCGGGTGGCAAATAGAAATCAGCTATCTAGCCAAGCCTTAAATGAAGCGGTTTTATCTCTACTTACAAAGATGTCTTTTGCCTTACAATTGCGTAAAATTATGCGCAATCTGCTGCCGCTGTAAGCTTGTAATTCTTCAATGCTATCGAGGCCAATTAGGTAGCCGCGATTAATACGGTAAAAGCGATTGGGATCTAAATAAGCTTCTACTTGGTCTAAGCTCTGGTCAATAATAAACTGAGTCCCTTCTTTATTTTGCAGAAAAGAACTTCCGCCGCTACTAACAAAGAAATCTACTTCTTTTATATCTACCATTACGAGCTTTTCGCCCTGCTTTAACACAAAGCGCTCCTTTAGTTTTTTAGCTTTCGGTTCTAGTAGTTCCCGTAATAATTCCCCATCTAGTGTAAACTGACTTTTACGCAACTTTAAAAATTTGGCCACTGCCTTGTAAAGCTCTTCTGGGTCAATAGGTTTTAAAAGGTAGTCGATGCTATTTACCTTAAAAGCCTCTAAGGCATATTGATCGAAAGCGGTGCAAAAGATAATCGGTATATCAACTTCACGGTTTTTAAAAATATTGAAACTTGGCCCATCACTGAGGTGGATGTCTAAAAAAATAAGGTCTGGTGCAGGATTACAATTGAGCCAATTAATACTTGATTCAATGCTATCTAAGGGACCAAGCACAGTTGCGTCAGGTAAAGCTTTTTTCAAGAGACGCTCTAATTGCTGAGCGGCGGGTCTTTCGTCTTCTATTAGCAGTACCTTCATATCAGTCTAAAATTAGGGGCAGTTTTACCGTAAAATATTTTGCGCTTGCAGCAATCTCAATCTCTTTTTGGCGCAGTAATTTGTAGCGCTCTTTAATATTACTTAAGCCAATGCCTGAGCTTTCTTCGGGGCTAGATCGCTTTTGCAGATTATTAAGCACGGTGATGGAATCGTTTTCTTGAAAAATTCTAATACACAAGGGAGAGTCGTCTTTCAACTGATTGTGCTTGATGGCATTTTCTAATAAAAGCTGCAAAGTCATGGGCGGTATAAGCGCCTTCATGTTTAAGGAACTAGTGTCAATTTCTAATTGCATGCTTGCAGGACTAAACCTACCTTCCTGCAGAGCCCAATAGTCTTGTGCAAATTTTACTTCTTGCGCTAGAGAAACTAAGTCTTCATTTTGAACCTCTAATACGTAGCGGTAAAATTTGCTAAGATTTTGAATATAGGCTGCTGCTTGGTCTGCATCCTCATAAACCATATTGGTTAATGCATTAAACGAATTAAAGAGAAAGTGTGGATTTAATTGATCCTTTAAAAGGCGCACTTCTCCGCGAAAGCGTTCCGTTTCTAATTTTTGGGCTCTAATGGCTTCTTCTTTTAATCGGGTCAAAAAGCCTTTGGAAACAAAGAATGCGGTAATTAAATATCCCACATATAATGGATACTGCGCATAAATGGCCATGGTTTTCCAAGGGAAGTTGGTATAATCAATTTTACCAAAGAGGCTGTAAAAAAGGACATTCATTAGATAGGAGGCCGCGAAGCCTAAAATACTTACGCCTATTATTTCTAAGAAAAACCTTTTAGCGGCATTCTCTAACCAGGGAACTAAGCGGTCGAGGAACTTTTCGTTAATACCGACAGCGGTGCTAATTCCGACCGACATCATAAAGCCATAAAGGATATCATCCCAAATTCGGCCCCAGCCCTCTATCGAGAGGTAGCTTTCGCCACTGTAAAACATGGGTATGCAAAAGCCGATTAGGGCATTTATGCCAATCCACTTTAGGATATTATGGTAATCGATAGCCTTAATCTTGCTCATGCTGCAAATTAATTATTTCTCGCACAATTTTTAGACATTGCTTTTGCTTGACTTTTGCCCCAGTTCGGCATAATGGGAGCATCATTTTTTGCTGCTTCAAAAAGGCTTAAACTTTTTTGCATTAAGGCACATGGCTCACTTATATCTGATCCGAAAAATTGCGCGGTTCCATATTTCCAACGACCTAGCATTAAGTTTGCGCGTGGGTTATTAGGATCCATGCTTAAGGCTTTTTCGAAATAGCCACTTACTTTGCTAGACATCGTCATTCCACGTAGTGCAGGGCTAACGCTCACTTTGGCCATATAAACGTAGCCTATTAAAACGGTTACTTCTACTTCAGGACCGGCTATTTCGCTGGCTTTTTCGGCATAAACTAAAGCTTGGTCAAGGTACTCATCTCTCTTATCGTCTTCTAGGCCACGAACGAAACTCATGTAAACATAAGTTAAGCCAGCGTAGTAATTAGGGAGCCACTCTTCCGTTTCGGCCGTGGCAATACGATCAAAACGGTTGGCTATATTTTGGTAGTCGGCTAGGGTTTTAACGCTGTCGTACATGGCAATGCTTTTTTGCATGTAGGCTTGGTAATCGCTTTGTCCGCTTAAGCTAAGATTGGTACTTAAGAAAAATCCGAGGAAAATGATGATTGCTTTTTTCATGATAATTTGAATTGATAGATTAAAATTGACTTATAGATTATTTAATTGATTTGCGTTTTTGTTTTTACTGAGGGTATAAAAGACACCGATAAAAATGAAGCGCTTAGCAGATTGGGGAATGGCCATTTCCTTGTAATTACCCTGAGCATTCATATTAGTGCTGTACTGGTAGCCGAAAATGTTTTGGCGTCCCAAAGCGTTAGTAACTTCTAGGTGGATGATTAAATTGGGTTTGGGTAAATAGCTCCAAGAGAGGTTTAGGCTACTGAAAGCTTTTGTTTTAGACTCCATTTCCCCCGCTACATTAGGGTTCTCATAACTATAACCATCGTTAATATTAAAGCTTGCTCCTAACTGTGAGTTGAGTCTATTTAGCCAGTACTTCCCCACTAAGGAAGCATTGTGCTTGGGGGCAAAGCTAGGTTGCACTTGCGTGGAGAAGCCTCTCCAGTGACGCTTGGTGTCAATGAAAGAGTAGCTAAACCAGTAGTCTAAATTTTCTATGCTTTTACGATCTCTAATAAAGAGGTCAAAGCCTTGAGCATAGCCTGTTCCAGTGCTCTGGTAAGTTTCTTGAATTCGCAATAATCGATTGTATTTCTTTTGATAAGCTTCTACTCGAAAAGTGATGCCCTTGGTAACATATTGATAGTTCATTACCCAGTGGCGCGCAGCAGAGGCCGCTAAATTTTCTGCTGACATTAAAATGCTGGGATTCTGATTTTGAACATAATCACCATATGCAAGAGCAAGAGTTGATTTTTCTGAAAGGCGGTAGGCGAGGGAAGCACGCGGCATTAAATTATTGCTCTCACCGCTAAGGCTGTTTCTTAAACCCAGCTGTACTAAAAAATCGCTATTCACGTGGTAATTGACTTCTGCAAAAGCGGCGTAAAGATTTTGCTTATTACTAAGGCTCGGACCATTAGAGCTTTGCGTCAGCTTTTCATGAATACTCTCAAGGCCCGTTTTCAATTTCAGGCGCGCACCGGCGAAATACTGATAATTGACTTTAAGGTGAGCGAGTTGGTTCTTGGCAATTACTATGCTGCTGTCTTGCTTAATGTCATCATTATTGTCGGTGTAGCTCAAGCCAGCATTAATTAAGTGCTTTTTATTCCAGCCGTGCTTGAGGCTCAAATTGGCATAGTGAAAATCATTTTTAAGATTTGTAGAGGCCAATTCCTCACTATCAATTTGTGGACGCTTTACCGCTAAACGTGAATTTTGATAGGAGTAGAAGCCCTTGAGAAAAGTATTCTTGCCTAGCTTATTACGATAAAGCACTTCCGTATTTAAGCCTTGCGGGGCAGTGTTAAACTGGATGTTTTGTGGAACCAAATTCATGTAAGGACTAAGGTTCGTATAGGAAAGATTAGTGCTAAGGGCCTGCTTCTCCCAAACTTGTGTGTGAGCCGCAGATGCTCCCACACTACTCAGAATTAGGTCAGTTTGGTTGCGCAGGGGCATATCCAAGCTGTAAAGAGAAAGCACCGAAGAAAGAGCTTGACCGTATTCGGCGGAGTAGGCACCGGTGCTAAAAAAATTGCCTTTAAATAAATTTGGATTGAATCTACCGCGAGTAGGAATACCACTAAGGCTAGAACCATAAGCACTACCTAAACGCAATCCGTCAATATACAAAGCGGTTTCATCGGCCGAACCACCGCGCACAAAAAGACGGCCGTCGTTGGCATTATTACTGGTTCCTGGTAAAGTGTTTAGGGCGCCAATTACATCTCCTAAAGCGCCCGAGGTGGTAACAATATCTAGGGGTTTAAGAACAATGGCTTGGCGTGAATCGCTAACTTCTATACTGCCCGCGGTGATGGTAACCGCCTTTAATTTGTTAAAGCTTTCTTTAAGAATAATGCGCTGCTGCGTATTGAAATCTACTTCTTCTAAGTTAACCTGTTGGCTGTCGAACCCGAGCAGGCTTACTTCTATAATTCCTGCTTCCGGCAGATTACTTAGCTTAAAGCTTCCGTCTTTATTAGTAGTGCTGCCATTATAGCTTTTAAGCAGATACACATTTACGCCCGACAGTAGTTCTTGCTTCACATCGAGTACAATACCACTAAAGGTATTTTGAGCGAGGATGCTTTGTGTTAGGAAGAGAAAAAGAAGAATAGAGCGATTCATATTTCTTGATTTGCTGGCTAAACTATAAGGGGAGTACCGTTTGCCAGCTACAGAATCCATGAACCGTAGAAATTTCAGAATGAACCGTAAAAAAGAAACCCCAACGGTAAGTCGGGGTTTGAGTAATTGAAAATTTTAGAGACTTATTACCAATCCATCTTCCTGGAAAAGGTTTGTGGTAATGGTGATATTTAAACTAAGGTCTCAAATAAGTATCCAACCAATTAAAGAACTGATCGTGCCAAACAAGACCATTTTGCGGACTCAGAATCCAGTGACCTTCATTAGGGAAGTATAAGAATCTGGCATCAACACCGCGCAGTTTTGCTGCTTGAAAAGCTTCCATTCCTTGGTTGACGGGTACACGGAAATCGTTACCACCATGAATAACTAACATGGGAGTGTCCCAGTTTTGTACATAATCTTTAGGGTCAAATTTACTGTAGGTCTCGGCATTCTTCTCATCCCAAAAAGGACCACCTAAATCGTAATTAGCAAAAAACATTTCTTCGGTGCTGAGGTACCAGCTTTCTAAATCAAAAAGTCCGCAATGTGATATGAAACTTTTGAAACGGCCTTCGTGAATACCAGCCAACATATAAACGGAATAACCACCATAGCTCGCACCAATGCAGCCTAAGTTATTTTCGTCAGAATAAGGCTCGGCACTAACGGCATCAATGGCGCTTAAATAATCTTTCATGGGCTGTCCGCCCCAATCTTTAGAAATGGCTTCGTTCCACTCGCGGCCAAAACCAGGTAAGCCTCTGCGGTTGGGCGCTACTACGATATAACCTTGTGCGGCCATCAGTTGAAAGTTCCAGCGGAAGCTGTAAAATTGTGACACTTGACTTTGCGGACCACCTTGGCAGTAAAGTAGGGTGGGGTATTTTTTATTTGGATCGAAATCGGGTGGGTAAATTACCCAAGTAAGCATGTCTTTACCGTCGGTGGTTTTAATCATGCGCTTTTCAATCTTACCTTTTTTCAGATTGTCATAAATACTTTTATTGACTTTAGTAAGTGCGGTTACTTTACCATTCTCCTTCAGGAAAAAGATTTCTGTGGCATTGTTCATGTCTTGGCGTTCTACCACATAACCACCTTTGGCTATTTCAAAGTGATTGTAGTTATAGTCGCCTTTGGAAATTCTTTCGATTTCAATTTTACCATTTTTATATTCTAACTCAAAAAGGTGGTTGCTTCCGCCGATGGGCACCCCCGCAACGATTTCGTTGTTATCAGACCAGGCAAAGGACTGGAAGGTAAGCTCATCGTATTTTTTGGTAGACTTCAAGATATGAGTCTTATCGCCACTTTTAATAGTCATTATTACCAAGTCGTTGACATCACTTTCGTAGCCATTAGTGGCCATGGAGAGCCAAGCTATTTTTGAGCCATCGGGCGAGAATTGTGGGTTCTTATCGTAGCCCATCATGCCTTCGGTAATATTAGTCGTCATCTTGGTTTCAATGTCAACCAGATAGATATCGCTATTAGTTTGCTCGGCAAAGTCTTTACCCTTCAAGGGTTTTAGTTCATAAGCCACAGTTTTGCCGTCGGGGCTAAGCGTGTAACTCTCCGAACCTCCAAAGGGGGGCACAGGGCTATCAAATTGGTTATCCTGAATAAGAACTTCGAAGTTACTCACCGCTTCATTCTTATAATCGGCAAAGCACACTAAAGAAACCTTATGGTTATCCCAAGTATCCCAGTGGCGATACATTAAATCATCAATCACCTTAAACTCTGCCTTGGGTAAGTCTGGGTATAAATCAGAGGATGTTTTAGCATTATTAAAAGACTTAGAAAAAACGATGCGTATAGTACCGTCCTTCATTTTTAAAGCTTTAGCTCCAGAAACACCGCCGTCAATATCTGTTAGGGCACCATAAGTTTGATCTTTCATCCGGTATAGATAAAGTTGCCCCGAATTATTGAAGGCAATATCCTTACCCACAAAGTGAGCGCCATATTCGCCACCAGGTATATCGGTTATTCTTTGCGCTTCGCCCCCCTTTATAGACATTAAGTATAAATCGCGGTTACCCGTGTTGGCATCGGTGTCGTAATAAGTTACGCCATATACAAAGCTCTGACCATCTTCAGAAACAGCATCCAGACTAACTCTACCGAGTTCCCACAGTTTTTGGGGCGTCATCATCTCTTTCTGAGCACTTAGTCCTAAACTAAAAGCACAGAGGATAAAAATATATTTTTTCATGATTTATTGATTATTTCGTCCGAAGGTACCAATTCTAAGGCTTTCGTAGGAAGGGCTAGCTTGCTTTTTTCGCTAGAGATGAGCGTGGAGAAGTAATTTTAGGAGCCTTAATAGCAATAGTCAAGCAGGCCATTTTGGTAGGCAAAAAAAAGGCCGTCTGTTAAGACGGCCTTCAATACTATAGATCTAAAATCTTATTTTGCTTTTTTCATTCCTTCTTCGATAAGAGTATAAAACTCATCAAGTCTAGGAAGAATAACGATTCGAGTGCGACGGTTTTTAGCACGGCCTTCAGCACTGTCGTTAGATGCAACTGGAGCGTGTTCGCCTTTACCAGCAACAGTAATTCTGCCTGGATTAATTGAGAAGTCACCTTCTAAGATTCTTACCACAGAAGCAGCACGTTGGGTACTTAACTCCCAGTTATCTTGGAATGCTGCACCATTACGGGCCGCTTTATCATCTGTGTGTCCTTCTACCATAAAGTCTAGAGAAGGTTGAGATTTTAAAACTTTCGCTACTTTACCTAAAACTTCCTTAGCAGCAGAGCTCACTTTAGAACTACCGCTTTCAAATAGAAGTTTGTCGGAAATAGAAACGTAAACAACGCCTTTCTCTACATTAATGCTAATGTCTTTGTCATTAACACCTACGGTTGCACCTTTAAGGCTTGTTACTAAGGCAAATGTTACCGAATCACGTTTGTTAATAGCGGCTTGTAGACTACTGATAGTCATATCCTTTTCACGGATTTGCTCTAAAGACTTTTCTAAGTTCTCAGCTTCCTTCTTTGTTAAAGTAGACATGTTGCCTACATTTTTAAGTAGCTGATAATTAGTCTTTTTAAGATAAGCGATTTCGCTGTTTGCGTTCTTGCGGTTATCTAAACAAGCAGCTAATTCCATGCGAGTTTTGCTCAACTCACCATCAACCTCTTGATACTGACCTTGTAATTCGGTGTATTTTTTCTTGCTTACACAAGAGCCTAATAATACTAAGGCTCCTAAAATTGCTAATGTCTTTTTCATGCTTTATTTTAAAGTTCTAAATTAATAAATCCCTTTACAAATAGGGTCTAACGAGGCATTATTTAAATTCAAGCTTCTCATCTTTATCGTTCAAAAAGGTGTACTCTAAGAATTTGTAGGAATCACGCGGGGTGATTTTCAAGTTCTTATTATACTTTTTCGCCCATTTTCTGCGGATACTATTAAAGAGACCTTTTGTAAGGTAAGCAGCGATAAATGGATGCAGGTGTAGATAAATTATTTTTGATTTTTCCTGTTGAGATATTAGGTCAAGGTGATTTTCAATCTCATCAACAATGAGAATGGGAGCTTCAACCTTACCGGTACCATCAGGATTCTCTTCACGTGTTTGTATATCCATTTCAGGACGAACACGCTGACGAGTAATCTCAATTAATCCAAAGCGTGAAGGAGGAAGTATTTTGTGTTTGGCTCGATCTGTAGCCATTTCCTCTTTCAGTTTTTCGTACAACTTTTTGCGGTTTTCATTGCGGTGCATGTCAATAAAGTCCACCACAATAATACCGCCCATATCACGTAAACGTAGTTGACGTGCAATTTCCTCGGCTGCGGATATATTCACTGCTAAGGCATTTGCTTCCTGATTTTCATCAGAATTTGTACGGTTACCACTATTCACGTCTATTACGTGCATTGCTTCCGTGTGCTCAATAATTAAGTAGGCACCTTTGCCCATGCTTACTGAGCGACCGAAGCTACTTTTAATCTGTCTCTCAATACCGTACTGCTCGAAAATAGGCAAACGCCCTTCGTAGAGCTTTACGATTTTTTCTTTTTCCGGTTCAATCGAACGCATATACTCTTTAAGTTCATTAAAGAGCTCGGGGCTGTCTACCGCGATACTATTGAAGGAGTCGTTTAATACATCACGCAATAAGGCAGAGACTCGGTTGAGTTCACGTAAAGCACGACTTGGCGGCTTCATGCGCTGAACATTGCGGTGTAATTGTTTCCATTTTCCGACAAGATCCTGCACGTCCGCGTCTAATTCAGCGACGCTACAATCTTGGGCTGCGGTTCTAACAATTATGCCAAAACCGGCAGGTTTAATACTTAAGACTAATCTTTTTAGACGGTCTTTTTCTTCTTTGTCTCGTAATTTGCTACTAACGCTTACGCGGTTAGAGAAAGGCACCAAAACAACATATCTCCCAGCGAGGGATATTTCTGATGTTATGCGCGGGCCTTTAGTAGATATCGGTTCTTTTGCGATTTGTACCAAAATGGTATGTCCTTCGCGGAGAACTGAATCTATACTGCCATTCTTATCAATATCGGCTTCAGGCTGAAAGTCGGTCAAAGACCAACGTTGCTTGCCTGTAATCGTACGTTTGGTAAACTTGTTCAGAGACTTGATTTGCGGACCCAAGTCGTGGTAGTGAAGGAAAGCATCCTTCTCGTAACCCACATCAACAAAAGCCGCATTTAAGCCAGGAACAATTTTTTTTACCTTGCCTAGATATACATCACCTACGGAAAAGTCCACCTGATTATCATAATGCAACTCAGATAGTTTACCGTCTTTGAGTAGCGATACTGCTACAGAATCGGCAGTACGAGAATTAATAACTAATTCTGTACTCACCTTTAAATATTTTAGCCCTAAATTTTTAGGGTTGATTATGCAAAAAACACGAAAAGCACCTTAAAAAAGGTGCTTAAAAAATCTAGTAGATTCTATAGGATTCCACTGTTATTTTTTCTTGTGACGGTTTTTACGTAAACGCTTTTTGCGTTTGTGAGTAGACATCTTATGACGTTTTCTTTTTTTACCACTTGGCATAACCAAAAATTTTAATTGTTAATAATACTTGCCATCTCTTTACGAATGGCTTTTAATGTTTTTTCGTCGCTAAGTTTTTCTAGTGCGTCCTCTAATACCGACTTAGCTGCGGTACTATCTCCTAGAAACATTTGTGAACGAGCATACAATAAATAGGCGTCTCCATTGGTTGGATCCTGCTCTATAACGGTCTTAAAGCGATTTAGTGCTTTAGAGTATTGACCAGTTTGCATACTCATTACCCCAAGGGTGAAATTGGCTTTAATATTATTTGGGAATTTCTTAGCAACGTCTGCAATGGCCATAACCGCTTGCATTGGAGGTAATTCACCAGATTCTAATTTACCCAGTGCGTCGTCTACTAAAGAGTCTGCCACCGAAATGGTACTGCCTTTTTCCCCGCTATGATCGTGTTCTACACTCTCTTCCTCTGCCATTTGAATCTCATCTTCTTGCGCTGTTCGAGGTAATAAATAAACAGCACCTGTAATAAGGATGGCTATGAGTACTAAAATCGCGGGCCCTTTTTTCATGGTTGGTTTAACCTACTTTAACCTTCTTCTTTACGGAATCAACGAAAGTTTTCGCTGGCTTGAAAGAAGGAATATTGTGTGCAGGAATGATGATGGTAGTGTTCTTAGAAATGTTACGTCCTGTTTTCTCAGCACGCTTTTTAATAATGAAACTACCAAATCCTCTTAGGTACACATTATCGCCAGTTTCTAGACTATTGCGAACTTCCTTCATAAAAGACTCAACAACGGCCTGCACATCAGACTTCTCCATCCCTGTTTTGTCTGTTATTCTGGTTACAATGTCAGCTTTTGTCATTAGTGTATATTTTTTATGTTAAAACTCTAATTTTGAGGGCTGCAAATATAAAGTACTTTTCTAGAACCCCGAAAGGCTTAATTAGATTTATTTTACATCCTAAAGCACTCAAAAACAAATATATTGGATTTAGCTTCCCTTAGAGTAAAACTTCACGAATGGTATAATCGGCATAAAAGAGATTTACCTTGGCGCAAAACTAACGATCCCTATCGCATCTGGTTGAGTGAGATTATATTACAACAAACTCGCGTTAATCAGGGTCTTCCATACTATAATAAGTTTATTGCTAATTACCCAAAAATAAGTGATTTAGCTGATTCGCCTCAAGAAAAAGTATTAAAGGATTGGGAGGGTTTAGGTTACTATAGTAGGGCCCGAAATATGCACCATAGTGCTAAGCAGTTAGTGGATGAATTTGGGGGTAAATTTCCATCTACCTTGAGTGATATAAAACGTTTAAAAGGGGTAGGAGATTATACCGCTGCAGCCATTGCATCTTTTGCTTTTAACATAAATGCTGCCGTGCTCGATGGGAATGTTTTTCGTGTTTTGAGTCGTTTATACGGTGAAAAAACGCCAATTAATAGCTCCCAAGGCAAGAAAGTTTTCCAAAAATTGGCTGATAAATTCATAGATCCAGAAAACCCAGCCACTCATAATCAGGCGATAATGGAGTTCGGTTCGCAGTATTGTGTACCTAAAAATCCCGCTTGCGCAGATTGTATATTTAGTGACTCTTGTATTGCCTATAAAAATGGAGAAGTAGGGGAGCTACCCCGGAAGGAGAAAAAGAAATATGACCGAAAACGCTTTTTGAACTACTTTCTACTAGAATGCTATAACTCTGTTTTTGTGCAAAAGCGGGCCGATGGCATTTGGCAAGGTCTCTATCAATTTCCTTTAAAAGAGACAAATGAGTTGCTAGAAGAAAAGGATATTAATAGTCTATTGCAGGAAGAGTCTTTGTCGATAGAATCTTGGAACTTAAATCGGGTTTATAGTTTGCCGCTTCATAAGCTATCTCACCAAAGCTTATATATCAAAGTTTGGCATTTTAAAGCCTTGGAGTTTAAGAGTCTAGAACTTTTTGGTTCTTTAGAACTACTGCCCATGGGCTCTTTAGATAATTTGGCATTTCCCCGTCCATTGCGCAAATTTTTGGATGAAAAACAGCTAACTTTGCCGCTTTAAATTAATAAGTAAAATTGAGGGAGAAGAATTTCTTCCGTTCAATTCCTATATTTGATAAGAATTAGATTTTATGGCAAACGGATCATTAAATAAAGTACAACTAATCGGAAACCTTGGTACCGACCCCGAGGTGAAACATTTCGATAACGGCGGTTCTTTAGCTCGGTTTCCTATTGCTACTTCTGAGTCTTATACCAACAAAGCAAACGAAAAGGTAGAATTAACCGAGTGGCACACCATAGTGGCCCGCGGTGGCTTGGTAGATGTGGTTTCTAAGTATTTAAAAAAAGGTGATAAGGTCTATATAGAAGGCCGCATTCGCTCACGTAGCTGGCAAGACCCTGCTAGTAAAGAAACGCGTTACGCCACGGAGATTGTTACCGACAATCTTATTATGTTGGGTTCACGCTCATCTGGTCCTAGTGACCTGAGTAATGAAGCCTCTAGCAAAGCCCAGTCGTACGAAGATTCAAACTCATCGCCTTCGCCCCTTAATATGGCGGCCGAAAAAGATCAGGATGAGGATGATTTGCCTTTTTGATTATTAACCAAGCACCCGCAATTTGGACCCCGACCCCTCGAGTTTCTTGTTTCTTTTAGATATTCTCAAACCTTTTGAGCCTTTAAACTTAGTGCCTATTGCTATTCTCTTAATCTTGTTGCTGGCATCGGCAATGGTAAGTGGTTCAGAAGTGGCTTTTTTCTCCATTCAACAACGCGATTTAGACGATTTAAAGGACGTTGATAAAGGTGGACACGAGGCGCTTAGTAATCTATTAGAAGGCCCTAAAACACTTTTAGCTACCATCTTAATTTGGAATAACTTTATTAACGTGGCGATTGTAATCCTCTCCTCTTACTTAAGTGTAGCCTTTTTTGATTTTGGCGATTCACCGCCCTATGTTAAGATAGCAGTGGAAGTGGTGGCTATTACCTTTTTAATTTTATTGTTTGGCGAAGTTTTGCCTAAGGTTTATGCCACTAAAAATGCCGTAAACTTCGGCTTGATAATGTCTAAGCCCATGTTTGCCCTGCGCCGTTTAAGTAGGCCTCTGAGTTTTTTGCTGGTGCGAAGCAGTAGTTTTATAGAAAGACGTTTACAGCATAAGTCAGAAAACCTTTCGGTAGATGACTTAAGCCAAGCTTTAGAGCTTACTTCAAACGAAGAGAGTAGTGACGAAGAGCAGAAAATACTCGCTGGTATTGTGAAGTTTGGCTCTACCAATGTTACCCAAATTATGAAGCCTCGTATTGATGTAGTGGCAGTAGATAATAGTTGGGAGTATGGCAAAATAATGGACGGAATACTGGAGTCAGGATATTCGCGTATTCCTGTTTTTGAAGATAACTTTGACAATATAAAAGGAGTACTTTACGTAAAGGACTTGCTGCCGCATATTGAGGCGAGCAGTAACTTTGCTTGGCAAGAACTAGTGCGTGATCCTTTCTTTGTTCCCGAAAATAAAAAGATTGATGATCTACTAAGAGAGTTTCAAGAACGTAAAATTCACCTTGCTATCGTGGTAGATGAATACGGCGGCACCTCTGGAGTAGTTACTTTAGAAGATATTATAGAAGAAATAGTAGGTGAGATTAGTGATGAGTTTGATAATGACGAACTGTATTACTCAAAGCTTGACGAAAAGAACTACGTTTTTGAAGCGAAGATTCACCTTACCGATTTTTTTAAAGTAGTAAACGCGGAGGAAAGCGATTTTGCTGAACAAGCGGCCGAAGCGGATACCCTAGCAGGCTTTCTTTTAGAGGTGGCGGGTAAGTTCCCCGAAGTGAACGAAGAAATTGCCTTTAAAAACTATCTCTTTAAAGTAGAAAGCCTAGAAGGTAGAAGGATTAAAAGAATTAAAGTGACTCTTTTAGATGAAGAAGCTTAGGTTAAATTTATTTTTTTCAGTGCTTATCTTAGCTTTGACTGCCACTGCCTGTGATGAGACTTACAGCCCCAAGCCTAAAGGATATTTTAGAATTGCCACTCCCGCTAAAGAATATCAAGAGACGGATATTCCCTGTCCTTACCGTTTCGAGTACAATAAGAATTCTAAGATCTTAGAAAAGAAAAACTGTTGGTACGATTTAAAATACCCAAGCCTAAGAGCTACGGTTCAGTTGACGTACAAAGAGGTTTCTGAAAATAATTTGGACACTCTTTTGGCGGAAGGTCATAACCTGGCTTACGAGCACACCGTGAGGGCAGATGGTATTGATGAGAAGCTTTATCTCAATCCCGACGATAGTGTTTATGGTATTCTCTTTCAGTTGAAAGGAAATGCCGCCACCAGCATGCAGTTTTTTGTGACGGATAGTACTAATCATTTCCTGCGGGGGGTATTGTATTATTATGCCACACCCAATGCCGATTCTCTCAAGCCGGTGAACGAATTTATGCTGGGTGAAATGCAGCACTTAATGGAAAGTTTAAGATGGCAGAACTAGTTAGCATTGCAGAGTTTAACAATGTTAACGAGGCTTATGTAATTAAGTCTCGCTTAGAAGCGGAAGGTATTCGCTGCTATCTTTCTAATGAAAATCTCAATTCAATCTTTGGCGCTAGTATTAGCTTCGCCCAAGTAAAACTTCAGGTCAATCTCAACGACAGCTTTAGGGCCATGGATATTCTTTATGAAGAGGAAGATGACCGCCAAGAAAACGATTAAGGTTCTAAGCGACTAAGCTGTCCTTTTAAAGCCAAGTGAATAATAGCTTGGATTTGTATAGCAAAAAGTCCTGCCGCTAAAAGTAAATGTAAAGGCTGTGCGAATTTCGGTAAGTCCAGATAGGCAAGAATAACTCCCAGACTAATCTCCATTACAAGAATAGCCATTATCCAGTTCCACTGCCAATAACCCATATTGTTTTTACGGTTCATCCACCACAGGTAAGCGTTTAAAGCCAAGGTGAGAATGGAGAAACTACGGTGAATATAAAAGAAGATATCCATTCGACTCATCCACTCGCTGCGGGCTACGCCACTTTGATGCAAGCTGTCAACTAATTCGCGCACTTGGGTGCCCAGGGTTATCTGCAGCAGCGTAAACATAAGGGCAATAAGCATTAGGCTTAAAAAACGCTTGGAATGAAGAACGGGTTTCAACTTTTCTCTGCTAGCCAAGGCATTAAAAAGTAGCATGATTGCGACCAATAGTAAAGCCCCCATCATGTGGATGGTTATACTGCCGGGAATAAGATTGCCATCAACCACCAATTTGCCTAGCCAAGCTTCAAAACCAAGCATGAAAAGTCCTGCTGCAGAAAGCGCAAAATAGCGCCAGTCTTTGCGCACCATACTGATGCTGATTAGGAAAAGTGCCAACATCGGCAAACCTGCCAAAGCACCTAAAAGGCGATTGATGTATTCAATCCAAGTATGTGTCGGATTAAAAATGGCATAATCGTGTTTGGTATATTTTTCCCAGTTATTAGGATTGTAGATGCTATCCGTGCTAAACTTTTCTACGGCAGTATATAGGGCGTCGTTTACAATAATAATCTGATCCTTATTAAAGTTGGTATTGGCCTGCCATTCCAGTTGACTTCTTTCGGTAGGAGGGATTAAATGGCCAAAGCATTTAGGCCAGTCCGGACAACCCATACCGGAATCGGTCATGCGCACTACACTGCCCGCAATAATTACTAAGAATAAGAGAATGATCTCAATGCGACTTAAAGTAATTAGCCATTTTTTCATTTTGTAAAATTAGTCCAACTGGAGCTTAGTGTAAGAATAAAAAAGACAGAATAATTCTAAAAAAGGTTTAGAAGGAGGTGAAATAAAAAAGGCGGTTACTTGCTGAGGTGTTTTGTCAATTTTATGGCAAGAAGCGATTAAATTTACTGAATCAACTACCTTGCGGCCTTTATGAAAGTCTCATTAAACTATCTGTTTATAATTGTCGCAAGCTTCGCTGTAGTGCCGCTTCTTTTCATGACAGGGATGTTTATGGATGGAGTAATGTACACTGCAGTAAGTCTTAATTTGTCCGAGGGAATCGGTAGTTTTTGGCAACCTATTTATGGGAAGGACTTTTTCGGCTTAGATGGTTTTTACGAAAACCCTCCATTAGGTATATACTCATTATCTGTATTCTTTAAGCTCTTCGGCGACGCTTTTTGGGTCGAACGCTTGTTCTTATTAGTTTGCTTTGTTCTCTCTTTGTTCGGCCAGTGGTTAAATGTAAAAGAGATTATTGGTGATAAAGCTAAGTATAGCTATTGGTTTCTTTTGCTTTTGTGGTTTATTACTCCAACAGTTTTTTGGACATTTCGTCAAAACATGATGGAGGTTCAATTAATCCCTATTCTGCTTTTAGGGAATTGGTGGTTTATTCGTTTTGCAAGAATGGGAGGAAATATAGTCTGGGCTGCTTTAATTTTCTCTTTAACAATAGTACTGTCCTTTTTGGTTAAAGGGCCAGTGGGTATTTATCTCTTATCAGCCCCCTTTGTATACTATATTGTATTTAATAGAGACATTAGAGCTATCAAATTTGGGTTTCTTAGTACAATACTGTCTTCAGTATTAGGCTTTTCATTGCTACTTTTCCCGAAAGCAGAACATTTCTTTAATCAATATCTATTTGTTCGCACGGCAGAAAGAATTAAAAATAATCCTACTGTAGATAGTCGCTTTTGGATATTATGGGAGCTTTTTCAACAGCTAATTCCTGCGTTTCTAATTGTGTTAGGTCTTTGGGCTTATGCAAAGCATTATAAAAGGTCATATGAAATAAAGTACAAATGGTCACTTTACTTTGCTTTACTTGCCATATTAGGGTCCTTTCCATTAATGCTAAGTTATGTTCAACGGTCCTTTTATTTGGCTACTAGTTTTCCATTTTATGCCTTGGCCTTATTTTTTCTTGTTTTTGGTCAAGTTGTCGATTTCACCAAATGGACCGAGTCACTTTTTCGAAATTACATAAAGGCAACCGCAGTTGCTTTGACGATACTTCTGATCGGCTTTACAATTACTTTTTGGGGAAACCCGAGGCGAGATGAAAAGCTATTGGCTGATATTGATGCCTATTATGAGCTACTCCCTCAAGTGGATAAAATATACGTGACTGATCAATTAATTTACAATTGGTCACTAAAAGCCTATATGATGCGGAATAATAGGGTTGATGTTCAGTCTTATCACGGTTTTGATCCAGATATCTCAATATATCTATTAAGTCTAGATTACATTCCAGAAAACCAGCATGGGAAGTTTATTGAAGTAAAAAGCTTCGAAAGCTTTACCATTTACCGTCTCAAAAAACCAAGCTTTTCGGTTTCACATGAACCATCTGAGTAGAAGATTTTTAATATGATTAGTCCATTTAAACTAGAATTATTGGCGAGCGCTTTTTGAATCAATAGTTCTTTTTCATGAATTGGATTTCTTAGGCCTTTAATATTTAAGACGGAGACTCCTTGAAAATCGTAAAATTCTAATTGAACTATTACTTGGGGAGTGAGGTCCTTACGATCCCGTTCAGTGCTAAATTTAAATTCACTTTGCGGAACTACTTTTATATCAGTGAAATTACCTCCTGAGTCAAAGCCTGGTTTTAATTCAATTTCTGAACTAGCTCTTGCGATGAGGTAGGGTTTATATTGAAAAGGTGACTGGTCTTCAACAGTAATTTCTCCACCCGTTATAATCCCATGATAGTCATTTGAGTAATTGTAATTAACATTTAAATTATGTTTTCCGTTAGGGTCTAATATCTGCCAAACGGTTAAGTTATTGATCTTTAGGTATTTGGGATTATCTCTCAACCGATCGCTTATGTTTTTGTGAACACCCTGGCCAATTAATAGTCGCATTGGTTTATCAAAAGGGAAAAAACTTGATTGGTTTAAAATTTGACCTTTATTAGGATAGGCTATAGGCCGATAGCCGAAGTCACGCCAGCGATAATGAATAAAGTCTGGCTCCGATGGGGTGCTGTAAAACCTTAGTCTATGGGTTTCCCAGCTTAACTTGCTAAATAGTTCGTTTTTATAGAATTCCTCATCTAGGAACTTTGTTTTTACCAACATGCACTTATCTGGTGTGGCGCAGTTTTTATCTAGATGAAGTGTGTAGGTTATTTCTTTAGTCCAGTCGTTGTGAAAAACACTTTTACCATAAAAGTATTCGAAAATATCAACCTCTTGCTGGCAATCTCCAAGCAACCAAAAGGCAGGCCACTGTGCTGTTATTTTGTCAATTTCATAATTTAATTCAAAATCACCTCCAATGAACTCAATTTTAGAATATATTCCTGCGCTAGAAAAGTTCTTTTTAACTGGTTCAGTACCAATTAGGTCGCCATTGTTATTGAAAATGAATCTATCAAAGTCACGTTCGCGATATTCAGTTTTTAGGATTAACTTACCGTTTTGAAGACTTAAGTTTTCCTCGGCCATTCCTTCTAGGGCCTCCTCATTTAGCATTTTACCCCAAGGAAAGCCAAAGCCCCAAAGATTCTGATCGAGAAAGCTGTTGTTAAAACTATCAGCAAAGACAACCACTTTCGGTAAATTCCAATTTACTGGTTTATCTTCAGAAATAATAACTGTACTAAGCTCACACTCTTCGCTTTGTGCTAGTAGCCAAGGAGTGTAGCTGATGACCATTAGAGTGAAAATGGCTAGTTTTTTTACTAATCTCATTTTGATTCCAAAGTCTTTAATCGCTCATTTAATGAGATGATGTGCAGGCTAAGTTCTTCAACTTTTTCTAACAATATCTTATTGGATTCCGCTAGGTCTAAACCATTTTTTAAAACTTCTTCTGTGTTAGGTACGCCCGGCAAGTGGTTGTTCTCGATTATGTAGCTTTCGAGCTCTTCGATACTTAGAAGTTGGTAGTCTGAAGTAAAAACATAATCGGCCCAGCCTGCTTTATTTGCTATATCTACCTTTACCCTTTCTGTTCTTATTCCTTTTTCGGCATATAAAGAGTAGCCATCATCTAAAGTTTCAGTCCTGTTGAGGCTCGAACCTATATGGATAACACCACCTGGGCTGACAGTAAGGATTTGCCCACTCTTATTTAGACCTTGACTTTCAATGCTTAATAGATACTCGTTTTCAGCATTATCAGATATTTTAAGTGCATTAAGACTTGTTTCATTGTAGTTATTTGCACTTATTAATAATATAGCCATTATAGCTAGTAGATACTTGGATGGAGTTGATTTTGACATAAAAGTATGTTTGAGAGGTTTTTACTATCGAGGGTGAATATATATAAATTGGCCGTCATTTTGACGGTCAATTGACTTAAAATTGCGCCTTCACGCCCAGTATGAAATTCCGTCCGGCAGCAACCAAACCACTGCTATAGGGCCGGTAGCGTTGGTCGCTAAGGTTTTCTACGCCAGTATTAAGGCTCCAAATATCATTAAACTGATAGCTGGCTTTAAAATTGACGGTATACCAAGCGGGTGAATAAGGCTCGCCCGCATCGTTTAGCTGATAAATGAAGCTCTTGTTTCTTTCTTCAAAGTTGAGATCTTCTGCTTCCACGGCGCCGCTATATTGCACATTTAACTCTAGTCGTAAAGCCTTTTCTTCAAAGCTCAAACGACTGATGCCAAACATGGGGGCAGCATGACGAGAAGGACCAATTTTACCGTCTTGATCTTCCTCTTCGCCTTTTTGCCAATTAAACTGGTTTCTCAAAACAAAGTGATCGTCAATCTGCCAATCTAATCCCAACTGAAAGCCATAAACATTAGCACTGGCCGCATTTTGCACCGCTTGGACTTGGCTTAATTCACCATTGTAGTTTATGCTGTCTAAACCGTTTATTAAAAAGGGACGGCGCACCAAGGCATTATCTAAATAAGTATAATAAGCGCTTAAGTCTAGTTTTAGGCTTCCGCCTAGAAGCGTGGCAATACCAAACTCGGCATTATAGGCATTTTCTGCGGCTAGGTCTGGGTTGGGGACCACTACAATAGCGTCTCCCGAATCAAAGACCTTACCTATGTCGTCTACATTAGGGGCACGAAAGGCACTGCCGAAATTTAGGCGCCACTTCCACGCTTCGGAGGGACGATAAACAAAACCAAGACTGCCCGTTAAATTGCCGGTATTAAGGCTGCTCTCACTAAAGCCAAGAGGGTAGAAGTCAAGGTTATCGCTAAAGTCACTGTTTACTATAATTTGATTGTAGCGCAAACCTAACTGAGAAGTGAATTTTTCGTTCAACTCCCATTCGTGATTAAGGTAAGCGGCATAAGACTGCCAATTGGCCTGTGGGTAGCGATTGGGGGCATTTGCCACCACCCCGCTTACTATATCTTTTACGCTTCCGCGCGATTGCACATCATTGTAAACAGCTTCCACCCCGTAAAATATTTTATGACGGAGGCTTAACCTTTTTAAAAGGTCTAGATTAAGGGAGTAGGCGGTTACGTTTTCTACTTTTCGATAGAGCTCGGTGCTCTGAAAATCGCGATCGTTGCGACTTTCTTCGAAGTTTTGCTGGGCTAGGCGTAAAGTTACCTTATCGGATAGCATGTTCTTTTTGCGATAGTTTACCTCAAACTTATTCATCATCCAAACTTGCGGACCATAGTACCATTCTGCCGCCCGTGGCATGTCATCTCGCGTTCTAATTAAACGGTCGTAGCGATCATAATTGCCGGTGGTAGAATAATGCAGGGCGTATTCAAAGTCCCAGTTAGCATTGGGTTTAAAGAGTAGTTTCTGAAGGGTATTAAACTGCTCGAAGCCGGTATTTAACTGCAGCTCTGGGTCAGCGTTGCGAATTACACGATCTATACTATCTATTCGGCCTACCGTAAAAGTGCGCAATAATTCATCTGAACCCTGCGAACCCATGCGTAAATCGCCATAATTGGAATAAGATAAACTTGCGCGATAAGCCCATTTTTGCCAGCCAATATTAAGATCGAAATGCTGACTACGCTCATTATTAGCAGAAGAAGCACGGCTGTAAACTGAGCCCTTTACGAGGGTATTGGTATCTGGACTTAACTGCGGTTTTAAAGTGCTAAAACTCATTACGCCACCAATGGCATCCGAGCCGTAGATTACCGAGCCAGGCCCGAAGTAGATTTCTGTACGCTCTATCGCAAGTGGGTCGAGAGAGATTACCTGCTGTAAATTACCGGAACGAAAAATGGCGTTATTCATGCGAATGCCATCTACCGAAATTAGCAAGCGATTGGTAGCAAAGCCCCTAATCATAGGGCTGCCGCCTCCTTGTTGACTTTTCTGGATAAAAACCTCACCACTGCTGGCCAATAGATCGGCACTGGTTTGTGGATTGTTGAAATAGATATCCTTGGTCTTAAGCGTTTTGATATTGAAGGGCAATTCGCGTGAAGACTGATTCCAACGGGTAGCAGAAACCACTACTTGGTCTAGGGCTAAAACTTCTGCTTCTAGGCCCACTTTAAAATCTTTGGCACGCAACTCGGCATAGCTAAAACTGACAGGAATATAGCCGAGAGAATAAATGCGGATGGACTTTTCTCCTTGGAAAGAGCTAATATCTACTAAGCCTTGATCGTTGGTGGTAAGACCTTCCAGTCTATCGCTTTTAATAGAAACAGTGGCTCGTTCTAAGGCTTGTCCTTCTTCGGCATCGTAGACCAGAAGGTTTTGTGCAAAAGCACTTAGGCTTAGCAAACTCATTGCTGCTAAGCATAAAATTTTTTTCATGTTGAGTAATTTTAAATGAAGGTGATTTTAATCGAGTTTCACTTAAAATTTAGGGGAGGAGGACTCTCTAAGCCAATATACGGATTAGGGATTTTTTGCGGCAGAAGGTCATGGGAATAGTCATCTGCGGAAGCGAAATACTTATTATTAGGAGTGAGGCTGGCCAAATATTTAGATAGTTTATCGAGACTAATTGCCGGCTGATCTTTTAGGGGATGGTTTTGATCTTGATGGAGCATTTGATGAAAACGCTTTTCCAAATGAGATTCTTTATGATCCCACCAAGCCCAAGCAATTATGCTGTCGCCCTTTTGCTCCACCTTATATAAATCGTATTTCTTTTTTTCGAGATAAAATTCATCCTCACCATCCCAAGTTAGCTCTTTAAATTCGCTTTGGCTGAAAGTAAGTTTTTCGAATTCATCTAATTTTAAGCTAGCATTAAAGCGCTTTTTCACCGTTTTTTTATGCGCCATTTGCACTTGCTTAAAGCAGATGAGATTGGTGAAATAGGGAGCCATAAGGCTGAGGCCAAAAATTAGAGCTAGGAGATATTTGAGTTTTAATCGATGCATTCTATGGGGCGCAAATATAACGGTGAAAGGACATAAAGCAAATGATACCTTTGCCGAATGAAGGAAAACACCATTGGTCCGCTTAAGGCGTGGACGCTTTTTATTCTTTTAGCTCTCACTTGGGGCAGTTCCTTTATTTTAATGAAGAGAGGATTAGAGAGTTTCAGCTATGGTCAAATAGGTTTCATTCGCATTGCTACTGCCTGGTTGTTTACTTTAGTAATAGCCTTAAACCGCTTTAAGAGATACGAGCGAAAATACCTTTGGGCACTGGTGGCAGTAGGCTTTTTTGGTAATGGCATTCCTTATGTTTTGTTTCCCTTAGCCGTTTCAAAACTAGACTCTTCTTTGGTGGGAATTCTTAATTCTTTGGTGCCGCTTTTTACTTTGGTGATTGGTTTAGTCTGGTTTAAGATTAGAGTGTCTTGGATAGGTATTTTGGGAATTACGGCTGGCTTGCTAGGGGCCGTATGGCTACTAGTGCCCGATTTGCAAATTGACTATGATCGTTTGTCCTATGGAATTTATCCCATAATTGCCACGGTGTGCTACGCCATTGGCATAAACGTAATTAATACCAAACTGCAAGGCTTGGATGCTTTGTCCATCACATTATTAAGCTTAACAGCCGTAGGCCCCTTGGCCTTAGCCTATTTGTTTACCACCGATTTTCTCGACTTAATGCAAAACGACCCGATTGCTTGGCAAAGCTTGGGCTATATCTCCTTACTAGGAATTGTGGGTAGTAGTTTGGCGGTGATGATTTTTAATATGCTCATTAAGGGCACGAACTCACTTTTTGCGGCTAGTGTAACCTATGCTATTCCCCTGGTTGCTCTCTTGTGGGGTGTGTGGGATGGAGAAGTCATTGGCCCCGAGCATTTAGGCGGCATGTTATGTATTCTTGCAGGCGTGTATTTGGTTAACTTTAAGGGTAGCCCTGCGGATAGAATTCGCCGTAGAAGATTAGAGAGGAAGGGCTAAGCTTTTAAAAGAGTTGATACCGCTAAAGGTTTGTGAAATTGAAGTCTTGATTTTTTTTAGCCATGCTAACTTTCTCTTTTTTTTGTTTGGCCGAATTCACTTTGCTCGGTTGTTTCTTTTGCTCTCAAAATGAAGCGGAGCGAAATTGACAAACCCCTTTAAAAGATAAAAGACCTTTTGTAACCGAAAAAGGATGGAGAATGATCCGGGGAGACTCTACTGCATCGCGAAAAGTCCTTGAAAAACAGAAGGCTATAAAACATGTCATGGATAACGTTTCTGCATCTGGTAATAACCATGAGACCCTGAAATGAATTCAGGGTGACCAGCTAGGGTAAGTGAAAATACAATCCTTTAGTAAATTCACCGTCATTCTGAACTCGTTTCAGAATCTCTTCCACGTCTTTACAATGAAAAAAACAAAAAAAAAGCCACCCCGAAGGGTGGCTTAAATTTGTATTGCGAATTTTATTTGAAGTCAGACTTCTTTAAACCGCTATTAATTTTCGCTTCCGTACCAGTCATGCTAATCTTTTGCGGGCCTTGACTAATATTGATTTGGAAGGGAATCATCACTCCATCAATATTGCGGTAATCACCATAATTTTGAGAAACGGTTATTTCACCTTGAGGACTTTCAAGCGTCGCTTCTTCGCGCAGTTTTAAACCGCTTTCAACTGAGTAGTATTCTGTTTGTACTTCGCCGTTTTTATCAACTTCTAAGGTGTAGGCCTTTTCGCCGTCCACCATATTAATTGCAACTAGGTTTAGTTTATAACCGTTTTCTACGTAGTCTGCTTCGCTGAAAAAAGAGTACTGCTTCTTAATTTCTTCCAACTCTTCGCCTTCTATAACTTTAGCACCTTGCATGCCAGAAGATTCTGCTTTTTTACCATCAAAGTATACTTTCTGCACTGTGCCAAATCCGGGAACCGTCATTTCGGTTAGAAATAGATTAGGGCGTTTTTTCAGAGTTTTTGCCTGAGCTTCCATAGGCATGCCACTAACAGAGGCGGTCATCATAATGCTCATATCTTTTACCGCGTCTAACTTTTCTTGGCCACCCAGGGCATTGATGTAATCATTAATAACGCTTTCGGCAGTAATACCTGCTGGTATAGGGAAGCTGGGAGGACCAGTTTCTTCACCGTTAAAATCATAGTAAGTTACTTCACCAAAAGCCTCTAAGTCACTAGCAATATCTGCTGCTTTACCAACAGCGGTTATGGTAAGCGCACCGGTTTTGATGTACTTATTAGCGGCCACCATAATATCGTCTACCGTCACAGCTCCTAAGCGCTGAATATAATTGGTATAATAGTCTTCGGGTAAATTATAACGCTGGATGTTAAGAGCAAAACTGGCAATAGTTTGTGGGCTCTCTAAGTTTCTTCCGAAAGAACCAATGATATTGTTTTTAGCATCTTGTAGTTCCTTTTCGGATACTTTTTCAGTCTGCAAAAGCTTAAACTCCTTAATAAACTCTACTACCGAGCTATCGGTAACTTCGTTTCTAACACTAGCACCGGCACTAAATGAGCCCACTAGCTCATCACTGTCGTAAGAAGAGTAAGCGCCATAGGTATAGCCTTTATCTTCCCTAATGTTTTGGAATAAGCGGCTTGTACTGCCACCCCCTAAAATCTGATTCATTAGGCGAACCTTAACGATATCAGGACTACCGGGCTTAAGTTCAATAGTGTTGGCTAAGCTAATAACAGTTTGCACTGAGCTATTACGGTTAAGAATATTTACTACGTTTTCGCTAGGCTGACTAGGTATTGCGTATTCTCTTTCCACCACTTCTTTGCTAGCCCAGTCACCAAAATATTTTTTGATTAACCTTTTTGCTTTCCAAGAACTAATGTCGCCCACTACAATCATGTAAGCTTGGTTAGGACTCCAAGTTTCCTTGTAGAAGTTTTGACAATCTTCGAGAGTAATGTTATTAATACTCGCTTCCGTTTCTAATTCTCCGTAAGGGTGATCTAAACCATAAAGACTTGCTCTTTTTAAGCGACTAGATAAAGAGTTGGGATCGTCTTTCGCTGACTCGATGCCAGAAAGCGATTGCTTCTTAAGTTTTTCAAACTCTTCTTGTGGGAAGGATGGATTAAGAGCCACATCCGCCATAAGGGCTAAGATCTCTTCCGAATATTTACTTAAACCACTTGCATAAGCATTGGTAGAACCAGTAAATAAGGTTGCGCCGATAAAGTCAATTTCTTTGTCTAATTGCTCTTTGGTGCGATTGGTAGTTCCATTACGCATAAGGCTTCCCGCTAGACTGATGTAGCCAGCTTTATCACCCTCTACAAAGGGATCACGATCTAGCACTAGGCTATAGGTTACGCGGGGAAGTTTATCATTTTTAACTACGATAATTTTTAAGCCATTATCGAGGGTATAAGTTTTATAGTCGCCAAACTCAATCGCTTTCGCGGGAGCTGGTTCTGGTCTAATGCTGCGGTCTACCTGGGCAAATCCCGATACAGTAATGAGCAGGATTAGTAGGCTTGCTAGTATTCTTTTCATGTTGATTTATGCTTTTACTGTTCGTTTTTTGGTAAATATTTTAGAACAACCCGATTTTCAGGCACTAAATATTTGGCCGCTACTTTTTGTAGATACTCGGCCGATATTTCACGGTAGTTTTTAATCTCAGTATTAATAAGGTTTGCATCACCTAGGTAAACGTGATTGTCGGCTAGGCTTTCGGCAATACCAGCAACACGGCCGTTGGTAGAAACAAAATCGTTTTCAATCTGATTCTGGATTTTTGTGTAATCTTCTTCCGAAATACCCTCTTGGATCAGCTTGTTTACTTCATCGTCTATGGCTTGAATAAAAGCATCTAATTCGGTATCGGGGTTGGCTAAGCCAAAAGCGATAAATAAACTAGCGTTCTCAAGTGAGAAGTTAAAAGCTTGTACTACTACGCCCAATTGCTTTTCGTCTACAATAGACTTGTAAAGCATAGAACTCTGACCATCGGCAAGAACAGTAGAAATCATGTCCATAGCGTAAGCCTCTTTGGTTCCTCTCTTTGGACAGCGGTAACCGATAAATACACCGGGCAATTGAATGTTGTCATAAATGGTATCAACCACTTCACCACTTAAAGGTGCTGGCTTTTCGGTAGGACGAGGAATTTCTTTAGTTCCTTTAGGGATAGTAGAGAAATACTTATCAATCCATTCTTTAGCTTGATCAATGTCAATGTCACCCGCAATAGAAAGAGTAGCATTGTTGGGAACATAAAAAGTAGAATAGAAGTCTTTGAAATCTGCTTCTTCAGCAGCATTTAGATCTTCCATGGTACCAATAGGAGAGGTCTCGTAGTAACTTCCCTTAAAAGCAGTACCAAACATTTTCTCTTGGAAAGAACCGTAAGGCTGATTGTCTACTCTTAAACGCTTTTCTTCCTTTACCACTTCACGCTGAGTATTAACCCCTTCAATATCAACTTTGGCTTGGAGCATGCGCTCGCTTTCTAGCCATAATCCTAATTCCAATTGATTGGAAGGCAGAATCTCATAATAATAAGTCCTATCGAATGAAGTGTTGGCATTTAATGCCCCACCATTGGCCGATACAATTTTCATGTATTCACCGCGCTCTATATTAGGAGAGCCTTCAAACATTAAATGCTCAAAAAAGTGTGCGAAACCTGAACGACCTTCTTTTTCGTTCTTGCTACCTACGTGGTAAAGAACAGATACGGCAACAATAGGTGTGCTGTGATCTTCATGAAGAATAACGTGAAGACCGTTGTCTAGGTCGTATTCTTCAAATTTTATCTTACTCTGTGCCATAGCGCTTCCTACTACGGAGGCTAAAATGAGGCTGAGAATGTTTTTGTACATAAGATTAATCTTGCTTTAAATTAAATCCGCTGCAATTTAAGATTTTTTCAGCAAAGCAGCAGGCTATTGTCCGTCTTTAAAGGAGCTATTGGGAGATTTTTATTGTTAATGTTTTGTGAAAGTATCCCAATCCCTATTAAATATATGTCCCTATTGGCAGGCTAATGAGATGTCTGGGAATAAATTTTTAGTTACAATGCCTGAATTAAAAGGATATTGTTGTAAATTCGCAGCCCTAAAAATAAGTATATGTTCGCCATAGTAGAGATAGCAGGGCATCAGTACAAAGTACAAAAAGATCAACGTCTATACGTTAATCGTCTGCAAGCTGAAGAAGGATCAACTCTTTCTTTCGATAAAGTAATGCTTACAGACAACGACGGTAAAATAGTAGTTGGCGCCCCGGTTATAGCAGGCATCAAAGTTGATGCTAAAGTAGTTCAGCACCTTAAAGCAGATAAGGTGTTAATCTTTAAAAAGAAAAGACGTAAAGGTTATCAAAAGAAGAACGGTCACCGTCAGTACATTTCGCAAATCGAAATAACGGCGATAGGCTAATTTAGAATCTGGTAATTTAATAATCTAAAAAATTTTAATCCATGGCTCATAAGAAAGGTGTCGGTAGTTCTAAAAACGGACGTGAATCAGAAAGTAAAAGATTAGGTGTGAAAATTTTCGGTGGCCAAGCAGCCATCGCTGGAAATATTATCGTGCGTCAGCGTGGTACTCGCCATAATCCAGGTACAAACGTAGGACTAGGAAAAGATCACACTCTTTTCGCTCTTACCGATGGTACTGTAGTATTCCGCAAAAAAGCGAATAACAAATCTTACGTTTCAGTAGATCCTACTACGTAGATTTAATTAGTATTATATTATACCCCTTATCGATTTTTCGGTAAGGGGTTTTTTGGCTTCTAAGCAGTCCGATAATATCTCGTATTAGGAGTTTGGGCTGTTCAAAAAGGCACTATCAGGTTTTTTCAAAATTTGCTGCTAAAAATAAATTTTGGCTTTAAAAATACGCGGAGAAGTATCTAGGAGCTTTATGCATTGATTAACTTCGCCCTTCCTAAAAAAGAAAACTATGCTCCAAATTTCTTACCTCCGCGATCACAGCGAAGAGGCCATCACCGGTCTTAAAAAGAGAGGTATTAATGCAGAACAAAATATTAAAGACATTCTTAATCTTGATCAGCAGAGACGTCAGGCTCAGAATGATTTGGATAAATGTCAGGCCGAAGCCAATAAACTAAGCAAAACCATTGGGGGCTTGTTTAAAGAAGGGAAGCGCGAGGAAGCCAATGCCTTAAAAGATCGCTCAGCTGAATTAAAAGAGCAAAGCAAAGACCTGCAAACCCAAGAAGAGCAATTGCGTCATGCCCTTGATGAGCAATTAGTGCAATTGCCTAATGTTCCTTATCATCTAGTTCCGGCGGGTAAGTCGGCCGAAGATAATGAGGAAATTGCCCGAGAAGGCGAGATTAAAGACCTAGGGGCAGAAGCCAAGCCACACTGGGAAATTGCGGAGGAAAAACAATTAATTCGTTTTGACCTAGGCGTAAAAATTACCGGAGCAGGATTCCCTGTATACCAAGGTAAGGGCGCCCGTCTACAAAGAGCTTTAATTAATTTCTTTCTCGAAGAGAATATGAACGCTGGCTACCAAGAGTTCCAGCCGCCTTTATTCGTAAACGAAGCTTCTGCTTATGGTACCGGTCAACTTCCCGATAAGGAGGGGCAGATGTATCACATGCCAGAAGACAATTTATACGCGATTCCCACCGCTGAGGTTCCCATCACTAATATTTTTAGAGATGAGATTTTAGACCGCGATCAATTGCCAGTAAAATGCACCGCTCACAGTGCTTGCTTTCGCAGAGAAGCAGGAAGCTACGGTAAGGATGTGCGCGGATTAAATCGCCTGCATCAGTTTGATAAAGTTGAGATTGTTAGCATTAGCCTGCCAGAAGATAGTTTTACCATTTTAGAAGAAATGGTAGAACACGTAGCGGGACTTTTGAGAAAGCTTGAATTGCCCTTTCGGATTTTACGCTTATGTGGCGGAGATATGGGTTTCACTTCGGCCATGACTTACGATTTTGAAGTATGGTCCGCTGCTCAAAAGCGCTGGTTGGAAGTGAGTTCGATCTCTAACTTTGAGACTTTTCAGACCAATCGTATGAAGATTCGTTACCGCGGAGAGGATAAGAAAATCTATCTGGCGCATAGCTTAAACGGTAGTGCCCTCGCTTTACCGCGCATCGTTGCAGCGCTTTTGGAAAACCATCAAGAGGCAGGCGAGGTGCGCATTCCGGCAGCGTTACAATCGTACACTGGTTTTAAATCTATCTAAATATTTATCTCCATGAAAAACACATTTAGCCTCGTAATATTAGCTCTTAGTCTTTTAGCCTGTAATGGCCCCTCGGAAGTATATCAGGCTAAAATTGCCACGGTGGATAGCTTAATTGTGATAGTGAACGAATATCAAACACGTTATAACCTGATTGATAGCACTAGTATCAAGGAGCAAATTGGAGGGATTGAGGCGATTGCCAAAACTTTACGCGGACCAAAAGTTAGTCAGGCTGATAAGAAGTACTGGACCAAAACCTTGGCACCACTCGACTTAGTTATTACTCCCTACCAGAAGTATTTACGCGATAAAACTAAAATTGAAAAGCAATTAGCCTACAGCCAATCGCAACTGCTTTCCCTGCGTAAAAGTTTGAAAGATGAGGTAATCGATACCGTGGCGGCAAATAAGTATTTAATAGACGAACAAATGGCGGTGGGAGAGCTTTATATGTTAAAAATCAAACGGATAGAACCCGTAATTACCGGTCAAAGTATTTGGGATACTACTGCTCTAAAGTTTCAAGCAATGGCCGACAGTGTAGACGCTTTACCCTTAAATCAATAGCCTTTTGAATAAGTTCCTTCCTATCATCTTCTTCCTTCTTTTTTACCTTCCGGTAGATGCGCAAGAACGTGATATGCCGACTAAACCGAGCAGCAGCGACTTACAAATTGCTGGTCAGTATTTTCAGCAGGAGGAATATTTGAAAGCCCTCGATTTTTTAAAAGACCTATTAGAAAACAGCCGTAATATTCAAGCTTATGAAATGGCCCAAACCAGTTATTTGGCTTTGGAAGATTACGATAATGCCATTGACTTAGCGAAAGACTGGCGCAAGCGTATTCCCGGACAAAGAAACCGTTTTGATGTAGATGAGCTGGCGATTTATCTATTGGAAAAGGAAGAACGTAAAGCGGAAAGAAAGTTTGATGACATTCTAGAAATAATTGCCAAGCAGCCTAATCAGGCTTATTTTTACGGCAAGGCCTTGCAAGATAAAGGCTATCCCAAAATGGCTTTAGAAGTATATAAAGAAGCTTTAAGAAACAATTCTCGCCTTAACTTTGATTATCAAATGGCACAGCTTTACGGTGAGCTAGGCGATATCAAAAAGATGTACGATAGCTACATCGCTATGGTAGAGCGCACGCCGGGTTATCTACCCACCATAAAGATGTTTCTGTCGCAAGGTATTTCTGCCGAAAATAAGGAGGATGAAAACACCCTTTACTTAAAGGAGCAGTTAATCAAAAAGATTCAATCGAATGGGGCGCCACAGCTTAATGAATTATTAATCCACGTTTTTACACAAGAGAAAAACTTTAGAGGGGCCTTTCTTCAGTTAAAAGCTTTAGATCGTCGCAATGCCATTGCTCCGGGACAATTAAATAGTCTCGCCAAAATCGCCTTCAATGCAGAAGAATATGACCTTTCTGCTAGCATCTACAAATATGTGATGAATAAGGGGGAGGCTGATGGATATTTTCAAGGAGCGGTATTAGGTTACCTTTCTGCCCGCAGAGCGGAGCAAAATGAAAAAACAGAAGCGGAGCTTGAAGCCTGGCAAGATTTAGCGAAGGAATATGAAAAGTACCGCCTCGCTTTTTACGGCGACCCCTATCAAGGCGAAATTATTTTGGGACTAGCAGATATATATGCTTACCGTTTAGGACAGCAAGATACCGCAGCACAGATGCTCGTGGGGATGTTCAATAAGGCTTATTTAGGTCCAGAAGATATTGCTCGTGGGCAGATCGCTTATGCAGATTTGCTTCTCTACCAGGGGAAAAGATGGGATGCTATTATTTATTACCGCAAGGCGGAAAAGCTTTTGGAACGCTCTCCCATTGGACAAATTGCTAAATTTAAAAGAGCCAAAGCGGCTTATTATGTAGGCGATTTTCAGTGGTCGCAGGGGATCTTCAAAATCTTAAAGGAATCAACCTCTAAGCTGATTGCAAATGATGCCATGCAGTATTCACTCTTGATTACCGATAATATGGCCTTAGATTCTACTACGGAGGCATTGGAGACTTATGCTAAGGCCGATCTACTTCATTATCGCAACAAGTTAGATTCCGCCTTATATTTCTTGGCTTTATTTGAGGTAGCTTTTCCTGGGCATCCCATTCTAGATGAGGCTTTATTGATGCAGGGCGATATCTATTTTCAGCAAAAGAAATTTACCGAAGCCCAAAAAGCATGGGAAAGCATAGTGAAGGATCACGCAGATGAGATTTTAGCGGATGATGCACTTTATCGTCTTGCAAATTTACATATCAATCAGTATGCGGATAAGGAGCAAGCCATGCAGTACTTTGAGAAAATATTTATTGATTATAGCGACAGTTTCTTTGCCGCGGAAGCTCGTAATCGCTATCGAGATTTACGCGGCGATCAATTAAATTAGCATATGTATATCTATAATATTACCGTTAATATCGAAGCAGACGTGCACGATGATTGGCTAAAATGGATGAAAGAAGTTCATATTCCAGATGTCTTGTCAACGGGTTTGTTTTTAGACAATCGTCTTTGTCAGGTTATGGTAGAGGAGGAGCAAGGAATTACTTATTCTATTCAATATCGCGTACGCGATTTAGAGACTTTAGAGCTGTACCGAGAAGTATATGCGCCCAAGCTGCAGGCAGAGCATAACGCAAAGTATCGCGATAAATTTGTGGCGTTCCGCAGCCTTTTGCGCATCGACCACGAATTAGAAGCCAATAGTGGCCAATGATCCGAAACATATTTACGATTTAAACGAAGCGCGGGAGAAAATCCGCGGATTTTGTCTTTACCGCGAACGCAGTCAGCAAGAGTGCCGCGATAAGCTTTACACCTACGGACTAAATACCGATACCATAGAAATACTCTTATCAGAATTGGTACAAGAACGCTTTGTGGACGAAGAACGTTTCGCGCGTGCCTTTGTGCGGGGTAAGTATAGCATCAAAAGGTGGGGCCGCTATAAAATTAAGCAGGCTTTATACCCACATCACTTAAGTGCTTATGTTCTTAAAAAAGCCTTCACAGAAATTGACGCCGACAAGTATTGGCGCAACCTAATGCACCTCACGGAAAAGCGCTGGCCTTTAACCAAGGGTAAGAACGAATATATCCGCCAACAAAAGCTGCGGGTTTACTTACAAGCGCGCGGTTATGAGTCCGACTTAGTGCGGGAGGCACTAGCAGAATTCTTAGCTAATATCTGAGAATACCAGTTTTTGTTTTAGTTCGGCCAGATATAATCTTCTTGACTACTTAAAGGAACCCCCATTTCAAAGTCGGTGATTCTTTGGTACTCTGCGTTAAAACTGAGCCAATTATCCTCGTTAAAATAAGCGGTAAACAGATCTTGATCATCTACTTCCCAAGATTCTAATTCGGCGTTTAACTCGCCTAAAACTTTATCAATTTTCTTATCGATAAACTTTTGATTATTGAGGGTCATGCTGCTATGTGAGCCACGAATATAGCCCAAACGGAAGTCTTCATTTTCGTAAAAAGTAAGTCGCAATTTTAAATCATTGAACTCCCAAATCGATTCGTTCTCATCTTCGGAGTCAATTTTTTCTACGTCAGGCTTACCGATTAATTTTTCTACTTCCTCTCTCGTCATTCCGAAGCGTACTTCGCCAATTCCTTTTCTTAGATGTATTTCCATATTTTTAGCTTAAAATTTAATAACTATTTGTCATTTGTCCGTCTATTACTAGGGTGTAATCGGCATGACCAGCACTTTCCTCACTAAGACTATCAACATTATCTTGCATTTGAGTACTGATGGTTTTCACCTTCAGTCTTTTCTTCTCTTCTTTTAAGTACCACTGTATGCCCTCAAAATCTTTAGAATGATAATCTCCGTTAAAGTGTAGGAAGATTCCTTTGCGCTCAAGGTTTTCTAAAATAGAAAAGGCCATAGTGGCATCTTTAATAGCTTGTGCTTTAGGCAGGTTTTCGCCCCCGTGTCCGCCCATCATTTCAAGCATAGCTTTATAACCGGGTAATTCGGCATTATAAGGTACCGGCAAGGTGCTGAGCCAGTTTTTTTCTTCTATGCTCAGTGTATCCAAACTTTCAAAGCCACCTTTGTATACTAAGCGAGCATAACGGCGGGGAACATTAGTAGCAATAAAGGGAAGATTGTTTTCCTTGGCAAAGTCTACTAAGCCTTTATAATCTGTTTCGTAATTGGGCCACAAACGCGCTAGGCTATCTAAAGCTTTGCCGTCAATACTATCGCTCAGGTAAAGGTTTAAAGGTGCTTGGTTATCGCGTTCAAACATCTCTGCGCCCAAGCTAAGTTTTTTATTCTGTTCGTAGAGCGCTGCGGTTAACTCAAATTGTAACCAGTGGCAAATGGGATTATTATGCAATTCACCAAAAAGCACCACCTCCGCTTTACTTAATTCCTCGGCCATTTCGCTAAAAGAAACGGCTTCGCCTTCGGTATTATAAATTTGATAGGCTCTAAGCTCTTGTGCTTTTAGGGTACCAATGCTTAGTAAAAGGAAAAATACTATTCTCATTTAATTTGTAGTTTTTGATAGGATTTACCCGCTGGGCTACTGAAAATGACTTGGTAAATGCCCGGCTTTAAATAGTTTAGGTTTAAGCTTTTTTCGCTCTCGCTAGATTGAAAAGTCGCTACTTCTTGACCTTTCATATTAATGATTTTAATATCCCATGGATAACTAGCAGCGCTAATCTTCAATTCATTTTCCGTCGGATTAGGGAAGAGGGAAAAGCCTGCTTGCTTAAATTCTTTTTCGGCGAGAAAACAAGCACTAGTACTCATGTCTAGCGCCAGGCTGTCGATGATAGCAAAGAGTAAGTCGCCCGGGCAAACCGTTCCTTTAGGACAGCCCACTGCGGCACCATTAGCATCGCGGTGACCCGAAAGGTGGTTTAAAACTAAGTTGGAAGTGCTGTGTAAACTACTATCGGCAATAGCAATATTATACTGACAGGCTTCCCACAAGGCAAGCTCTTTTAAACTAGCAAGGGCATTTGTGTCTACTGTATTACTCATGTAGTTGCCAATTACACATATCCCAATAGTGCCGCCGTTAAGGCAGCTAAAATGAGCTCCAAGGTTTCCTGATCCACGGCCTTCATAGACAATGCCGTTAGGGTCAATTAACCAATTATAACCAATATCGCTCCAGCCATTGGTGTTTACGTGTAAATCCCAATAGTAATTAACTACCCATTGGTAATCGTTGTAATTGGTAAAGCCAGCCGAATGATGGACGATAAGGTGGGTGGGAGTAGTAGTACTGTAGGTTGGCGGAGTGCAATCTCCCGCAGGACACCAACAAGAGCGATTGCATTGTGGAGGGGCAGGACAAGCACAAGTGCTAGTCTCGCTGCTATTTACATTTATACCAAGGTTTTTTTTTTCAGGGGGAGCGGCAAAAAACCGCACCTGAATACTAGAAAGAGGTTTGCGATTAAGGCGTATTTGCCAAGCGCTGATTTCATCTTCAATCGGGTCTAGTACAAAAGTCTGGCGAGCGCTTTCTTCGCTATTATGCCCCGAGCCCATTGTTTGCCATTCTTGCCATGCGCCTTCTTTTAAAAAGCGAATCTCTAAAGTAATTTCTTGCAAATCTAGGCTGTAGCCTGAAACGCCTAAAAAACCGTATTCGATTTCACTGGGCCATTGCATTTCTTTGGCTATTAAACCTTCCTCTTGCGCAGTGAAGTCGCTGGGAGCAAAATCAAATTCAAAGGTTTTCTTTTGGGCCATTGCGCCAAACTGCAGCAGGCAAAGTAGGGAGAGAAGCACTCTTTTGATCATAGTATTCAAAGATAGTAAAGCATTTGATTGAGACCACGCAGCTGGGTCTGCTTTTAGGTTTAAAACTTAGGTTTAGCTCTGGCGATCTCAAAATAATAAGAAAACCGCCGCCCTAAAGAAGGACGACGGCCATAATCAACCAATAGTTAGGAGAGTTTAGATGAACATTAAATGCGTATTGTCTCCTTGCGCTTTGGTGTAAAACTCACCCACGGTAATTACATCGGATATTTCATCTACCAAATCTTCTCTTTTCAAATGGAACATGTCCATGGCAAGCTTACAAGCCCAGAGTTTAGCGCCACTGGCCTCCAATATTTCGATGAACTCACCCACCGGTGGAATGTCGAGTTTCTCCATTTCTTTCTTCATCATATTGGTGGCGAAAGACTCCATGCCGGGTAAACCACCTAAAAGGGTTGGTATATGCATAGCAGGATTTCCAACCGTGGCAACATGCAGATGCTCTATTTTTTTCTTCTGTACCGCTTCTAAACCGAAAAAGGTGAAGAAAATTTCTGCTTCTATGCCTTCCATTCTGGCTCCATTGGCGAGAATAAAGCAGGCGTAGACATTATCGATGGTGGCCTTAGATAAGATCAGCATCATTTTTTTAACCTTGGTAGTTTCTACTTTGGTTGCTTTTTGTTTCAATTCTTGCGTTTCCATAATTCTTGCTTATAGGTTAAATACAGCTAGCGGGTTTGGGTATACCAGCAATACGACTGGCCTTTTTAAGCGGTCCTCCAGGGAATAGGGCGTAAAAGCCTTTGATATCTACGATTCCGCTTTTTCCAACTTTACGAATGGTTAGTGGAATTTCTTGCTTATGCTGATTTTGAAGATATTCCAATACAGGCCAGTGTTCTTCTGTGAGGCTTATCTCTTCTTCTTCCGCAATGTTGGTAGCCACTTCACGGCTCCAATCGTTAAGGTCGGTTAGGTATCCTTGATCGGTCATTTTTACTTCTTTTCCTGCAATAGTAGTTTCCATGATTCTTATTTTTTAATTGAGTACTGTTTCTAAATTTTTACCGGCTTCACTCATTTTTGAGGGTACAAATGGGATATGGCGGCCGGTGATTAGCATATTCCAATAGACCCACTTAAAAGCTAATTTGCCCAGGTGGTTCATGCGACTTTCCTTCAGGAGAGTAAGCGGTCCAATACCAGGGAAAGGGAAGGTTCCGGAGACAGGTTGCTGTGTATAATTGAAGTCAATTAGTAGCGCTTTACCGTGCCCAGTTTCCACAAAGCAATTAGCGTGTCCGTCAAATTCATCCTTAAGTTCTTCACCTCTAATGTAGCGGGCAATGTTTTCTAAAAGTATCTCTCCCTCAAAGTGCGCTACAGATCCTGCTTTAGAAGCGGGTATATTGGTGGCATCTCCAATACAGAATATATTGTCTTTAACTTTAGATTGGAGCGTTCCTTTATGGGTGGGGACAAAGTTTAACTCATCGCCAAAACCAGATCTTTCAACGTAGTCGGCCCCTTTATTGGTGGGTACCGTTACCAGTAAGTCGTATTCTACTTCTTTACCTTCGTAGTCGATGAGCTTTTTAGCATCGCCGTCTATTTCCATCACATTAAAGTTAGGAACCACTTCTATACCTTTTTCTTTTAGGAGGTGACCTAACTGATCGCTGGCAACGGGTTTGGTAAAGGCTCCGTCCATCGGGGTTACGAAGGTTATTTTTACCTTATCACTCATGCCACGTTCGTGGAAATAAGATTCAGCTAAAAAGGTAAACTCGAGGGGAGCTACCGGGCATTTAATCGGCATTTCCGTAATGTGCACTACCAAATGACCGCCTTCCCAATCTTCTAAGGCACGGTGTAAGGTTACCGCTCCATCTAAGGTGTAAAAATCAAAGATAGATTTATGCCAATGTGGACCAGCCATGCCTGGAGTTTCGTCGGGAGCGATGTCCGTCCCAGTCGCAATTACAAGTAAGTCATAAGGTACTGCTTGTCCTCCTTCAAGGTTCACAATATCTTTGTCCTTGTCTACATTAATAATAGTTTTCTGAATGTAATTGGCTCGTTCGGGAAGGAACTTTGCTATCGGCTTAACAATTTCTTTTTCGGTATAAGTGCCAAAAGGGATAAACAAATATCCGGGCTGATAATGGTGTATTTTTCTTTGGTCGATGATGGTAAGACCCCAATCATTGGGGAGGCTTTTTGCAAGATGATTACTCATCATTGTTCCAGCGGTTCCAGCCCCTAATATTACTAACTGTTTCATGGTGATTAATTTCTTTAGCTAAAGTACGCGAGGCTGTCACCCATAAATATGATAATTGTTAGCTTTTGATTCTCTGTGACTTATGTCGCATAAGCGATCGTGCTCTATCACAGCGAGGTAGTCTGAAACAAAAAAAGCCCCCAGTTTTCTGGAGGCTTTAATAAGTTAGGCTTGCTGATTTTATTCTACCCAATCAGCAATAAAAAGATTGGTGTTTCTAGTACCGCCGTTATTGCGATTTGAAGAGAAAATCAGCTTGCTGCCATCCGGGCTAAACATTGGAAAAGCGTCAAACTGTTCATCAAAAGTAATTTGCTCCAAGCCGCTACCATCTACATTAATCATAAATAGGTTAAAAGGGAATCCGCGACGTGAATTATGATTGGAAGAAAAGATGATTTTTTCTCCCGAAGGATGGAAGAAGGGCGCCCAATTGGCATTGCCTAAATCCGTTACTTTGGTTAAATCGCTGCCGTCTACATTGCAAAGGTAAAGTTCCATATTAGATGGCTTTACTAAGCCGCGCTTCAATAAACCTTTGTATTCCGCAATATCCTCTTTGGTTTTAGGACGAGAAGCTCTAAATACAAGCTTAGTGCCATCGGGCGAGAAGAATGCTCCGCCATCGTAGCCTAAGCCAGCGGTTACTTGCTTTTTATCTGAACCATCTAAGTTCATGGTCCACAACTCTAAATCGCCCGAGCGCGTGGAGGTAAACACAATCTTATCTCCATTGGGGGAAACAGTAGGCTCGGCATCGTAGCCAGGTTCTTTGGTAAGAGTGTCAATGATGTTGCCTTCTAAGTCCGCTACGAAAATGTCAAAATCTTCGTAAATCGGCCAAACATAACCTTCTTCTTTGCCTGGTTCTGGCGGGCAAGCCTCGCCACCAAGATGCGTAGAACTATAAATTATGGTAGAATCACCTGGTAGGAAATAGCTGCAAGTGGTGCGTCCTAAACCGGTGCTAATCATTTTGGGTTTATTATTAATTAGGTCGTCTTCGGCAATATTAAAATAGAAGATTTGATCGCAATCCATATCCCAGCCACTATAGTTGCTCTGAAAAACGGCCATGCTATTATCAAAACTGAAATAGGCTTCGGCATTATCACCACCACTAGTTAACTGACGAATATTGCTCAGGTGTTTTTCACCTTCGTAAGCCAAGGTAGTTACCGTGGTGTCGGTACTTTCGGTTTTTACCGCAGTTTCTTCGGTAGAGGCATCGGCCGGAGAGCCATTATTACAGGCTACAAATACGCATGAAGCCAAAAGGCTTATAAAAAATTTACTTCTCATTTTTCTCATTTTTTTGAGGAACGGGGTCAAAACCATGTGTTCCCCAAGGGTGACATTTAGATAATCTTTTTATTCCTAGCCAGGTGCCTTTTAAAGGTCCCCAGATATTAATCGCTTGCACGGTGTATTCGCTGCAGGTAGGGAAATGTCGGCAGCTTCCTGGTGTAAGTGGTGATATTGCATATTGATAAATTCTAACCAAAAGGATAAAAGGTAGGCTGAGTATTTTTTTGAGGGTCTGCACCTTAAAGGCTAATGCTATAGGTGCTCCCGTCTTTACCGTCTTTAACTTCTATTCCTGCGTCAGCTAACTTGTCGCGAATGGTATCGCTTAAGCTAAAATCGCGATCGGCTCTAGCTTGTTTGCGCAAATCTAGAAGGATGTTTACCACATCATCTAACCTTTGCCCGCTGCCTTGTGCGCCAATATCCTCCAGTCCTAAAACATCAAAAATAAAGGCCTGCATGCTCTCTTTTAAAAGGCTAAAGTCGCTTTCGCTGAGAGGTGCTTTGGTCTCCCAACTGTTAATAGCGCGGGTGGCTTCAAACAATTGTGAGATTAAGATAGGGCTGTTGAAGTCATCGTTCATTGCAGCATAACTCGCCTTGCGCCATTCTTGTACATTAAAGTCTGTTCCGCTTTGCGCAGATGGCTCTAAACTGGCCAATTTGCGGAAAGCAGCCATTAAACGATGGTAGCCTTTTTCGGCCGCGGTTAGGGCCTCGCTACTAAAATCTAACTGCGAGCCATAGTGGGCTTGCAGCATAAAGAAGCGAGCAATAGTGGGCGCAAATCCTTTCTCTAACTTGTCGGTATCGCCGGTAAAAAGTTCGTGTGGTAATAAGGTGTTACCTGTACTCTTACTCATCCTTTGGCCGTTGAGGGTAAGCATATTGCCATGCATCCAATAGCGTGGTCCTTCGCTGCCTGTTCCGGCTTTATTTTGAGCGATTTCGCATTCGTGATGCGGGAATTTTAAATCCATTCCGCCACCGTGAATGTCGAATTCTGCGCCTAAGTATTTTGTGCTCATCACCGAGCACTCTAAGTGCCAACCAGGAAAACCAATTCCCCAAGGTGAATTCCATCGCATAATATGGCTAGGTGAGGCCTTCTTCCAAATGGCGAAATCGAGGGCACTTTCTTTCTCAGATTGTGCATCGAGTTCTCGCGTTCCACTTATTAGTTCTTCTATTTTTCTACCCGATAGTTTTCCGTAATCGTTGGTCTCGTTGTATTTCTTTACATTAAAATACACCGAACCATTTTTCTCGTAGGCAAATCCTTCTGCTATGATCTTTTCAATCATATCAATCTGCTCTACAATATGACCGGTAGCGGTAGGTTCAATAGTAGGAGGGAAGGCATTAAACTGCGACATTACTCCGTGAAAGCCTAAGGTGTACTTCTGTACAATCTCCATCGGTTCCAACTGCTCTAAACGGGCACGCTGACTAATTTTATCTTCTCCATCATCTGCATCGTTTTCAAGGTGGCCAGCATCGGTAATATTCCGTACATAACGCACTTTGTAACCCAAGTGATTGAGGTAGCGGTAAACTAAATCGAAGGAAATAAAGGTGCGGCAATTACCCAAGTGCACATCACTGTAAACGGTTGGTCCACAAACGTACAGTCCTAAATTAGGTGCGTTCAAGGCGCTAAATTTTTCTTTTTTCCGCGTAAGGGAATTACTGATATATAAGTCGTTTTCCTCGTAAAGTGCCATGGGAATGATAATTACAATTAGGCTCCGAAATGGGTGTCTAGATTGATATAGTCGAGAAAGTCTCTCTTTTTTTCTTCGTCTTGAAAGGCGCCTCCAAACTCGGCCGTTACCGTGCTACTTTCAATGTCGCGAATACCACGAGAGTTAACACAAAGATGTTTTGCGTCCATTACGCAAGCAACGTCGTCGGTGCCAAGGGCATCTTGTAAAGCGGCTACAATTTGCTTGGTTAACCGTTCTTGCACTTGTGGTCTCTTGGCGTAGTAGTCTACAATGCGGTTCATCTTACTTAAGCCAATTACATTACCCTTGGAAATGTAAGCTACGTGAGCGCGGCCTACAATGGGTAAAAAGTGATGCTCGCAGGTGGAATAAACTACAATGTTTTTCTCCACCAACATTTCACCGTATCGGTATTTGTTGCTAAAGGTGCTCGCGCTGGGTTTTCTGTCTGGGTGTAGGCCTCCAAAAATTTCGTTGACAAACATTTTTGCCACACGCTTGGGCGTGCCGGCAAGGCTATCGTCGGTTAAATCTAAACCGAGGGTATCCATAATTTGACGAAAATTTTCTTGGATACTGGCAATCTTATCTTCATTGGAAAGGGCAAAAGCATCTTTCTTCAATGGTGTCTCCATATTGCCGTTTGCAAAGTGCATATCGCCTCTTTCCTCTGGAGAATCTATGGTGTTATCTTTATTCACGTTCTATTTCTTAGGGATTGAGCCTAATAATTTTAAGGCTGCAAAGGTAACACAAAAAGTAGGGAAGGATGTTCATATCTCTGGCTTTCCTAGCAGCGGTTTTTAGCTACGAATGCCTTGTTTATGCGCATCTGCCTAAGCGCAATAAATTTTACGATTAGAGCATGTGAAGACAAGTGGCTCAAAAAAAGAGGCTACCTGAATGAATCAAGTAGCCTCTCATAAAATTTTAATAGATGAAATTTAGTTCATTTCTCCGTCTAAATACGGTGCGCCACTATTGAGAAGAATGCTGTAGAAATTAGAAAGTTCCTTTTCAATTTCGGTAATTTTAGTCTCTAGTGGCAATCTTTCTTGGTTTAAGATGCGTACATTTTTGCGCTGTTCTCCAGTAGGAGCCGAGCTAGTGGAGTAGCTATTCCAAACCGCACTACTTAAGCGATCCATTAGCGATGGGGCTGTTTCAAACTGCAGCTTAGCTTTCAATGCGTCGCCGTTTATTTTACGATCTAGTGAGGCTAATTCCTTATCAATTTTCTGTAAATCATTTAAGATTGTTAAAGGAGCAGATGGCGTGTTTCTCGCCAAGGACTTTAATTGATCACAGCGCTTCTTTAGCTTCGAGTGTAAACTGTTTAAGGCGACAATTTCTCTTCGGATAAATTCAATACTGTCTTGGAAAGCAAGTAGCTTTTCATAAGATTCAGTGGTGAAGGTATTATTATTGAGCCAATTTAGCTTAAAGCTTTCCTTCTGATTGAGTGGGAGTAAGGTGCCATTCTCACTGATAAAAATTTCTACTTGATATTCACCGGGTGCAGCAAAATTTGCGGCAGAAGCTTGGGTGATAGGTTCTCCTTTAGTAGATGCATAACTGCGATTTCCTAAACGACCATCCCAAGTGTAGCGGTTTAGACCTTTTTTAGGACTAGCCGTAAAACGACGCACTTCATTATCTTCTTTATCGGAAATAACGAAAAGTAAATAGCTTTTTTCCTCTTCTTTTTCTGCGCGATATTCCTCTAAATTAGGGTACTTAATGGCAGTCTTGGCTTTTTTAGCCTCGCTTTCGTCTTTCGTTCTTTTCGCGTTCAAAGACTCTTTAAGTTCTTTCAGGTAAAGTGTGAAAATAGCTCCTCTTTCACTATTGGGAGCAGTATAGTAACTGGCGCCCATAAAGCCCTTTTTGCCATAGCCTAAAGGAGAGGCTTCAAAAAACACAAAGGCTGGCTTAATAGGGAAAAGGTAACTGCTATTGGAAAAAGTTTCCTCGTTGTATTGGCGTAAAGGACTGTAATCGTCCATCACATAAAAGCCTCTTCCGAAAGTAGCTAATACTAAGTCATTCTCGCGGCTTTGGATTTCTAAATCACGCACGGCAATGGTAGGTAAGCCTGTTTTTAGTTCACGCCAAGCTGCGCCAGCATTAGCGCTAAAGTGTACCCCAAATTCAGTTCCAATAAAGAATAAATCTTTTTGCACGTAATCTTGACGCATTGCGAAAACTGAACCTCTTTCGGGTAAATCACTATTGATTTTTGTCCAGGTCTTGCCGCGGTCGGCACTCTTTAAAACGTAAGGTTTGAAGTCTCCGTTTTTGTGATTATTAAAAAGCGCGTACACTACATTGTTATCGTATAAATCGGCCAAAACCTGATTAACATAAGTGTTAGCGGGTACACCAGGGAAAGTACCAGACTTGGTCCAGTTTTTTCCGCCATCCTCGCTAATTTGTATTAGTCCGTCATCGGTTCCTACATAAAGTAAACCTTCAACAAGGGGCGATTCATCGAGGGCTACAATATTGCCATAAATCGAGGTAGATTGATCGTAGGCGATAGCGTCAATAGATTGTACTTCACCCATTACCTTTAAAGTGTGACGGTCTATTTGCTGACTTAGGTCGGGTGAAATTACCGTCCAATTATTACCGCGGTCATCACTGCGAAAAACTTTGTTTGCGGCAAAGTATAGTCGCTTGTTATTGTGTGGACTAATTAATAGCGGTGCATCCCAGTTCCAGCGAAAAGCTTTTTCTCCTTTAGCAGGAGAAGGTTTAATGCCCACGCTTTCACCACTTTTTTTATCATAACGAACTAACCAACCGTATTGTGCTTGAGCGTAAATGATATTAGGATTTTTAGGGTCAATCTGACTTTCAAAACCATCGCCAGTATTGGTAACGAACCAATCGGAGTTTACAATGCCGCGCGAATTAATGGTTTGGCTGGGGCCACCCAAACTGAAATTATCTTGGGTGCCACCGTAAATATTGTAGAAAGGTTGATCGTTATCTAAAGCTACTCGGTAAAACTGAGTAACTGGTAAATTGGGTTTGTAATGCCAATTTTCACCATAATCGTAACTTTCGTAAAGACCGCCATCGCAGCCAGCTATTAATTGTCCTGGGTCCTTAGGATTGATCCATAGACAGTGATTGTCTACGTGCTTATTTTTCTCAGGAACACGTTGCCAAGACTTGCCACCATTTTTGCTAATGTGCATATAGGTGTCCATGCTGTAAACCACGTCTGGGTTAGTAGGGTCCACTACTATTTCAACATAATAGTTTCCGCTAGTATTGTAGTCGTCTAATTTTTTGAAAGAAGCACCGCGATCATCTGAGCGATAAAAACCATGTCCTTCTACCATTGCGTAAACCCGGTTGCGCATTTGTTGTGGAATAGCCAAAGAGATTCTGCCCTTGTCACCGGGTAAACCGTTTTTGAGTTCTTGCCAAGTATCGCCATTATCTTCACTTTTGTAGATGGCACTTTCGGGGCCACCACTTACATAAGTCCAAACGTGACGGCGTCTTTGATGCGCGGCAGCGTAAAGAACTGTAGGGTCTTTCGGGTCAAAATGAATTTCGTTAAAGCCAGTGTTTTCGGAAACTTCTAAAATAAGGTCCCAAGTTTCTCCGCCATCAGTGGTTTTGTAAATACCTCTTTCTCCGCCTGCGCTCCATAACGGTCCGTATGCGGCTACATAAACAATGTTAGAATTTTCTGGGTGGACTTTAATCATTCCAATGTGCTCGGAATTTTTAAGCCCCACATTTTTCCACGACTCGCCGCCGTCGCTACTTTTATAAACACCATCTCCAAAAGGAACGGAACGTTGATTATTATTTTCGCCAGTACCCACCCAAACTACATTGGTGTTGTTGGGATCGATAGTAACGCAACCAATAGAGTAGGAGCTTTGGCCGTCAAAAATAGGCTGGTAAGTTGTCCCGTGGTTGGTGGTTTTCCATAAACCACCGCTGGCTGTACCGACGTAGTATTCGTTAAAATTATCTGGGTTTACGGCTAGGTCCGCTATTCGGCCTGAGGTTAGCGCTGGTCCTACTTCCCGAAAGCTGAGTCCGCTAATACTGGTTTTGGATAGGTCTTTATCTTGTGCTGAAAGGCTGGAAACAAGTCCGATAGCAAATGCGAGTACTGTTCTTAACTTCATTTATTCAAGTCTATTTTGATGATTGCTTTGTCGCAATAAATTTTCGCTTCGAATTTATCAAAATTAACTTAGTCTGCACCGCAAATATTTTAAACCAGCGCTTAGACTAAAATTAGGCCTTAGTCTACTTGGGCACGGTCGTAAATAAAAAAACCTCTTACGGCTAGGCAAGAGGTCCTTAATTAATAGTGATGTATTTTAAAATTTATACCCTACCCCAAAAATTACATTTTGGTTTACACTGCTTACGCTGATGTCGTCAATTACCTCGAAGGAATCTCCATTTTCATCAAAACCACGGTAGCCAACTTGGGTATATTCTTGTTGACCGTTAAGATAAGTAATGTTGAAGGTCCAGGGACCGTTTCGGTAGCCAATACCGCCACTGAACGTTTCTAAGTCGGCAACAGTAGTCGCTTTAAATTCTGATTTGTAGGCGCTTTCATCTAGGCGATAACCAGCCCTTAAAAAGAAGTTTTCTAATTTTAGTTCGGCGCCAAGGGCGAAGCTTTCGCGTTGCGAGTTTAATAACTGATCCACTACTGGTTGGTAGTCATTTTGTAAAAGACTTTTTTCAATATTAAAACTTCTTCTATTGGTGTATAAGCGATTGTCGCCTAAGCCTTGTCTATTGTAATCAGCGCTAAGCACTAGCTTTTTCCAAAGTACGCCGCTAATACCTACCCTAAAAATAGAAGGGGTACGCAGACGATAGGAGTACAGGCCGGTTTCTTCTAAAATATCGCTACTGATATTGGTGCCCTCACCTGGCTCTGGCTCTTGTGTAAAACTGGCGTTAATATCTGTTTCGTAAAATTGATTAATGGTGTACCAGCTTGGGCTTTCGTAGGATATTCCCAATCTAATGGTCTCTATGGGCTTATAGATTAAGCCTAGTTTTAAATTAAAACCATTGGCATTTAAATCATTTAGCCTGCGGTAGGTATAACTACTGGCACTGTAGGGCGGGTTGTCGTTGTTTAATAAGTCTTCAGTTATAAACTCCTCTCTACGAAAGTTAAGGCTTGGAAAGCCCAATGATAGTCCATAATAGAACTTAGAACTTTGGTCAATTGCTAATGCAATGTTAGTTTCATTAAAAGATCCAAATTGATTTACCGTGTATTGTACGTCACTATTACTTACCAGTTCTCCGTTAATAAACTCACCGTAGGCATAACCATTTTGCAATATGTTGCCAGTGCTGGAATCGGGTACTAAAAGAAAAGCCTGCCAAGCAGCATAGGCATCATTGCTAATTACGTCTGGGCTTAAACCAGCAGATTCATCCGCCCAATACTCGCCTAGGGTGTATTCATTCCCTGGCCCATTGATACTGAAACTGCGATCGAAGTTGGCTAGTCTATTAACGCTTAAGGCTAAACTAACCCTTGTATCATTACTTGCTCTTAATAAAAAGTTTACCCCGAAGTTTTGAAAAGAAGAGCTTATTTCATTGCTTAATTTTTCACTGCCATAAAAATTGCTAAGGCGAGATGTTTCATTATCAACACCGAAGCTAAAGTTAATGGCGCTGTAGTTATTTACGGCTCCGCTGGCGGGGTTAATGCCAATAGCGCTGGGGTCGTTACCGAGAGAGGTAAAGGCGCCCCCCATTGCGGTGAATCGGGGACTGCCGTTTAAACCTGTTTTACTAAAAAGGGCAATATCATCTACCGTTTGACCAATTGCACTGCTAAAAGCTAGCGTACAAACAATCAATAAACTTAATTTTCTCATTTTTTGATTTTCAATTATCGTCCTCTACCAGAACTACCTCTACTTGAGCTACCAGAACTGCTTCTGCTGCTTCCGCCACTTGAGCGACTAGAGCCACTTGAGCTTCCGCGGTAACTCGATCCGCTGCTTCTGCCTGAGCTAGAGCGAGTGGATGAGCCACGATTAGATGAACCGCTAGGCGTGTAAGTCCTATTGCTTGAGTTACTACCTCTGCTAGCTCCGCCATTAGAATTATTAGAGCGAGAGTTGGTATTCGTCCTAGTGGAGTTATTATTTCGTGGTGCAGTTCTTTGAGACCTTTGCTGAAAGCTATTGTTTCTTTCGCTGCGACTACGAATGTTGGTGTTAGTTCTAGACTGACCTGAGTTCTCTCTACTATTAGAACGTGAAATAGTCTCTGGTGCTCTATTAGAGCTACGCCCCTGATTGGTAGTTGCACCGCGATTAGTAGTGCTTCTGCCGTTTGTTGTGCGAACGTTACTATTTTTGTTCGTTGCAGCTCTTGCCTCATTATAAGTGCTTCTGCTCGCTCTACTAGAGTTTGAAGCAGTACGAGTATTGCTAACTCTTTGAGAAGTTCTCGCACTTCTAGAGTTTACGTTAGCGTTGTTGAAACGGGTACTTCTGCTAGAGGTACTGCCTCTTCTGCCATTAGTTTCATTAGTTTTAAAAGAACGGGTGTTGGCGTAAGCACTGCGTCTAGAGATTCCTGAACGTGAATTGATGTTATAAGAACCATTTCTACCGAAACTTCCTCTTGCTCCCGTATAAATCCTATTACGTCCGTAGCGGAAATCATTGGCTCCTTGGTAAAGACCTTGATTATAGCCAGCCCAATATGAGTTATAAGAATTCCATCCGCCTCCCCAGTAACCAGGGCCCCACTGAGATCTCCATCCCCAGCCAGCATTCCAGCCAAAGCCTGCATTCATTCCCCAGCCGCCGCCGTACCATGGATCGCAGATAGGGTCATAAAAACCCCATGAGTTAAAACGGTAAGGATTGTTCCATCCCCAGCTGTTCCAATAAAAGTTATTGTTTAAGCCAGGATTACGTAGGCCTTGGTTATAGTAATTGTTTACAATAACATCGCCACCATTATTGGCTCTTTGGGTATTCCCCATGTTATCATCTGGGTTGTAATAATCGAACTCCTCTGAATTTTCGTTTTCGTTCGGATTTACATCATTTAAGCTAAACTCTTCACTACTTTGCGCAGTAGAATTAGGAGTTTGTTGAGAAGAAGGGCTTGAATAAATGCCATCCTCATAATTGTTTACCACTGTTTTACTACCACCACAGCCGAATAGGAGCAGTGAAAGTGATATTGATAGACTTCGTAAATTTTTCATGACCGATGCGTTTTTAGGAGTTCGTTAAATATTTAGCTTTGCCGACAGTAATAAAACAAACTCCATACCAAGATACAATTTAATGGCTCAGAAACTAACGAAAAGAGAAGAGGATTATTCTAAGTGGTACAATGAACTGGTAGTTCGCGCCGACTTAGCGGAGAATAGTGCCGTAAGAGGTTCTATGGTAATTAAACCTTATGGCTATGCTATTTGGGAGAAAATGCAAGCGGAGTTGGATTTGAAATTCAAACAAACGGGACATCAAAATGCTTATTTCCCGCTCTTTATACCTAAATCTTTTTTCTCCAAGGAAGCAAGCCACGTTGAAGGCTTTGCTAAAGAATGTGCAGTGGTTACCCATTATCGTTTAAAGAATGATCCAAACGGTGGAGGAGTAATCGTAGATGAAGATGCCAAACTAGAGGAGGAGTTAATCGTAAGACCGACTTCGGAGACTATTATTTGGGACACTTATCGTAAATGGGTGCAGAGCTATCGCGATTTACCCTTAAAAATAAATCAGTGGGCCAACGTAGTACGCTGGGAAATGCGTACCCGCCTATTTCTTCGTACGGCTGAATTTCTATGGCAGGAAGGTCATACCGCACATGCCACCGAAGCGGAAGCTCTGGAAGAAGCTGAAACAATGCTAGAGGTATATGCCAACTTCGTAGAGAACTTTATGGCTATCCCTGTGGTGAAAGGTGTTAAAACTGCCAGCGAGCGTTTTGCGGGTGCTTTGGAGACTTATTGTATCGAGGCCTTAATGCAAGATGGCAAGGCTCTGCAGGCAGGCACAAGTCACTTCTTGGGGCAGAATTTCGCTAAGGCATTTGATGTAAAGTATACTTCTAAAGAAGGTAAAGAGGAATTCGTTTGGGCTACCTCTTGGGGGGTTAGTACTCGATTGATTGGTGCATTGATAATGACCCATTCAGACGATAATGGTTTAGTGCTTCCGCCTAATTTGGCGCCATATCAAGTAGTGATTGTTCCTATTTACCGTGGCGACGATCAGTTTGCTGAGGTATCTGCGAAAGCAAAAGTGATTAAACAAAACTTAGAGAAGATTGGTGTATCGGTTCATTTCGATAACCGCGATACCCACAAGCCCGGTTGGAAATTTGCCGAGTATGAGTTAAAAGGAGTGCCTTTAAGAATTGCAATGGGTCCTCGTGATTTAGAAAACAATACAGTGGAATTAGCGCGTAGAGACACTATGACTAAGGCCGTAGAGCCCATGGAGGGGATTGAAGAGCGGATTAAAACGTTATTAGAGGAAATTCAAGCGAATTTATTTAAGAAGGCTCAGACTTACCAGAAGGAGAACACTCATACGGTAGAAAATTGGGAAGAGTTTAAGTCTACCGTTGCTGCGGGAGGCTTTGTTTTAGCTCATTGGGATGGAACCGCAGAAACAGAGGAAAAAATTAAAACAGAAACTAAGGCTACAATCCGTTGTGTGCCTTTAGAAGGTGATATTCAGGCAGGTAAATGCGTTTATAGTGGAAATGATTCCGCTCAACGCGTGGTTTTTGCCCGGGCTTATTAAGTAGAGTTAAATTTAAGTGTCTGTTAATTAAGTGTTTGAAATAAATTTAAAATAAAAGGCAAATTTTTTTGAAGAGGGGTTTGGAGAAATTAAAAATGCTCTTACATTTGCAAACCCAAAATAAACGGTACACATATGGCCCCTTCGTCTATCGGTTAGGACGTTAGGTTTTCATCCTAGAAAGAGGAGTTCGATTCTCCTAGGGGCTGCAATATAAAAGATATGGCAAACCACAAGTCGGCATTAAAAAGAGTTCGCTCTGACGAAAAGAAAAGAGATTTAAATCGTTACCAGCATAAAACTGCTCGTAACGCAATGCGTATACTACGCTTAGAAGAAGATAAGGCAGTAGCCGAAAAGCGTCTTCCTGAGGTGTTGAGCATGATTGATAGATTAGCTAAAAAGAATATTATTCATTCTAATAAGGCCGCAAACTTGAAATCAAGCCTAACGGTGCACGTTAACGCTATTAGTTAATATTTTTCTCGAACACTTTAAGAGCCTTTCCTATTTGGAGAGGCTTTTTTGTTTACGGACCTTTGTAAAAACAACGTCTTATGATTGCTGAAAACCTAAAAGAACTTTCGAAATCCTTACCAGAAGAGGTGCAGCTAATTGCTGTGTCTAAAACCAAGCCCATGGAGGATTTGGAAGAAGCTTATGCAGCTGGTCAGAGGCATTTTGGTGAGAATAGGATTCAGGAGATGGCTGACAAGTACGAGGCTCTACCCAAAGATATCCACTGGCACATGATCGGGCATGTGCAGGATAACAAAATTAAGTACATGGCGCCTTTTGTGTCTTTAGTGCATGGAATGGACAAGCCTAAACGTTTGAAGGCCCTTAACAAAGAAGCGGCTAAGCAAGATCGTGTGATAGATTGTCTAGTACAAATCCATATTGCCGAAGAAGACAGCAAATTTGGTTTCGACTACGATGAGGCGAAGGCGCTTTTTGAAAAGGATTTAGGTGAGTTATACCCTCATATCAGGGTAAGAGGCCTAATGGGGATGGCTACCTTTACCGACAATGAAGAGCAATTAAAAAGAGAGTTTTCCGGCTTGGCAAAATTTTTCAAAAGCACTCAGGCTGAACTCGGCTCAGAACAATTTGATATTCTTAGTATGGGTATGAGTGGAGACTATGAACTAGCCATAGAGCTAGGTTCAAATATGATAAGAGTAGGTACTAAAATCTTTGGTGCCCGCAATTAAGGCTGTCTTTGTAAACCAATTACTAAGCCGACTACTAGGCTTAAATTCTCTGGGTAATTATTAGTGAAAAAATATCCCTCACTGTAATTATTCCCTGCTTTGAGTTCCTGAATACTGTAGAGAGAAGAATTAGTGCTTACCAATTCCATATACTTTAGCCCAGCATAATACTCTAAAAAAAACAGGCTATTAGTTCTTTGTTGTAGACCAACAATAAACTCATAGCCCAATTCAACATTTAAGTCTTCGATATCTACTGTGCCCAAACGGTATTGAGTATTACCAAAACGATTAAACTCTATCCATTCTTCGCTTTGTGAATAATACTCACTGATGCTATACCTGAGACCATGGCGGAAAGTGAACTTCCTATTACGGCTGCTTGAAAGGTAGATTTTGTGAAAAAGCCCCCCTCTATAAACATAGTTCGCTCCCTGGTAAAAGTTACTGTAGTAGTTGTTAAAATAGTCATTTGTAATGGTTGATCTCAGTCCTATTGCTTGGTTATCAGTAATACCCATCGCTAGGTCGATACTGAGAGCGCCAATCAGTAAATCACTGCCCACCCAGCCTAGTTCCCAGTATCTGACTTTTAAAGAATCTGTATTGAAATATTGAGCCGAGACGGAGCTAACTAATAATAAGCAAAGGGCCAAAAGTGGAATTAGTTTTTTCATAAGGCACTTAGGAAACTTAGTTTTCCATTTTTGTAACGGTATTGTTTTAGCCCGGTTTCCGAAACGGTAATCATTAAATTTCCATTAGGAATAATGTCCACGGCATCAAAATCTTCATCTGCATCTAATAGTTGGATCGATTGCGGGTCGTTTACATTAAAAACCTTCAAGCCTTTGTCGCAGATTAGGAGGGTATCTCCATATAGGCCTAAGCCTTTTGGCTGAATTAAAGCAAAGCTACTTATCAACTCGGGGTTAGTAAGGTCTTTGATATTTATAATGTCTAATTGATTGACTCCACGAGCACAGTTGAAATTATTGGTTTCCGTGCGAAGGGTAACGTAAGCATATTCAGAATTAGCAACGACAGGATCGCAGGAAACAATGTGTCTATAATTGCTAAGTAGTTTAATCGAAGGGGCGGATGCAATGTCGTAAATATACATGCCACTGGTAGTGCCTATAAAGAGAATACTATCACCCAAGGGGAAGATAGTTTCAGCCACGGCATTAACGGGAATAACACTTAATTGCACAGGATTCTCTGTATCATTAAGGCTAAAGACGCGTATTTCGCTATTATGAACCGCGAATAAGTGTCCGTTAGCGACGGCAAAGCGCGCTAGACTTCCTCCTTGCCCAGTTGCTGGACTGCCTATGTTAGTTGAGCTTTCAGAGCTTTCGCAAGAGCTAAAAATGAAGGATAATAAAACAAAGGTTAAGAGCTTTTTCATTTTGATAACCATTTAACGATTACACTATTTTCTGGACGGTCGTTTAAAGAACTGTAGGAATAATATCCACCGTCTGGAGCACTTAGTTCGGGAAATACATTTTTATTGCGATCCACTACTTCTACACCAGTAGTGCTATATTTTATCGCTACTAAGTCCACTGCGTTATCGGCATAAATTATATTATTTAAAATACTGATGTCAATATTACCCGGAATTACGATAAAGCCTAAATTCTCGGGATTGTTGGGGTCGCTATTGTCAATAACGTGGATACCCTCAAACTTCTCGTTAATAAAAAGCAAAGAGTCTTTTATATATATTTTACCGTACTCTCCAATAGTTTGCGGCTCTATAAGCTTGATAGACTTCTCTAAGTCTTCACGCTCCATAATAACTGGTTCGTATTGCGTAGCTATATAATAAACATCGCTCTGATCCTTGGGGTAACAAGCATTTATGCCTACAACAATGAGGCAAAGTATAAGGGGTTTTAGGTATTTCATAAAGGTGACTCTTTTAAGGTTATACGTTAAGATCTAATCTTTAGTTGGCACAAGGGTCAGCGGTTTCGTTTGTAGTAGTCGTAGTTAAAGTCAAATCCAATACGCATAGCTGGCCGGATGCCTTGGAAGTTATCAATTCCCGCAATAAACTCCAATCTAAGAATTTTAAAAATATTATCGAGTCCAAAGAATAACTCAATAAAGGCACGTCGGTCTTTTAAGTGTAAAGAGTTAAAGCCAACCAAGCTATGTATCTTATAAGGGCGAATAAAATTAACCTGTGATAAGAGGGCACCGTCGAAACTATGCTCAAAGTGAAGCTCTATAAATGAGGCGTTGGTGCTGTAATTATAATAAGGCAGACTACTAAACTGTTTAATCATAGCCGAACGCTCGGTACTCGGTTGCAAAAAGAAAACTTGGACTCCATCAAAATGCTGGTAGTCAATAAAGGGAACATTTTCGGCAAGTAAAAAACCACCTACGCTAATGTCAAATTGCGATAAACCAATATTGCCCCAGCGAAAACTGTTTTGTAAACCAAATCTCTGGAAGATATAATTGGTGGAGCTGAAAGCGGTGGGTATACCAGCACGGAAATCGTAATATAATTTAGGTGCTCTTTGTTGTAGGTTTTGCCGGCCTCCATATAAATCCTGAAAACGTTGCCGGTAACGTACTTCGTAAAGCTGTTTAAACTGGTAACTAAAATTGAATTTAAAGCTCAAGGCTTGATGCGCATCGAAACCTTGTGCCGAAATGTTATTGGAGAAATCCTTGTTATTACTGTCGAAGTTGGCATTACTATTTACCAATGACAAGTCAGTATTATTATAGAGGGGATATCGATAAGCGTATTCTAGGCTAGTGCTAATAGCAAGGCCAACACTAGGTTGACTATTAAATTCAAAGGCCAGATAATCTTTACCAAATAGATTGAGATAATTTCGCGCGAGCAGCAAATTATAGGCTGTGTTTAATACTGGTAAAATGGGTTCATCTTCATTAAGCTGTCGGTAGTCTGTACCGCCCTTAAGTTTAAAACTGTGGGCTTTCTTAAAATTAGTATTGTGCACCAAGGTAAAGCTCGGTTTTAGTCTTTGGTCAGCAAAGCCGTAACGCAATTGACTTTCGAGAGACCACTCTTCTTGATTTTGAATATTACCAACTCTAAAAACATATCTACCATAAGGGCCCTCCACAGCATTATAACCTAAACCGCGATAAAAAGCGGGAAGATCTAAATACCAATTGTTTTGACGAAGGGTATAGCCACGATAAAAGTTTTTATACCAGCGAAAGCCCTGTGGGTTTAAGCGGTGACTTCCATACATGCGAAATTGCAGGGCTAAGGGAGGGTTAATTCCCAGGCTATCGTAGTAATTCTGGTACAGCTTTTCAGGACCTTGGCTTTCCCAGTAGCTGGTGTCTAGGTTAAAGTCGTCCTCACTTTGGTGATAAGCTAAGTGATTAAAATCGCTCGTTTTTATCTGATTGGAATATTCAAATTGGGAGAAATCATGTTCGATAAAATAGGCAGCCCGATAGCCAAAAAGATTAAGATGAAGGGCTATATCTTGCTCTAGCAGCTTATACTTGCCATTTTTCCACTGATACTTTTGCACCAGATTGATGCTATCGAGTAATTCCAACTGATTGTTAGCCGATATTTGAAACTGAGTCTCTAGCGGTAAAAACAAAGAGTCTGAAAGCCAAATATTTCCTTGCAGCCCCGGGTATTCAGCATTTTTAGGTTGAAAAGAAACGTGGTATTTCTTGTGGCCATCTGCGTAAGCGGAATCGAGAAGTTGGAAATAATAGATGTTAATACCTTCTTTGCTGAGGGGACTAATAAAGCCACGGTCGAAGGTTTCATTAAGATAAATGCGCTTCTGCAGAAGACTATAACCATAGCCTGGCAATTGATGCCAGTTTGGAACGGGTAAATGTCCTGCCTCCCTTTTTAAAAGCACGTCTTGTTTGTAATGGAAGTCGTCGAAGTACTTAGCTTCAATAAGTGCTTGGCTGCGATAAACGACCCCCGTGTCATCTTTATCGGGGATTACCACGCCAGAAATAGGCCAAATAGAATAGGGGACATTAAAGATCTGCGCATAGCAATTTTCAGAAAATATAGCGGAATAATGCTGGAATTGCTGAAAGTTTGCCGCTCTATATTCCACCGCTTTAATAATCTGCCAGGGCGGTTTGTTGGATGCATCTTGCCCCAGCAAAAGAGGGGGAAATAAAATGCAAATTGCTATGCTGCGAAGCCATCTTTTCATACTAGTGCAAAGTAAAGCTATATCTTTAAATTTGAGTTCACCGTAAAATTAGTTCTTATACCTTTTTTTAAGGGGGCACTCGAGCATAGCCCCCGAATTAGTGCAGACTATTGGAGGAAAGAGAGGCGCGTAAGGCCGCTTTCCATAAGAGTTCTAAAGGGTTTTTCCAGTATCAGTAAAAACTCTGGCTTTTGCCTGTTTACTGTAGCCTGCTAGTTTAGCCTAAGCCAGACTAGTTTTTTGTTCTTCTTGAAAATTTAAGATGCTAATTTATAGTCTAAACAGGTTTTTAGTAAGCTTCGGTCAAAATGATTTATTGACGTAACTTTGTCCTATGTTCTGCGTCATTGATATTGAATCGAGTGGTGGCCCTTTTGGAAAGGAAGCCATGATAGAAATTGCGGCCTTTCGCTATGATGGCGAAGAAATTGTTGATCAGCTTATCAGCTTAGTTCATCCACACCGTGGAGTGCAGCCTTATGTAGCTAAAATGACGGGCATCACTGATAAAATGCTTTTGCGAGCACCTCGCTTTCATGAGGTGGCTAAGCGTTTGATAGAAATCACTGAAGACGCGGTTATTGTTGGCCATAACGTTGATTTTGACTATCGCATGTTAAGGCAAGAATTTGCGCGCTTGGGCTACGCCTTTGAACGAAAAACCCTTGATACTATTAAGCTTGCGCAAGAGCTAATACCCAATTTAAAAAGTTACGGTTTAGATAAGATGTGTGATGAACTAGGGCTAAACCGCACGAATAAGCATCGCGCCGAAAGTGATGCCCGCGCTACCTTAGAATTATTTGAGATTTTACGGGAAAAAGATCGTCAGAAAGGCATCAGTTCTTTCGAGCAAAGTATTTCAGAAAACGATTACCTCAAAGACAAAATTAACGACTTACAACGTTCGATAAAGCATAACCGAGGCTTGTTTTACCTTTATGATCGTCACGGTAAATTATTATACCTAGGGGCTTCAGATAATATCAAAGCTTCTGTAAATCGTTTGTTTCTCAGTAGCTCGGTTAAATCTCAAAAACTACAAGAAGAAGTACATAGCTTAAAGATTGAACCAGTAGGTAATTGGCTAATTGCCAAGCTTAAACGAGAGTCTGAGCTTACCGAGACGAAGCCGCCTTTTAATACGCTGAGCACTAGTAAAGAGAAGTATGGCATTTTTGCCGATAAGCGTGAAAATCCGCCACATTTAAGCCTTATGCCCTTAGCTGATGCGGGTAAGAAAAAACCTTGGCTTTCCGTATCCAACCTTAAGTCTGGTGAGCGTGCTCTGCGAATGTATCAGCGCTTAGCTCGTGGCAAGAAGGGAGAGGTAGTGCGCAATATCTTAGATGAGTTTCCTGAAAATGCTCTGTTCCGCGGCAGAGGTCGCAATAGTTCCGAAAATGCGGTTTTTGTGGTACGCGACTCTAAACTATGTGGTTATTACTATTTTAAGCTTAACGATCAAGTAGCACATGCCGAGAGGGTGGAGAAATTAATGACCACCATCGATAGCGCTGAGAATTACAATCAAGCTCTGAAGCTGGGAATTCTCACCGGGGAGTTTGTCTTGGTGAAAAACTAGAATAGCTTGAGGCCGAGGCAAAGCATTATTTGTTGAGTGCTAATATCCGCCTCATAATTACTATCCTCAATAATTACTGCGTTGGCCCAATCACCCAAACCTGCTTCGTAGCGCAAATCAATAAAAAGCTTATTAAACTCAGCACCTAAGCCTACCTGATAGCTAAGGCTAGCAATTTGGAGGTCATCATTCAGATTACCAGAAACATCATTAAAGTTAGCACTAAAAACTGGGCCTCCCATGATGCGCACGGGGCCAAGTTCTAGGCCTAGTAAAACGGGTAGATTGACGCGACTAAAGCTCAGGTCAATACTTTTAGGCGGGACATTTGCCGCATTAAATGAAGCGATGGCGGACTGGTTAATTTGCGAAAAGTATAGTTCGCCTTGCACAAACAATGCCGCTAGCTTTAGGCGAGCATAGGCCCCTGCTTGGTAACTTATTTCGGAATCATCAGTTTGTAAATCGCTAATGGTGGCGCTTGCTTGAAAATTTTCGATTTGAGGATTAGAAAGGTTAATCCCAGCTCTAAGGCCAATGTCTAATTGAGCGCTAGCGCTGTAAGTTAGTAAAAGGCTGAAAGCAAAAATTAGTCTTCTCATATTAACCGTTTAAATATTTTACTGTGTTCTTGTAGATTCTCTCTTCTAAGTTAGCGTCGTCATTCCAAATAAATTGTTCTCCCGTTATAGCTTCAAACAATTCTTGGTAGCGTTGTGATACAGATAATACAAAATCTTCGGTCATTTCTGGCACAGATTGACCTTCTTTGCCCTGAAAGCCATTTTCCATCAGCCACTCCCGCACAAATTCTTTGCTTAACTGCTTTTGTGCCTCACCTTTAATCAATTTCTCATGATAGCCTTCTGCATAAAAGTAACGGCTACTATCGGGCGTGTGAATTTCATCAATTAGTATGATTTCGCCCTGGGCGTTCTTACCAAATTCATATTTGGTATCTACTAAAATAAGGCCTCTTTTAGCGGCCATTTCTTGCCCTTTCTTAAAAAGCTTACGGGTGTAGTCTTCTAAAACTAGATAGTCTGCTTCACTAACAATGCCTAGTTCCAGTATAGCTTCTCGGCTAATATCTTCATCGTGAGTGCCGATGTCGGCTTTAGTGGTAGGGGTAATGATAGGCTTGGGAAAAGCCTCATTTTCTTTCATGCCTTCTGGTAAAGCGATGCCGCAAAGTTTACGTAAACCAGATTTATAGGTACGCCAAGCGTGCCCGGTTAAATAGCCGCGGATTACCATTTCCACTTTAAATGGACTGGCTAATTGGCCCACGGTTACCATTGGGTCGGGTTGAGCGATTTTCCAATTTGGCACCAAATCGGCCGTAGCGTCTAAAAAGTAATTAGCAATTTGGTTAAGCACTTGTCCCTTGCCGGGGATGCCTTTCGGGAGCACTACGTCAAATGCAGAAATCCTATCACTAGCAATCATCGCCAAGAGATTGTTACCAAGGCTGTACACATCTCTTACCTTCCCCTTATATAAATTGGTTTGTGTGGGGAATTCGAAATTAGTCTTTACTAATGTTTTCATGCTTTATATCTTCTTTATCGTAAGCTCTAATAATTTCTTTTACCAGTTGGTGGCGAATCACATCATCTTCATCTAAAAAGACTTTGGCAATACCTTTAATATTTCCTAAAATTCGCAGTGCTTCTTTTAATCCCGAAGCTTGCTTACGCGGAAGGTCAATCTGACTAACATCTCCGGTAACTATAAATTTAGCGCTTGCGCCCATACGCGTTAAAAACATTTTCATTTGACTGCGCGTGGTGTTCTGTGCTTCATCTAAAATCACAAAAGCGCGATCAAGTGTTCTTCCGCGCATAAAGGCTAGAGGTGCGATTTGAATAGTGCCACTTTCTAAATAGAAAGCTAATTTCTCGGGCGGGATCATATCACGCAGGCCATCGTATAAAGGCTGCATGTAGGGGTCCAATTTTTCCTTTAAATCACCCGGTAAGAAACCTAAGTTTTCACCTGCCTCTACCGCTGGTCGAGTAAGGATGATTTTTTTAACCTCCTTGCTTTTTAGGGCAGCAACCGCCAAGGCAACGGCGGTATAGGTTTTACCAGTTCCGGCCGGTCCCACAGCAAACATAACGTCATTGGTTTCCATAGCCTTAATCATACGGCGCTGATTAAGAGTGCGGGCACGAATAGCCTGACCATTGGTTCCATGCAAAATTAAGTCTACACTACCTTTTTCATCACGCTCTTCCTTCATTTCGTCTTTCATAATGCGATCTACCTGATTTGGACTTAAGGAGTTGAAGCGATTAACATGCGCTATCAACTCGGCTATTTTTTCTTCAAAACGAGCCATCTCAGTCTCTTCACCATTGACTTTTATTTGATCGCCACGCGCCACAATTTTTAGGGCAGGGAAATAAGTTTTGATTATATTGAGGTAGCGATTATTGGCGCCATATACCTCAATAGGATCTACTTGGTCTACTCTTACAATTTTTTCACTCAAGCTTATAGCTGCTTTTTACGGACCAATTAGGGTCTCTGATTGTATCTAAATTTGAATTACAAAATAACAATAAAAAGCTTGTTTGTTCTAGTATCCTTTAAAGGATCTAATTTTATAAAGGCTGATTATTTTTTAGGAGCCTAGCTTAGCGGCCCGACATCTTTTTAAAAAAGCCGTCTTCGCCGCGATTCCTCTAAGGTTTAAGTCTTTAAATATGGGTCGGATTAGTTTTGTTCACAGGCTATCGTCTTTAAAATGAAACCTTTTAATGTTTTCTGAGAGCTTATCCTTGCATTGGATAAAAATCTGAGGCTATAAATTAACATCGCACTTAGGTGATTACCTTTGCATGAGTTTATGCCTATAATTACCTTAACATCCGACTACGGGACTAAAGATCCATATACAGCCATTGTAAAAGGTGTTTTGTATCAGGATCGAGATAATCTTGTGCTTTGCGATATTAGTCACGATTTGCCCCCAGGCGATATTGTGGAAACTTCTTTTGTAGTAAAAAATAGCTTTACAAGCTTTCCCAAAGGCACGGTACATTTAATCCTTACCGCAGAAAACAGCCCTAGCCAAAAGTGGTTGGTAATGCAATTGGATGGACATTATTTTGTTGCCTCCGATAATGGTGTTCTCACTATGATAGCCGCGGGCTATAATCCGCAGAATTTGGTTTTTCATCAAATTAAAATAGGAGAACAGCGCTCTACTCAATTTCCCGGTCGCGATTTTTTAGCGCGAGCAGCGGCCCATTTGGCCAGTGGTGGCGCCCCTTCTTTATTGGGTTCTAAAACTGCTCACGAAGATTTAGTGAAAGGAGGTAGCTTAAGAGCAACGGTCGATCATCAGCGCAAGCAAGTAAAGGGACACATTATTTTTATAGATAATTATGGCAACCTTATTACTAATATTGACTCCAAGGATTTGCAAGAAGTGTTTAAGAGTAAGGCTATTGAAATTAACTTACCGCGAAATCGATCGCTAAAGCGCATAGCCGTTGGTTATCACGATAATGCTCAAGATGGTGTGTTAGCCCTTATTAATTCTTTAGGTTTGCTGGAAATTGCTTTTCGTGATGCGCAGAGTAAGGAAATAAACGGCGCTAATAGCCTCTTAGGTTTAGGGATGTTAGATACTATAATAATAAGCTACACATGATTACGAGAATCGTGAAAATGACCTTCAAGGCGGAAGAAATAGATAATTTCTTGGCAAATTTTGAAAAGCACAAAGCGCAAATTCGGGCTTTTGAAGGTTGTGAAAAATTAGTATTGTTGCAGGATAGGCAAAACCCAAAGGTATACTTCACTTACAGTTGGTGGCAAAAAGGCTCCAATTTGGAGGCTTATCGTCACTCTGATTTATTCCAAGGAGTATGGGCTTATACCAAAAGCTTATTTGCGGCCAAGCCTGAAGCGTGGAGTACCGAACAAATAGAATCTTTGTAAATGTTTTCACTTATAAAAAAAGAAGTACGAAGCTTCTTTAGTTCCATTGTTGGCTATTTGGTGATAATGGTATATCTCCTTATCAATAGCGTTTTTCTTTGGTTGTTCCCTGGGAGCTTCAATATGCTCGATGGCGGATATGCCTCCATTGGTAATTTATTTATGATTTCCCCTTGGGTCTTCCTATTTCTAATTCCTTCTATCAGTATGCGCATGTTTGCGGATGAGAAAAAAGCGGGTACCATGGAGTTATTGCTAACCAAGCCCATTACCGATATTCAAATTGTACTAGCAAAATTTTGGGCGGGCATGCTCTTGCTTTTTTTAGCTTTACTTCCTACCTTATTATACTATATAAGTATTTACCAGCTGGGTGCCAACCCGGGCAATATTGATAGCGGCGGAAGCTTTGGCTCCTACATCGGTCTCTTGTTTTTAGGGGGAGCATTTTTAAGCATTGGATTGTTTGCCTCCGCTCTCACGGATAATCAAATTGTAGCCTTCTTGCTCGCCATGTTTCTTTCTTTCTTCTTGTATTATGGTTTTGAGCAAATATCTGAGTTTGCCTTATTCGGCAGCCTCGATCTCCTAATTATTAAACTGGGAATAAACGAACATTATTTATCCATGAGTAGGGGAGTGATTGATAGTCGCGACCTCTTTTATTTTATTGGACTGATTGCCATTTTTATTGCGGCAACACGATTGGTAATTCAAAGTAGAAAGTGGTAATGAATAAAAAGAGTAGAGATTTAAGCCGTTTTGCCCTTTTCATAGCCATCGTTATTTTGGTGAATATTATTGGGGGACTAAAGTTTTTCCGCATAGACCTTACCTCAGAAAAGCGCTATACCCTTTCGGATGCAACCATAAACTTATTGGAATCTGTGCAGGATGTAATGCTGGTGAAGGTGTACTTAGAGGGTGACTTCCCCGCGGGTTTTCAGCGCTTAGAAACAGAAGCGAAGCAAATGTTAGATGAATTTAGAGCCTATAATCCTAATATTCAGTACACTTTCATAGATCCGAGTAATAACGAAACGGAGGAAGAAACAAATGAGCTGTACAAGCAATTACAGTTTAAAGGATTAAAGCCTTATCAGCTGAGCATCAAGAATAATGATGGCAACTCGGTAAAAACTATTTTTCCGGGAGCGGTCTTAAACTATGGCGAAAAAGAAGCTGCTGCTCTTTTGCTTTTAGATCAATTGGGGGCTGTGCCCGAAAAGCAGATTAATAATAGCATTGAAAACTTAGAGTTCACTCTCGCTAATTCTATCCGTAGTTTGGTTTCCGATGATAAACCTCTAGTGGGCTTCTTGCAGGGCCACGGTGAGTTAGGGCCGCGCGAGATAGCAGATTTTGCCAAAAGCATTAGCGCCAATTATCGGGTAGATTTATTCAATATCCGCGAGTTTAAATCTGACTCATCTGGCGCAAGCATAAACCTAGCGGAGCAGCAAGTACGCATGAATCGTTTTGATGCTTTGATTATTTCCAAGCCGCAAAAAGCTTTTACCGATTTAGATAAATATTTACTGGATCAATTTATAATGAATGGCGGGAAAACCCTTTGGTTACTCGATGCAGCGGCGGCTTCTATGGATAGTCTTAGTGCCGCTTCACAGTTTATGAGCTTACCTCTTTTTGATCGTCTGCAACTAAATGATTTACTGTTTAAATACGGCGCACGGGTAAATACCGACTTAGTGACCGACTTGGTTGCGGCAGGAGTAAGTGATCAAAAGAAAATTCGCCCTTGGGTTTATTTTCCCATGGTAATGCCACAGGTTAGTCACCCGATAGCCAAAGATCTTAATGCCGTTTGGCTGCGGTTTGCAAGTTCCATTGATACCGTAATTGCCAGGGGAATTAAAAAGACAGTCTTATTAAAGAGTTCGCCCTATTCGGCTCGCTTAGCAACTCCGCATATTGTATCTTTAGCAAAGCTTTACAATCCGCCACCCCGCGGTCAATTCCGCGAATCGGGTGTGCCTTTAGCCGTGCTTTTAGAAGGAAAGTTTACTTCGGCTTTTAAAAACCGTTTAAGCCCGAAGGCAGAAGCGGGACTTTTAAAAACTAAAGAGGAAAGTAGCCAAAATCAGATGTTGGTTGTGGCAGATGGAGATATTATTCTCAATCAGTTTAATGTGGTTAATCCGAATATCCCCAAAGGGGCACCGCTGCCTTTAGGTTACGACCAGTATACCAATACGCAGTATGGAAATAAAGATTTCTTGGTAAACTCTTTAGACTATATGCTCGATGATCAAGGACTGATAGCTATTCGCTCACGTGAGCTGAAGATTAGGCTTTTAGATTTAGAAAGGGTGAAAGAAGAGCGGCTCTTTTGGCAATTGATAAACACCTTAATTCCGGCAATATTAATCGTTTTAATGGCCGCGGTAAACACCTGGTGGCGCCGAAAGAAATACTTAAAAAGTTAAAATGAAAAAGAACCTTATATACTTAGTTACATTCATCATTTTGCTAGCTCTAGCTGGATGGCTAGTGAGTGAAAATACGGGAAGTAGTACCCTAGAGGGGCCAAAGAATTATTCTTTTTCAATAAAGGATACGGCGGCCGTAACTAAAATTGTACTGAGTGATAAAACTCCTGCCAAAACAGTTTTAACTCGAGAGGGTGGCGATTGGTTGGTGAACGGTGAATATCAGGCAAGAAGAGACGCGATAGAGATTATCTTGGAAACGATGTACCGTATGGAGATGCGCAACTTTGCGACCAAACGTTTAAAGCCAGAGATAATTAGAAACTTAGATGTTTTTGGCAAAAGGGTAGAGGTGTATCAAAGCGGTGAATTATCAAAAACCTTTATCGTTGGTTTGCCAACCCACGACGAAATGGGCACTTGGATGATGATTGAAGGAGCAGATGCTCCCTATGCCGTTCATATCCCAGGCTTTAATGGTTTTCTTTCCAGTCGGTTTTTTACCGAAAGCTATCTGTGGAAGCGTAGAGATTTAGTGCGTATAAACCCTCGCAATATAAAAGAGGTAGAAGTTATTTTTCCCGATTCTCTGGCGGCAAGTTATACGATGAGGGTATTTTCGCCCGATAGTATTTACATGGTTCGAGCCAGTGACGGTCAGGTGGTTCCAAATATTTCTATGGCCAAGGCACGCATGTTTTTAGGGGCTTTTAGGAATCTATCTTACGAAGGTGAGATTATACCTTCAGACCCCATATTTGCCCGCAGAGATTCATTATTGTCTAGCACTCCCGCTTTTACCATTATGGTGAAGAATACAAACGGAAAGCGTCAAGGCTTTAGTGCCTATAAGATTAAAGCACAAGCTCAGACCATTGATTTTGAAGATCCCAGCACTTTTTATGACGTAGATAGGCTGCATGGCTTTATTAATAATGATCGCATGGTACTGCTGCAGTATTATGGCCTACGTAAGGTAATTAAGCCTTTATCCTATTTTACAAATTCTGAATCTTAAATTTGTTGATGGGCAATATTAGGCAGCAATGTTTATACCTATATTTGCCCTTTAATTTTAGCATCTAATTGTTATATCTATGAAATTCATCGTTTCAAGCGGAGACTTACTAAAGCAACTGCAAATTGTGGGAGGCGTATTAAACAATAATAATACCCTCGCTATTTTAGATAACTTCCTTTTTAGTCTTAGTGGATCTAACTTACAGATTATGGCCTCTGACCTTGAGTCAACCATAAGTGCAAGTATGGTAGTGCAGGGCGATGAAGACGGTGTGGTGGCTATTCCGGCCCGTTTACTTTTAGATGGTTTAAAAGCACTACCTGCACAGCCGGTAACTTTTACTAGCGATGAGTCGAGCAGCACCATTGAGATTAGTTCCAATGATGGACGCTACAGTCTAGCTTATGTTTCTGGCGAGGAATTCCCGCAGTTACCAGAAATGGAAGACGTAAGTACTACTGCTATTAAAGGTGAAATTCTAGCGACAGCGATTAACAAAACATTATTTGCTGCTGGTAACGATGAACTTCGTCCGGTAATGTCGGGTGTATTTTTCCAATTTACCAATGAGGGTTTAACTTTCGTTGCCACAGATGCTCATAAATTAGTGCGCTATCGTCGTTTAGATTGCACTACCGATCATACGGCTGAATTTATTATGCCGCGTAAACCTTTAACCATATTAAAGTCTACACTAAGTAGCTTGGGTGATGAGGTTAAGGTGGTTTACAACGATACCAATGCCAGCTTTGAATTTGATAATATTGTTCTTACATGTCGCTTAATCGACGGTAAATATCCTAACTACGAGGCAGTTATTCCTAAGGAAAATCCTAATGTGCTTAAAATTGAGCGTACCAAGTTTTTAGGAGCAGCCAAAAGGGTGGCGATTTTCTCAAACAAAACAACTCATCAGGTAAGGCTTAAAATTGCTGGTATGCAGTTAGAGCTATCTGCAGAAGATATAGATTTCTCTAACAAGGCCGATGAGCGTTTAAACTGTGAGTACAGTGGCGAGGATATGGCTATTGGCTTTAACTCACGCTTCCTGACCGAGATGCTTTCGAACTTAGAGTCCGATCAGATAAACCTAGAAATGTCAGCTCCTAACCGTGCCGGTATTATTTTACCAGCCGATAGTTTAGAAGATGGCGAGGACATTCTTATGCTGGTTATGCCAGTTATGATAAACTCCTAGCAAAAGCCTATGGCGGTTTTAGTAGTTGGCGATGTGCATGGCTGTTACTATACCTTAAAATCTTTGGTAAAGACTTACTGGAACCCAGAAGAAGATAAGCTGGTAATGGTAGGCGACTATATTAATAAAGGTTCTTTCTCAGCCAAAGCCTTTCACTATTTATTAAAGAAGAGACGTGAATACCCCAGTCAAGTTTTTTTATTACGCGGTAATCACGAGCAATGGTATTTAGATTCTTATCAGAAGAAGCCTAAAAACCCTTCTTACTTAGAAGTGCTGCAGGAATTTATTGAGATGGGTTATAAAGAAAGCGAGGTGGCTAGTTTAATGCGCCTCTTGCCCTTGAGCTGGGAAAACGAAAATTTATTGGTGAGTCATGCTGGTCTAGCTCTGGAAGCAGAGGATCCCTTTGATATTAATAGTTCGGATAATATTTTGGTTAATCGCAAACCATTGAAGCTACTGCCTAAGTTTCAGGTAATTGGCCACAATGTAGTAAGAGGTGATAAGCCACTATATCGTCCCAAGGAAAATGCTTGGTATATTGATACTGGTGCCTGGACTGGCTCCAAATTAAGTGGATTACGCTTTAGTGCCGAGCGGCAACACCCAGAAATTATTCAAGTAGAAGTTGATCCAAGAGATCAGAAATAGTCACGCTCAGGTAATAAGAAAACCTTGACGAGTATCCGATCCTTTGCTCTTTTAGTTTCATGCCTCTAACCTTTATATTACCTTTGAGATTACAATAGAAAATATCTCAAGAATATATTATGGAAAAAGGTTTTTATAAAGTTCCCGCAACCATTAATGAGCCTATTAATGACTATCGACCGGGCAGTAAGGAAAGAGCAGAAGTGCAGGCTGAGTATGATAAGATGTGGTCGGAAACGATTGACATCCCTATGGTTATTAATGGTGAAAAAGTAAGCACGGGTAACACTATGCGGGTTCTACCACCACATGATCACGCTCACGATGTGGGTTCTTTTCATTTAGGCACTAAAGATCACGTACACCAAGCCATTAAGGCATCACTAGACGCTAAGGAAGCATGGGAAACTATGGCGTGGTCTAATCGATTAGCAATCTTTATGAAAGCAGCTGATTTAGCGGCGGGACCTTACCGTCAAAAGCTAAATGCTGCTACGATGATTGCCCAGAGTAAAACTATCTTCCAAGCAGAAATTGACGCTGCGTGCGAACTGGTAGACTTCTTACGCTTTAATGTACAGTATGCCACCGAAATTTATGAGGAGCAGCCTTATACTCATTCGCACAGTGCGATTTGGAATAAAGTAGATTACCGTCCTTTAGAGGGATTTACCTTTGCGATAACACCTTTTAACTTTACGGCAATTGCTGGAAACCTGCCTGCCAGTATGGCGATGATGGGTAATACCGTAGTTTGGAAACCCTCTTTAAGTCAAATTTACTCGGCTAAAGTAGTGATGGATCTTTTTGAGGAAGCAGGAATGCCACCGGGTGTTATTAATATGATTTTTACTGATCCGCAGGAAACTGCCGATATTGTATTTGGCCATAAAGGTTTTGCCGGTTTACATTATACCGGTTCCACCACTGTGTTTCAGAATATTTGGACAGAAATTGGTAAGAATATCACCAAGTATCGCACCTATCCTCGCATAGTAGGGGAGACAGGCGGAAAGGATTTTATAATGGTGCACAAATCATCGCACAGTAAGCAGGTAAGTACTGCTTTGGTGCGCGGTGCTTTTGAATTTCAAGGACAAAAGTGCTCTGCCGCTTCTAGGGCTTATATACCGAGTAATTTATGGCCAGCAGTTAAAGAAGAGATGCTAGCAGATTTATCAGACATCAAAGCAGGTTCACCGCGCGACTTTGAGAATTTCTTTACTGCAGTGATTCACGAAAATTCTTTCGATAAACTGGCCTCTTATATTGACGGCGCTAAGAAGGATGCCGATGCCGAAATTATAGCAGGTGGAACTTACGATAAGTCGAAAGGCTATTTTGTAGAGCCTACCGTAATCCTGGCCAAGAGTCCTAAATATAAGACTATGGAAGAGGAGTTATTCGGACCGGTTCTTACAATTTACGTATATCCAGAAGACGAATACGAGGAAACTTTGAAATTGGTAGATGAAACCTCTCCCTATGCCTTAACGGGTGCTTTATTTAGTAATGACCGTTATGCTTTAGAAGTGGGTGTAAATGCACTGCGTAATGCCGCAGGTAACTTCTATATTAATGATAAACCAACTGGAGCCGTAGTTGGTCAGCAGCCCTTTGGAGGGGCCCGTTCTTCGGGAACCAATGATAAGGCCGGTTCTAAACAAAACCTTTATCGCTGGGTAAGCCCACGCTTAATCAAGGAAACCTTTGTTACCGCAACCGATTATAAGTATCCTTTTATGGCTAAGGACTAGTCAAAATTGTACCTTATTTTACTGAAAGGCCGCTCTCGAGCGGCCTTTCTTAATCTTAAATTAACATTTAAGTGTCTGTAAATCAGCTGTGATTATATTTTTACACCAGCAATGTTACCTCTATGTTAACAGAATGTAAATATTTTCATATATTTGTAGGGTAGAATCTAAAGCTTGAAGACATGAAAACGATGATTAATTTAGTAGCAGCAGTATTTTTGATGGCATTTGGTGCTCAAGCACAATCTACTTCAGTTTATGAGAAAGTTGGTGATCAGATAAAGGTAACTCGATATTTTGAAAATACAGATCAAGTAAAAGAGGTAGGGTTTTTCAAAGACGGAAAATCACACGGTCAGTGGACCGAGTATAGCGCTAATGGTGACATTAGAGTGGAAGCTACTTATGTAGAAGGACAGAAAGAAGGCGCTTGGTTTGTTTGGTCTGAAGACCGCAAAACTTTACACGAGGTAAACTATGAGGCTAATAGTATTGCAAATCACCGAGAGTGGTCCTTAGCTCAAGAAAATCTACGAGTAGAGAAATAAAATTTCATTCAATCTTATTTTAGAAAAGGCGTGGTGTTTATACATCACGCCTTTTTATATTTGTAATCTATGATAAGTGTAATAAGTCCAGCGAAGACCCTCGATTTTTCTAGTGAACTACAAATTGGTTCTAAGGAGAAGCCCATTTTTTTGGGTGAGGCAGAAAAGGTTAATTATAAGTTACGCGGCTTCAGTGCTAAAAAGCTCATGAGCTTACAGAGTATTAGTGAGAATCTCGCTCAGCAAAACTTTCAGCGTAATCAAGATTGGTCGGCAGACGACATAATGCAGGGGAGGCAGGCAGTTTTAGCCTTTAAGGGAGATGTTTACCTAGGTCTCGAGGCCGAGCATTGGTCTGAAGAGGATATGGCTTTTGCCCAGGACAAACTTTTTATTTTATCGGGTTTATATGGCTTGCTAAAACCACATACGGCTATTTTACCTTATCGCTTGGAGATGGGAACTAGTATGGGGGTCGCTCGGAAAAAGAATCTCTACGAGTTTTGGAAGCAAAGTTTAGCAGAGTACTTTAAAGAAAACATTTCTAAGGAGGAAGTTATCGTAAACTTGGCTAGTCAAGAGTATTTCAAGGCTCTGCAAACCGCTAAGATTCCTAACTCCATTCTTAACGTAGAGTTCAAAGATTATTCGAAGGCTAAGTATAAAGTGATTTCGTTTTTCGCCAAAAAAGCACGAGGAATGATGGCTAATTTTATTATCCAGCACCGAATTAATAGCACAGATGAACTAAAAGAGTTTAACTTAGCGGGATACTACCTTGATGAAGATGGTAGTGATGATACAAACCTCGTATTTTTAAGAGATAAACAATCATGAGAAACTATAGCTCTGCCCTACTTTTGGTAGCCCTACTTTTCGGATTAAGTGTAGACGCACAGACTAAAAGGACAAAGTATTACGAATTTGGAATTGGAATTGGTACTTTAAACATGACCAATGAAATAGCTAACTCTAATAGGGTTAATGCGATTTTCGCTGAGATGGATGCGCAAATTTCGGTTTTTGCTAAATTTCATGTTAATGATTGGTTCGGTTTAGGAGGTGAAATATCTTACGGAAGTCTGGGCGCAGCGGATGTGAACCATGATAACTTTAATCGCGGTTTTAGCGTAAATACTAGCTTATTGACGGGTAATATATTCACCGAGGTTCATCTTATCCGTTTCGGTAAATATCACTTAGATCAGAAGCACAGTATCTTTTTAAAAGGGGGCATCGGTGTAGCCGGTTGGAACCCAGAGTTAGAGATAAGCGGCTTAGTGCCAGATAATGTTGATATTGAGACCGATGCCTATATTGGTATGAATCGGTTTTTTGGCATTGGAGCAAAATACCGTGTTTCCTATAATAGCATTATTACGGCTGAACTGCGCTACAGCACTGTAGGAGGAGATACGATGGATGGAATACTTATTACAGCTCCAAACCATATCAGTGATAATGATAAGTACTGGGGTTTGATGTTTAGCTATTCTTACGCGATACTCTAAAACTGTCTTTCATAGGCTCCTATATCGGGTAAGCCATTAAAGTTTCTACTTAAGCCCAAAATATCAGTGGGCACAATAAAGCCATCGGTGGTATTACCTTGGTCCACCATTTGACTGAGGCTATCTAATTGGTAATTGTTTCTCGCAGGATTCACGTAATCTACCGTATTGTTTACCAGAATATTGATAAAACGTGCGTCGCTAATATCAAAGCCACGCTCCTCGATGTCATTGCTTAATTTTAGCTGAGCATGGTTAAACTGGTATTCGAACAAAGTACTTTCATCTTGCACAAATTGCAGCTCTTGTTCATTTACCCCATCTATAATACAATTACCAAAATAGGCGCTTTCTAGACTTCTGTTAATCCTTTGTATTTGCCCATTGGCATCTTGGAACTCCAGAAAGTTACTAAGTACTACGGTAGCTTCTTGTCGTGTGGAGAGATTCCAATAGTTAACAAAACTACAATGCTTGAAATCGTAGTTCCCGCCAAAGGCATAGAAGCCATAAAGTCCTTGATTGGCAATTACTAAATTCTCGGCAGAGATATTAGCGTAGCCCGCATAAAGTCCTGTACGCGACGAATTAAGTATATAGGAATTGGTAATCCGCAGCTGATTGGGGAAAATCGCGCTATCACATCTCAAACCATTAATGGCATTCTTGATCACCAGATTATTGATTTCCGCCCTACCGCCTTGTCCGATATATAAACCTCCTAGTAATCCACCCCATTGGCCCGGTACTTCCTCGTAAAAGGGTTCTAAACGATCACCACTAAAGGTAACCGAATCCCCTTGGCCAGGTAGGGCGTTAGAAGCTACTTTTAAAATACCACTGCTAAATACCCAAAGTCCGCTATTTTCATGAAAATGGACATCTGCCCCAGGAGCAATTTCTAAAGTACAACCGCTATCTACCACGGCATAGCCATATACAACATGCGCAATAGTATTGTCCCAAACGGTGTTACAGTCTATAATGGAGTAGGGGATAATAGTTTGATTGGGGGCCGAGCCCAGCGCAATAAAGTTAGTGGGGAAGTGAAATATGGCTTCTTTCGCTAAACTGACTAACTCAATTTCATCCGCACCCTCGGCTAAGTCAAAGATGATTTTATCGCTTACTACTATTTCATTCACAGTAGTAATTGCCGCGGTTACTTCAATAAAAATATAGATGCTATCCTCTGGTAATATCTCCACATTGTTAAGGCTAGTGCTGGCGCTGCCGGTTATGTTCAAGCGAAAAGGAGAATTCTGATCTTTCAAACGGATGTTAGGAATGCTAATGCTCTCTTTACTGTCGTTAAAAACTTTTAATTCATAGGTGCTGGAGCCAATGCCAGCAAAAACTGTATCGAGAAAGACAGTGTCGCTAGAGTAGCGCAGAGAAAAACTTGAACTGATGATGCGGTCTTCTTTGCGGCAGGCACTAAAGCCAACGATAGCCATAACAAGAAGGATAAATAATTTTCTTAGCATAAAACCTTAACGACCTTTAGGCGTCAAAAGTACAGCCTTCCCCCTAAAAATGAGCACTTTTATTAGTCTAATCTCACTATTCAATTAGTTCTGAATCCAAAATAATAAGCCTAACTAAGGGTTTCATGAAATTTAGCCTAGGGGCTTGTGTGAACTTAATATTTGGATTAAATTTGCCGCCCATATGTGGACTGGGCAAAATCCCAGCCATCGAAACCTAAAAAAATATGCAAAAAGACATTCATCCTTCAAATTACCGTCCCTGTGTTTTCAAAGACATGGGTACTGAGGAATTTTTCATCACCCGTTCATGCGCGGAATCTCGCGATAAAATTGAAATCGAAGGTGTTGAATACCCATTAATAAAAATGGAAATTTCTGCGGCCTCTCACCCATTTTATACTGGTAAAGTTAAATTGGTTGATACTGCTGGTCGTGTTGATAAATTCCGCAACCGTTACAAAGGTCGCAACAAATCGTAAGCGAAAAGCTTCAAAATATTTAACCCCTATTCTTTCTAAGTCTAGGGGTTTTTTTATGTTCCTTCATTTATCTTGCAGTCCTAAATTTAGACCATGAATATTGTATTTTTCGACGACCATAATCGCGACAATCTGCTGCCACTAACTTATACTAGACCTAGTGCTAAGCTGCGATTAGGTATTTTAACCATCGAAGAAAAATGGTTTAAGCATTTAGGCAGTGTAGAATCAGCTAGCTATATAACCGCTGATTATTTGAGCATTAAATTCCCCCTTAAAGAGGAGGCAGACAATCTTTACATCAACGGCAGTATATGCCCGAGTGCTGATTTAAGTAAGGAAATTGAAGGTTTAGAATTAGGCGAGGCCCTTGTGAAGGATGAGATTCTAATTGCCTGCCGTGCGGCAAAATTCCCAGAAGATTTAGAGCAAGATATTGAAGCAAGCGAGTACGAGGGAACATTGGTTTATCTAGAAGGTCCGCACTGCTTATTTAGCTTAAATGCCACTGAGCTTGAATTAGATTTTGATTTGATTACCGCCGGGAGAGAAAGCGCCAAAATATCTGATACTAATACCATTTTGGGTGATCGTTTTTTCGCCGAAAAAGGCGCCAAAGCAGAGTGCGCCGTTTTTAATACAAAATCTGGTGCCATTTACTTGGGCATCGACTCAGAAGTGATGGAAGGCTCTGTTATTAGAGGGGGCTTAGCTTTGGGAGAACACTCTACCTTAAAGTTAGCTACGAAAATTTATGGTGCTACCACCATAGGACCGCATTGTAAAGTAGGCGGTGAAGTAAATAACTGCGTAATCTTAGGCTATTCTAACAAAGGTCACGATGGTTTCTTGGGGAACTCGGTGATTGGTGAATGGTGTAATATCGGTGCAGACAGCAATAATTCGAATCTTAAAAATAATTACGAGGAAGTGAAATTGTGGAATTACGCCAAAAATAGCTTTCGCAAGACGGGGCTACAATTTTGCGGTTTAATTATGGGCGATCACTCCAAGTGCGGCATTAACACCATGTTTAATACCGGTACCGTGGTTGGGGTAAGTGCTAATATATACGGCGGTGGATTTCCACGCAATTTTATTCCTTCTTACTCTTGGGGTGGTTCTGCTGGTTTTAGCGAGTACAAGTTTGAGAAAGCCATGAAAACGGCGGAGTTAGTGATGACCCGCCGCAACGTCACTCTCGATGAGATAGAGCGTGACATTATGCAGGCTATTTTTGACAAAACGGCCCAGTATCGCTAGAATTTACGATTGGCATATCAATTGACTTTTTAGCTATTCTATCAAGCTTCTAGAAAATCAGAAGCTTAACAAAGCAATTATATGAGTTTTACAGACTTCAGCGATATAGATAATTTGAATTTCGGCGTAATGAGAGATGAGGGGGAATACATTCCGCTCATGAATAAGGAAGATGAAGAATCTCTCAAGAACGAAGAGTTACCCGAAGAACTTCCTATTTTACCTTTACGAAACACAGTGCTTTTTCCCGGTGTAGTAATTCCTATTACCGCCGGAAGAGATAAGTCCATTAGTCTCCTTAATAAAGTTAACAAGAACAAAGGCCTTCTAGGCGTGGTCAGTCAACTTGATGGAAGCATGGAAGAGCCGGGTGCGGATGATATATATCGCATTGGTACCGTGGCGCGCGTTGTCCGCCTTTTTAAGCTACCCAACGGCCATACGGCGGTTATAATCCAAGGCTTACGCCGCTTTATAATCACTGAAATAGTAAAAGAAGAGCCGCACATTGTGGCTAAAGTTTCGAAGTATGATGAGGAGAAGCCGGTTAAACGCGATCAGCAGTTTAAGGCCCTAATGGATTCGGTTAAGGATATCGCTTTAGAGATTATTGAGAAATCTCCCGAAATCCCTAACGAGGCTTCTTTAACCATTAAGAATATTGATAGCGATACATTCTTACTCAATTTTGTGAGTAATAATATGAATGCCGATGTTGACAAAAAGCAACATCTGCTGGAGCAAGATAAGCTGCAAGACCGCGCCAACGAGGTACTGAAACTCCTTAATATGGAGTCGCAGATGTTGGAGATGAAAAACGAGATTCAAGACAAGGTGCGCTTGGATTTTGATAAGCAACAACGCGAGTACTTTCTGCAGCAGCAATTACGTCAGATACAAGAGGAGTTAGGCGGATCATCTACCGAAGGTGAAATTGATGAAATGCGTGAAAAGGGCAAGAAGAAAAAGTGGCCCGAAAAAGTGCAGGCCCTTTTCGAAAAGGAACTCAATAAAATGCAACGCATTAACCCGCAGGTGCCCGAGTTTAGCATTCAACGCAATTACTTAGAGTTGATGCTGGACCTACCTTGGGACCATAGAACAAAAGATAATTTTAACCTGAAGCGCGCGGAGAGGATTTTAAACCGCGATCATTATGGTTTAGATAAGGTTAAAGAGCGCCTGATTGAACACCTGGCAGTGCTTAAGTTGAAAGGTGATATGAAAGCACCTATTCTGTGCTTACACGGACCTCCCGGAGTAGGTAAAACTAGTTTGGGCCGCTCGGTGGCAGAAGCCTTGGGTAGACCTTATGTGCGGATGTCTTTAGGCGGTTTAGGTGACGAGGCAGAAATACGTGGACACCGTAAAACTTATATTGGCGCAATGCCCGGTAGGATTTTACAAAGTATTAAAAAAGCGGAGGCTTCTAACCCGGTTTTTGTGCTCGACGAAATTGACAAATTAGCAACAGGACGCGGCCACGGTGATCCAGCTTCGGCAATGCTCGAGGTTTTAGATCCTGAGCAAAATTCTAGCTTTTACGATAATTTTTTAGAGGTAGGTTATGACCTGAGTAAGGTTATTTTTATTGCTACGGCTAATAATATTTCCGCTATTCATCCGGCCCTACGTGATCGTATGGAAGTGATTGAAATTAACGGCTATACGGTAGAGGAAAAGGTGCAAATTGCCGCTAAACACCTCTTGCCAAAACAGCTGAAAGAACACGGTTTAAGTAAAGATGATTTTAAACTCACTAAGAAAAGCTTGGAGTTTATTGCAGAACACTATACCCGAGAATCAGGAGTGCGAGGCTTAGATAAAGTTATTGCTAAATCTGTTCGTTATGCGGCCAAAAGCATTGCTATGGAGCAGGAGTACGTACATAGCCCGAAGCTGAAAGATATAACTGCGATTCTCGGTGCAGAGCATTTTAGTAAAGATCGATACCAAGATGATAATGTGGCTGGCTTAGTAACTGGCTTAGCCTGGACCCCTGTAGGTGGTGACATTCTTTATATCGAGTCCTCTTTAAGTAGAGGTAGAGGCAGGTTATCAATTACCGGTAATTTGGGAGATGTAATGCGCGAATCAGCGACTATCGCCATGGCATATTTAAAAGCCCATGCGGAAGATTTCTCGGTAGATTATCGCTTATTTGATCAATACGATGTGCATATTCACTTTCCAGAAGGAGCAATTCCTAAGGATGGCCCTTCAGCGGGTATAAGTATCTTGACCTCATTGGCGAGCCTTTTTACCCAGCGTAGAGTGAAGAGTCAATTGGCTATGACGGGTGAAATTACACTGAGAGGAAAAGTCTTACCGGTAGGCGGAATTAAAGAGAAGATTCTTGCGGCTAAAAGAGCCGATATTAAGCATATTATCTTGTGTCGTAAAAATGAAAAAGACGTTTTAGAGATTCGTCCGGATTATTTAGAAGGCTTAAATTTCCGTTATGTAGATAGAATGATGGAGGTAATAAACTTTGCGCTCAGTGATGAATTGGTAGAGAATCCTAAGAAATTAAAAGTGGAGAGTAAATCCATTGGCTTTGGTAGTAAGACCTAATTTATTGAAATCTTAGTTTCGCACGAAATATTACTAGGCAATATTCGTTGATAGCTATAACTTAGGCCATTCATGAGGAGAGTATTATTTATTTGTGTTTTTGCTTGCTTTAGTCAGAGTGTTAAAGCACAAATTGGCGGGAGATCTACTTATCAGTTTCTCAGTAGTATTGCTTCCGCAAGAGTTGCGGGCCAAGGCAGTAATGCTATTGCCAATACGGCGGAAGACCTCAATTTTGCTCTTTACAATCCCTCATTACTTAATGAAGAAATGGCGGGGCAGTTCGTTTTTAGCGGTGTAGACTACATAAGCGATATTGGATTTTTAGATGCGGCATATGCTCATCACTTTGATAGCGTAGGTACTTTTTTCGCCCATTTGCAATATTTCGATTATGGTGATTTCGACCGAGCCAATCTAATTGGTCAGCGACAAGGCACTTTTTCTGCCAACGATATGGCTTTCAATGTTGGCTACTCCTATCACTTAGATACTTCTTGGAGCTTCGGAGCCACCATGAAATTTATTAATTCCGTTTTTGATACCTATAACTCATGGGGTCTAGCCTGGGATGCAGGGATCACATATCAAATCCCCTCGCGAAGAATTGCAATGGCCTTAGTAATGCGCAATGCAGGCTTTCAAGCGGACCCCTACTCAAATGTTAGAGAACCTCTACCTTTTGAGTTGCAGTTGGGTATTTCTAATCGCTTCGAGCACATGCCCTTGCGTTGGCAAATCACCCTAGAACAACTAGAGACTTTCGACTTACGGTACCGCGACCCTAATCAGTTTACCTTAAACCAATTTACCGGAGAAGTGGAAGAAAACTTCCCCAGTATTTGGAGTAATTTATTACGCCATGTGGTAATCGGCTTAGAGTTCGCTCCAAGTGAGTCTTTTAATATTCAGTTTGGTTACAATTTTAGAAGGAGAGCAGAGCTGAATTTAGCAACGCGCCGCACGGTAGCTGGATTTTCAGTGGGCGGAGGTATTAAAATTTATAAATTTTACTTCCATTATAGTCGTAATATGTATCATATCGCTGGCAGTGCAAATCAAATTTCCATTCGTACCAATTTTACTTCTTTCAAGTCAAAAGAGAAGTCCAAATTAAAGGAAGCTAAAACAGAAATATAGTGGCAAAAGGTATAAGTATCGCAATCGATGGTTATTCATCTACTGGAAAAAGTACTATGGCCAAGGCCCTAGCGAATAAGCTAAGCTATCGTTATATAGATACGGGTGCGATGTATAGGGGTGTGACTTACGCGGCGCAGGAGCGTGGTATTGTTTCTTCTTCCATTGCCATAGATGCGCTTATTGATATGTTAGCGGATCTAAGCCTAGACTTTCGCTACAACCCAGCGACAGAACGATCAGACCTCTTCCTTAATAATGAAAATGTAGAGCCCTTTATTCGTAAGAATCAAGTGGCCAATTGGGTGAGTAAGGTGGCAGAAATTTCTGAGGTGCGGCGCTTCTTAGTGAAGGAGCAACGCAAGATGGCTGATGTTGGCGGAGTGGTGATGGATGGACGCGACATCGCTTCGGTAGTATTACCTCAAGCAGAGTTAAAGATTTTTATGACGGCTAGTCCAGAAATAAGAGCCCAGAGACGTTATAAAGAATTGACGCAAAATGATAGTGAGGAAGATATTAGTTTGGAAGCGGTAGCGAAAAATTTAGAGGAGCGAGATTATTTAGATACTCATCGTGATGATTCGCCTTTGGTTCAGACAGAAGATGCGAGATTACTAGATAATAGTAATTTAGACATGGATGAGCAGTTGCAAATAGCTTTGCGCTGGGCGAAAGAATGCGGAGCTTAAGAACGGCTTTTTTCTTTATCGTGCTTGGCCTTTAATTCTTTTATCGTTTGAACGTAGCGTTGCATCGCCTCCTCCTTTGGCATTCCCTGCAATCTATTCCATGAGTCGTGTTTAAAGGCTTGTACTACATTACTAGACTCTGTAGGCCGAGGTTCTGCCAAGTCACCCACAGTTGCCTGTTTAAAATAACTGTAGGCAATCAACATATCGTCTGCTCCTTGTGGCGGAAGATTGTTGCCAATTTCAACATATTTATCAAACTCCTTTTGTAAATCTGCTGCACTCATCGCGTATTATTTTAATTCCGCTAAAATTTGTTCACCTCCGCGGGCTTTATCACCAATTTTCACCAAGATATTAGCATCTAAGGGTAAAACCACATCTACTCGTGAGCCAAATCTAATAAAACCACTATCGGTTCCTTGCAAAACCACGTCACCTTTTTCGGCATAGTTTATAATACGACGCGCCACAGCACCCGCAATTTGCTTGTACATAACCTCTACGCCTTGGCTATTTTCAACAACTACCGCCGTTCTTTCGTTCAAGGTACTACTTTTTGGATGCCAAGCAACTAAAAAGGCGCCAGGGTGATACTGCGAATATTTAATCTTGCCAGAGATGGGGTAGCGGTTTACATGCACGTTTAAGGGTGACATGAAGATGCTGATCTGCAACATTTTTCGCTTAAAGTATTCGGTTTCCTCGATTTCTTCAATCGCTACTATTTTACCATCTGCGGGAGCGATAACCTTACCTTCTTCTACCTGAGTATAACGCTTGGGGTTACGGAAAAACTGTAGTACCAGAATGTAAATGATAATGCTAATTACGAGAATAATGTTTTCCACTATTTCATTAGCGATAAGATAGAAGCTAGCAAAGTTAATGGCAGCTAGTCCGATTAAAAACTGCATTAAGATGCGTTTTCCTTCTTTGTGTAAGCGGATCATATTATAAATGTTGTGTAAGTTCAATAAATAAATAGGCCAGTGGCATTGCAAAAAGCAAGCTATCAATTCGATCTAAGATTCCACCGTGACCGGGCATAAAGTTACCACTGTCTTTTAAATCGTGCGAGCGTTTTAAAGCCGATTCAAAAAGATCTCCGAAGGTGCTACTAATTACCACGATAATACCAAGTAGTAGCCACTGCCAGGTGTTTATAGCAGCAACACCAGCAAATCTATCTAATAAATAGGCGCTAAGTAAGGCGAAAAGTAAGCCACCGAAAAAACCCTCCCAAGTTTTTTTAGGAGAAATTTTCGGCATGAATTTATGTTTACCGAAAAATCGGCCTACCAAATAAGCAAAGCTGTCGAAAGACCAGATCATTATAAAAATCCCCGCTAATATCCACGGCTCTTTTGATAAGAGGGCTAAACTTAAAAGTGGTGGTATAATATAAACTAAGCCTAATACATAGTGAAAAAGCTGACTGAGGCACTCGTCTTCTTGATCGAAGGCTAATAAACAAATATTAATTAGCATCAGGCCCAAGCCTAAGATTAAGGCAAGATATAATCGAGTTTCGGATAATTCTTGTTCGGGAAAATTGCCAAACAAATAGAGGCTCAAGACTAAAACAGCAATGGCAAACGAAGCAGACCTAACGCTCACTGGACAGGGCTTAAAAAGCTGCCACTCAATAAGAGCAAAAGAGCCTAATAGAGTAGCTAATAAAACTCCTCCCCAACTTAGATAGAAAGTGGAAATTAGTATTAGGGCTACATATACACTACCGCTAGCCGCTCTTATTAGCAAATTCCGCATTCTATAACTGATCTTCTAATAGCAAGAGGTAAATTTCCTTGTTGCATATTTTGCCGACGTCATTTTCGTCAAAATCGTCGAATTTAATAGGGCCTTTAATAGTGGTGATTTGCGAAGGAAGATTGTTGTGGTACTTCACTCTGATACCGGCTAAAGCACTGCGTAGTTTATCGGTAATCTGACTGGTCCGGGCAATGGTGATAAAGGTTTCTGGCAGTTCTTCTAAAGTTTTACCTTTTAGTTGGTTAGCGGAAAGCATAATACCACCGTTAAAGGCTACTAGGTATTCGCACTCCGAACAAAATGCATCTGCACCAGCATAATCTTCGCTAATCTCCACATCTGCTCGGCGCAAGATGGATCTAAGATTTTCATTTTTACAGTAAACCTTCCCTAGACCAGACTCCTCCATAATAAGGCGGATATAGGTATAGGCTTCGTTCTCGTCGTCGCAATAAAGGAACTTTCCACCAGAATGGGTAAAGCGCTTTACAAAACCTAAATCAAAGCCCTCCTCTTCATTAATAATGAGAGGGGGGCTTTTGGATTCAGCTTTTTTCTTAGTCTCATCTTCAATGGGTTTACCACTAATGATATCTATGAAACGACCGAATAGTCCTTTTTTGTCTTTAAACTCTGCCATTGCTTAATTAAAGGCAGGAGAAGATTTAACTTTCAGAAGTACTTTCTTCGGGTTTTTCTTTTTCTGCACTGTCTTCTACAGACTCTTCTTCACTAACTTCCTTGGGTTTTTTCATGAAGTTTTCAGCCTCCATAACTTCGTCGCGTGACTTCCAAGGACGCTTCCCAAAAATCTTCTCCAGATTTTCTTTAAAAATAACTTCTTTTTCGAGTAAGAGCTCAGCCAGTTGAACAAGTTTTTCCTTATTCTCTGTTAATATTTCTTTGGCTCTAATGTATTGAGCCTCAATAATCTTACTGATTTCTTCGTCTATAACACGGGCAGTTTCTTCACTGTAAGGCTTGGTAAAGCCCATGTCATTGCCGTTTTGGCTGTCGTAATAAGTGATATTTCCAAGCTTTTCATTTAAACCATAAATGGTTACCATGGCTCTTGCTTGCTTAGTAACTTTCTCTAAATCACTTAAAGCACCAGTGGAAATCTTATTAAAGATAATTTGCTCAGCAGCTCTTCCGCCAAGGGCGGCACACATCTCATCTAAAATCTGATCAGTATTGGTAAGCTGTCTTTCTTCCGGTAAATACCAAGCGGCTCCTAAAGATCTACCTCTAGGTATAATGGTAACTTTCACCAAAGGAGAAGCGTGCTCTAATAACCAACTAATGGTAGCATGACCAGCTTCGTGATGCGCAATTTTATTCTTCTCGTCCGAAGAAATAATTTTGTTCTTCTTTTCTAATCCGCCAATAATACGATCTACGGCATCAAGAAAATCTTGTTGACCAATTGCTTTTTTGTTCTTACGAGCAGCAATCAAAGCGGCTTCGTTACATACGTTGGCAATATCAGCACCACTAAAACCAGGAGTTTGACGGGAAAGAAACTCGCTGTCAAGAGACTCATCTACTTTAAGTGGACTTAAGTGAACCTTGAATATTTCCTTACGCTCGGTTAAATCGGGTAAGTCAACGTATATCTGACGGTCAAAACGACCGGCACGCATTAAGGCTTTATCTAAAATATCGGCACGGTTTGTAGCCGCAATTACAATTACGTGTTGGTTGGTACTAAAACCATCCATTTCAGTAAGTAATTGGTTTAAGGTATTTTCTCTTTCATCGTTACTACCAGACATCGCGTTCTTACCACGCGCTCTGCCAATAGCATCTATTTCATCTATGAAAATAATAGAAGGAGATTTTTCTTTGGCCTGTTTGAATAAATCACGTACACGTGAAGCACCCACTCCGACAAACATTTCTACGAAGTCTGATCCTGAAAGGGAGAAGAAAGGAACTTTAGCTTCGCCTGCAACTGCTTTCGCAAGAAGGGTTTTGCCAGTTCCGGGAGGGCCTACTAATAAGGCTCCTTTGGGTATTTTACCACCCAGTGAAGTATAGCGCTCGGGCTCTTTTAAGAAAGAAACAATTTCTTCTACCTCTTCTTTAGCTCCTTCTAAACCAGCAACATTTTTAAAAGTAATTTTCACATTGGTGTTCTGGTCAAAAAGCTGTGCTTTTGATTTACCAATATTAAATATTTGTGCTCCTGGGCCACCGCCACCGCCGCTCATACGGCGCATAATGAAGATCCAGATACCAATCATTAAAATTAGTGGAAAGGTCCAAGCGATTACATCGCCCCAAATATCTTTACGTTCTTCGTGACTAGCAATAATTCGCTGTCCGTCAAGTTCATCGTGACGCTCATAAAAGTCGTCAAGATTATTCTTGTATGCTTCATAAGGCATTTGAAAAGTATAGTGCGGTCCACGGGAGTTTACGCCCATGCCATCTTCGCGGATATCTTTATAACGACCACCGTTTTCTAGGGCATCTTCTTTAATAAAGATTTGCACTTGATTGCCGTTAATAATTTTTACTTCTCGCACATCTTCATCCAAAATCATTTCGGTGAAAGTGGCGAAGTCGGTTTTTTCGACGCTATTGCCAAAACTGCCAATAATTTGGATGGCAATAAATATTAGGAAAATGGCTAGGTAAATCCAGTAGAAGTTGAACTTCTTTTTCGGATCGTTGGGCCCTCCGCCATTCTGCTTATCGCCAGAACCTCTAGAGAACTGCTCTTTTAGTTTACGTAGCTGCTCTTTATTTTTATCGTCTTTCTTTTCCATTGTCGTTCTTGCTCCTTTGCTCTATTTATCGTCTATATGAGTAATTTCTCCGTCACCCCAAAGGCTTTCTAAGTCGTAAAACTTACGCGTTTCGGATTGAAAAACATGTACCACGGTATCTACATAGTCCATTAAAATCCATTCAGAATTTTCAAGACCTTCGATATGCCAAGGCTTTTCACCTAGCTCCTCGCGGACACTTTTTTCTACCGATTCGCTAATCGCTTTAACTTGGGTATTAGAGTTTCCTTCGCTTATAACGAAGAAAGAACAGATAGAGTTCTCAATATTCCTTAAATCAAGGATAGTTATTCCCTTAGCTTTGAGGTTCTCCATGCCCTCAATTATCTTAGAAACTAAGTCGGGAAATTTCGCTTTCGCCATTAAATACTTTTATTTTCGTTGCAAAATTAAACAATGTAAACTTGGCAAGCCTAGGCTCGCGGCTTTTAATGCTATTATGAATACGCAATTAGTTGGAATTAGTTTTATTCTGCTACCTGAGACAGATAGCACCAACCTAGTACTCAAAAACAAACTAGATCAGGAAAATGTTCCTGAAGGTTTAGTTGTAGCCACTGAATACCAAACACTAGGCCGAGGACAATTTGGCAATAGCTGGGAGTCAAAGCCGGCTTTAAATCTCATGTTCAGTACTGTATTCTACCCTAAGTTCCTCCTGCTCAACGAAAGTTACCGCTTAACTATGTCAGTCTGTCTTGGAATTTGTGATTTCTTAGAACAATTAAACTTTCAGCCACAAATTAAATGGCCTAATGATATTCTCTTAGAAGGAAAGAAAGTATCGGGCACATTACTGGAAAGTTCTTTGAACTCTAAAAGCTTTGAGCACATAGTAGCGGGGATAGGTTTAAACGTTAATCAACTTTCTTTCGGACACAAAAGTGCTACTTCGCTGGGGCAGATTAGCAAGCAAGAGTATGTGCTTGGGGATTTATATGTGCCCTTATTTGCATGTCTTAGCCAGCGCTACCTAGAACTTAAGGAGGGAGGGCAGGCTTTGCAGCAAAGAGTATTTAATCAAAAACTTTACGGTCAGGAGCATAGGGTACCCATAGTTTGGCAGGATGCTGAGCACTGGGTTTCTTGCCGTGGTGTAGATCCACAGGGTAATCTTTTAGTGGAGTTTAAGGACGGTTCATTTCAGCTTTTTAGGCATAAGCAAATAAGCTTCCCTTTAAAAGCGGAGAGATAATTTGAGCCTATAAACGGCTGGTCGCTTCGGCTAAGTCCTCAATAAACTTCTTTAAAGGACGCTCTACCATCATTTTCATCATGGCGTTGAATTGGCCTTCAAACTCGTAGTGCACTAGCGAACCATTTTCGCTGGGCTCTACCATGCATGCTAAGGTGAAGTCAAGTTTAGAACTTGCTGCTTTAAATTTCATCATGCTGGGAACTCTTTTTTCGTCTACCAAAAGGCGTACATCCGGCATGCCTTTTAATCCAAACAAAAAAGTGTCTTGGTCTGCTTCAAAGCGCTCTACCGAAATCGGCATGAAGAGCTTCATGTTTTCCAAGTTTTCGAAAAGAGAAAAAAGCTCCTCTGGGCTCTTATTAACTTTTACTTTTTCAGATGAAAATTCCATATTATTTCTTCCAGTTTGCTGGATATTTTCTCCAGCTGATTAATGTGTCAAAACTTGCCTGATCTATCTCGCCGCTTTCCTGTACCTGACTAATAAGGTGGGGATAATCGCTAAGGGTATGTAAAGTACATTTCGCCTGGGCAAAGTTGTCTTCGGCTAAAGGAAAGGCATAGGTGAAAAGAGCGACCATGCCCATTACTTCTGCGCCATTATTTCTTAATACCTCTACCACTTTTAGACTACTGCCTCCCGTGCTAATAAGGTCCTCGATTACCACTACTTTGCTACTGGCTTTAAGATCGCCTTCAATCTGATTTTGGCGGCCGTGCTTTTTCGGCTCGGGACGAACGTAAACCATGGGCAGGTTTAACTCGTCGGCTACCAAAGCACCAATAGCAATAGCTCCGGTGGCAACGCCTACTATATACTCTGCTTCTGGGTATAGCTTTTTAACCGCTAAGGCTAATTGCTGCTTAAGGAAATTTCGCAAATCAGGATGACTGAGAGTCACGCGATTATCGCAATATATTGGTGATTTCCAGCCAGAAGCCCAAGTGAAAGGTTCATCCGGTTGTAGTTTTATTGCCTTAATTTGCAAAAGCTCTAATGCCGTTTTACGAGCGGTTTGTGCGTCTAAAATCATGGCTCAAATGTATAAAGTTTTCATCAAGGAAAGTCTATTAATTCTCAGCGATACTTATCGAGAAGGAGCGATAGACTTTTTGGGTACTGAGCAATTACGAAACTTAGTGAAGAGTATTGCCGCCTCCGAAAAGACGGAGGTGTATATATGGTCATCCGATTTATCGAAGCTGTGGCAGTCTTTTAAATCCATATTTCGGATAATTGATGCGGCCGGCGGTGCCATTAAAAATACCGAGGGTGATTTGCTAATGATTTATCGTTATGGGCATTGGGATCTACCGAAAGGGAAAATAGAATTAGGCGAAAGCAAAGAAGAGGGAGCCCTACGCGAGGTAATGGAGGAATGTGGTGTGGACGAACCCGATATAACAGGAGTTTTACCGACCACCTACCATTACTACGAATTGGAAGGTGAACCAATTTTAAAACGCAGCTTTTGGTTTGCTATGAGTCTGGATAAGAATAGTCCACTTAAACCGCAGTTGGAAGAGGATATTTCGCAGGTAATCTGGTGCGATTCTGCTAAAGTGGAAGAACTAAAAGATCAGTCTTATGGCAATATTCGCCTAGTTTTAAACGCCTTGGATGAGGGAGATTATTAAGCTCGCTTAAGAGTTAATTAAAGGCGAACCGCTGCCGGTACAAATTGGCTGTAGTCGCCTTTATTGCGCATCACATCGCGCACAATGCTGCTGCTTATCGAAGAAAGCCCAGAAGCAGTTAGTAAAAAGACAGTTTCTAAATCTTTTTTCAATTTACGGTTAGTTTGCGCAATGGCCTTTTCAAACTCAAAATCGCTGGGATTACGCAAGCCACGTAATATAAAACGAGCATTTTGCCTCTCGCAGTATTCAATGGTTAGGCCTTGGTAAGAGTCAATGCTAACTTTTTCTTCGTCTTTAAAAGTCTCTTTAATCCAGTTAATGCGCTGCTCTTCGGGAAACATATATTTTTTGTTAGCATTGGTGCCCACCGCAATAATAATCTTATCAAAAAGAGGCAAGGCTCTTTGTACAATGTCTAAGTGACCAAGGGTAATCGGATCGAAAGAACCTGGGAAAACTGCTATTTTCATAAGGTCGAATTTAAGGTATTGGCAATACAATCGCTAAAAAGTTTCTTCAGACTAATGCCTGCATACAATGCTTGTTGCGGTAAAAGACTTTGCTTACTTAGTCCCGGAACCGTATTTACTTCAATTAAAACAGGTTTTATGCCGTCTTCTAAAATATAATCTACTCGGGCTAAGCCATTAAGCTCTAGTAATTTATAAGCTTCTTCGCTCATGCGCATTACTTTTTCGTAAACCTCGGCGCTAATATCGGCTGGAGTCTTTTCCTCCGAAGCACCACTGTATTTCGATTCGTAATCGAAGTACTCATTCTTCGGTTTAATGTGAGTGACGGCTAAAGCAGAAATGGATCCACTGTGGTCGGATACCCCGCAAGCGAGTTCTAGTCCTTTCACCTGTTTTTCGATCAGCACTTTATGGTCAATTTTCTTAGCGTTTTCAATCGCTTCCGCTAGATGAGTTTTGTCTTTAACCATACTCACTCCAATAGAAGAGCCGCTGCGACTCGGTTTCACAAAACAGGGTAAGCCTACTATGGCGATAATATCATCGGCATTAATTTCTTCAAAGCCATGTAGGAATACGGCCGTGGGTGTATTAAAACCGTAAGAGGAGAGTAGAACATTGCACTCGGCTTTATTAAAGGTGAGCGCGCTAGCAAATTGTTTGGAGCTGCAATAGGGTAATCTTAACATGTCGAAATAGCCAGCTAAAGGTCCATCTTCTCCAGGGTGACCGTGAATAGCATTGAAAATGCCGTCAAAATTGATTTTCTCCTCACCTAATATGAAGCTAAAATCATCGCTTATAATTGGGTACGTATTTCCCTCATCGTCGAGCGCGCGCCAATCTTGGCGTTTTAGTACTACCCGGAAAAGACGGTATTCACTTCCTTTCAAACTATCATATACCACTTGGCCAGAGCTCATGGATACATCAAATTCGGCGGAATAACCTCCCATAATAATTCCAATGGTTTTCATAATAGCGGGCCTAATTTTTAATTTTAATAGTGGCAAGCCTTGCCCTTAAAGCGGGAATGTTTTGTATACGCATGGCTAAGTGCTGAAAGAAATCATCGGTCATGCCGTACTCTTCTTCAATGGCAAGTAAAATAGCAGGAAACTCATCTCGCTGCGTTTTTCGGTAGGACATTAAATAGTAAAAGACCTCAAATTCTTGGGCACTGTAAAGAGCTTTTAGGCTATCAACATCTTTTAATTGATGGTAATCGAAAAGCATTTCCTCCCACAATTGTTGATCGATTGGGGCGGCTAAAAGCAGGCTGTCAAATTGCTGTCTTTGTTCCAGACGCGCTTTTTGCAAGTCTTGGTTTATTAACAAGAAATTACGCAGGTCGGTATCGCTATATTCTGTTTCGCTTTGCGCAGATGCGCAGGTACTGAATAGAATCAAAAAAATGATTAGTACGTTTTTCATTAATCAAGAAGCGAAAATACTCTCACTAAAATCTCATTGATGCGTGCCAAAGGGTCGGTGCGAATATCTTGTTCTTCTTCGGCTATTTTAAGGAAGAGGCCATCTAGACCCTTATTGGTAGAATAGGCCGACAGATCAGAAACACTAATACTTTGTAAATTCATCAAAGAACCGAGTGTGCCAAAACCCGGAATACCGATGGCCAAGGTGTTGTTGTAATCGGCTACAAAGTTTTCATAAGACTGACTAATGCTAGTTCCGCCCACTGTTACTTGCTGTAAAGCATTGTCAATTTTAGGTTCGTAGGTATTAAAAAGGGAAGTATAACTGGAACCGCGCAGGTAGGCTGTTGCCGCGGTGTCGATACCACCAAATAAAATGTCATTGGCATCTGCAATGCTCATAGCGGTAATAGCATCTATAAAGATAGGAGCGGCTTCGTTTGCCGCGGCTTCAGCTGCGCGATTAATGCCTAAAACCAATTCATCTTCCTTAAATTTTAAGCCAGGGATCGTCACTCCTAGAATAGAGGTGCCATTATAAATGGTATTGCCACTAATGCTGGTAAAGCCCACATTTATTTGTTTACTCTTAAAAGTTTCTAGGGAGCTTTGCGTTGCTAGAGGGAGAAGAAGTTTAACCGCAGGATCACCATGATAACCATCATTGGCCCCTAATTTGGCAGCAGAAGTATCAGTGCCAACGCTTAAAGCAGATTTCAAACCTTCAGCAATTTCGCTCTCACTTAAGGGGCTATTGCCTAAAAAATCGTTGAGGCTATCCTCTTCGCAAGAGGAGAAGATTAAAATGATACTAAGCGAGAGAAGGCTGATAAGCTTCTTCATAGATTTATTTTTTACAAAGCTAAAAATTGAGCGTGAGCTGCTGATATTTAATTTCCTTATCATCGCTAAAATTTGAGAGACTCAAACCAAGCAAACGTATGGGTTCGCTAATTTCTTCTTTTAAGAGCAGGTGTAGGGCATTTTGCCAGAGAATTTCGCGGTTTAGCGTCTTTTTTTCTAAACTAATACTGCGCGAGTTAGTCCTAAATTGATTGTCTTTGAATTTTAAGCTAATCGTCCTCCCTGCCTGATCCGCCTGTTCTAAGCGGCGATACCAAATGTCGAAAATATCGCGTAGTGCTTTCTGAAGCTGGACCTCGCCTATTATGTCTTTACTATAAGTAGTTTCAGCGCCTAGTGATTTTCTGGTTCTACTGGGGCGTACGGGCGATTTTTGCCGGGCACGCACAATTTCGTAAAAGTGTCCGCCTGCCTTGCCAAATTCCTGCTGCAATAATTCTTTCGACCAAGATTTTAAATCTTTACCGCGGTGTATGCCTAAAAATTTCATTCTTTCTGCGGTCTTTTTTCCTATGCCATAAAATTTACCAATGGCTAAATCTTCTAAAAAAGCAATAGCATCTTCGGGAAGAATGGTTTTTTGACCGTTAGGTTTATTAATGTCGCTTGCTACTTTGGCAATAAATTTATTGATTGATATTCCGGCAGAAGCGCGTAATTCTGTTTCCTCCCAAATACGGGCTCTAATCTCTTTGGCGATTTTTGTAGCGGTGCTAATGCCTTTCTTATTTTTGGTAACATCCAGATAGGCCTCATCTAGCGAAAGCGGTTCCACTAAATCGGTATACTCGTAAAAAATAGCACGTATTTGCTGGGAGACAGCTTTATATTTAGCAAAATTGGGTTTTACAAATATGATATCCGGACAACGACGAAAGGCGAGGGAAGAAGCCATGGCTGAATGTATGCCGAATTTGCGTGCCTCGTAGCTCGCTGCTGCAACCACCCCGCGCTCTCGTGAGCCACCCACAGCCACCGCTTTACCTCGTAATTCGGGATTGTCTCTCTGTTCTACCGAGGCATAAAAGGCATCCATATCGATATGGATGATTTTGCGGATGTACTCGGGATCGGGAATCATAATGCTCCAAATTTACGGCTTGTAAATAGATTGATACAGACGAAAACTTTAGCAAATAGACTTTATCTTTGAGCCATGAAGAATCCGATTTACCTTTTGTTGAGTTTTTTACTGTTGAGCTTTTTAACCCAAGCTCAGTCGTTTAAAGCAAAATACTACGATTACAGCTATAACTTTTATGAAGTCTGCGCCGAAGCGGAGGCTTATTTTGCCGTCAATGGCACCGGTGAAGGTTCTGGTTATAAAGGCTATCAGCGTTGGAAGAATAGCAATGAAAATAAGTTTGCCCCGAGCGGCGACCGCAGCAATATAGATCCTTACTTTACTGAAAAGGCTTGGCAGGCCCTTCAACAGAATTTCGCAAAAACAAATACCAGTCCTGCTTGGCGCGATTTAGGTCCTTATCGCGTAGATAGTATTTCTGGTCACTATAGTGCCGGCCTAGGAAGAGTAGAGAGCTTTTACGTTGACCCCAGCAATAATCAAAACTTGTATTTGGGTTCACGCTCAGGCGGATTTTGGAGCAGTACTAACGGAGGAACTACTTGGACTAGTTCTTCTACCGATTTTTTGGTAGCCTCGGGAGTGAACACTATGGCGGTTAGACCGACCAATAAAGATTCGATTTTAATTAATGTCCGTAATGCCAGTAATGGCACTAGTCATGGCGTTTACCGCTCTACCGATGGCGGACAAACTTGGAATTTGAGTAATTTTTCTCCTACCGCTTTAACCTGGGGTGGCTTAGGCGATAACAGCAGAGTTTATAAAATTGCCTATCACCCGCGAGTGAAAGACCTAGTTTTTGTGGGTACTTCTAAAGGCTTATATCGCAGTACCGACGATTTGCAAACCTTTACCCAGTTAATTAGCAGCAGTGATGTAATAGATATTAAGTTTCATCCCACGGATGATCAGATTCTGTATATCTACGATGATTATTACTGGGGGCCTAATCAGAATGTGATAATGCGTTCTGAGGATGGGGGATTAAGCTTTGATACCACCGCTAGCTTAAGTGGTAATAATAATGCAAAAGTGCAAATAGCGCTTAGTCCGGCTTGTCCAGATTGCCTTTGGGCCGCCAGTGGCAATGGGGTATGGAAATCTACCGATAAGGGAGCTAATTTTACTTTTATGATCAACCCACCTGGAACATGCGACGGTTTTGCGGTGCATGATGTGGATACAGCAACCATGATATACGGTATGTTAGATATTTATGCAAGTTATAATGGTGGAAGTACTTTTCAGCAAGTGGCTTGGTGGGCGCACAATAATTCCAATCGTCCTTTTTCAGGTAGTCAGTATGTGCATGCTGACTTAAGAGAGGTAGAATGTATTAACGGGGATTTCTACATAGGAACGGATGGATACATGGCGAAGACTAGCGATAAAGGTGGAAATTGGCAGCGCCTAAGCGAAGGAACTGGCATACGCGAGTTTTACGATTTAGGGGTAGCTCAAAGTCATAATTTGCATAATATCAGCGGTTCTCAGGATAACGGTACTAGTATTCGTAAAACCAATCACTGGTTAGAGTTCTACGGAGCAGATGGCATGGACGGAGTTATTCATCCCTTAAATCCAGATTATATGATGGGGAGCGTGCAGTTTGGCACTCGTCGATTAACTTTCGATGGCGGTTTAAACCAGCAAGCAGCTACTCCGCCCGGACAATCAGGTGCTTGGGAGGCGCCACTGGTATATGCACATTCAGAGCCCATGACTATTTATTCTTTTGGTAAAGATGTGTATAGGAGCAATAATTTCGGACAGTCCTGGCTTAATCAAGGAACTTCTATTGCGAGCGGCGTTATTGATCGTGCCGCGGTGGCCTACAATAATGCTGATGTTTTGGCGGTAGTTACCAATAACAGACTAGAGATAAGTACCGATGGCGGGGTGAGTTTTATTAACCGCTACATAGGCTTACCTAATCGAAATATCTCTGATGTGGCCTTCGCGCCGCATAGTGATTCGATAATCATGGTGTGTTATAATAACCATCATAACGATCTAAAAAAAGTATATATCTCATTTGATCAAGGTTTTAACTGGAATAATATTACCGATGCGGGTATTGGTGACATGCCTATCTTAAGTGTAGCCATTGATCATAATTCTAATCCTAATTTATATGTTGGGGCAGAAATTGGGGTATTTACCAAACCCATGAACGGCGGAGTTTGGACACTTTACAATACTAGTTTACCCAACACTAGCGTAAAAGACTTAGAGGTAATGCACGGCAGTAATACTTTGCGGGCAGCCACTTGGGGACGAGGAATGTGGGAAACCGATTTAGTGGGACGTGCCACTTTTCCTAAAATTAACTACAGTTTCTTGAGCCAAAAAGAGAGCTTAGTAAGCCCGAAATTTGGAGTGGATCAACTTATAAATGCGCAAATAAACTACAGTGGAAACTTAAGTTCCGTTTACGCCACTTGGTCGGATAGTGTAATGAGTTTAGACTCTTTAGTGACCATGCAGAATGTTGGTGACAGTACTTGGCAGAGTATCCGTCCGATAACCAATTATCCGATTGGCACTAAACTATATTTTAAAATTTTTGCGGTTGGTTCTGCTAATGATACCTCTCAAACAATACGCTTTTGTTACACCGTTAAACCATTTAGTTATTGCAACGCTTTAGGTAGTGCTAGTCCTATCAGTGGTAACTTTATTGAGTATATTTCTCTGGGTAGCTATCAGAAAATCAGTGCCAATGAAGGCTATGGCAACTTCAGCAATGAGTACATCCCTTTAAATGCGCAGCAGAATTATCAGTTTTTGGTAGAGCTAAACAATGCTAGTAGCCAAGATTCTTTGCATGCTTGGATCGATTACAATAAAAATGGCGACTTTGATGAAGATGAGCGCATTCTGTTTCCTGGATTAGACCCCAACGACCAGAGTATTGCCAGTTTTACCACTCGTGCATGGATTGGAACGGATACCCTACGTATGCGACTTGCTAGTCAAAGAGGCTTGAGTAGCCCTAGTCCATGTGGCGATTTTACGGGTGAAGTGGAAGATTACTCGGTGGTTTTAAGAGGCTCTAATGTTGGCTTGAATGAAGCGCTTAGTAAGGGTGATTTTTCGGCTTATCCTAATCCCTTTGGTCAAAGTTTGGAGCTTGTGTGGGATCCCTCACAAGCTAGTAAACCATTAATTAAAGTGAGTAATAGCAAAGGACAAATAGTATTTGAGAAGTTAATGGAAAGTAATTCTGGTAGGTTTTCCATCGATAGTCAAAGCTGGCCCAAGGGTCTTTATTTAATTGAGTTTTCTAATTCTCAGTCTAGTAGTAGCCAAGTATGCATAAAACAATAATCGGCTTTTATTTACTTGTACTAGCTTCCATTAGTTCCTGTGGAATTCGGAAAAACGCATCTGCGCAAGCAATTCAGGCAGAGTTTAAAGAAAGCAGTTTTAGCTACACCATTCCCGGGGAAGCCACAGCCTTGATTGCACAAAAATTCAAGATTAAGTTATTGGAGCCAGCGGCTGGCTTAAACCTCGATAGCTTGGTTTTAGTAGATGGTACTGTGAGATTAGAGAAGCAGGGTCAATTGCCTGTTTGGCAAGGTTTTATGCAATGGAATTATAAAGGAGAAGGTCAATTGCAGGCGGGAGATAGTGCGACGGTATTCGGTCATCGAGCAGATATTTTACTAGTACAAAAGGTTCAATTAAGCCAGAGCGAGGATCTTTATTTACCGGCGGAAGCCCCCCAGTAAAAGAATAGGTGAATTTGGGTGTTTTATTATTTTTAAGGTGAATTTGACTATAAATTTGAAGCTCATATTTTCAATAAAAGGAAAAGGCCAAGCTAGGTCCTTTCGCTGTAGCGCGCTAAGGTAGGGGCTGTTGTAGCTTCCCCAGCAATTCATAAAAAGGGAGATTAATCAAAATTATGCAGGAATTTTTTCCAAATCAAAGGTGGACCAGCGAAGGAGAGCCTGAACTGGGCGTGGGTATTGTTATTGAAGCAAGCAAGAATCGGGTAGAGCTTAATTTCCCCATTGCCAATGCCAAAAGAGTTTATGCTACAGCGAGTGCGCCCTTGCGGAGAGTAGTTTTTAAGGCGGGCGATACAGTAACAGATAGTAATCAGTCTCCTTTCCTTATTGAGCGGGTGCAAGATGAGGGGAGCCTGCTCTTATATATTGGAAAAGACGGTTTGCTTTCCGAAGCTGATTTGGGAGAGGTATCGGTAAAACATGGGGTTAATGATCGTCTATTAATGGGCGAGGTAGAATCTCCCGCACATTTCGCCTTGCGTAGAAAAACTTTAGAGTACGATCACTTGCGTAGAAGTTCGCCTATTAGCGGATTTGTAGGTGGCCGTATTGATCTGGTTCCACACCAATTGTATATTGCCCAAGAGGTAAGTTCGCGCTATGCCCCTAGGGTACTGCTTTCTGATCAGGTAGGTTTGGGTAAAACCATTGAAGCCTGTTTAATTTTGCATCGTTTGCTGCTCAGTGGACAGGTTTCACGGGTATTAATTTTAGTGCCCGATTCACTGGTTCACCAGTGGTTTGTAGAAATGCTGCGACGTTTTAATCTTTGGTTTCACATATTTGATGAAGAGCGCTGCGCTGCCTTAGACGAAAGTGCCCCCGAGGGAAACCCCTTTTTAGATGACCAATTAATTATTTGCAGTACTTCCTTTTTAGCGGGTTCTCTAAAGCGGGCTAAGCAGGCCATTGCGGCCGACTGGGATATGTTGGTGGTAGATGAAGCGCATCATTTAGAATGGTCTTTAAAACATGCTAGTCCCGAATATGCGATTGTAGAAATCTTAAGCAAGGTGGCGAAAGGTTTACTTTTATTAACGGCTACGCCCGAGCAATTAGGACAAGAAAGTCATTTTGCTCGCTTAAGATTATTAGATCCGGACCGCTATTCTAATTACGATGATTTTATTAAAGAGTCGCAAGATCATGCAGAAACAGCCCAGCTAGCAGAGCGTTTAACAGGGATACAACCACTTAAAGAAAAAGACCGTGCTCTTTTGATAAGCCTCTTTGGTGAAGAGCGAATAGAGAAGCTAGGGGAACTGGGCAGTGTAGAAAGAAATCAACTCCTAGAAGATTTAGTAGACCAGCATGGTCCCGGTCGGGTAGTTTTTAGAAATACCCGCGCCGCCATCAGTGGTTTCCCTCAGCGTAAAGCGCATTTTAATGCCTTAGATTTAGAAGAGGGTAAGGAAAAATGGCTCAAGCGTTTTAAGGCAGAATTTCTAAATGATATTGACGAAATAACTGAGAATACTAAAGAGCAGTTTTGGTTTAAAGAAGACCCCCGCGTACAGTGGCTACTGCAGTTTCTAGAAGAGTTAAGTCCCGATAAAATCTTACTCATCTGCGGCAGCAAGAATAAGGTTTTGGCCTTAGAGAAATCATTAGAAAAGCTCAGCGGAGAAAAAATAGCCGTCTTTCACGAGGACCTAAGTATTGTCCAACGCGATAGAAATGCCGCTTGGTTTGCTGAAGCAGATGGCGCTAGTGTTTTACTCTGTTCCGAGATAGGCAGTGAAGGTAGAAACTTTCAATTCGCACATCATTTAGTCTTGTTTGATTTGCCACTTCAGCCCGAATTGCTGGAGCAACGCATTGGTCGTTTAGACAGAATAGGGCAGACCGAAACCATCAATATTCATCTTCCATACTTAAAGGATAGCCCGCAGGAGGCTTTGGTCCGCTGGTACCACGAAGGCTTAAATGCTTTTGAAGAAAATATAGAAAGTGGCAGTCAGATTGCTCATCTTTTTAAACAAAGACTTTTGGATGTGACTTTGAACTCATCCGCTTCTGCTGACCAAGAGAGTCTAAATTCTCTGATAGGGGAAAGCGCGGCTTATCGCAAGGAGCTTAGACAGAAACTGGCCCAGGGTCGTGATAAATTGCTGGAAATGAATTCCTTCCGGCCTGAGCTTGCTAAAAATTTAATAACACAGATAAAAGAGGCCGATCGAGATCAGGACTTGGAAATTTATCTAACTAATGTATTTAGGCACTTTGGCATTGAGATGGAGGATTTAGCGGCTAGGACTTATTTACTAAGGCCGGCTAGAGCAAATAGAGAGGCCTTTCCGGCAATTCCCGACGAAGGCATTGCGATTACTTTCGACCGCAAGCGAGCCTTAAGTAGAGAAGATATCAGCTTTGTTACTTGGGATCACCCCATGGTGACGGGAGCGATAGACATGGTTCTGGGTTCGGGTACTGTCGGCGCCAGCTACGGGTTATTAAAAGGAACCGGCGAATTAGGGATTTTACTAGAAGTGCTATTTGTCTTTGAAGCCTCAGAGAGAAAAGGCCTCGATCTTAACCGTTTCTTACCCAGTATGCCTATTCGTGTGGTGGTAAATCACCAGGGAGAAGAGCTTACGCTAGATTACCCCTTAGAGCAATTAAACAAGCAATTACGAGCCGGTAAAATTGACGAGCTTTTAGAAAATGAGACTTTGGTAGATGTTATAATTCCCGAAATGCTTAGCACGGCAGATGAGATTGCGGAGCAGATTCGTTTGGAAGAAATTGAAAAAGGCTTAGTGCGTCTAAATCAGACGATGGATCATGAAATTGGTCGTTTAGCAGCGTTGGCTAAGAATAATAAGGGTATTCGACCCGATGAAATTCGCAAGGCTTTAGCAGATAAAAAGCAACTGACCGCCCTTATTGGGAGTGCTCGTATTCGCTTGGATTCGCTGCAGTTAATTAAGGAGGGTTAGGCGCAACAATATTTAATATATTTTAACACTACTGTCCGATAAAGAATAAAATCGACCCAATTATACTCTGTACCTCTTGATAATAGGCTTCTTGGATTCAGATTTTCAAAAGTAAGCCCCTATCCAGATTTAAATTCTAATTCCAATTGAGTC